>ENA-OWNT01000856-OWNT01000856.1-seawater-metagenome-genome-assembly--contig:-NODE-856-length-51544-cov-5.964657_pt1 | contig 51544 bp, 37 predicted proteins | sample MGYA00238136_ERZ651165 | MGnify/ENA primary metagenome ERZ651165 (study PRJEB26861, sample SAMN08777766) | seawater metagenome | isolation source: coastal seawater | place: USA: Florida | collected... | reverse complement strand
GTTACCGTTTGCATTGTTTATATGCATTTGGTTGAATGTTTCCGACGCGAATTCGCCGAAAAGTGTGGTTCACCATGGCACCGACGTATGACTGATGACTTTTGTACTTGATGGCCCAGGGTGCTGACCCGTGGTCATCACCAATCTCACAGTCCTCCACCACAATGTCGTAGATTCCTCCGAAAGTGCCAGAGCCGAAGCAAAAATTGCGGGAGAGGATGGTGGTGCGATACACGTGCACGTTTCGCGTCGGAATCTGAATGTGTCGACTATCCGGCTCCGTTGAGTTCATAGAACTAATCGCCACTCCGTCATCTCCGGTATCAACAACGCAGTCTTTGACGACAACATTGGAGGCAGAGTCTGGCATGATGCCGCCAGTATTGGGCGTGAACCGAGGGTTGAACAACCGAACCGAATCAATCAACACATCGCTACTAAACGTGGGGTGAATGGTCCAACTTGGACCGTTCAACACCGTCACTGACGCTAGTGTAATGTTTCTTGTCCATGCCACTTCGAATAAGCGCGGACCCTGGCCCCACATACTTTTGTTGGCGATGCCCGCTTCGTACCAACTCCATCCGCCCCCGTCGATGATGCTAGAGTTTTGATCAAGGCCTACAACTGCGATGTTGCTGATGTTTGTGCCGCAAATGAGTCCGGTGTTGCTTTGTGGCCAATAGAGAGTGGGACAGTCCGGGTGCTGGAAGACAGGCATCTCGGGAGTGACTGCGAATTGTAAGGTGACGTTCTTACCAAGAAGGAGGGTGATGTTGTCGTAGAGGGCGACGGATCGGCTGATGCGGTAAACAAAAGCGTTGGCGCCGTGGACTTGTCTTTCATTCTTGTTCTGTAGCTCCTCCTGTTCCGTTCCAGGAAAGTATCTTGCGGACAACGATGACATCAATAAAACCAAAAATTATGGTAAATGTTTTTCGTAATTCAGTCAGTCAGTCAGTAACCGAACGAACGAACGAACGAACGAACGCAGCTGCACACACACACACACCGCGGTCACCTCCCTCCCTCACTCACTCACTCACACTCACTGTCACTCACTCACTCACCGTTTGTGTTGTCTCTCACTCACTCACACTCACTCACTCCACTCAGTGGGCGTGGGCGCCACGCCAGTGCTCGCTCGCTCGCTCACCACTCACTCACTCACTCACTCACTCACTGACGGTCCCTCCGTCCGTCTTGATGATGAATGAATTCGATGGCGAAAGGAGTGCAGTTAGTGGGCGTGGCTGCGGACGGCGTCACGCATCGCTTGCTCCGCGCAGTCAGCCCCCACAACAAAAATGCACCCAACCCAGCGCTTTTTTGTGTGTTGTTGTTGTTGTTGTTCTCGTTGGTGGTGGGTGGGTTGCTTGCTTCTTTGTCCGTCGTTCGTTGGTCCGTCCGTCCGTCCGTCCGTGGGTTCGTTGGTTGCTGTTGTCGTTGTTGGTTGGTTGGCTGTGTTTTGGCGCGTTCGTTGTTGGTCGGTGGACTCATCCATTGGCCGGGTGTTTGTTTGTTTGTGTTGTAAAGAACGAACGACGGCGAACAACGACGTCCTGTTGCAACAACAACTACTACAATTGATGGCACGCTTGGCGTCATTGCTTGCGACAAAAGTGAGCAACACGCTGTTCGCTGGTTTGGGTAGTAGGGTACAACGGTGCATGTGCCGCACGTGCCGCCACATCTGCCAGGCGTTGTTGGATTTCTCGCCGGGCAACTGCCCAACAAGAACCGTGTCCGCTTACGATGTTGCACGTGCCGAGTCGACCGACGGCCACGTCCATACGTCAGCTGTTGTTTGTCGACAACGCAGCTGCCGTCACTATGGTTTGTTCATGGACGCCAAGCACCTTGGCGCGGAGTCACTACGGGTAGTTAGTGACGTTCCAACGTGTCGAAGTCGCGGTTCTCTAGTGGCTGCAACTGGGTGCGATTCCTGTTTTTGTTGTGGTCCTAAATTCGGCAATTGTTTCTTTTCTTTCCGTTTTTGTGTGATTATTGCACTGGGAACTTCATATTCTGTGCTACTCACCCGCAAAATGAATCTTCGCATGCTGCTCATCGCGGCGCTTGCGCTTGGCTCCGCCTCTGCTGCAAGCAAGCCGACCGACCAGTACAAGGACTCCGACATCATTCGTGACGCTTCGAAGCCGACTGACCAGTACAAAGACAGTGACATCATCCGGGACGCCTCCAAGCCCACTGACCAGTACAAGGACTCTGACATCATCCGCGACGCCTCCAAGCCCACCGACCAGTACAAGGACAGCGACATCATCCGCGATGCCTCCAAGCCCACTGACCAGTACAAGGACTCCGACATCATCCGCGACGCCTCTAAGCCCACTGACCAGTACAAGGACACTGACATCATCCGCGACAACTAAGCGAGCGGCGACGCCTTCGTGATCCGGGCGCCCGTACTCCGTGTGCGAAATTTCGTTTGCTGATTTTGTGCTCACGGGTGCCATCGTGGTCTGTGTCGTCGACTTCTGTTGCCTTGGCGCTTCTACGTGCGTTTGTTCGTACACCTGTGTGGCGAGGTGTTGCTCAGCTGCAACAAAATGGAATCTTGGGCTTGGGCTATGCTCGGGCAGTGGTGGGTCCGTCTATATTATTTAAAGCTAAGAAGCTACCGCATTTTGTGTTCCTCGGAGCGCTTTGTTTCCTGAACTGTGGACGGTGTGACGGTTTGTGGCATGGGTTAGGAACAGACATGCAACAGTGAATGATCGGCCGGTGCCAGCATGTTCCAAATTGTGGAAACGAGGACAGTTATTTAGTTGCTGTGCTCAGTCTGTGCCTCGGCAGCAGCTTTCTTGCGCAAGTTCTCTTTGTGGAGGGCGGACTCGGCGTTGTGACGGAGAAGCATCGCCTCAGATTTGAACTTTTTGCGGCACAAATAGCAAATTGAAGCCGAACGCTTCCCAGATTTTCCAGCCTTGGATGCGTCGGACGTAGCTGTTGCGCCAAGAGCAGTCTTTTCGAGGGCGGCAAGTTTCCGCCTCAATTTGTTCTCGATTGATTCCTGCTTCCGCTTGAGTGCGGCCGCGGCGAGCTCTTGTTTGCGCTTCGCTTTGGCAGCCTTTTCCATCCTCTTTCTGACCAAGTCTTCCTCTTTTCGCATTCGCTCAGCGATGAGTTCTTGCTCAGCGGCAAGCTGCACACAACACACACGACGGCACAGCAGAACACTTTGAGTGAAAATTGCAAAGAGACCCGCTGCATCACGCTTTTCGTGTTGCCAGATATCAACTGCAACGTCGAATAAAAACTCACCCGCAACCGAGCAGAAGCGTTCAAAGCCTTACCACACTGCTTGTCACTGGACGGACCCTGTACGCACCGGCGTAAGCCACCCATATTATCAGCGAATGCCACTTGGATATTCGATTAGACGCAACTGCATCGAACCTGTGCACGGTGAGCTTGTTTGCGCAACACTTCTTGCAGTTGCTCGGATGGCACTTCTTCGTCGTCTCCTGCTGCGTCTCCGAAGGCTGATGCAGCTTTCAACGCTTTGGGCTTAGCGGCTGCCAGGCCAAACGACACTTTCCCAGTGAATTTAGGGGCGGGAGGTTTCGATGCAGGAGGAGTTGCCACCTTTGAAGCTTGTGGCTTGGCGGCTGAGCTGCTCGGCGCCGCAGCAACTTCAGCGAACCCTTCAGGCGGAGTCCACTGCGATTGATTTGTCACGGTATTGAAAAAATAAGTCGCCTTCGTGCTAGGATCGACCATTTTCTGCCACGGTGAGGTAGCGTGGCCGACGCTGGGAGTTTGTGCTGGCGGCACTGCTACAACAGGCGCTGCAACTTCGGCAAATTGCTGGCCGTCCCATTTGTAATAGCAAGCTCGATGCCCGTCGTAGTGCAAGCGAGTTTTGGTATCGTAGTAAAAGCCAAACTCGGCTTCATAGTACAAACCAGAATTTTTGTCGAAAACGTATTTCGAAGGCGAATTCTGAGTGTTGCACAGAGCTTGGGGTCAGCGACACAAATTCTCGCGTACACACGTACACACAACAACCAGTGGGCACCAACCTCAAATGGAGGAGGCCAAATTGCCTTGCGCTTCTCCTGGACATAAGCGGCGTACGCAGCAACGTCAATCGACGGGTTGGGTGCTGTTTGCGCGTTATTGAACATTGGCGCTGGGTTGCGTGGTGCGCCGGCACCAACGGCATTTGCTGCAGGAGTCGCGGAGGGAGCAAAACTAAACTGCAGCCGCCGTCCTCCAAGCTGCACCCCATTGGCGGTGGCTCGCTCTTTGCAATAGCCGGCCTGCGTTTTCAATAGCATAATTGCATGTTAACATGAAGAAACAGCCCATGCCCTCGTGCAAGGCCGCAGACGGCACACCTCGGTCGGAGTTGCAAACTGCACAAAAGCAAACCCCCGTGACTTCCCCGTGACAGCGTCTCGGTTGATGGTTGCAGACTGGGAAAGTTGTGAAGCGACAGACAACGATGGTGTATGAGGCTCTTTGGGCGGCAAAAACACCACTGGTTTGAACTGCTTCCAGCTTACCCACGGGCGAGCGTAGTCCAGCACCACAGCAAGTAGTTCTTGATCCGTAGCGTCTGGAGGAAGGTTCCTCACAACAAGGCAGTTTCTGTGACAAAGCGCAACATATGAGCAAGATGCACCGACTAACATGACACCAACGACTTGGCATTTCACTCACGAAGCAGGTGCGGAAGAGGAGCCATGTCCACCGAGCGCACGACCATTGCTGTCAACCGTGGTTGCGTTTGGACCTAGAGTGATGTTGACATGATATATGAGCACCAGCGACGGCTCATCCGGTAGGAGATCGCGGTCACAATACCCCGACGCTGTCCACATTTAAAGCATTCATAGCGGCGGGCGAAGTTGTGCGACTTGCACGAATCACATCTGAGAATGTAACAATTGTCATGCGTCAGAGTGTTGCAGGGAATTCACGCCGAATTTTCTCAGGCCAAACTGGCAAAAGCAATGAAGAAAGTGTGGTTGCGAACCACCACCGACGTACAACCAATCGGATCCCCTTTGGAAAGATTCTTGTTTTGGACGTTGCCTCGGGGTTGCGAACCCCACAGCCAAGCGTCGGCCATCCACCATCAACGGTGTCGCATCGCGGCCACGCCCATGAGCGTCGATGAATGCAGTCGATGCTTCAACAGAAGTGAACTCAAGGAATGCAAATCTAGCATCTTGAGTTTCGCGATCTCGAATAAGTCGCAAATTGATGGGGTGGAAGCTCTGAGTGGCCGCACGGAGCTGCCGCATCGAGTGTATTTTGCGTTAGAAAGAACGCCGGCGAAGGATTTGAAAGCAGTTCAAGACATTTCGAGTGAGTTCAACGTCAGACGGTTGATCGGTGTGGAGCCGGACAGCATCGAAACCAACCATCTCCTCTGTTGTTGCCCGAGACAATCCACGTAGCATGACCGAAGTCGATGGGGGTGCAGAAAATATAGAATCTGAAGAAACAATTGCAAGGTGCAGTTGGCAGGAAGCACATGCCGTCAAAAGCTGAGGAGGGGAGGTTCGGCTAACCATTTGTAAGGTGTGCTTCCACGAGACATTTCAGAAAACAATACCATGGCGCTCGCCGTAAGGTCGTCTGCTGTCGCGTGAGTATCATCGTCCTGAGCTGCGCTCTCGACTCCTGCTCCTACTTCGGCTTCTACTTCTTCTTTGTCGATCACTGGCTTGGTAGGGTGTTGCGCCGGACGCGTCGTGGTCCCGGTCGCGGTCGCGGTCGCAAGTCGCGCATGTCCATGCGCCGCGGGATGGACGACCGCTACATGTCGATGCGTCGGCCCCGCCGCAACAAGCGGAGCGGTCCGAAGAAGGCGTCGCCACAGGCGAAGGCCATCAAGCGTCGCGTCGAGGTCGCTGGCACCATCACGGTGGGGCAGCTCGCCCACGCGCTCAGCGTCAAGTCGGGGCAGGTCATCCGCATCCTGCTCGGCATGGGTCAGATGGCCACCGCCAACGAAGTGCTCGACTTCGAGACCGCCACACTGGTGGCTGCGGAGTTCCAGTACGAGGTCGTCAATGCCTCCTTCCAGGAGGACAAGCTGATGATCCAGGTCGAGGAGGACGCCGGCGCCATGCAGTCGCGGCCTCCGGTGGTCACCATCATGGGCCACGTCGACCACGGCAAGACCACCCTGCTCGACCGCATCCGCAAGGCCAACGTCGCAGCCGGTGAGGCCGGTGGCATCACCCAGCACATCTCGTCCTACCAGGTGCGCCACGGTGGCAACCCCATCACCTTCATCGACACCCCCGGCCACGCTGCGTTCACCGCGATGCGGGCCCGCGGTGCCCAGGTCACCGACATCGTGGTCCTGGTCGTCGCTGCCGATGACGGTGTGATGCCGCAGACCATCGAGGTCATCAACCACGCCAAGGCAGCCGACGTCCAGATCATCGTCGCCGTCAACAAGTGCGACAAGCCCGACGCCCAGCCGCAGCGGGTGCGTCAGCAGCTCCTCGAGCACGGCCTCGTGTCCGAAGAGTTCGGTGGTGAGACCATCTTCTGTGACGTCTCCGCGATGAAGGGCACGGGCATCCCCGAGCTCCTCGAGTCCATCCAGCTCGTCGCTGAGGTCGAAGAGTACACGGCCAACCCCGACCGCCATGCCGAAGGCAGCGTGGTCGAGGCCCGCCTCGAGCGCGGCAAGGGTCCCGTCGCAGTCGTCCTCATCCAGCACGGCACCCTCAAGCGTGGCAACTACTTCGTGGTGGGCACGTCCTGGGGTCGCGTCCGCGCGATGATGGACCACCGGGGCAAGAAGCTGAAGGAGGCGACGCCCTCCACGCCCGTCGAGATCATGGGTCTCCAGGGTGTTCCCATGGCCGGCGACAACTTCGTCGTCGTGGGCAGCGACAAGGACGCCAAGGCCCTCGCCGAGCACCGCACCGAGGAAGCCCGCCGCAAGGCTCTGGGCACCAGCAAGCGCATGACGCTTGAGGAACTCCTCCAGCGCGGCGGCGAAGACGAGATCGTCAAGCTCAACCTCGTGGTCAAGGCCGACGTGGGTGGCAGCCTCGAAGCACTTCGCGGCTCCATCGACAAGGTCGAGGTCGAAGGCACCGACATCCGCATCCTGCACTCCGCCGTCGGCGCAGTCAGTGAGAGCGATGTCACCCTGGCCCACACCAACCAGGCAGCGGTCATCGCATTCAACGTGCGTCCCGATGCCAACGCCCGGCGCATCATCGACAGCCTGGGCGTGGAAGTCCGCACCTACAAGGTCATCTACGAGGCCTTGGAAGACATCGAGAAGGCGCTCAAGGGCCTGCTCGGACCGGACATCCAGGAAGTGGTCCACGGCACCGCCGAGATTCGCCAGACCTTCAGCGTGCCCAAGGTCGGCACCATCGCGGGCTGTTTCGTCAGCACCGGCAAGATCGCCCGCGCCCACCAGATTCGCCTGCTCCGTCAGGGCAAGATCGTCTGGGAGGGCCGTCTGGGCTCGCTGCGCCGCTTCAAGGACGACGTCCGCGAAGTCAGCAGCGGCTACGAGTGCGGCATGAACCTCGACGGCTTCAACGACATCAAGGTCGGCGACGTCATCGAGGCCTTCTCCAACGAAGAGGTCGAGGCCTCTTCCTGAGCCTCGTCCACTGCCCCGCCCACGCCTCCGGTGCCGCAAGTGCGCCCGGGGGCGTCTGCAATTCTCGACCCCCGTTGCCGGCTCCGGCTTGAACCGGCTCCTCCATGCTCTTTCTTGCCCCCGATGAAGACACCTGGGTTGGCGTGCTCCGGCTCCAGCTCCGCATTCCAGGTTCCCGTTCACTCAAGGACCGCCGCCGTGCCGTCGCCCAGGTCAGAGACCGCCTGCGCGCCCGCGGTGGTCTCTCCGTTGCCGAGGTCGGTCACCTCCACGACCATGACCAGGCCGTGATGGCGGTGGCCACGCTGTCCCGAGACCCCACCGAGGTGCGCCGAGCGCTCGACCGAATTGCACACGACGTCGAGAGCTGGGGCCGCGCACTCGTCACCGCCCGGGATGTGCGGATGTTCCGTCCCTTCGACGGCCACGACGATGACAGCGATCTCATGGGCACTCCCAGCGATGGCGACGAGATACCCGACGCACCGTGGTCCCACGACTGACCCAAGCGGGGCGTACAGCTCTTGACAGAGCAAGATGCCGCCCGATACACCTGAATGGACGCACTCCGGCGTCCTTCGGTCGTGGCGACGACCTCGGGAGACACGATGGCGACCCCCCGGCGCCCCCTCCAGGATGGCGAGATTCGCATCACCCACAGCCACCTCACGGCGCTGGGTGTGGCGATGGCGTCGAGTGCGGCACTGGCCTTCTTGCTGGGCATCCAGGTCGGCCGCACCGGTGCTGGGGTGGCCGCAGAAGCTGTCGCCAGCGGCTTCACCCCCGAGGCACTGGAGCAAGACGAGCTCGAGGCGATGCTGCGCGAGGTCGAGCTGGCCCGGAGCCCGAATCCGCCGGCGACGGACGCAGCCCTTTCATTCACCACGGCCCTCACCGCGGGGGAGCACCCCGGCACCCCGAAGAGTGACGCCTCCGACGAGGCCGGTGACGCCACGGTCGCAGAGCCACTCGCGGATGCGCGGCCGGCGACCCCGCCACCTGCCGGCGGGCAGGTCCCCGAGGACGGCTGGTCGGTGCAGGTAGCGACCACGCGCGATGTGGCCGCCGCACGCGTTCGGCGCGACGAGCTCATCGAAGGCGGATGGCCGGCCTATGTCGTGAGCTCCTTTGTCGACGGTCAGTCCTGGTATCGAGTCCGCGTGGGTGGCTTCGAGAGCGCCGACGAGGCCAACAGCGCACGCTCCGAGCTGGCGTCCCAGCGCGGTCAGGACGACCTCGTTCTCACGAGCGCTCCCTGATGACGACGGCCCTGCCCCAGACCATCTCCAAGCCGTGGGGACACGAGGAGCTCTGGGCCGTCACCGACACCTACGTCGGAAAGCTACTGGTGATTCGTGCGGGTCACCGCCTGTCCCTCCAACACCACGAGGTGAAGGAGGAGACTCTTCGGGTGCTCACCGGGCTGATCCACGCCGACGTCGGCCCCACGCCCTCCGAGCTGACCCGACACACCCTCCGTCCTGGCGATCGAATCCACCTCCCCCCCCGCACGGTCCATCGATTCGCCGCGGTGGAGGACACCGTGCTGCTCGAGGTCTCCACGCCCGAGCTGGACGACGTGGTGCGGCACATGGACGACTACGGCCGGGTGGGGCAACCCTCCGGCCCCACTTGACAGGCGGCCACCCACTTGCGATGGTCGCGGCGCTGCGCGGAGTGCACGATGTGGAAGCGAATGGGTGGAGCCCTGGTGGCCGCCGCCCTCCTGACCAACCCAGCGGTCGCCCAGGACTACGACGTTGCCGGACTCGGTGACGGCTTCTCGTTTGGGTCGGAGCTCGGTCCGCCGAATGTCTACATCGTCCAGCGGGGCGACACGCTCTGGGAGATCTCCGAGCGGTTCCTCGGCAACTCCTACTACTGGCCGCGTCTCTGGTCGATCAACGAGCAGGTCACCAACCCGCACTGGATCTACCCGGGCAACCAGATCCGCTTCCGGATGGGCGACTACATCGAGCCACCCGGTGTCGACATCGGTGTGGCGTCGAGCGCCCCGTCTGAGATTCCGGCTATCGTGCCCGTCGAGACGGCCTGCGGGCCCGATGTCCGCTTCGAGAGCACCCGTCCGCTCCGCAGCTACCTGGCCACCGGCTTCCTCGCCCAGCGGGGCGACGTCGAGATCTATGGCGAGGTCACCAAGGGGCGGGGCATCCAGACCTACCTGTCCGAACACGACCTCCTCTACCTGAAGGTCGACGACCCCGACGCCTTCGGCTGCGGCGACATCGTGAGCGTGTACCGCAAGGTCCGCAAGCGCGTGAAGCACCCCACCAGCCGCGGCCAGAAGTACGGCTCGCTGTACCGCGTGGTCGCCGAGGCCCGGGTTGTCCACCGCCACGAGGACTACCTCACCGCTACCGTGCGCCAGTCCTGGGCGGAGATCGCCCGCGGTGACCTGGTCGGCCCACAGATGCCCGTGGCGGTCGAGATCGAGGTGCAGCCCCCCAACGGTGAGCTCGACGGCACCATCGTGGAGCGGGTGGAAGACGCCGCCGAGCTGATGGGCCCCGGCGAGACCGTCTTCATCGACCGCGGCCGTGCCGATGGCGTCCGGGTGGGCGACTCCTTCTTCGTGGTCGAGCAGCGCGACCCCCACGTCGACATCAAGAAGGAAGACGAAGACCTCCCCAACGCCGTCATCGGCCGGGTGGTCATCGTGCGGGTCGACGAGTACTCCGCCACCGCCATCGTGGCCGACGCCGACCGCAGCCTCCGGGTGGGCAACCGCCTGCTCCAGAAGGTCGAGTAGGCCGTCACCCCAGCCGAGCTGAGACCGTGTGGCCGGTGGCTACTCGCGCATCAGCAGGTCGGACAGCCCGCTCGCCCGTGCCACCCGCCGGTGGACCGCCTCTGACCATACGCTCGGTGTGCCGGCGACCGTCAGTCGCTTCCGCGCACGGGTGGCACCGGTGTAGACCAGCTCACGGGTGAGCAGTGGGCCGGCCGAGCTCGGGAGCACCACCATCGCGTGGTCGAACTCAGAGCCCTGGCTCTTGTGGATGGTCATGGCGAAGACCGTCTCATGGGGCGGCAGACGGGCGGGCGCCAGGTAGCGCACCCCGCGCTCAGCGTCGGGGAACACGACCATCCGACGCCCATCCCGCTCGACAACCAACCCCACGTCGCCGTTGTAGCGACCCACCCCGTAGTCGTTGCGGGTGACGAGGACCGGGCGTCCGAGGTAGTGCTGCCCGCGGGGATCGAAGCCGCGCACCGTGCGGGCGAGGAGCTGCTCGGTGAGCTTGACGAGGCCACTCACCCCGAGCCGGCCACGCCGATGGGCACACAGCAGCCGGAAGCCGTCGAAGGCAGCCAGCATGCGGGCGTGGAAGACGGCAGGGTCGCCAGCGTGGGCCCCCGCAAGCAGACGGCGCACGACCGGCGCGTAGCCCTGCACCACCGCCTGGGCGAGCGCACGGGTGGGTCCTCCGGTGGCCTCGACCCAGCGCACATCCTGGGTGTTGGGGTCCTGCAGGACCTCCAGGGCCGAGCCCGGCTCTCCAGCGAGCACCGCCCGAGCCACCGCACCAATGCCGCTGCGGGCGTGGAAGCGCCGGCTGACTGTGAGCTGCACGCCGCAATCATGGAGCCCGGGCGCGTGGGCGAGTCCGATGTCGGGACCCGGGACGATGCCGGCCTGGGACGCCAGGTCGTCGCGGGCGCCCTGGCTGAGCCTCGGCTGGTCGAAGCCCGCTGCGGTACACAGGTCGGCCAGCACACAGCCCGCATCGACGCTGGCGAGCTGGTGGTGGTCGCCCAACAGCACGAGCCGGGCCCCCTCTGGCACGGCCTCCACGAGGCGGGTCATGAGCGCGAGGTCGAGCATCGACGTCTCGTCGATCACGACCACATCGACGGGCATGGGGTTGTCGGGACCATGGCGGAAGCGGCCAGGCCTGCGGGGGTCGACCCTCAGCAGCCGGTGGACGGTGCGCGCGCCCAGGCTGGACAGGAATCCCTCCAACGCAGCTGGCGTCGAACCGGGCGGGAGGGCGCCGGCACCGCGGTCCTGCACGAACTCGGACAGGCCACCCGCCAAGGACTCCTGCACACGGGCTGCGGCCTTGCCCGTCGGCGCACCGACTGCGACCCGGAGCGGCCGGTCGGAGCCCCCTGCGAGGTGCTGGGCGAACAGCAGCGTGAGCACGTTGCGCACGGTCCACGTCTTGCCCGTGCCCGGCCCGCCAGAGATCACCGAGAACCCTCTCAGACAGGCCATTGTCGCAGCGAGCAGCTGACGATCGACCGGGGTCCCCTCCTCGTGTGGTGGAAAGAGAGCCCGCAGACCACTCCGAAGCAGCCCCGCATCGTGGGGCGGCATGCTGGCCGCTGCCCTCGCGTCGAGCAAGGCCGCCAGGCGGTGCTCATCGACCCAGGTGCGGCGGGGGTAGAGCCGGTGCTGGTGGAGCACGAAGGGACGACGTCGATCATCGTCGGCGGCCAAGCCCACCAAGGGGGATGTGCCGACCGCTGCCCGCCAGAGCGCGCGGTCCATCGGCCAAGGCAGCGGGGGGTGCTCGGGGTCCGCCGGAAGGGGCAGGCGCTCGCGCGCGTTGTCGACACCGAGATCGGGCAAGGTCGCGCACACATGGCCATTCACCGGGGCCCGGACCGCGAGGCACAAGGCGAGCAGGACCTCGGGTCGGGTCTCCCCCGCCCGCCGGGCCAGCAGGTCGACCACCTGCAGCTCGGTGCCTCCCACCACACCTGCCTCGACAAACGGCAGCAGGCAGGCGCGCCAGTTCGCCTGGGCCAGCGGAGTCCAGCCTGAGTCGAGGTCGCTCGACGAGAGGGGATGCAGCGGTCCGGCGTCGGGTCGGAGGGGGTTTGTGCGGCTCATGCTCTGCCCCCCGGCTCATCGAAGATGGCGTCGAGCGCGTCGATCACAGACCTGGGAGGTCGGTCGCAGAAGACGCCGGGACGTCCACCGGCGCGCGTGGGGTCGACAGCATTCGGACCGGTCATGCCGCGCACGAAGAGGTAGGCCACGCCGCCGATGTGGGTGTCATAGTCATACCGGCGCCCGAGGCGGAGGCGCAGGAAGCGGTGGAGCGCCAACGTGTAGAGGTGGTATTGAAGAAAGTAGTGGTGGTGGGCCATCTCGTAGCGCATGCCCGCATGACGGAAGTGCTCTGTCGGCGTGCGCCCCGTCTGGTGGGGGTCGAGGCGGTTGGACTTGTAGTCGACGACGAACCAACGCCCCGGCTCGTGGTCGTGCGCCCGCACCCTGAACACGAGGTCGATGCTGCCGGTCATGATGCCGGCCAGGGGCGCGAAGCCAAGCTCGCCGACCCTCTCCACCCAAGCAGTGGGAACCGGGTCGTCCGAGCCTCTGAGCAGCAGGGCGTCGCGGAGCATCTCGGCCGTGACCCGCGCGGTGCTCGAGTCGGGTCGCCCATGGGAGTCGCCGCCGGCGATGGGAAAGTCGAAGCGGAGCTCATCGAGGCGGTCGGCGCGCGCGATGTCGCAGAGTCGGTGGTCGGGCAGCAGTGGCCCGAGCGGCGTCTGCAGCACAGCCGGAAAGGTCGCCGCGACCAGCTCGACCAAGGCAGGGTCGGCGAAGCCATGCCGGGCAAGCTCCCGTGACGCGACCCGCTCCAATGCCTGCAGCCCGACGGCCTCGTCGCAGTCGGGGTGCAGCTGCGCGAAGTCGAAGAACTCGAAGATGGCGTGGAGGCAGGTGCCCGCATCGGCACCGGCAGGAAAGCCCGCCATCGGAAGGTCGGAGAGCCCACTCAAGACGGCAGCGTCGAGCTCAGGCGGTGGCTCCACGGCGTGCCGTCCGCGCTCGCCACCCCGAGGCCGGTGGCGGCCGTCGTCATCGAAGCCCAGACCGTGGGCAGGGTCGACCATCTCCTCGGCCTGCGCCGCGAGGTCGGCGCGGGTGAGGGCGGAGTAGGAGTGCCGCCGCCAGCCATCGTCGACGACACGCCCAGGCGCCAGCTGCCGGGCGCGGATTCGGGGCTTCGGGGCCGGCGGTGCTTGCCAGCGCAAGGACTGTGGACGGCCTGCCACCGACACAGCCAGCGTGGGCCGGCCGTCGACCGACGCTCCCCGAGCCAGCGCCTCCAGCTCCGCAAGCTGTTGCGCCGGGTCGCCAATCTCGCCGTCAGCGAACCGTGCCAACACGCCGGCCACCCGCCCATCTTTCGCGACCGCTCCCGGCGCTGCGCCATGCAGGACGGCCGCAAGCGGACTGTGTACCCGGCGCCCGCGCCCGCCCTTCATGCCCGGCCAGTAGACCACGCAACGGTGCCTGGCCCGGGTGAGGGCCACGTACAGCAAACGCACGCCCTCCTCCCGTGCGGCGGTCTCCACGCCATTCCGGGCCCGCTCGGCAGCGTCTCCGCTGTCGAGGAGCACCAGCTCACGCACGGTGAGGTCGGAGGGGTGGGAGGCGACGAAGGGAGCCTGCACGCGCGCGCCTTCGTCCTTCCAGGCGAAGGGGACGAAGACCACGCCGTACTGCAACCCCTTGCTCTTGTGGACCGTGACCACCTTCACCGCGTTGTCGTCGCGCTCCAGCCGCAGCTCCGCCGCTTCGGCGTCGGGGTGCCCCTGCTCGCGCTGCCGGGCCAGCCACACCTGCAGTCCGACCAGTCCCCCGGCGTGGTCCAGGTGCCACCCATGCAACAGCTCCGCGAGGTGCAGCAGGTCGGTCATGCGCCGCTCACCGCCACTCAAGGTGAGCAGGTGGGGTCCGACGGCGCCTCGGTCCCGCGCCCAGGGTGGCACATGGTCGAGCAGTGACCGGAAGGCCGCCATGAAGCCCTGTCGCGCGAAGACCGTCCGCCAGATGGCGAGCGTGACCAACCAGCTCTCCCACCACCGCGCGATCTGCGCATCCCCCTCGCCACCTCCAGCGGGCAGTTCCGCCGCACTCCACCCCAGGAGCGGGTCGGCCGCCAGCACCCGGGCCGCCCCTTCGTCGCCCTCTCCTGCGAGCGCCTGCAGCCACCTCTGGAGACTCAGCGCTTCGGGGGTGGCGAACACCTGCCCCTGGCTGGACACGACCGCCGGCACGTCTCGGGCCTGCAAGGCCGCCAGCACCTCTGCCGCCTGCGAGTGGCTCCGCACCAACACCGCCACGTCGTCGGGCCGGGGCGGGCGTCCGTCAATCTTCGCACTGCTGGTGAGCAACGACACGATGTCGGATGCGCAGATCTCTGCGAGTGTGCCGTTCAGTTCAGTGTTCCCGAGGAGTTCGAGGGCGGTTCCCCCCCGACAGCGGGCGTCGACCCACCGCAGCTGGACGGGCGCCACCTCCCGCCCCTCCGCGGTGCGTTCGTGCAGACGGGACTCCGCGTGGTGGGCGTCTACGCGGATGTAGTCGATGTCGGCCGTGCCGAAGACCCCCGGGTGACCCAGCAGGTGGTTGAGCCCGGCGACGAGGCAGGCATCGGAGCGGTAGTTGCGACGCATCGTGAAGCGCCGGTGGGCCAGGGCGGTGGACCGCGCCCGCAGGTAGACGTGGACGTTGGCCCCTCGAAAGCCGTAGATGGCCTGCTTGGGGTCGCCGATGAGGTAGAGGTAGCGGTCGGAGACGGGGTCCCCCACGCCCCCGAAGACCCGTCCGAAGATGCGCCACTGCAAGGCATCGGTGTCCTGAAACTCGTCGATGAGCGCCGCGTCGTAGCGCGCCCGAATGGCTGCGGTGAGCGTCGGGCCACGCAGGGGGTCGACCAACACACGAGCCAGGTCGCGGAGGAGGTCCTGAAAGGACTGGGTGTCGTGGCGACGGTGGTGTTCCTGCAGCCGGTCGCGCGCGTACCGTGCGAAGGCGACCCGCTCGGAAGCCCGCAGGCCAGCGCCGTCGGCGACGACCCGCTGCAGGTCGCCAAAGAAGGGATGCTCGGCGATCGACCGTGCCTCGGGCGAGCGGGCAGCCCGCTGCAGTCGTTCTGGCGAGAACCAGGAGGCCCAGGCGGTCTTCGGGCCAGGCACCTCATTGGGCGACGCCAGCCAGGAAAGCAGGTCGGCGAGTCGCTGCTCCGCCACGCGGGTCTTGTAGCTGGTGCCGTTGAAGTGTCCCTTCTGCAGCACCAGAGCCGTGAGCCGACGCGCAGGAGCAGCCGCTGTGTCGGCCTGTCCTCCCAGCGCGAGCACCCGCCGCATCCACGCACCCACAGTTGTTGCAGCTCGAGCCGGCACAAGGCCCATATCGGGGTCGGAGACGGCGAGCTTCGCCAGACGAGACAGCTCGCTTCGCCGAAGGCCCGCCGAGCTGCGGAGAAGCCGGGCCTCCACAGGGGCTGCGGCGTGGAGACGCTGCACGAGCCAATCGTCGACGATCTGGTCGAGTACGCCACTCTGGTCGGTGACCAGCTCTCGGTCGAAGGCGGTGCCCGTCTCGAAGGCATGCATCTGGAGCATGCGCTGGCAGAAGCCATGAATGGTGGAGATGAGGGCCTGGTCGAACTCCTCCCGTGCCCGCGCCAGCCGACGCCGGGCTGCTCTGCCCCACTCGGCATCGACCGCGGCTTCGTCGACGAAGCGCGCCAACAGGCCATCCGCCTCGGGCGCCTCCCGCCGCTCGAGCGCGCGCAGGGCTTCGCCAAGCCGCAACCGCACGCGCTCCTTCAGCTCCGCGGTCGCCGCATTGGTGTAGGTGACCACCACGATGCGGGGCAGGGGCACCTCGCGGTCGACGACCAGCCGCAGCACCAGGTTGGTGATCTGGTAGGTCTTGCCGGTGCCCGCACTGGCCTCCAGCAGCGTGATGCCGGGGACCACAGGAGTGTGGACATCGAAGGAGCTCAGCTCAGGGCCGCTCATTCGCCTTCCTCCGCGGCCTGGAGCACCGGGGCCCAGAAGCGCACCGCAAGCTGGACGAAGCGGGGGGACAAGGAGGCGAGGTCGCGGCCGACCGGGCAGCTCTGGCCGAAGACGCGGGCCACCGCAGGGTCGTCGAGGTCGCCGCGCCCGTAGTTGCCGCCGAACCAGGCCTGCCGTGCGGCCTTGGCTCCTTTCTCCAGCGCCTTGGCATCGTCGGGCGTCTGCTGGAGCGCTCTGGCGACGGTGGGCCCCCCGCTGCCGACCTTCTGGGAGGCGAACCTCCAAGAGGACCGCGAAAACAGCCACAGCGGAGACCGCAAGCCCTCTGCCCGCAGAGACGCCAGCCACCGAACGTGCGCTCGCGCCGCGCCGATGTCGCCAGCAAAGGGCATCAGGGACTTCACCCCAGGCTTGTTTCGGCCGGAGCCGGTCCAGGCGATGATGGCCTGCGTGGGGGTGCCAGAGGCGGTGAGCGCGACCGCCTGCAGCCAGCTCGACAGCACCTTTCGGCCCTCCCAGCTGCCGAGCACGACGGTAGGCAAGCCAGCAGGGGAGACTCCGGGCACGGTGCCGACAAGCTGGCCATTGGCGCCCAGATCGACGTCGACGCGCCGAGGCTCAGCCCCCTCCCAGGCGCCATCCAGCAGTCCCGCGGCCACCCGCACCGGCGCCCAGGCCTCTTCGAAGGCCAGCTTGCCCAGCGTGCCAGGAGGCAGGTCGCCCCGGGCAGCCCGTCGCTGCCAGATGCGCTCCCCCGCCCCCCGGTCGGCGCGCACGGCCGCATCGAGCAGGTCTCGCTTGAGCGTGTAGTTCTCCAAGGCATCGAGCTCGATGGACTCGCGGTCGGGCAAGGTGGTGTCGCGTTCTCGCAGCCACAGCCCAAGCTCCCGCTCCACCAGCCAGGCGACGGGCTGTCGGAAGAAGCCGACGAACTCGTCGAGCGGTATCAGCGCATGTTCCGGGGCGGCCTCGCCTTCATCGGGAAGCTGGTGGCCGTGAGGCCAGAAGGGCCGCTCGGTGCGCCTGGCCGCGAGCAGGCTCCGCGCGCTGCGCTCCAGCCGACGGTCGAAAGACCACACCGAGCTGGAGAGACGATGCTCCACGCCGGACCGTTCGTCTGGACTCGGCGCAAGCCCGCCCACGGACAGGGTGCGCGGCGAGAAGGCCTGCAGTGGGTGCTCCACCATCAGCCACCGTCGCACGTCGTGCCAGCCCTTCGGGGGCAGGAAGCTGGCCTCCATCACGTCGATCAGCTCGCCCACCGGCACTGCAGGCGGCACCGCTTCGTTGGTGCGGACGTCGCGGCCCGTGAAGAAAACGAGGAGGTGGTCGCGTGCGGCCAGCAGGGCTTCGAGCAGCAGGTACCGGTCCTCGTCGCGAGGGTCGCGGTCGCCCACTCTCGGGTGGGAGGTGGTGGGATCGAAGCCGAGGCTGGCACCCATGCGCGGAAAGGTGCCGTCGTCCATTCCGAGCAGGCAGACGACTCGGGAGGGGACGCCACGCTGCGGGAGCATGGAGCAGAAGGTGACGGCGCCGGTCTGCTGTCCCAGTGGGCCGGCATCCACCGAGAGGTGGGACTCCAGCCAGGCGGCCAGCGCCGGACCATCGAGCAGCAGAGGCGCGCCTTCCACCTGTTGTGGGTCGGCGTCGCGCGCGAGAACCTCGAGCAGCTCCCGCACCTGCCGAACACGGAAGCCTGCCGGGGTGGTGGGCGCCACCATGCGGTCGAGGGTGGACTGAAGCAGGACGGCCCACTCGGCCGGGCTGTGGGCGCCAGACAGCCGGTCGAGCTCCTCGGACAGGGTGGCCGTGAACTCGAGCAGGGTGCCCAGCAGCGCGCGGTCGACGGCCACGGCACGGTCCTCGGGGACCACCGAGAGGAAGGGGTCGACGGCGGGGTCGTCGTCCATCACGAGGCCGAGGGCGAGCCGCTCCAGGCCGAAGCGCCAGGTGCACAAGGGATCGGCGGGCTGGCCATGGAGGGCGCGGTGGTCGGCGTCGCGGGCCCATCGCGCCCCGCTCGACCGCACCAGCGCCGCCAGCTCAGGAAGCTGCTCGGGCTCCAGTCCGAAGCGCACTCGAACAGGCTCCAACGCCAGCAGGTCGAGCACGACGGGGGCCTCCAGTCGCCCGAAGCCCATCTGAAGCAGCCGAAGCACCACCTCGGCGACCGGGTTGAGCTCGCGCAGCGTGCGGTCGGTGACCCGGAAGGGAACCTCGGGCGGGGCGCCATGGGCCCGACTGCGGCCGAAGATGGCCGACACCAGAGGGGCGACGAGGTCGATGCGCGGACACATCACGACCACATCGCGGGGGTGCAGGTGGGGGTGGGTGTCGAAGAGGTCGAGCAGTGCGTCTCGCAGCGCCTCCACCTGGCGGGTGAGTCCGTAGCAGGCATGAAGCTGCAGCGAGCTGTCTCGGGGGTGAAGCCGACGCCGCTCGAAGTCGACCAGGGACTGTTTGTGGTCAGCCGGATGGCGCATGTGGAGGATGTCGGACTGCAGCCAGGCCAGCGCCGAGGCAGGTGGTCCCTCGGCCTCGGCAGAGTCGGGCACGGGGTCGACAAACCACTCCGCAACCTCGTCGGAGCGCTCCCGGTAGCCCTCGGGCAGGCGCTCCAGCACGGCCTGGAAGTCGCGGGCGAGCCGCCCGAAGGTGGCCAGGGTGGGGTTCGGGCGGGTGCGGCCGGGTGCGGGGGCCTCGTCTGGTGGCAGGGTCTGTTCCAGGACCGATGCCAGGCGGTCGCGGGCCATCACCAGCGGGGACGGCAGCTCCACGCTCCCCCGTCGCACATCGGCCCAGTACTGGTCGGAGGGAGACAGCAGGTAGAGGTCGACATCCAAGTGACGCCCAGCGGCGGCCAACACCTCCAGGTAGGGCGGGGGCAGCGAGCTGAGCCCGAACAGGTGCAGCTGAGGCATGGGCGGACGGCGGGCCATCCGCCCCGGAGCGGTCGACCGGAGCTGCCGCAGCGCACGCACGAGCCGGTCGGCCGGGTGGTGGGGACCCAGGCGATGGACGAGGCGCTGCCACAGGGCGGGCTGCCAGGCGGCGACGCCCGGCGGCGGCGTCTCCGGCAGTGCCTTGCTCCAGGCCACCATCCACTCGGGTCGAAAGGTGCACAGGCGGTCGAACACCCGGGCCAGCTGGCCGGCGAGACCGAGGCGCCGCCGGTCGATCAGACGGTCGGTGGAGCGGGCCTCTGCCTGCAACCACCCCACCAGAGCGGCCCACGCCGGCTCGGCCGGAAGCTGCTCCAATTCCTCGAGAATGGCCCACTGTACGGCATCTTGAGACCAGGTAGCCGACCGCGCTTCGCCGCCGCATCCCCAGGTCACGAGCCTGTCGACCACGCCCGCGGGAAAGGGAAACTCCACATGGGCGCACACCCCAAGCTCCTCAGCCAGTCGATGCGACAGCCACCGCTCGGTGCCCCGGTTGCCCACCACCACGACATCGGGCTGCATCGGATCGACCGCGCCATCGGCATGCCGCTCCTTGATCCAGGCGGCGAGGAGGGCAGCCAACACCTCCACTCGGTTGCTGCGGTGGACCCGAAGGCCCGCATGCCTGGCGGGACTATTCATGCACCATCCGCTGTGAGTCGGAGGCCAGATACAAGATCGCTCTGGGTTTGTCACCCCTCATTCCGGACAGATTCTGTCCGATTGCGCGCTTGACACCGGTGCCGGCGTCCCCCCCGGGCTGATCTCGCCGCCCCCCCCCATCCCGACAACGGCCCCCCGTGGGACCCCCGACCCCGAGCATGCCCGCCAGGTGTGTGTTCAGCGACATCCGCCGACCATGTCACCGAATGTCTCGCAATGTCTCCGGCCGTCACAGAGCGTCTGCCCGCGTCACTGCCTGTCAAACGCCTTCACGGACCCCGCCGCCGAGTTGAAGCCCGTCCCACAGGACGGAAGAGTAGGTCAGCGTCTGCGTCCACCACCCCGTCCCCAGGTGCCGTTGTGTCTCAGCCGATTCAATGCGCTGTTCGTCTGGTCCTCCCCGGGCGTGTCGTCCACGGCACCGCATGGTCCATCGACGGCACCCGTGTCGTCGTGACCGCCCGAGCCGCGGTGCCGCCCGGAAGCCACGCCCGCCTCGAGATGGAGCTGGGAACCCACGACACCAGCGATCACAACACCGTTCTCGCCGACGCCATCGTGCGCGACGCCGCCCGCACCGGCGACACACGCACCGGGCTGCGGCGCTACTCGGTCGAGCTCACCGCAATGTCCCACGCCGACCAGCGCCGGTTCGGTCGCTGGCTCGACCTCCGCCGCACCTCCGCCGACGCCGGCCTCGAGGAGCCCACCGACCTGCTCCTCGGCGGCACCCGCTCCCTCACACCGCCGGTCCACGAGCGCCCCACCGAGCTCACGCCGGTCTGCGCCGGTGTCGCCGCCCGTGTGTCCACCCGACAGGTGCGGGCCACCCGAGCCCGGGTGTCCTACGACCGCGCCGCCCACCGACTCCAGCTCGCCTGGCGCACCCTCGACGACCTCCACGCCGACTGGCTCTGCTGCCTGTCCCACGGCGTGCTCTACGTGCAGCACCATGGCCTTCAGCGCGGCGACGCCCTCGCCATCGTGGCCATCCTCCCCGACGGTCGGCGCACCCTCCTGAGCGGGCGCACCTCCACCACGGTCCGCGGTATCGCCGTGATCGACGTCAGCATCGGCCATGCCGCCCACGCATTGCTGGCGGCTCCGGCGCGCCCACGCGGGACCCGGGCGTCGGTGGCCTGACACCGTCCTGCGTCAGGGAGCCGCCGACCAGCTCACCACCCGCTCGGCCAGGCTGTCCGCACGGTCCGAACGACCGAGCTCGCCCCACATCCGCACGGCCAGCCGTCCGCCTTGGGCCGCGCGGTCGAACTCCCCATTCGTGGCCATGTCCCGGGCGCCGGCCTCCGCCGCCTCCGCCAGATCGAGGTCGGCGAAGTGCACCCTGGCGCCCAGCTCCTCGATGCGCCGAAGGGCCCGGTCGTAGCCAAGGCTGTCCGCCTGAGCCGCGGTGGTGGCGATGAGGCCGTAGGCAGCGGCGTAGGCGTAGCCCTGCTGGCCGGTCTGCAGCCCCTGCCCCATCGCCAGTCGCAGCCGGGTCTCCGCCACCGAGGCCTCCCCCCGGGCGAGGGCGAGGAAGCCCAGGTTGATGCGGGGTCCGAGCGCATGGGCCGTGCCCAACACGTCGAACAGCTCCACCGCGCGCAGGTAGTCGCGCTCGGCCGCCACCAGATCCTCCAGGCGCCGCTCGACATCGCCGCGCTCGTTGACCGCATGACCGAGCCAACGTCGGGCACCATGCTGCTCGAGGATGGCCACAGCGGCGTCGATGTGGGCAAGCGCGCGCACATGGTCGCCCCGGGCCTTCAGGGCAGAGGCCAACAACACGCGCACCCGGCCCTGCAGCAACGAGTCGGAGCGGGCGTCCACACCGGGCTCCAGCCAGGTCATGGCGGCGGCGTGGTCTCCCGAGTACAGCGCGGCCTGGCCGATGAGCATGCGCAGCTTGAGGTGGTCTTCGGAGCGGGGGCGAAGGTGGTCGAGCAGCGCAGGACCCTGCTCCAGCACCGTCGACAGATCTACCTGCCCCATGGCAGCCATCAAGCGCACGAGCCGTGCCTGGGCGCCCAGAGGGTCGTCGACCGGGAGTGCATCCACCGCCGCCTTCACCCGCTCCGTCGCCAATCCGAATTCGGTGGTCTGAACGGCAGCACGGCCTTCCAGCACAGCCAGCCGCAGCACCTTGCGCGCTCCCACCGCGCCATCGAGCAAGGTGAGGCACGACCGGGCCTGGCGCACCAGGGCATCGACACCCACCGCCTGCACCCCGGACACCGCCTCCTCGAGGGCGACCAACAGGTGGTCGAGCGCCTCGGCTGGGCGCTCGGCCCACAACAGCTGAGCGCCCACTGCTGCGGAGGGCGCCCCTCGCTCGCCCAGCACCTGGGCACAGGCCGCATGGAGAGTGGCGCGCGGCACCGGGCTGCGGTCGAGGGCCCGCAAGCGCAGGACCGGGTGGGCGAAGCGGAAGCCGCGGCCGGTGGGGAGCCCGATGAGCAGGCCCTGGTCCATCCACGACTCGGCGATGTGGTCGGGGACCTCGACGTCGAGACAATCGAGCACCGCGCGCCAGCTCGCCCGTCCGACCTCCTGTCCCAAGGCAGCGGCAGCGGCCATCGCAGTGAGGAAGGCCGAGCCGCCTTGGCGTTCGAGCCGGTCGAGGTGGAGGTCCCAGCCGCCGTGAAGGGCCACGGGCACTCGGTCGCCGCTGGTGGAGGCCACGTAGCCGCGGTCGGACAGGCGCAGCTCGCCCCGGGCCAGCAGGTCGCCCACAATCTGGAGCGCGAGCCCCGGATTGCCCGCTGCCGTCGACGCGATTCGCCGGGCGAAAGACGTCTCGAGGCCGGCCTCGACCTCGAGTGTGCGCCGCACCTCCTCCGAGGTCAGCGCGCGCAGCGACCGCCCGATGGGCGCAAGGTCCTGCAGGAAGCTGCGGGTGCGGGGATCTGCAGCCCCGACATCATCGCGGCTGCTCCACACCACCAGCACCGGACCCTCGACCTCGGCGGCCGCGTGACAGGCCACCGGGTCGAGGCCCTCGAGGTCGTCCATGCACATGAGGACCGGCCCGCAGCGGGACAACGCGCGCAGCACCACCCGAAAGGCACCGCGTTCATCGTCGGCCGACAGCATCCGACCGCGGCCGGGCAGGGCGGCCAGGCGAACCACCGCCGCGACGTCCACCGGATCGACGATGCCGTGAAAGCGAAGACGGCGTGATATCCGCCGTTCTCGGTCGACAGGATGCAGACCGGCCGTGCCGAAGGCCCGGGCGATCATGGCACTGAGGGCCCAGCGCCCGTCTTTGCTGTCGGCAGACAGGGTCCATGCCACCGAGGTGGTGCGCGCGGCCCACTGAAGCTCGGTGAGCACGCTGGTGCGCCCCACGCCACCCGGCCCGTGCAACAGCACATGGCGGGGGCGGCCGTGCTCCACCACGCTGGCGAGGTCGCTCCAGATGGCCTCCATCACATCGTCGCGGCCGACCAGACGGGGCACCCGCAGGCCGAAGAGGGCGAGGCCGGCTCCGCGGAGGTCGAACGGCCGCCGACGGGGGGCCCCCGGGAAGCGGCCAGGAAGCGGCAGCAGGGGGTCGGCCGAAAAGCCCACATCCCACTGGTCTCTCATCCACTCGGGGTCCAGGTGGGGGTCGCCATCGAGTGGGGCGGTGTCGGTGGTCATGCCGACCTGGGTGGGGCCGGGCTCCGGCGGAGACCACACCGAGTGGTCGTCGATGGGGTCGAGGTCGGCAGACAGAAAGTCGAAGGTGGGCTCGGTGGTGGTGCTGGCCGCCGCGCGACCCCGGGGAGACAGGTCGCTGTCGACGTCGTCCGGCAGGGCATCGAGGGCACGCCTGGCCGCAGCGGCGCTCGGAAAGCGCAGCAGGGGGTCGCTCGACAGCAGGCGCTCCACCCAGCCTCGAAATGCAGGGGGCGCGACGGCCTTGGTGGGCCAGGTGGGCAGCCGACCGGCGAGCTTCAGCGACCGGATGCCCGTGAGCGTGAAGTCCGCAAGTGGATGGCTGTCGGTGGCGATGGCCCAGCCCACCCAACCCACGGCGTAGAGGTCGGTCTCGAGGCCGATCTCGGCGCCGTCGCCGGTGAACTGCTCGGGCGCCATGAAGGTGGGGCTGCCGGCCATCGCCATCCGCCCCGCGCCCACGCCCTGGCTCCGGTCGACAGCCAGCCCGAAGTCCGCGAGGCAGGCGGCGGCGTAGTCGTCGACCGAGCGGGGACGCCGTGGAAAGAGGATGTTGCCGGGCTTCACATCGCGGTGGAGCACCCCTCGGGCATGGGCGTGGGCCAGGCCGTCGAGGATGCCGCGCAAGGTGGCGCGGGTCTCGGGCCACGCGAGGGGCATGGCGAGGTCGCCCAGGCTGCACGCGGCGCGCTCCATCACCAGGTAGGGACTGCCCGGGACCACACGGTCGGCCAGATCGCCCATGGTGTCGGGAATCTCACCCTGGTCGAGCACCATCACGACGTTGGGGTGGTCGAGCCGCGCAACCGCACGCACCTCGCGCCGGAAGTTCCGCAGCGCCTCGGCTGAACGTGCCCGCTCCGCCGTGATGATCTTCACAGCGACCTGCAGTCCGGTGTCGGCATGGCGGGCGGCCCACACAGAGCCCTGGCCGCCTCGACCCAGGGGCGCGTCGAGACGGTAGGCGCCGAGCAGGGGGCCCTCAGGTAGAGTCGTCACTGGGTGTTCTCGCCGCGCGGCCACAGGAGTCTGCACGCCGCCTTGCCACTTGGCACGATACATCGTGGCGGACCCCCTCACCCGGCGGGCAGCAGGCAGCCACCGTCGACCAGGAGCATCCGATGACATCGCTCATGGCCCTCGTCTTGACCACTTCAGTCTCTTTCGCCGAGGTGAAGGAGGTCGGTGGGCTCGCCGGCAACGACATCCCCATCCAGGTCGTGGCACCCAAGGTCAAGGTCAAGGTCACCTGCGCCGCATCTGACAAGGCCAAGGCCAACCTGCAGCCGGCCCAGGGCGCCAACCTCACCCTCACCTCGGAGACCCTCACCGCTCCGAAGAAGGGTGCGAAGTTCACCGTCTCGGGCACCGGCGGCGGCAACCTGCTGATCGACATCCCCAAGCACATCAAGCTCACCCTCACCGGCGTGAGCAAGAAGCTCGAGATCAGTGGCTGCGACGGCAATGTCACCGCATCGGGCGCCATCTCCGAGTTCGTCGTCGACACCCCCGGCGCCAACGTCAACCTCACCATCTCCAAGGGCGGCTTCACCAAGCCCTCGGAGATCAAGAAGGCTGTCGACATCTCGGTCAACATGCCCGACATCTCGGCGAAGATCACGGGCACCGGCATCAGCGTGAACATGCCCGATGTGGCGCCCCAGTCCGGCAGCACCCCGGTCACCATCACCCACAGCTATGGCGCCGGCACCCCGGACATGAAGCTCACCGCCACCCAGAACGTGGTGGTCACGAGGCCCTGAGCCTCACGGCGCAAGCCCCGCACCGCCCCACGCCACCGCGCGTCGGGCGGTGTCCTGCGTCTTGGGTCGCACAAATCCAACTGATCGATTCGGACCGGCGGCGTCATCTGCGGCACGAGTCCCCTCGCTGGAGTCGACATGCGCGCCACCCTCACCCACTCCGCCTTCCTCCTGCTCGCTCTGTCGGGCTGCACCAGCGGTGTGGTGGACAAGGCCAAGTCGGAGCAGGCGGATGAAGCGGTGGACGGACCCGACGGTGACATCGACACCGACACCGACGACCAGGACTCCGGCGACTCGGATGACTCCGGAGAGCTGCCCCCCGCCTCCGGCCTGGCCGAGGCCATCACCCTGCCCGCCCTCCAGGCTCACCTCGACGCCCTGCAGGCCATCGGCGAGGCCAACGGACACACCCGCCAGACCTTCGGCCCCGGCTTCCACGACAGCGTGGACTACGCCATCGAGGTGTTCGAGGCGGCCGGCTACACCGTCACGCGCCAGGACTTCTCGGTGGCGGGCTTCGAGGAGGACGGTCCTCCCCAGCTTCACCAGAGCACCCCGACCGAGACCACCTTCGCGTCCACCCACCTCGCCACCATGACCTACAGCGCCCGCGGCGACGTCACCGCACCACTCGCCGCTGTCGACCTCATGATTCCCCCCGGCCCATCGGAGAACGCCTCCACTTCCGGCTGTGAGCGCAGTGACTTCGACGCCTTTCCGGCTGGCTCCGTCGCCCTCATCCAGCGGGGGTCCTGCACCTTCGCCGACAAGGTGGCCCACGCCGAGGCCGCGGGTGCCGTCGCAGTCATCGTCTTCAACGAAGGACAGGACGGCCGGGTGCGGGCGGAGAGCTGGACCCTCGACCCCGGCAACCCACCCGGCATCCCGGTTCTCGCCGCCGCCTACTCGGTGGGAGAGGCGCTCGCCGTCGACCTGTCCTCCGATGAGGTGCAGGTGCGCGTGGTCATCGACGCCGGCATCGTGGAGCAGACCATCAGCAACGTGCTGGCTGAAGACGACAAGGGCGACCCCGACCGCCTCGTCGTCGTGGGCGCCCACCTCGACAGCGTCACCGCCGGGCCGGGCATCAACGACAACGGCAGCGGCACCGCCTTTGTGCTCGCCGCGGCCCAGGCCGCCGCAGCCATCGAGCTGGAGCCCGAAAACCGCATCCGCTGGGCGCTCTGGGGTGCAGAGGAGATCGGACTCATCGGCTCGGACCGCTACGTGTCCAACCTGTCCCGAGAGCAGATGGACCAACACCTCGCCAACCTCAACTTCGACATGATCGGCAGCCCCAACGGCGGACGCTTCATCTACGACGGCGACGGCTCCGCCACCGGCTACCCGGGCCCCGCAGGCTCCGACCAGATCGAGTGGCTGTTCGAGGAGTGGTTCGACGGCCAAGGCGAGGCCCACGCGCCCACCGCATTCGACGGTCGCTCCGACTACGGGCCCTTCATCTGGAACGGCATCCCGGCCGGCGGACTCTTCTCCGGCGCCGAGGCCAGCAAGTCGATGAGCGAGGAGGACCTCTTTGGCGGCACCGCAGGACAGGCCCTCGACGCCTGCTACCACCGCGACTGCGACGACCGTGACAACATCGACGAGACTCTGCTCCTGGAGATGTCCTTGGCCGCCGCCCACGTCACGCACACCGTCGCCCACTGGACCGGCCCGCTCGGGATGCCCGCCCCCGCCCGCGCCCCCCATGCCCGTCCGCCCGAGGAGCTGCCGCTGTCGCACGGCCACGACCACGGCCACGGCTGCCACCCCGTCGACCGATGAGTCCCCTCCTCCTGCTCATCGCCGCCCAGGCCCACGCTGCATGCACCCAGGTGGGCGTGTCCCCACGGCAGGCCGCCCAGGTGACCGCCGACGGAGAGCTGCCCGAGCGGGGCATTCCGAGCGTCCAGCGGCCCAAGCAGCGCCCCCTTGGCGCAGCCGCGATGAGCGTGGTCCCCGGGCTCGGACACCTCCACACCTGCGATGACCTGGCCGGCGTGAGCCAAGGCGTCACTTCAGTGGCCCTCAGCCTCGTGGGCACCGGACTGGCGGACAAGCCCGGCCCCCTCCGCACCCCCCTCGCCGTCAGCGCCCTCCACACGGGCCGCAGCCTCGCCTGGTACAGCGCCTATGACGCCTACCGCCTCACCAAGATGCAGCGGGGCCCGGTGCAGGGCGCCACCACCGTCGACGGGGCGTCGCTCAAGACACTGGCGCTGTCCCCATTTCGGCTGGAGAACATCCGCGCGCCGGCCACCCTCTTCGCCAGCGGCCTCGCGGTGGGCATCGTGGGTGCGGGCGTGGCTCTGGACACCCCGGGCGCCTGGCCCGACAGCGTGGACTGGGGCGGCCTGAAGATGCACCCAGCCGCTGCTTTCGGCGTGGGCACCGCCTGGACCGGCTACACCATCACCAACGTGGCCGTGTCCGAGGAGGCCCTCTTTCGGGGGGTGGTGCAGCCGGTGCTGGTCGACGCCACAGGGCGGCCGTGGCTCGGCATGACGCTCAGCAACGTGCTGTTCGGCCTCGCCCACTTCGACCTCGACGACCCGGTCACCGGCGCCATCAGCGCGTCCTACATCGCGGTGTCCAGCTTCGATGTGGCCATCTCGGCCCACAAGCACGGCTACGACCTGGGCCGTCCCATCGCGGCGCACTTCTGGTACGACACCATCCTGTTCGTGGGCCTTCTCGCCGCCGACCCCCGCAACTCGCCTTGGGAGCTGGCCTTCACCGTGCCCATCTGAGCCGAGTCAATCGGGGGCCACGCCACCTTCGAACAGCCCGTCGATCCAAGCGGACAGCGGGTCGGCCACCCGGCCGCCGGCGATGGACACCGAAGCGCCGTGGTAGAGCACCATCCCGCTGTACGACCAGTTGGCGTCACTCACGAAGGCCGTGTCGTCGCACACCATCACCTTGGCATGGACGAGGTCGTCGTTGTCGGCCGTGCGCACCGGCACCCCCGCCTCGGCGAGATGGGCGATGGCGAGGGTGTTGATGTCGTTGTCAGCGATCCAGCTCGAGCCGTCGAGCACCACGCGCACATCCACCCCCCGCGCGTGGGCATCCAGCAAGGCCGACATCACCTGGTCGACCTCGCCGCCCGGGTAGTCGGTGGACCACGAAAAGGCGTACATGGCCACCCGCAGCTCGGAGGACGCACCACCAATACAGTCGAGAACACCGTTGAGCACGCCGTCATCGAACCACGGGCGCGTGCTTCCCGCCACCGGTGCCACCGACGGGTCGACCGCGGGGCTGTCCCACACGGCGTCGAACCAGGCATCGAAGGCGGCCACGGCGGCGGCGTCGGTCACCCGCACACTCACCTCGCGGTTGGAGGTGAGCGCGCTGTTGGACATGTTGTGAGAGCCGGTGAGCACGGCATCGTCGATGATCCACAGCTTGTTGTGAAGCGTGACATCGGCGGAGTCGAGCCGGGTCTGCACCCCTCGCGCGGCGAGCTGTTCGAGGATGGCGGGGGTGTCCGAGGCCTCCTCGTCGGCCAGCACCTGCACCTGCACGCCCCGCTCGGCGGCGTCCCCCAGGGCTTCGACGACATCCTGCACCGCCCCCGAATCCCACAGCGTGTACTGGGCCACCCGCACCCGGTCCTCGGCCGAGACCAGGGCATGGGTGACCGCCTGCAGCAGGGCGTCGTCGGCCAGCAGCTCGGTGCCGACCGGCAGGGGCGCATCGGTGTCGGCGGCGTCCTCGTCAGCAGGGGCGGACGCAGCATCCGCACCTCTGGGGGTGTCGCGCACCGCGGGCTCGCAGCACACCAGCAGTCCCATCACAGCGCCCCAGCGGACCATCTCGCCTCCGGTTCATGGCGTGCTATCTCGGGGTGCCCCCGCGGAGCCAGCCCGTCCTCATGTCTGACCCGTCCACCGACAAACCCACGCTCATCGCCCGCTTCCGCGAACTGTTGGTCGACCGCCGCGCCGTGCTCGCCAACGAACAAGCCGAGGCCCGCGCAGGCACCCGGGTCGACGGCGACCACCGTCCCGAAAACCGCGGGGAGCGCGCCGCTGTCACCACCCAGGGCTACCTGGCCCACGGCATCCACGCCCGCATGCGCGAGCTCGACGGCATGCTCGAGGCCCTCGATGCGGTGTCCGCCCGTCCCGTCGACCGTGTGCGTGCGGGGGCCCTCGTGGAGCTGGAGGACGAAGACGGCCACACTCAGCGCATCCTCGTCCTTCCCGGCGCGCAGGGGGACCGCCTCGACGACATCGTGGTCATCTCTCCCCGCGCACCCTTGGCAAGGGCGCTTGCAGGGGCGGCAGAGGGCGACGTGAGGACGGCTCGGCGACGCAACGAAAACATCGATGTAGAGGTCGTTTCCGTGGAATAGACCTCACCCCTTGCCGGCGTCCTCGCGGCCCGGCAGCGGCAGCTTCTTCGGCGGGTCGGGGTAGTTCTCGGGCACGAAGGTCTGTTCTTCGACCGGGGGACGCACGTAGCCGCCAGCATCCTGCAGAGGGGGGAGCTCGATGGGCGCGGGCAGCACATCCTGGTAGTCGAAGGAGTTCAGGAGGTGCTGGATGCAATTGAGCCGCGCGCGCTTCTTGTCGTCGGAGGGGACCACCACCCAAGGCGCCTGCTTGGTGTCGGTGTACTCGAACATGGTGTCCTTCGCCCGCGAGTAGTCGGTCCACCGCTTGCGGGACTCGAGGTCCATGGGGCTGATCTTCCAGCGCTTGACAGTGTTCTCGATGCGGGACTGCAGCCGGCGCTCCTGCTCCTCGGCGCTCACGGAGAACCAGTACTTGATGAGCTTGATGCCCGACCGCATCAGCAGCCGCTCGAAGCGGGGGGCGGCGTGGAGAAAGTACTCGTACTCCTCCTGCGTGCAGAAGCCCATCACATGCTCGACGCCGGCGCGGTTGTACCAGCTCCGGTCGAACATCACGATCTCACCGGCCGCGGGCAGGTGCTGGACGTAGCGCTGGAAGTACCACTGGGTCTGCTCGCGCTCGGTGGGCTTGCCGAGAGCGACGGTGGTGGCGAAGCGCGGGTTGAGGCACTCGGCGATGCGCTTGATGGTGCCGCCCTTGCCTGCGGCGTCGCGGCCTTCGAAGACGATGACGACGCGCTGGCCCGTCTCCCGAATCCAGTACTGGAGGCGCACGAGCTCGGCCTGGAGCCGCTCCAGTTCCTGCTCATAGAGCTTCTTCCGCATCTTGCGGCGGGGGCGCTTCGGGGACATGGACAGCGAGGAGCGGGGGTCGTTCATCGGGACTCCTGGGGCCGAACAACCCCCCTCGCCTAGCGTGGCGGACCCGACGGCGTGGGCACAAACCCTTGCATCACTGATCCGGCAAAGAAAGGGGCGCGAACACCAGCACATACTGGTGGGGCAACACGTCTTGACGCGCCACAAGCTGCCATCCAGCCGTCTCCAACTCCCCCATCACCTGCTCGGGCGCGATCTTGTGGCCAGGGGGCGGTCCGACGGGCTGGGGCCCCGGCTTGAAGTCCACCACCACCATCTGCCCGCCTTCCTTCAGCGCGTCGCGGAGCTGGCTGAAGTACTGCTTGCGGTCGTCGATGTGGTGGTAGGTGTCGACGATGAGGATGCGGTCGACCTCGCCGGGCAGCAGGCCGGGGTCCTCGAAGCGGCCGAGCCGGGGGACCACCTGGGGGGTGCCGTCGTCTTCGGCCCGCGCCACCATGTGGTCGACCAGCGAGCGCTCCACATCGATGGCGACCACGCGGCCCTTCTTGCCCACGGCAGCGGCGAGGTGGGGGTTGAAGTAGCCGGTGCCGGCGCCAATGTCGGCGACCACCATGCCCTTGCTCAGGGTGAGGGCCTCCACCACGGCCGCGGGCTTCTGCCACTCGTCGCGGGCGGGGTCGTCGAAGATCTGGGTCCACTTGTCGACGTCGTTGAAGCGGTGGTGGACGGTGGCATCGTCGCCGTGCCCCTCACCGTGCTTGGCGCCATGCGCGTCGCCGTGGCCGTGGCCCGCGTGGGGGTCGCCCTTGGTGGAGGCGGGAAAGGCCAGCCGACCGGCGTGGACGTACCAGGGCAGCACGCGAACGGACAGGTGACCGGCCTTCACGGCGGGGTCCTGCTCGGCCCAGGTGCGGGCGATGTCGGGCTTGGCGGAGGTGTAGATGCACAGGCCGCGCAGGTCGCCGGAGGGGTCTTCCACGGGACCACACACCTCGGCCTGACCCGCCTGCCACATTGCCTTGAGGTGGGCGCGATGGGCGGCCTGCAGCGCCTCCAGCTCCGCCGACGGCTCCGCGGTCCACTGGGGTCCCTTGTCCAGAAACACCACCTGCACCACCTCGAAGTCGGGAAGCTCGGCTTGCGCCGGCTCCGATCCGTGGGCAGCACCAGCCAACCCGAGCAGTCCCCAGTATCCAAGCATCGACATCCCCGACCTCCGGTCCGTCGCGAGCGGCGCGTGCGATAACCGACAGGCCGCCTGCCCCCCGGCCGATTCGTGGGCACGGTCTCGTTGGACACCGAGGAGGTCCCCATGTGGCGCCGTCCAAAGCTCGGCCTGGTGCTCAGTGGCGGGGCGTCCCGTGGGGCCTACCAGGCGGGCGTCCTCCGCTTCATCTACCGACAGCTTCCCCGCACACTCGGCTACGTCCCCTGGCCGTATGTGGTGAGTGGCACGAGCGTCGGTGCCCTCAACGGCATGTTCACCGTCACCCGCAGCGAAAAATACATGGTGTACCTGTCGCGCATCTGGCGTCGGATGCGCGTGAGCGACGTATTCACCATCCGTCCCGACGATGTGCTGGGGGCCTTCTGGGGACGCTACCGCGGTCGTCCCGGGGCCGCTCTGCTCGATCCCTCGCCGCTCGAGAACCTCATTCGCGATCTGTTTCCCCACAAGGAGACCCGCGCGGCCATCGACAGCGGCCAGGTCAAGGCCTTCATCTCCTGCGCCACCGACCTCGCCGACGGCACCAACACGCTGTTCGTCGACACCGCAGACCCCACCCTCAACCTGCGTCCCCTCCCCGGCTCCCGCGTGGAGCGGCGGGATGTGGGTCCCCAGACCCTGCTGGCGAGCGCGGCCATCCCCTTTCTGTTTCCACCCGTGCGCATCGACAAGCGCACCTACGTCGACGGTGGACTTCGCCAGAACACCCCGCTGAGGCCTGTTCTGCACTCCGGCGTGGACCGCATCCTGCTCATCGGCGCCCACGCCTCCCGCGAGCACCAGCTGCACAACAGCGCCGACAACCAGGCCTCCGGGCACGACGTGGTCCCCACCCTGGCCTTCCTCGCGGGCAAGAGCCTCAACGCCATCATGGCCGACCCCGTGGAGCGCGACCTCGTGATGGCGGAGCGGATGAACGACTTCATCTCCTGGGGCATCGACCAGTTCGGCGCGCCCTTCGAGCAGAAGTGTCGCCAGGACCTCGGCCTGCGCAAGGTGCGCATCCAGACCATTCGCCCGAAGCTCGACCTCGGCGCCGTGGCCAACGCGACCTACCGGGCCCATCCCCCCAAAGACACCGCGAGCGCGCGCCTGCTGCTCAACCTGATGGCCGACAGTGCGAACGAGGCTGGCGGCGAGAGCGACCTGCTGTCCTACGTCTACTTCGACCGCGAGTTCACGGGCCGCATCGAGGCCCAGGGCTACGAAGACGCCCGCGCGATGGAGGAGGAGCTGCTGGAGTTCTTCACCGCGGAAGTGTAGAAACGGCCACACTGCATCCAGGCGCCTGGCCGCTTGTGGTGCGCGGCAGTTCTGGCGCGAGAGGACACGGATGGGGGACAGGCGCACACCACCGCCTTCGGCTTCGCTCACCCAGGCGACCTTGGCGTGGCTGCTTCCCCCCACGCTCGCGGACTCCCACACTGGCCCTCCCATCCAGCGGCGCTGGACGCTGGCCCAGCTGCGCCAGGCCCTTGGTGAGAACAGCCGCTACGTGCCCATGGTCGAGCTCGGCGCCGGTGGGATGGGTCAGGTCTTTCGTGTGCTGGACCAGGCGCTGGACCGCAAGGTGGCCATGAAGGTCACCCGCTTCGACCTCCACGACTCCCCCGCCTGGCGCGACCTCCTGCGCAAAGAAGCGCAGGTCCTCGCCAGCCTCGACCACCCCGGGATCATCCCGGTGCACGATGTCGGCACCCTCGAGGGCGGCCGCCTGTACTTCACGATGGGCGAGGTGCGGGGGGTTCCGCTCCACACCGCAGTGCGCAGGCGCCCCGGGGCCGACCCCTTCGGTTGGCCAGTGGAGCGGGTCATCGCCGCGAGCCAGGCGGTCGCCCACGCCCACCGCCGGGCCGTGCTCCACTCCGACCTCAAGCCCGAGAACATCCTGGTGGGAGACCTCGGGGAGGTGTGGGTGGTCGACTGGGGGCTGGGACGCCGGCTGAGTCGGTCCAGGCGCCTGCCGGCCAACCCAGCCCAGCCCTTCTCGGTCGCGGGCACGCCCGTCTACATGTCCCCAGAACAGGCCCGGCGAGACAGCACGCTCACGATGGCCTCCGACGTGTTCTGCCTCGGCGCCACCCTCCAGCAGGCGCTGACCGGCCGTCCACCCCGCACCGGTGGGCTGAAGACCATCCAGAAGAAGGCGGTGGCCGGCATTCTCGACCCCATTTCGCCGCAGGTGGCGGTTCCAGCGGCTCTGGCGGACATCGTGGCCCGGGCCACTCACCCCGACCCCAACCGCCGCTACCCCCACGCGGGGGCCTTCGCGGACGCCCTGATCCAGTGGCGGCAAGGCAGCCAGAGACACGCTCGCGCGCTCGCGCTCACCGAGGACGCCCACCGCCTCCAGCAGGACATCCTCGACCGCACCGCGCGCGCGAACCTGCTGAGAGGCCAGGCCGACAGCTCGCTCTCCCAGCTCGGACCGAATGCCACCGACGCCGACAAGGCGCCGGCCTGGACACGTCAGGACGAGGCCGACACCCTGCTCACCTCCGTGCACACCCTGCGCGCACGGTGGGAACGCAGCCTGCAGCAAGCCGCCTCACTGTCCCCCGGCCTGGTGGAGCCGCGGCAGCTGCTGTCGCGCCACTACCGAGACCGGCACGCACACGCGGAGGCCCGAGGCGACGAGGCGACCGCGCAGCAGCTCGCCTACCTGCTGGAGGCCCACGACGACGGCAGCTGGGCTGCCTACCTGCGGGGCCTCGGCAAGGTGCGCGTCCGCACCGACCAGCCCGTCACGGCGGTGCTCCAGCGCGCGGTGCCCCACCTTCGACGAATTCGCTACGACAGCGTCCAGCACTTCGTTCTCGATGTGGCCTTCGAGGCCGAGGTGGCCCATGGCAGCTACCGACTCCAGCTGCAGGCGGCCGGTGACGCGCCGCCAGTCCACCTGCCCTTGCTGGTCGAGCGCGCGACCTCCACGAGCGGGGGCCACCCAGGCGCGACCGATGGCATCCTTCGGGTCGCCGAAGTGGCCGACGACGCCGTCTACATCCCCGCCGGCACCACCTTCGTCCCGTCCGAAGGCGCCGCGGGGTCCGGCTGGACACGCACCTGGGTCGATGCCTTCGCCATTCAGCGTCAGCCGGTCACCAACGCCCAGTGGCTCGACTTTCTCAACGACCTCGTGGCGAGCGGACGCGCCGAGCTCGCCTGGGAGCATGTGCCGCGCGAGCGACGAGAGCGCCCCGGTGTGCCCGGTCAGCCCATCTACGGCATGAACCGCGCGGGACGCTTCGTGCTCGCCCCCGATGCCGACGGCGACACCTGGCTCCCCGACTGGCCGGTGGTGATGGTGAACCTCCGCTCGATGCAGGCCTACGCCGACTGGCGGACGGCCCGCTCAGGACGCCGCTTTCGCCTACCCACCTCCTTGGAGTGGACCCGCGCAGCGAGAGGTGCGGACCGACGTCGCTACGTGTGGGGCACCGACCACTTCGAGCCTGGCTGGGCTTGCACCCGGGCAGCTGGCCGGGGCCTCATGCCCGTCGAAGACTTCCCGGTGGACACCTCGGTCTTCGGGGTGCGCGGCCTCACGGGCCATGTGTTGGAGGTGTGCGACACACCCTGGGGGGCGGCGGCGAATCCCCCTCGCTCCATCGCCGAGACGGTCGCCACCTTGGGCACAGACGACGAGGCCACCCAGCAATGGACCGGCCGCGGCGGGCACTGGGGAGCCCCGAAGGGACGCACCCACATCGACTACTGCGGCCCTGTGCGCACCGACGTGCGGGGCGGCTTCATCGGGCTGCGCCTGGTGCACGAGGTGGACTGAACAGGGCGCACAGACCGCTCAACCGCCCGGACGCTGCTCCTCGAATCGGACGAGGGCTTCGAGCATCGCATCCATCAGCCAGGCCCGGCGGACGCTGGCAGGCGACGCACGCAACGGAGGGGCGACGGTGAGCGAGCCGGCCAGCACCTCGGCATACCGCAGCACACGCACGGTGCGCCGGTGGTGGCGCACATCGGGCGGACGGTAGCGCGAGGCCACATCGGCAAGGGTGGCGAAGGCCGTTGCAAAGGCTGTCGCCATCGCGTCGCTCCCCTCGCCGGACTTCTGCGCCACCGCGAAGTCCCGAAAGCGCCCGACCTCGTGAAAGTTCACCGCCACCAACGCGAGCGTGAGGAACAGGGTGCGGAGCTCGTCGAGGTCGAGCGGGTCGAAGGGTTGGTCGGGCCGGCCTCCGTCGCCGCGCCACACCTGCCGCAGTACACCTTCCTTCTCTTGCACGAGCAGGGAGACCAGCCAGTCCGCAAGGTCGTAGGCCTGCCGATCCTCTCGCTGAGCCCCGCGTGCAGGCTCGACGTCGACGTAGCTCACGCCCATGGCCACACCTGAGGTCGCGGGCGTGGGTGGGGGAGGCGGCGGCACGTTCTTCGAGACAGGAGGCGCTTGCTGCAGGCGGACCACCCGGGTGAGCTGCGCGGCCACGGCTGGCCAGATGCCTGCCAACACCGCCACGGCCGACTCGTCCTGGATGGACCCCGCCACATCCCCGCCCGTGACCAGCCCGCCGGGGTGCATGCGCCGCCGCACATCGAGCAGCACACAGAAACCCAGGAAGGCCCAATAGCGCCCGTCCTGGTCGGCCAGCACCGGGCCCTTCTGCTGGGAGATGGGCTTGCCTGCCTTGAACCGCGTCACGAAGCGGTAGTCCAGCGCCCGGTCGAAGCGGAGGTCCTGCCGCTCCGCCCTGCCCTCCGGGTCGAGCTCCAGCAACGGAAAGCGCACATGGCTCAGCGCTTCCCCGTCCTCCAGCTCGGCCTCCAGGCGCTCCCGAAAGCCGTTGACGAAGCGCAGAAGCAGCTTCGTGTTTCCGGACACTGCCAAAGCACTCCGTAGGAGTTCCTGCAAGGCGACACCGGAAGTCGCCTCCACTGCCTCCAAGTGAGAAGCCGGCGGCCTCGGCATTGGACTCGAGCTTGTTGACATTGCGGTCATCGGATCATCGTCCTCGTTCTCCCGACCTGTTCAAGGGTGCCCTGCCGGCTCCCGGTCGTCCACCGAGGACGACCACGGATGGGGCGGACCTGCTCCATCGGATGCTCTTCGCGCGCGCTCAAGGCCGACCTCGCACGGCGCCCGGGATTGGTCACCAGACAGCCCATTTCAGTCAGACGGTCCGTCGCTTCGACCCCAGCGGCTCGGCTGAGGGTCCCCGATTCGCACACCAATGACGATCCGCGACGATCGCGCCTCAAATTCGCACTTGAGCGGTCGCGCTTGTGCTTGCGGCTGACCGCGCCAGAGTTCACATTGCCAACAGATGGAGCGACCCCGTGTTTGCACTTCAACCACCGGAGACCACCATGTCCCCTGCACAACAGCACCTGAAGTCGTCCCCGTCCTTCGTCGCCCGCTTCGCCGGTGGCATCTTCGCCCTCACGATGGGGACCGCGGCCGGGCCTGCCCAGGCCACCCCCGGCACCAGCGTCTTTCCGAACGTGGCCTGCCGCGACCTCGCCACCACCCCCAACAAGGTGTGGGTGCACCCGCCCGGCACCTCGGCGGTCGTCTACGTCTTCACGGTCGAGCAGTCGGTCGCAAACGGCTTCCCGGCCTGCAACACGGTGCCCTGGTCCACCACCATCCGCACCGACGACTGCCCGGATGGCATCACCGGCATCCGCACCGACGACTGCCCGGATGGTGTCTGGAACCCCGCCTGGGGCGCGTACATCGGCTGGCAGGAGGTCTGCCCCAACCCCTAGCAAGCTGGGGCGGCTGGCCCGCCAACAGGTGGGCCGGCCAGTGGACCGATCGGTGGCCACAGTGTCCGAGATTCGAGCCTCCTGCCATCCGCTCGAGGTGCGCGAATCATAGTGCGACCACACTGTGAATTGCAAGCGGCCCGTTTTCGGCCACCTGCGCCTACATCCGCCGAATCAACGCCGCCAGCTCCCGCCCCATGCGCTCCGGCTGCAGAAAGGCCGGCGCACCATGTCCCGGAAGCACGCTGCCAAAGGCATGCTCGGCGAGGCGCTCCATCGACCGCCGCTGCGCACCCCAGTCATGCCAGCAGAAGTCGCGAAAGGCGTGGAGCTGCTCGTCGGCGAGGCTCCAGGCCAGGTGGTCGCCGGAGAACAGCACCGGGTCGAGGTGGGCCGGACGGTACAGCAGGCAGGCGCTGCCTTTGGTGTGACCGGGGGTGGGGATGAAGAGCAGGTCGTCGGCCAGGGGGACGGCCGCCGTGCCCGTGGGTTGGTGCTCCACGTCGGAAGTGCTCTCCTGCACGTCGTCTTGGTGCAAAGTGCGCGGACAGCCATAGTGCTGGGCGAACTTGCGGTGGTCGGCCACATCATCGCGGTGGGTGAGCACGATGCGGGACACGCCGCCAAGCTTGTCGAGTTGGCGCATCAAGGCGACCGTGAAGCGCGGAGAGTCGACCAGCACGTTGCCTTCGCGACGCACCACCAGCCAGGAGGTGGCGCCGAAGCTGTCTCGATGGTGGTAGCCGCAGTGGTAGACGCCCGGCAGCATCTCCACGGGAAAGCCCGGCTGGAGGTGCTTGAGGTAGGACGGCGCATGGATGGAAGCCGTGGGGCAGCTCACGGCGGCGCGCACCACACCGAGCTCGGCATCGGCATCTCTCGGCTGGGTATGGACCCGGGCCTGGCCGCCCGTCTCATCGAAGACCTCGGGGACCATCCACTGGCAGGTGCCGCAGTCGATGCAGGCGTCGTCGACCCAGGTGTCCCCGATGGCGTTGGTGTCGAGTCTTCGCCGCATCGCCCCCCCCTTCATCCTATCGGGCGGAGCAACGCAGCCATCAGCCTTTTCGACGCTCGATCTCCGCCAGGATGAGCCCCAGCTCCCGCCCGACCTGCCCCGACACCGAGCGGTTCTCCTGCGCCCGACGGATGAGGTAGGGCACGACGTCGCGCACCGGCCCATACGGCACGTACTTGGACGCGTTGAAGCCCGCGCGCGCGAGGTTGAAGGAGATGTGGTCGCTCATGCCGTAGAGCTGGGCGAAGTGAATGTGGGGGTGGGCGAGGTCGATTCCCCGGGCCGCGGCCGTGGAGACCACCAGCTGGCAGCTCTTTTCATTGTGAGTGGCTGCGCAGACGGCAATCTCGTCGATGTGCTCGAGGCAGTACACCACGGCGGCGTCGAAGTCGCGGTCGACCGACGCCTTGTCGACATGGATGGGCGAGCGGTAGCCCTGCTCCTGGGCGCGCTCCCGTTCCTTCTCCATGTAGGCGCCCCGCACCAGCTTCACCCCGAGCTTGTAGCCCTCGGCACGGGCCTTTTCGTGCGACGCCTTCAAGTAGGCCAGCCGGTCGTGGCGGTAGAGCTGGATGGTGTTGAAGACGGTGGGCTTGTCGCGGTTGTAGCGGGCCATCAGCTTGTCGACGATGTCGTCGATGGCGCCCTGGATCCAGCTCTCCTCGGCATCCACGTAGAGACACACATCCTGGCTGGCAGCCGCCTCGCAGATGGCGTGCATGCGGTCCCGCAGCCGGTCGAGTGCGGCTTCATCCGCGTCGGTGCGGGCCTCGCCGGTGGTCAGCTTCTCCAACAGCGAAAAGGGCGCGTAGCCGGTGATTTTGCAGCTCACATAGGGCACGGCCTCGTGGGCGTCGGCGAAGGCGATGGCCCGGAGCTGCTCCGCGAGGTTGGCGTCGAACTCCTCCTGGCTCTCCTTGGCCTCCACGCCGTAGTCGAGGATGGTGGACACCCCCTGCGCGTCGAGCGCGGTGACCATGGGCACGGTCTCCTCGAGGGACTCACCGCCACAGAAGTGCTCGTAGATGGTGGACTTCAGGATGGTCTGCACGGGCAGGCCGATCTGGAGGGCGAGCTGGGTGATGTGGGACCCGATGTCGACGATGGTGCTGTTCGACATGATGCGAAACAGCCAGGCGGACTTCTGGAGGTCGGCGTCGTCTTTGCCGGCGAAGGCGACCTGGGTGTCGTCGAAGGAGACCGTGGACATGGCAGCTCCCGGGGAGGACCACTTGGACGGTATCACCGGGGGTGTCAGGCGCTCGTGGGACCGGGTCTCGGGTGCGCCAGGGCAGGTCAGCGGTAGGGGGTGGCGGTGAGGAGACCGTCTTCGAGATCAACGCCCCAGAGGGTGTTGTCGACGACGGCGAAGCACTGGGGGGCGCGGTCTCCGCAGGTGTTGTGGACGAGGCCGATGTGGTTGGAGCGGGCATCGCGGATGAAGCTGGCCGAGCCCGATGGCCCGTCGGATGGGTAGAACGGGTCGTAGGGAAGGCGCAGGTGGTCGACCAGGGTGTACGGAAGTGGGCCCGTGGCGTACCCCCAGCCGTCCGAGGGTAGGGACGGCCCCATCTTCACCCTCCCCTCGACAAGGTCCACTCACGTTGAAGCTGAGCGGCCAGCAGCACATCGCCGGGCCCCTCTTCACAGGCCAACGCAAACGCCTCCCCCCAACGTTGAACGTAGGTGCGGTAGCCCTCGCTGCGCTCCACAGGTTCGAAGAAGTCCGACCAGGTGACGGACAGACCTTCGTGGAAGTCCAGGACGTGGCACATCTCGTGGATGGTGTTGCCGTGGAGGTCGCGCTCGGAAGGCAGCAGGCGGACCGTGTCTGCCACCACCGGCCGCGGAATTGCGATGCCCCCGTCCTCCAGGTCGTCCACCAGCTCCACGACCGGAAAGCACATCCGGTCCGCTCCAATCCAGCCTTCGAACTCGAGCATCGCGTCGCGGACCACCCGGGAGTGACGCGCAGAGCCTTCGATAGGCGCCTCCGCCGCCGAGTGACACACCCGGCAGCCCCCCAGAAACACCGTCGCCAACGCCATCCAGCGCACGCGACCCCCGGTGTGGACCCATCTGAGGACAACACCGGAGGTGTCGGCCAGATGTCAGGAGCGGCCCCTACTCCCGCCGGCGCGCGAGTCCCACGAAGCCAGCCAGCAGGGCGAACAGACCCGCCGGAACCGACCCACTGCTGCCACCCTGAGAGGCACAACCACAGCTGGGGTCCTTGCTGCCGTCGACATTGGACAGGCCATCCACGTTCAGCGAGGGGTCGTCGTCCTTGGGGTTGGTGGGGTCGGTGCCCACGGCCACCTCGTCGCCGTCGTTGACGCCACCGCCGTCGGTGTCCGCGTTGTTCGGGTCGGTGCCGGTGCCTTCTTCGCCGCCCACCCCGACCTCCTCACCGTCGGACAGGCCATCATCGTCGCTGTCCCAGTCGCCGGGGTCGGTGCCGGTGCCGCCCTCGCCGGCTTCTTCGCCGTCGGTGAGGCCGTCGTCGTCGGTGTCGGCGTCGAGGGGGTCGGAGCCCGTGCCCCCTGCGCCGGCTTCTTCGCCGTCGGTGAGGCCGTCGTCGTCGGAGTCGGCGTCGAAGGGATCGGTGCCCAGGCCGCTCTCACCGGCTTCTTGGCCGTCGAGCAGGCCATCGTCGTCGGTGTCGTCGTCGAGGGGGTCGGTGCCGATGCCCTCTTCGCCGTCGACACCCACTTCCTCGCCATCCGTGAGGCCGTCGTTGTCGGAGTCGCGGTCGAGGGGGTCGGTGCCCAGGCCCTCCTCTTCGTCGGTGCCGACCTCTTCGCCGTCGGTGAGGCCGTCGCCGTCGGTGTCGGCGTCGGTGGCGGAGGTGCCCGTACCCGGGTCGTCGCCCACGCCTTCTTCTTCGCCGTCGGACAGGCCATCGTCGTCGGTGTCGGCGTCGGTGGGGTCGGAGCCGATGCCGCCCGCGCCGGCTTCTTCGCCGTCGGTGAGGCCGTCGTCGTCGGTGTCGGAGTCGTGGGGGTCGGTCTCGTGTGCGATCTCCTCGCCGTCCATCAGACCGTCGTCGTCGGTGTCATCGTCGAGGGGGTCGGTGGCGTGGTCCTTCACCTCATCGCCGTCTTCGAGGCCGTCGTCGTCGGAGTCGGCGTCGAAGGGGTCGGTGCCGTAGGTCTCGATCTCCTCGGCGTCGGTGAGGCCGTCGGAGTCGGAGTCGAGCAGGTCGTCGGAGGCGTCGAGGGGGTCGGTGCCGTCGTAGATGACCTCGTCGCCGTCTTCGCGCCCACCGCCGTCGGTGTCGGAGTCCAGGGGGTCGGTGCCGTAGCCGGACAGCTCCTCGCCGTCGGACAGGCCGTCGTTGTCGGTGTCGGAGAGCGTGGGGTCGGTGCCCAGGCCCGCGGTGTCGTCGGTGCCCACCTCCTCGCCGTCGGTGAGGCCGTCGCCGTCGGTGTCGTCGTCGAGGGGGTCGGTGCCGTGCACGTCGACCTCATCGCCGTCGGACAGACCGTCGTCGTCGCTGTCCTCGTCGAGGGGGTCGGTGCCGTCGGCCAGCTCGGTGCCGTCGTCGATGCCGTCGCCGTCGGTGTCGGCATCATCCGGGTCGGTGCCGCCGATGAGCTCGTCCTCGTCGTCGATGCTGTCCCCGTCGGTGTCCACGCCGGCATCCACACCCGTGCAGTCCTGGTCGATGCCGTCGCCGTCGATCTCGGTGGCCGAGGTGTTGATGCTGGCGTCGGTGTCGTCGCAGTCGGTGCCACCGTAGAGGTCGCTGTCCTCGCCGTCACCATCGGCGTCGTAGTCGGAGGCGTCGTCGCAGTCCTGGTCGCGGCCGTCGTACCAGACCTCGGCGGCCCCGGGGTTCATGTGCGAGTTGTTGTCGCCACAGTCGGTGCCGCCGTAGCGCTCGGAGTCGTAGCCGTCGCCATCGCGGTCGTAGTCGGAGGCACCGTCGCAGTCGGCATCCACGCCGTCGTACCAGACCTCGGAAGCGTCGGGGTTGGTGCTGGCGAGCGTGTCGTCGCAGTCGTCGCCACCGTAGGCATCCGAGTCGTGGCCGTCGCCGTCCGCGTCGTAGTCGGACGCGCCATCGCAGTCGGTGTCCACGCCGTCGTACCAGGTCTCGGTCTCCAGGCTGGACACGCTGGCGTCGGCGTCGTCGCAGTCGCCGCCGCCGTAGGCATCGCTGTCATCGCCGTCGCCATCGGCATCGTAGTCGCTGGCGCCATCGCAGTCGTAGTCGATGCCGTCGTACCAGATCTCGGTGGCATCGGGGTTGCGGTGAGAGTTGTTGTCGCCGCAGTCGTCGCCGCCGTAGCGGGAGGAGTCGTAGCCATCGCCGTCGGCATCGTAGTCCGACGCACCGTCGCAGTTGGCGTCGACGCCGTCGTACCAGGTCTCGGTGGCACCGGTGTACACGCTGCTGTCGGTGTCGTCGCAGTCGTCGCCGCCGTAGGCATCGCTGTCTTCGCCGTCGCCGTCGGCATCGTAGTCGGATGCATCGTCGCAGTCGGCGTCGACGCCGTCGTACCAGACCTCGGTGGCCGAGGTGTTGATGGTGGCGTCGGAGTCGTCGCAGTCGAGGCCCCCGTAGGCTTCGTCACGCTCGCCATCGCCGTCCTGGTCCTCGTCGATGCAGCCGGCGGTGCAGCCGTCCCCCGTCACGGTGTTGCCGTCATCGCACTCTTCGCCGGCACCGCTGTCCACGACGCCGTTGCCGCAGACCCAGCAGTCGGAGTCCGCGCTGTCGATGAGACCGTCGGCGTCGTTGTCCCGACCATCCGAGCAGTCCTCTGGCTGGAACTCGATGGTGGTCTGGATCTGGAAGTTGGATTGGGTGGTGTGCCGCTCGGCGAAGAACAGGTGGAAGGAGTAGACGTTGCCCGTGCTGATGCCGATGCTGGACGCCACCGCGTCGAGGTCGACGGTGTCGGACTGGGCGCCGTGCACACCGCCGAGGTCGATGACCAGCTCACCGTTGATGAACACCCACAGGTCGTCGTCGCCCGTGAAGGTGAAGGTCTCGCCCCCGTTGTAGGTGAACAGCGTCGAGATCTCGTAGGTGAAGTGGTAGTTGTGCGAGTACGAGCCGTAGTTGCCGAACAGCATGCCGTCGATGGGGAAGAAGGAGCTGCTGCTGTACTCGTAGATGCCGGTGGACGCGTCGAGCGTGAGCGTGATGTCGTGGGTGGTGGTCTGGTTGACACCCGAGACGTCGTTGTACCACTGGTCGAAGGACGACTGGCTGTTCACCGTGGTGGGGGTGTTCGACGTGTCGTAGACGGGCTTTTCATCGCTGCCGAGGGTGTCTTCGACGATGCCCCGGTCGGTGCCGGTGGTGTACTCGAAGTCGGGGTTGGTGCTCGGCGTGAAGTCGCGGATGGTGCCGGTGAGGGTGTAGGTGGACGGCAACGCCCAGGCCGGTCCGGACACACCCGCGAGTCCGACGAGGGACAGGCAGCCGATGAGGCGAGCGGGCGAGGGACGACGGGTGGAGGTGGGGGGAGTCGACATGGACCCTCCGGGGCACTTGGCCCGATTGAGGCGGGGGGTGGTGTGGCTGGTGCCGCGTCCAGACAAACTCACGCACGCTCATTGTTCCACGAAGCGAGGGCAAGGCCGCAAGGGGCAATCTCGCTGAATCCACGCCAGTATGGCTGCTCTCGCGGTTCTCCCTCCGGTCGGTCCACCTACTGCGAATCGCGCAGCCGACGATTTCGAGTCCCCGGAGCGGACAGAGTGGACTGACCTGCAAGTGGGCCAAAAGACCCGAAGATGCTAGCGGGGCCGTCATCTTCGCATCCTTGGGAGTCTCCATGCCCACCCCCCTCCCCGACCTCGGACCGCATGTGCGTGCCAGCCTCGACGACCGCCACGCCGGCATCGCCTGGCTCACGCTCGACCGGCCGGGCTTTCGAAACGCCTGGTCCGACGAGATGATCGCCGGCTTCGTGGCGGCGCTCGACTGGCTCGAAGACGAGGACAGCGTGCGCGTGGTCATCCTCACGGGTGCAGGTCCAGCCTTCTCGGCGGGCGGCGACCTCAAGGCGATGCGCGACCACGCTGGCATGTTCGAGGGCGCGCCGGTGCAGCTTCGGTCTCGCTACACCCGCGGCATCCAGAGCATCCCGCGGCGGATGGCGCGCTTCGACAAGCCCATCATCGCCGCCATGAACGGGCATGCCATCGGTGCCGGCCTCGACCTGGCCTGCATGTGCGACCTGCGGGTGTGTGCCGACCACGCCCGCCTCGGGTCGACCTTCGTGAAGGTGGGACTGGTGCCCGGCGATGGTGGCGCCACCCTGCTTGCCCGCGTGGTGGGCTTTCCCAAGGCCCTGGAGCTGGTGCTCACCGGACGGGTGGTCCCCGCCTCCGACGCGCTGGCCATGGGCCTCGTCACCGAGGTGGTGCCCGGGGCACAGGTGCGCGAGACGGCGGTGAAGTACGCCCTGGAAATCGCTCGAAACGCCCCGCTGGCGGTCCGTCTGGCCAAGGCAGCCTGCTACCGCAGCCAAGGGGTGTCCCTCGACGTCGCGCTGGAGCTGGCGGCCACCTACCAGGGGGTCGTGCAGAACTCCGCCGACCACGATGAAGGCGTCGCGGCCATCCTGGAGCGTCGTCCCCCGCAGTTCGAGGGCCGCTGAATGCCCCTGTCCTCCGCGGATGTCCACGCGGCCGCCACCCGCCTCGCAGGCCACGTCCACCGCACCCCCGTCCTCACCTGCAGCGCCATCGACGCCATGGTGGGACGCCGCTTGTTCTTCAAGTGCGAGAACTTCCAGAGAGGCGGCTCCTTCAAGGTGCGCGGGGCTCTGAACGCCATGCTCTGTCTGCCGGCAGAGGTGCGCGCGCGGGGAGTCCTGGCCCACTCCAGCGGCAACTTCGCCCAGGGCCTGGCGCTGGCGGCCCGTCAGTTGGGGGTGCCCGCCACCATCGTCATGCCCTCGGATGCCCCCGCCGTGAAGCGCGCCGCCGTGGCGGGCTACGGCGCCACAGTGGTCCTCTGCGAGCCCACCTTGCAGGCCCGTCGCCAGACCACCGCCCGGCTCGCCGAACAGACCGGTGCCACCGTCGTCCCCCCATCCGACCACCCCCACGTCATCGCCGGACAAGGCACAGCGGGCCTGGAGCTCCTCGACGAGATCCACGACCTCGACGCCATTGTCGCCCCGCTTGGTGGCGCGGGCCTGCTGGGCGGCATCGCGCTGGCTGCCCCCCGCATCCCCGTGGTGGGTGCCGAGCCGGCCGGCGCAGACGACGCCTGGCGTTCCAAGCGGGCCGGCAGACGCCTCGGCCACCTCCCCGGTGCGCCAGACACCATCTGTGATGGCCTGCGCACCGACCTCGGCGAGCACACCTGGGCCGTCGTGCGCGACCAGGTCGACCACATCGTGCGCGTCCCCGACGCCGACACCCGCAGGTCTCTGCGCTGGCTGATGGAGCGGGCCAAGCTTGTGGTGGAGCCCAGTGCCGCCATCGCGCTGGCGGCGGTCGCATCGCCCGACTGGCCACTGCCCGAATCCCGCCGTGTGGGCGTGGTGTTGAGCGGCGGGAACATCGACCTGTCGCGCATTCCCGACCTTCTATAGTAGGCCGACCGAGGGTCGAAGCGACAGCCGCTCGACGTCGTGGCAGATCTCCACGCCACCGATGTCCGGCAGGCCGGGCGGCAGACCGGGTCCGCCCACCACGATGCGCACCGCAGCTGGCAGGGCGTCGCGCAGAGCTCTGCAGTAGTGCTCCACCACGCCGACCGTCCTCCGAAGCACCACCGAGACGCAGACCATGTCCGCCCGTCCCGCGTTCACAGCGGAGGCGAGGTCATCCGCGGGCACATCGGCGCCCAGCCAGGTGATGCGCTGTCCCCGCAAGGCGAGGTGGGTGGCCACGATGAGCAGCGGCAGCTCGTGAGAGTCACCGGGAAAGCCCGCCAGCACGATGACGGGGCCGCTCCGGGGCCCGAGGTCGAGCGCCACCAGCATGCCCTGCACCTGTTCTCGGCAGAAGCCGCTGGCGAAGTGCTCCTGGGCCACACTGACACGGCCCTGCTCCCACGCATCGCCGAGCTCCTGCAGAAGGGGCTCGTAGAGGTCATTGAGCTGCACCCGATAGCTGGTGTAGGGCAGCCGAGACAGCACCTCGAGGGCCCCGCCACGGTCGAAGGCACACAGTCGGGCGAGCAGCTCCCCTCGAAGCCGACCCATCCCCGCCTCGAGCGGTCGACGCGGCGCCTCGGCAGCCAGAGCATCTCGCTCGCGGATGCGGGAGACCGCCTCGCTGACCTTGAGCCCCTCGTCGACCAGCTGCTTGACCGCCACGAGCATGGCGACATCTTCTTCGGAGTAGGACCGGTAGCCGTTGGCCAGGCGCTCCGGCGAGACGATGGCGTAGCGACGCTCCCACGCCAGCAGGGTGTTTCGGCCCACTCCGGTGAGCTCGGCGACCGTCTTGATGCGATAGCCCACGGGTCCTCCGGGCTCAGGTCAAGCCACCGCTGCCACGGGCGCACCGCCGAGACCACGCAGGTGGCGGTGCAAGGCAGGCACGCCCGCAGACTCGCTGCCCATCCCCCACGACACGGGATGGACGGCCGACAGCAGTCCCCAGCCGACCCCGCGGAGTCGCTGGCCCTGGGGAACAATGGTGCGGCCGTGGATGGGGTCTGCACCGTGCAGGTCCCGCAGTCGGCGGCCGATGTCGCGGTAGAGCACCGCGGCGACGTGGATGGCCAGGCGAGGCCGCGCCGGGATGTGGTGCATGCCGTGCCAGGCGCGGGTGTAGGCGGCCTCGGCGATGACGAGCAGATCGCGGACCACCGAGGCCAGGCGAGCCCGGCGGTCGAGGTCTCGCGGCAGGGCGGGGTCGAGCAGGTCATCGGGGGTGAGGCCCACTCGAGCCAGCCGACTGGCGGGAATGTAGACCCGGTCGCGGCGCGCATCCTCGAGCACATCGCGGCAGATGTTCGTGATCTGCATGCCGAGGCCGAGGTCGACCGCCGGCGCCCGCGCCGCGTCTGCGGTGACCCCCAGCACCCCACACATCATGAGTCCGACGGTGCCGGCCACCCGGTAGCAGTAGCGCACAAGCTCGCGGTCATCGGCGATGCGGACGAGCCCCAGGTCGCTCTCCAGTCCACGCAGCAGCTCCTGGGCGGCCTCTACAGGGATGTCTCGGCGACGGGCCACGTCGAGGTAGGCGGCCACAAAGGGACTGGCCGGCGCGGCCCCGGTGAGCTCGGCGTCGAGCCCGAGCAGGGCGGCGCGGGCGGTGTCGAGATCGGGCGCTTCATCGGCCATGTCATCAGCGGCACGGCAGAAGGCATAGGTGATGGCGGCCTCGTCTGCGGCCTCTCGCGGCAAGAAGAGCGAGGCGAGGCGAAACGAGCGGGCGTGCCGGGCAAGGACGGCCCGTGAGTCGAGCACCACGGCGGCATCGGTGGTCATCGGCCGGGCCCCAGCAGATGCTGGATGGGCCGAAGGGCCAGCATGCACACTTCGCGGGCGAGCTGCACGAGGGCGGGCTCCTGCGCAAGCACGGGGCTGGAGAGCACCCGCCTCCCGATGCACTTGATCTCATCGAGAACATCGTCAAGCGCGCCACTTTCGCGAAACCGGACGATCGCATCGGACACGGCCTCGGGCGCGGTCATGTCGCGCGGAGTGGCCAACAAGGCGAGCAGCCAGTCGCGGTCTGCAGGCACTCGGTCGAGGTGGGCGAGCACCAGTGCGCTCACCTTGCCCTCCTCGAGGTCGGAGCCCCGGTGGCCGCGTCCCTTGTTGCCATAGAGGTCGAGAACATCGTCCTGGAGCTGAAAGAGCACGCCCAGCTCCGTGAAGCAGGCTCCCAGCTCCCGCGCATCCTCCGGGCTCCGGCCGGCAATGAGCGCGGCGCCTTCGACGGGAAGTGCGAACAGGCTGCCCGTCTTGCCTTGCACCGAGCGCGTGTAGCTGGCCCGGTCGAGGTGGCCAGACTTCAGCAGGTCGAGCTCCTCCGCCTGCCCCCGCACCGTCGCGGAGGCATGCAGTGCGAGCGCCCGCGACAGCGACCAGCACACCCCGCCCGGCACCTCGAGGTGGTCGAGGGCCAAAATGGGCAGCATCAACATCAGGTCGCCGGTGTTGATGGCCTGGGGGACCCCATGGCGCACCCAGACCGTCGGCTGGCCCCTGCGGATGAGGTCGCCATCCTGGATGTCGTCGTGCACCAAGGTGGCGTTGTGCAGAAGCTCCACCGAAGCAGCCCAGGGCACCGCCTCGGAGCGTGCCGCGCCCAGAGCGGCTGCAGCGGCGAGACACAGGCGTGCCCGCATCCGCTTTCCGCCGGTGCCCAGGTGTTCCTGAACGATGAGGCCAAGGCGTTCGAGACGCTCTCCGGCGGCGAGCCGCGCCATCAGGACATCGACCGCCCCCATGTCGTCGCTGCACAGCAGGGAGTGGTCGGGCGCCCGACGCGGTGCAGCGGGTGCGTCGTGCTTTCGGAGGAGGCGCAGGTGCGATCCCATCTCAACCCCATGGGCGTCGGAGTGACTGAGGAGTACACAAACCGTGTACACCTACACCCCCGAATGCGCAAACAGTTTGAACATGGTAGAGGCTGCGTGTCCCCCAGCGATGTCCGGAGCGCCCGTGATCACCCTCACACCCGCCCGCACTCCCACCGACCCGGCAGTGCTCGCCTCACCGGGAGGCTTTGCATGGTGGTACCTCGATCTGGTGGACAGCCAAGGCAATGGCGTCGTCGTCATCTGGTCCTTCGGGCTGCCGTTCATCCCCGGGTACGCCTCGGCTGCCCGACTGGATCGCGCCCCGCTCCCGTCGAATCGTCCGGCCACCACCCTCGCCGGCTACCGCAACGGCCGCTGCGTCTACTACGACTTCGTGGTCCACCAGGCCCAGCAGGCAGAGTGGACACCTCGACACGACGGCAAGGAGCGGTGGCGGTTCGGGCGGTCCACCTTCGAGAGCACCGACCACGCCGATGGAACCCGCACGGTGCGCATCGATCTCGACCGGCCGGTGCCCGGCACCACCGAACGACTTCGCGGCCACATCGACGCGCAGGGTCCCGTGCGACTCGGCGGCAGAGACTCGGAATCCGACACCCATGTGTGGTCGCCCCTGATGCTCGCCTGCGAGGGCCGGGCCCGCCTGTCGACTCCCTCCTGGCACCTCGGCGTGCAGGGCCGCGCCTACCACGACCGCAACGCCGCCCGACGCCCGCTCCACGCCCTCGGCATCCGCCGCTGGTGGTGGGGACGCCTGTCGCTGCCCACCCACGACCTCGTGTGGTACCGACTCGAGCCCGACGCCGAGGGGACCCCGGTACGGGAGCTGGTGCTGCGGGTCGAGCGATCCGGGGAGGCCGCCACCGCCAGCCACCCGATGCGCCTCGGCGCCCGGAGGAAGGGTCGATACGGGCTGTCCAGCCCTGCCACCGTGGAGCTGAGGGACCCACAGGGGCATGCCGCGATGATCGTGCTGGACAGCCTTGTCGACGACGGCCCCTTCTACCAGCGCCACCTCGTGAGCGGCATGAGCGGTGGCGAGCGCGGACACGGCGTGGCGGAGCTCGTGGTCCCGGGACGGGTGGACCTCGACCTGCACCGGCCGTTCGTGCGCATGGCGGTCCACCAACAAGACGGTCCCAACTCCTTGTTCCTGCCATTGTTCAGCGGACCCTCGACCGGCCGCACAAGCCGGCTGCCGTGGTGGTGGGGAAGGTCGGAATGACGCAGGTCGACGCCATTGTCGTCGGAGGAGGCCTCGGGGGACTGGCCGCGTCCATCGTGCTGGGTGCGCAGGGTCGACGCACGTTGCTCCTGGAGGCGGCCGAGTGCCTGGGCGGCAAGGCGGGCACCACCACCATCGACGGCGTCACCGTGGACACCGGGCCGAGCGTGCTCACCATGCCGCACACCTTGCTGGGCCTGCTGCGCACCGCTGGACTGGCGCCAGACGACCACATCCAGCTTCGGGCGGCGTCGCCGGGCTTTCGCTACCACTTCGCCGACGACACCGTGCTCGACGTCCACCACGCAGTGGGCGACACCCTCGACAGCGTGCACGCCACACTCGGCGGGCAGGCGGCCAGGGAGCTGGAGGCCTTCCTCGCCCCCCGCATCGCCCGCTTCAAGATCCCCGAAAAGATCTGGTGCCAGCACGATCCCCTGATCCGCGGCGCCACCGACAAGACCGACCGGCGCGCCATCCGCGCCGCCTGTCTGGGGCTCTGACCCGTCAGCGGATCATCTCGCCCCCGTCGGCGATGATCGTCTGCCCGGTGACATAGGCCGAGGCATCCGAGCACAGGAAAAGGAGCGGCCCGTCCAGATCCTCCACCCGGCCATTGCGCCCGATGCAGGTTTGCGCGGCGTTACGCTCGGCACGCTCTGCGTCGCCAAAAACGGCCTGCGTCAATTCGGTTGGGAAGAAACCCGGACCGATGGCGTTGGCATTGATCCCGTCCTTCGACCAGGCCTCCGCCATTGCCCGTGTCAGCTGCCCGATACCGCCCTTGGACGCCCCATAGGCAATTCCACCGGGAAAGGCCCTTGTGGTTTGCAAGGACGCGAAATTGACGATGCGGCCCCATTTCGCCTCGGCCATTGCCGGTACAAACGCCTGGGACAGGAAAAACGGCAGCGTGAGATTGAGGTTCAGCGTGATGTCCCACCCCTCCGCGGTCACCTCATTGGCTGGCTCCCGGGTGTTGATCCCGGCTGCATGCACCAGAATGAGCGGCGGACCGAAAGGCGCGGCTATCTGTTTTGAAATCTCGTTCAGACGGGACCGGTCACTCAAATCAGCAGCTACTGCTGCGGTTTCACCGCCGGCCTCTTCCCGCCAGGCGTCGAGATCAGCCTGCCGGCGTGCAACACCCACGACTTTGGCCCCTGCCCGGGCCAGAACCAGAGCCGCCCGCCGGCCAAGACCGGAACTTGCCCCGGTCACGCAGGC
>ENA-OWNT01000854-OWNT01000854.1-seawater-metagenome-genome-assembly--contig:-NODE-854-length-51692-cov-5.421060_pt1 | contig 51692 bp, 46 predicted proteins | sample MGYA00238136_ERZ651165 | MGnify/ENA primary metagenome ERZ651165 (study PRJEB26861, sample SAMN08777766) | seawater metagenome | isolation source: coastal seawater | place: USA: Florida | collected... | reverse complement strand
GCTGTAATTTGTCACCCGTTGCCCCCACGCGCACTTAGAGAATATTTTGCCCAGCTTCTGGATCACGTGAGCGGCGGGCTTGTTCTCTTATTTCATGAGCTTCCGTTGCTACATCATCGGTATCGCTTATTTCGTCTACCTCGCTTGTGGCATGCTGCTCAGCAACTTTAGCGTGCTGATTTGCCTTAGTAGCACTTTCATTTATCTTTAACGCGCCCTGCGGAAAAATTCGCTCTCTCGCATCATCAGGCATGCTTATATTCGCCTTATCAAAAGCGCTTACTACCTTCCTCATCAATAAGGATGATATTTTCAATACGCTCGTTTTTTCTACATCAACCCAAAAATAAATCTTAATGTTGTAAGCCGACGAGCCTAGGTTATCGATAAGCACTTGAGGCTCAGGGTCTGCAAGCACATGCTCCTGATTTAACAAAACGGTTTGCGCTATTTTCTGAGCATGCTGTACATCAGCATCATACCCCACACCCACTACGAAGTTGCCTCGCATTAAAGGGTTAGCCGTTAGGTTCTTGATAACCCCTTTATAGATAGTCGCGTTGGGAATTTGAATATGGTTACCGTCGAAATCGACGAGTGTTGTCGCTCGTGCTGTTACTTTTTGAATGATGCCTGTGAACTCATTAATTTGAACTATATCACCAATGCGAAACGGCCTTTGTACGGTAAGCAATAAACTTGAAATAAAGTTTTCAGCAATATCTCTGAACGCAAACCCAAGAATAAGCCCCACTACCCCGGTGCCACTGACAACCGCAATAGCAAACCCAGTAAGACCAGCTAGAAAAAGAAAAAGATAGATTCCAAGTACCACCAACAAAAGGCTTATGCTTCGCTGGATGACAGAACGAATTAGCGGTGACGTTGCCGTGTGTAAAAATGGCTTCATCAAGAGATTCGACACTGGCGATGCGAGTAAAATGAATAAAATCATAACGACGAGCCCCGCCGCAATCCCGGGGAGTCGATACAAAAAACTGCCCCATAACTCCGCAAGTAGTGAACTGGCCTCGTTAAAACTACCCAACTGAGGTTCACCTACATTTGCTTGCGTTAATATATTTAGGGGAAGAGCAGCAATGGCGCCGAACAAACCATTCTCGGGCACGCCTAACTGAAATAGTGCTGTGTGATGTTGCATATAACCTCATTCCTTTAAGATTGCTTTAATGATAGAAACTGGTGAGCTGTAATAATGGACGGTCGATAAACGTTATTGCGTAACCACCAAGTAAGATCCAAGCCCGATGGTGAAAAGAAAGCTCCCCCACAATGCATGCTCAACGACTACCACTGGCGTAGAGTTGGTTTGCATATAACGATAACCAAAGATGGCACCGCCAATCCAAGAAACGATAACCGCTATCCAATTCCCGTAAACCAAGTGCGCAAGCCCGAATACGAAGGTACTTAATGCCCATCGCGCGTATTTAGAGGGGAGTATTTTCTTGTATCGATGAAAGAAATAAGTGCGATAAATAATTTCCTGAGGTATCACTGAAACAACGGGATAAATGAGTAGCGTTGCCACCCACATCCAAGGCTCGTTTAAAGGCCAGTGCAAGAATAATTCTGGCTTTATCAAATACACAACTAAGGCGAGTAAGCTAGCCCAGGGGATAAAGAACCTTAACGTGCTTTTAAAATGTATTTTGTAGTCTGTCCAATGCCACAATTTAATTCGCTTAAATTGCTTATCTGCTAACAAGATGGCTAAACAACACAGGCCCGTGATGCCTAAAATAGGCATCAGATAGTCTGCAAAGTGTTGGATCCAGTAAAGCACTGCAATGGGAAGTGCTACAAAAAGTATGATCAGCTCAGACCATAACTTTGCCACGGCACACCTCATTTTTACCAAGTAATGACACTTTTATGAAAGTGTAGTGCCATATTTGCAATAAGGTTAACTACTCCACCTACAACTTTCGCATTAACAAGCAAAGGAGTGCCCCATTCCCTCCCAAAATGAACGTTATTACAAAGAGTTGACTAATTCATTAAGAAGTCGAGAAAGAGAGATGTACATGTCAAAAAGACAACATGGTTAGATTAGGAGACTTCAAAAGCAGCTTTCAAGACTGAACGGGCATAAACCGTCTTTGCAAATTTGTATAATAAACAAAAGTCGTGAAATAATTGCACGCTCAAAAACTCTCGGTAGTGTTTATGTCACAAAATAGCCAGAACGATGTTATCCAGCAAATTGAAAAGCATTACGACACCCTTTCTCCGTCAGGAAAAAGCATTGCACACTATCTTCAAAAAAATCCTATCGCGGTCATAACTCAATCGACGTCAGCAATTGCAGAGAAAACCAATACATCTAAAGCTACCGTAAGCCGTTTCTTCCGGCAGTTGGGCTTCGACTCACACCAACAAGCCAAAGACGCCATTATTGCATTACGTGAGCAAGGCGTACCGGTGGTAGCCCCTTCAAAAGATATGCATCAGCTTGAGTGTGAAATAGACAATTTGCATCACACGTTTGATGGTGTTTCCCAAGAAACCCTCAAACACGTCACTGAGTTATTATGCGATGCACAACAAGTGACGTTAATTGGTTTTAGAAATGCCTACCCTATTGCGCTGCATTTCAGGCAGCAGTTAAAGCAAATACGGTCCTCCGTTAGAGTGCTTCCACAGCCTGGACAAACGCTCAGCGAAGACATTATCGATTTAACCAAAAATGATGTTGTTGTGCTTTTTGGTTTTCGCAGGCGCACCCGTCAGTTCAGGTTCGTATTGGAAAACATCAAACACTGTAAAACAGTGCTAATAACCGACCCAACCGGTCAGATGTATCGAAAGCATGTCGACCATTTGCTGGTATCGCACATTGGCAGTGATGCCCCTTTTGATAGCTATGCTGCACCAATGAGTCTAGTAGCCACACTCTGCAACCTGACCTATGAATCGCTCGGTAATACCGCTGCCGACCGAGTTGAAGCAATTACCGAGGTTTACGCGCATATGGACGAACTGGAAAGTACAAAGCGTTAACCTGCGCACCAGCGCGGCTCCGTAACAAATGTTTCCCTTGACTTTGCAATGAAACAATTGTTTCATTAAGTGAATAAACAAACAAAAATAATATGTCGACGTCGCGCCGTGAGCACCCCATTTACCATACTTGCTAATGAAAATACCCCATTAATTAATGCACTTACGTGTAAGAAGGGCAAAAAAGGCTCATTAGAGGGCTTGCGCCTTGCGGTGAAAGACTTGTTTCATATTCAAGGGTTACCTACCTCTGCAGGTAATCCAGACTGGCTTAAAACGCATGATATCCCAACGCTAACACACAGCACCGTAAACAGCCTTTTAAACGCTGGCGCTCAGTTTGTGGGCAAAACGATTACTGACGAGCTTGCATACAGCTTACATGGGCAAAACAAGCACTATGCAGCACTTGTTAACCCCGCTGCCGTTGAGCGTATACCAGGGGGCTCGTCTTCAGGTTCTGCAGTGGCCGTAAGCGCCAATCTTGCGGATATTGGACTGGGTACAGATACAGGGGGCTCTATTCGCGTCCCCGCTAGTTATCAAGGGCTTTGGGGGTTACGTACAACCCATGCTGTAGTGCCTTGTGACAATATGGTTGCACTTGCGCCATCGTTTGACACCGTTGGCTGGATGACCCGTGACCTCAATACCATGATTGCCACAAGCAATGCAGTTTTAGCAGGTTCTAATGACGTCAACCATGACGATGTCGTGCTTGAATCGGTGACATTTGGCATTGCAACACATTTGTTTACTTCGGTTGCTCATCGCAAGCAATGCGAATCTTGGCTATCTAAGCTTCAAGCCCAGTTTAGCTGCACTGATGTGAGTGAAAATCAGCTTGATTTAGCCTCATGGGATAGCGCAGCATGCTTTCGCATACTGCAGGGCAATGAAATATGGAATACACACGGAGAGTGGATAGAGGCGACAGATCCAGATATAGCGGAAGACATTGTGCTTCGCCTGAACTGGTGCAAAACCATTACACAATCGGATGTAATGGATGCTAAAGCAAAACAGCAAGTGATGATTCGTCACATTAATTCACTTTTTGATCGTATTGATGTGTTGATCATCCCTACAACACCGGGCATTGCTCCCCGAGTAGATGCCAGTGACATAACCTTGGCAAATGACAGAAATAACCTGCTTACGCTTACGTCTATAGCTGGGCTAACGGGTTTACCGCAGCTACATTTGCCACTTTTTACCCTACATAATGCTCCTTGCGGTCTTTCGCTTGTGGGCAAAAAAGGCAGCGATTTAGCCTTACTCTCTATCGCGAAACAGCTTATTTCAACGCTTGAATAAAGCCCTAAAAAAATAAGCCCCCAAAATTAAAATTAACGCGTTAATGAGAGTAGTTTGCTGCCAAACGTTATAAGGAATCTTATATGACCGATAAACCTAATATCGCCTTTACCGCGCCACATTTTGCAGCCTCACAAGTGGGCCTTAACATTCTAGAAAAAGGTGGAACCGCTATAGAGGCAATGGTAGCCGCAGCCGCTTCAATTGCTGTGGAATACCCGCACATGAACGGCCTAGGTGGAGATGGGTTCTGGCTAATTAGCGAACCTGGCAAAGCGCCTATTGGTATTGATGCTTCGGGTGTGGCTGCCAAGGGCGCTACACCTGACTTTTATGCTTCATCAAACACGATCCCCAGCCGTGGCCCTAAAGCGGCTTTAACCATGGCTGGCGCTGTGGCGGGTTGGCAAAAGGCCCTTGAAATAAGCCAGACGTGGCAACAGCCTCTGCCACTTCAAACTTTGCTGGATACCGCCATTAGTCAGGCCAATTGGGGAATTGAAGTAACCCAAAGCTTAGTGGATGCGAGCAACAAAACCTTTGATGAATTATCCAAAGGTGAACATTTTTCGCAATTTTTGATTAAAGGAAGCGCGCTAAAAAAAGGCAAAATTTTAAAGCTCACTGCACTTGCAAAAACGTTACAGCATCTAGCTGACAAGGGGCTTGCTGATTTTTACAAGGGTGAGCTTGCAGAAAAGCTTGCAGCAGATTTAGAAGCCGCGGGCTCCCCAATTCGACTAGAAGACTTTCACAACTATGAAGCTACTCTTGTTGAACCACTTACAGTGACGACAAGCAAAGCGAAGTTATTTAATTTACCGGCTCCCACACAAGGGATTGCGTCGCTAATAATCCTTGCACTGTATGACAAGGTGCAGCATTTAGGCAAAATCGACGCAGACATGGTTCATCTTCTTATTGAGTGCACAAAACAGGCTTTTATTGCGCGCAATGCCAATGTGACAGATCCGTCGCGAACGCCAGTTAACCTGCAAGCATTGCTTGACGATGATGTATTAGAGGAAATGGCTTCTCACATAAAAATAGACTCAGCACAGCCTTGGCCTCATGTGGCAAAACCAGGTGACACAATATGGATGGGTTGCTGTGATAGCGAAGGCCGAATGGTGAGCTACATCCAGTCGCTGTATTGGGAATTTGGTTCGGGTGTAGTAAGCCCGCAAACCGGTATAGTCTGGAACAACCGAGGAACGTCTTTTTCTCTAGACCCAAACAGCAACCAATATTTAGCACCTGGGCTGAAACCGTTTCACACCCTGAACCCTGCATTTGCTGAACTTAACGACGGTAGACGAATGAGTTACGGCACCATGGGCGGCGAAGGTCAGCCTCAAACTCAGGCAGCGTTGTTCGTTCGTCATGTTTATCACCAGCAACCCATTGCCAAAGCTATTTCGCTTGGACGCTGGCTGCTTGGCAGAACGTGGGGAGATGAAAGCCATAACTTGAAAGCAGAGCGCGACCTTGTGGACTATGTAGGAGAAAGCCTAGTCGCTCGCGGACATGACATGGTGACTGTGGAACCTTGCAATGAACTGATGGGTCATGCTGGCGCCATCATTCTTGATACAGATGGCGTAGTAAGTGGCGCTAGCGATCCTCGCAGCGACGGTAAAGCCTTTATCGGTCATCGATAGTCAATTGTTCAATCTTTTTACAGACAGAGAAAAATCAGATGCAGTTCATAATTGATAATGCCGTTACGATAATGGCGTTAGTGGGTACAGGCGTTTTTGCGGGGCTTTTAGCCGGCATGCTGGGCGTTGGTGGCGGTATTGTCATTGTGCCGGTACTTTTCTTTTTATTCCAAGCGCTAGGCGTATCACCTGAAAGCGCTATGGTTATTGCTACGGCTACTTCACTGGCCACCATCGTTCCAACATCGGTAAGCTCTATTCGCGCTCATCACGCAAAAGGTAACGTAGACTGGGCTTTGTTAAAAAACTGGGCTGCCTTTATTCTTGCGGGTGTACTGCTTGGTAGCTATGCGGTCACAATTGTGAACCCCACATATCTCACTTTGCTGTTTGGCATTATCGCAACATTGTCTGCACTCAATATGCTAATGGGTAAAAAAGAGGCGTTGTTTAATGCCTTACCAGGTCGAGGCGGACAGTCAATAATGGCCACTTGCATTGGGTTATTTAGCTCAATGGTTGGCATAGGTGGCGGCACGTTAACGGTACCCACGCTTACTTTTTGCAACTACCCAGCACACAAAGCCGTTGGCACAGCCGCCGCGGTAGGTTTAATTATTTCGCTACCGGCAGCCATTACGCTACTTAGCATTGGAGTAACGCCGTCAGATGCGCCTTTCGCCACCTTTGGTTACGTCAATTTGCTCGGTTTTGCTTGCATCGTGCCCTTAACCGTTTTATTCGCCCCCGTGGGTGCAAACATAGCAAGCAAATTAGATGCAGGTCTTCTAAAGAAAATCTTCGCCATTGTTCTTATCATCACCGGACTGCGCATGCTCGCGCAAGTTGCGCTCTAGGAGTTCATTATGCAATATTTTTCAGAGCTTTCACCGCCGCCTCGTTTATTGATGGGCCCAGGTCCGATAAATTGTTATCCCCGCGTGCTCTCTGCCATGGCCACGCAACTCGTGGGTCAATATGATCCGGTCATGACAACGTATATGAATGAAACCATGTCGTTGTATCGCGATGTGTTTAATACCCAAAACCAACAGACCTTTTTGGTAAATGGTACATCGCGCGCGGGAATAGAAGCGGTGCTGGTATCGGCAATAACGCCCGGTGACAAAGTGCTTGTACCTATTTTTGGACGTTTTGGCCACCTGCTAGCAGAAATTGCAGAACGTGCTGATGCCGAAGTACATACCATTGAAGTACCTTGGGGAGAAGTATTCAGCCCTCAGCAAATTGAAGAAGCTGTGAAAAAGGTTAAGCCAAAACTGCTTGCCATTGTACAAGGCGACACATCAACAACCATGCTTCAACCTCTAGCTGGCATAGGTGAGATTTGTGAAAAGCACGATGTTTTATTTTACTGCGACGCCACTGCCTCAATTGGAGGTAACCCACTAGACGTTGATGCATGGAAACTTGATGCTGTGTCTGTGGGTCTACAGAAGTGCTTAGGCGGGCCGTCGGGCAGCGCTCCTGTTACCTTAAGCGAAAAGTTCGTCAACGTAGTACGACAACGACAGCACGTAGAAGCTGGGATCCGCGACGCTCATCACGAAAATGCACAAGGCCCAAGAATTCGTTCCAATTATTTTGACCTGCCAATGATTATGGATTATTGGGGTGAAGAACGCCTTAATCACCATACCGAGGCAGCAAGTATGCTTTACTGCGCCAGAGAATGTGCGCGCGTTCACCTAGAAGAAGGGCAACAAAATGTGATTGCACGCCACAAAGTTGCTGGAGATGCAATGTTATCCGGTATACAAGCAATGGGGCTTGAGCCTTTTGGGGATCTTACCCACAAAATGTTTAATGTAGTAGGCGTGCACATTCCGCAAGGTGTAGAAGGAGAGCAAGTGCGCGAAACACTTCTTCATCGTTTCAATATTGAAATTGGCACCAGTTTTGGACCGCTTAAAGGTAAAATCTGGCGCATAGGTACCATGGGGTACAATGCACGCCAAGACGCGGTTTTACACACGCTGCAATCACTTGAAACGGTACTTAGAATGCAAGACTTTGCATTACCAGCCGGCAAAGGAGTAGATGCAGCGCTCGCCGTTTACGATAATGCCAGCAACGCAGGCGCGCTTAATGAGTGATTTTCAAGAGCTTGCGACGCAAGTAATGGCCCGCTGTGAAACGCTCGGTACGTTGAGCCAAAACCCTCAATGTCTTGATAGACGCTATTTGACAGAACAACACAAGCTAGCAAATCAGCTTACGTCTGGCTGGATGATAGAAGCCGGCATGACCACATGGCAGGATGCAGTAGGTAACATATGGGGGCGCTACACATCTAGTGTACCTAACGCCCCTCGCCTTATATTGGGCAGCCACTTAGACACTGTGCCTAACGGTGGAAAATATGACGGCATGCTGGGCGTGGTTAGCGCCATATCTATCGTGGCCATGTTTGACGGTTTAAATATCAAATTTCCGTTTCATATTGATATTGTTGGCTTTTGTGATGAAGAAGGCACGCGTTTTGGCACCACGTTATTGGGTAGCCGCGCGTTAACGGGGAAATGGCAAGACAATTGGCGTCATCTAAAAGACGAAACTGGTGTAAGTTTAGAGCAAGCGATGCAAGCGTTTGGATTGAGTTTTGACGCCGTTGCCAGTGCCAGTATTAACCGTACCGACATATTGGGCTACATTGAATTACATATTGAACAAGGGCCTGTACTTGAGCAGCAAAATCTGCCAGTCGGTGTTGTAAGTGCTATTGCTGGCGCCAAACGCTTTAACGTTACTGTTGAAGGTATGGCTGGACACGCTGGTACTGTTCCTATGTCTATGCGTCATGATGCTCTGTGTGCAGCCGCTGAAATGATACTTGCAGTAGAAAACATCAGTCAGCATAGCCATGGCGTGGTGGCCACTGTAGGTAAAATCGATAACTCCCCTAATGGTGTTAATGTTATTTCAGGGCGTACACTCTTTTCGTTGGATATTAGAAGCGAAGACGATGAACTAAGAGACAACGCGCTAAATAAAATAACCTCTCGTTTCACGGATATTGCCTCCGAAAGAAGCGTAAACATCAGTCTAGAACAAACACATAGTGCACCTGCTGTGCATTGTGACAAGCAGCTTAAATCAGCACTCGTTCAAGGTGTCGAAGAAAGTGGCTATCGTACGCATGTGCTGGCCTCAGGCGCAGGGCATGATGCGATGGCAATGGCAGATATATGCCCGGTTGCAATGCTTTTCACTCGCTGTAAAGGCGGAGTGAGTCATCATCCTGCAGAGTCTGTTACCGCCAACGATGTAGAAGCCAGTTTATCAGTGCTATTTAATACTATTCGCAGGCTTAAGCACGCTTAACTGCTAACAAATGTTTATACCAACTACTTTGCTGTGCTTAGCCTTATAGGAAAAAGGAAACACCATGAAGATAACGCGAATTTATAACGACGACCAAGGGAGTAGTCACTTCGGCGAAATCGACATTCCACTTAAAGATGGTGGTCCCATTGGACTGTTATCTGAAAAATTTGGGGCCGATAAAATTATATTTAGAGAAACACCCGCCGACTATAATTTCAAATGGCATACCGCCCCTGCAAGACAGCTCTTGTTTATTTTAAAAGGTCGTGCGGAATTCACAGTGTCTAGCGGCGAGAAACGCATGTTTGGACAAGGTGATGTACTATTACTTGAGGACACAGAAGGTCAAGGCCACTGCTCAAGAGCCATAAATAACGAAATACGACATTCTATTTTTGTCACGTTGCCCGAAACCACACAGTTTTAGCGATTCAATTAACCACTGAAGCCTAATTTTCCTTCGTCCTCTCTCTTAAATTTTTCTATTCGAATCTATATTGCGAGTCTCGTTAGCGTTACTCGCATATTCACTTTTTGCATCTAAAAAAGGCATTACTTAGGCGTCACTAATTGTGCGCAACGTAGAAAAACCTCACCAAATTTGTGCATTGGTTTAGCAGAATATTTGTCTTTACAAAAATGCAACAATATTAGCACAACATTATATTTTTAAATCCATATAATTCAGCCACTTAAGAGCAGGTTAAAAGTTGACCAGCTGGACAGGAAGTTGGCACTCATTCTGCTTTTAGCAAGGCGCAGGCGCGTATTGCACAAAAAAAGCCCTAGTAAAAAGGGCACCCAAAATAATGAGGAAACAATGAAAAACACTACATTCACACTTTCTCCTTTGTCTAAAGCCATTGCCATTAGCTCACTTTTCATGCTGTCGGCAGGCGCAGAAGCACAAGAAGAAAAAGATTCAACAGAGGCTGACGTTGAGAAAATTGAAGTCAAAGGCTCTTTAGGTAGCTTACCTGGACAGGACGTAGAATCTGTCTTTGGTTTTGGAAAATCAATTTTAGAAACGCCCCGTTCTGCCTCTACTATTTCACAGGCGCAAATGGAACGCTTCAACGTAACCGATATCGACGAGCTTGTTGCTTTTGCTCCCGGTACGTTCACGCAGTCATTCTTCGGCGTTGCCGGCTCTCTTGATGTACGTGGTACACCGGGTGAAACCTATTTTAGAGGTGTTAGACGACTAGATAACCCAGGTAACTACCCCACCCCAATTGGGGCCTCTAGCCGAATTGATATTGTTCGTGGTCCTGCCTCTCCTATTTATGGTCCTTCAAAAATTGGGGGGTATCTCAACTTTAACCCTAAATCTGCCCGTGCTTCATCTGGTCAATACTTAGAATCTCCTACAGGTGCAATGTCTTACACAGCAGGTTCATGGGACAAGAGCATACTTACAGCAGAAGTAGGCGGCCCAGCAGAGCTAGGCGGTAAAGAAATGGGTTACTACCTGTACGGTGAATTGGAAAACTCAGACAGCTACTATGAAAATACTCAAACCGACCAAACCGTTCTTCAGGCGTCTTTCAACATTGATATAACAGATAATTTGCGCTTCGAATTTGGCGGCATGTATCATGACTACGACGGTAACCAAGTTGCAGGCTGGAACCGCCTAACCCAAGAACTTGTCGATAATGGTACTTATATAACGGGTACAGCCCTTCCGCTAGATACAGACGGTGACGGCCAAATTAGCCACGAAGAATATGGCGCAGTTAACATTGCGGGCAACAGCTTTTTCTATGTACCAGCATCGGCATTTACAGACGATGAAGCCACCGAGTTGATGCAGCTTCAAAATGTAGGAACGACAACGCTTCGCGGCGATCAAGTTCTTGTTGCGCCAGACGACCAACTCGGTAACGAAGCGATAACACTCTACTTCGACACTATTTACTACTCGGATAATTGGGAAATTCGCAATCAGTTCTTCTACGACGCATATGAAAATATCAATGAAAACGCGTATGGCTTTTCACAGTTTCACGATAGTTGGGTAATTGAAGATAAAGTTATTTTCGCTACCGAGTATGAAAGCGATAGCCTGCTGGCTCAGTTCCAATTTTCGCCTTCTGTACGCTATACCGACTTTGAGCATGGCGATGACTTTACTTATGAGTACTTCAACCGTCGTGACTTAACCATGCCATCTTCTGCACTAGATCGCCGCCTACTATCTACCCGCTCAGGGAAAAATTTCGATAATTACGATGTTGGTAATTACTTAAACTTCGGCGTAGCAGCAATGACAGACCTCACCTGGGACTGGGGCCTTAATCTGGTACTTGGACTTCGTTACGACACCATTGATATTGAAAGTACGTCACGTACCGATTTACTTTTAGGTGCCACGGGTGACGAAACGCCAGAATATGCTGAAGAAACCGTTAATGGTTGGTCTTGGAACACCAGTATTTCCTATGAATTCGAAAACGGTTTAATTCCTTACATCACGCTCGCAGAACAAGCTACGCTCGTTGCGGGTCAAGGTGCAGAAATTGGTGTTGGGCAACTTAACCAAGAAGGTGGTTCAGGTGCTTTTGATACCTCTGACCTTATCGAATTTGGTATTAAAGGTTCGCTATTAGACGATACATTATATTTTGCACTATCGTCTTTTGAACAAGAGCGAACCGACTTTAACACCCAAAATACAGTTACAAACAACACGACCAATAACAAAGGTACAGAGTTTGAGCTTCGTTGGGTTGTAAATGACAACCTAGTAGTATCTGCTGGCTATACCAACATTAAGGTGATTAATCTAACCGCAAGAGAAAACGGAAATCAATTTGGTTTCCTAGGAGCGGAAGACTTGGTAAACCTTACCGATCCATCACTTGTTTTCGGCGGAAACGTAATAGGTCTTAACCTAATTGGAGAGGGATTTGCCAACACTGATGGTCGTAAAGCAGGTATACCTGAGAACATTTATACGCTAACTGCGACGTATGATTTTCAAAATGGCTATGCTGCTAACGTAAGCGTTGTTGATGTAGAAGAAGTAGCATCAGGTTTCTCTGCATCAGTGATGTTGCCTGCCTACACGCTGGTTAACGCAGGTGTTTCTTACGAGGCAGAAGACTGGACGTTTAACTTAACGGTTAAAAACCTGACAGATGAGCGCTATTTCCGCTCAAACTTCCCTGACTTGTTCGGTAGCCAAATCGTGTTACCAGAACTTCCACGTCACTGGAACGCAAGGTTTACCTACAAGTTCTAAACCAAAGCCAGGCTATTGCTCTTGTAAAAAGGGCAACGGCCTGGTTTATTTTTGATAGAAAAAATAGTACACAGCAGGCTAATTAAGCAAGCAACGCTTGTTATCCGCAGGCTTGATTTCGCCCCATTGCTTTGGCTTCAAAAAGTTGATTGTCGGCGCTCTCAAGTAAGGGAGCAATGTGGCCACCTTCCAAGCTTTGCGCGTTCATAATACTGTATCCCGCGCTAATAGATACAGAGCCGTCAATTCCCTTTTCATGTGTTATGTCTGCCTGTCTCACCGATTCAATCAACTTACTAGCAATTAGTTCAACGCCACGTTTATCTGTGTAGGGTAGCAATACGAGAAACTCTTCGCCCCCAAAGCGAATAACCAAATCTTTGGGTCTCTTCACCGTTTTACGAATAATATTGGCAACTCGCTGAAGACAGATATCCCCGTCTAAATGCCCGTAGGTGTCGTTGAACAATTTAAAGTAATCGATATCAATCATCAGTGCGCCGACTGGTGCATTATCTCTGGCTAACTGCTTAATTAACGCAGGAACTTCATTTGATAAATACATTCTATTGTAAAGACCAGTGAGCTGGTCATGAAATGTCATTTTTTCAAGAAAATCAGTGCGTAACTTGTTTTGAATGTGCGTTTTCACTCGATGTATTAGTGTTGAAGCATTGACAGGTTTAACTACAAAGTCTGAAGCACCAACCTCCCAACACGTATTCTCACTGGTAGCATCTAATGTGGCCGTAACAAAAATAACGGGAATAAGTTGAGTGCGTTCATCTTCTCGCAGTGCTTTACAAACCGCCAGGCCATCAAACTCAGGCATGTTCATATCAAGAAGCACAAGATCAACGTCGTGCTCTTTACAGTACGCTATTGCCTCGTAACCAGACGTCACTGATTCGCATTGAAAGACAGGCTCTAAAATCGCTTCAAGTACGGCACGGCTCATTGACTCATCGTCAACGATTAGCACACGGCACTGTGTAAAAGGCTTTAGATTATTTTGAAACATGAATTGAACAACTTCGACTTCAGGGGAGAAAAACTAACGCATTGAATTATTACGCGGTAGAACTTAGTTATCACATTACAAGTCAATGTGCATTGTGTCTACTAACTTATCAATATAAGAAGATAAATGATCGAATAATCATGTAAGCTTTTGTTTCTTCATAACATTATAAACGGTCGTTGTTAAGCTAAACGCAGCGAAAAACACCTAAAAATTGATATCGTTAAGCCACCTCTGATTTTACAACAAATTTAGCGAAAAACGCCTCTAGCGTAATTGGTTTGCACATATAATAGCCTTGTCCGTAGTCACAACCTAATTCACGAAGGGCATCATAATGTACCTTTGTTTCAATCCCCTCAGCTACAATGGTTAAATCCAAACTAAGCGCTAACTGCACAATTGCCGTAACGATGTCATACGCCTGCTGCTCTCTATCCATATCAATAACAAACGAACGGTCTATCTTTAATACGTTTAGCGGGAACTGTCGCAAGTAAGATAGGCTTGAATACCCAGTACCGAAATCGTCCAATGCTATTGTTACACCCAGTGCCACTAGTGCATTAAGAATGTTTCGCGTTTGCTCAAAGTCGTGCATAAGTGCAGACTCTGTTACTTCAAGTTCTATCGATGAAGGTGCTATTCCTGACGCTTCAATTATTTGCTTAACTTCATTAGCAAACCCAGGGTCTGTCAACTGTTTGGCAGCCACGTTTACTGCAACACATAAATCCATACCTTTTGCGTTGCATTTAGCGACAAATTCGCAGCTCTTTCGCAATACTTGTTTACCCAAAAGATGAATAAGCCCAGTCTCTTCTGCTAACGGAATAAATGCGTCAGGCCCAATTACATTGCCATTGTCATCGAACAACCTTACTAGTGCCTCAGCGCTTAATACATCGTTGCACCCAAACTTATATTTTGGCTGCATATAAACAGTAAGTAAGTCGTTCTCTAATGCGTCTCGCAGAATTATCTCCGTTTCTACTCTATGATGCATTGCATGCTGCAAGTCGCTGGAAAAGAAACTAAATGTATCTTTTCCTTTTGATTTCGACCTATACATAGCGGTGTCTGCATGTCGCATCATTTCTTCTGCATTGGCGGCATCTTGAGGATAAAGACTGATGCCAATACTCAGGCTAAGTTGATGAGCTTTGCCGTCTATTTCTATGGGCTCCCGCCCTTTTTGAAGACACTTCATTGCAATACTGTCTGCACTAAACCCAGTACCTGAATCGGTTACTAATAAAGCAAACTCATCGCCTCCCACTCGTGCAAGCGTCGCATTTTCGCCCATAGATGCACTTAACCTCTTCGCCACCGATGAAATGATAAAATCGCCAACTTGATGACCCAAACTATCGTTCAAATATTTAAAATTATCGATATCGATGAGAAGTAACGCCACGCTTTGCTTTGCATTAAAGCTTCGCGTTATTGCCTGCATTACCCTATCGTGTAACAACACGCGGTTGGGTAACCCTGTGAGCTGGTCGTGGTTAGTTAGGTGGGTCATTTTAACCGCCATTTCAACCGCTTCAGATACATCTTGAAATACAATAACGGAACCAAGCAAATTGCCATTGTCATCAATAATGGGAGATGCTGTATCTTCAACTCGAAAAATTTGATTATGTCTACTTACCAAAGTAGCGTTGTAGGCCATCGCAACGGGCCTTTTAACCTCCAAAGCATACAATGCAGGGTTTAGCATTACTGTATTGGTAGTAGCATCTCGCAAATTCATTATCACATTAATGGGCTGCCCCAGCGCTTCGGATTCAGAATACCCGGTAAGGCGCTGCGCTACAGGGTTTATAAACGTAACATCGCCCGATGCGTCTGTAGATATCACGCCATCTGCAATAGAGCGCAGCGTCACATCAAGCTGCTTTTTTTCAGCTTCAAGCTGACCATTTACCGCAGAAAGCATATCTCTTTGGCGCTGGATAGTAAGATGATTTTTCACTCGCATATTGCACAACGTCACATCGATCGGTTTCGATATAAAGTCTATGGCACCTAGAGACAAAGCCGTTGTCTCATGTTCAGAATCGCTATGAGAGGTGATAAAAATAACAGGAATGGATGCAGTGTTTTCATAGGCTTTGAGTTGCTCACAAACGTCGAAACCAGATAATCCAGGCATACTAATATCAAGAATGACTAATGCGGGACGAGTTTGAGCAATAACAGTAAAGGCGTTAGCACTGTCCGATACAGTCACCACGTTGGCAAGAGTTTCGACTGCACTCTCTAGCATAAGAAGTGTGGTTGGCTCATCGTCAATGATGACTACAGTTTGCTTTTCATAATCCATTAATGACGCCACTATATTAAGAGCTGGGATTTTTTAAGTATTGGCGGTGGCCAGCAGAAAGACATTAGTCTTTAGTATAATAGTCATTAAACCTCTGTTATTCAGTCTAAAATAGTTGTTATTGGCACTTTTAGTCGTGTTTGCTTAATATGTAGAAATAGACAACGATTCAAGGATAGTTGCGAATGGGCGTAAACGATGTTTCAGAAATAACGAGCGAAGAAAAGCTTTGGAATAAGCAAGCCGCATTGGCAAGGCTAGCTGGTAATGAAAAGCTGCTCGGCCGCATAGTGGAAATGTTTTTAGCACAGATCCAAGGGAAGCAAGATGCGCTAAATAATGCTATTTCAGACGCCGACGTCGAGGCTATTCGTTTTACAAGTCACGCGATGAAGGGTGTGTCTGGTGACGTTGGTGCCGATGCAGTGAGAGAGCAAGCCGCTTATATTGAACAAAAAGCTAAGCAGAACGACATTAGTAATATTGTTGAAGATAACCAGAGGCTTAGGGCTTTAGTGAGCGCAACCGTAAAACTGATGCGCTAACTAAAAACCGTAATGCAAACCCGAACGCCTTTTGATTAATTCGCTAAATCACTAAGTCTTCGATTTTTTGAATAAAAGTGCGTTTTTCTTCTTCAGGCAAAAAGCTCGCTGTAAAGCTATTCTTTGCGAGCGCTTTAATATCGTCATGAGTGACTGGTAAGGAAGTGCACAGCGCATCATAGTTCTCATTTAAGAACCCCCCAAAATACGTGGGATCGTCAGAATTCACCGTTACCATCAATCCGTAGCGTAAAAGCGCGAGAATATTGTGCTGTTTCATATCATCTATGACGCACAGTTTAAGGTTACTTAGCGGGCACACCGTTAACGGTATTTGCTTCTCTTTTAAATACGCCATTAAAGACTCGTCTTCCTGACAACGCACGCCGTGATCGATGCGGTCAACATCAAGTAATTTAATCGCTTCCCAGATGTAATCGGCGGGCCCTTCTTCTCCAGCATGGGCGACAATCTTAAAGCCAAGCGACTTGGCTTTATTGAAGACCTGCTCAAACTTGGACGGAGGATGGCCGAGCTCAGAACTATCTAACCCTACCGCCTTGATGTCCTTGTAATACGGTGCAGCAGAAGCAAGTGTTTCAAATGCGCTATCTTGTGACAAATGACGTAAAAAAGACATAATTAAATAGCTAGAAATGCCAAATTCACTTTTTGCTTTTTGCATGGCCTTTAAAAAGCCTGGCATAAATACGTCAAAACCAATACCTCGTTCGGTATGAGTTTGCGGGTCAAACATTATTTCCGTGTGAACAATGTTCTGCTCATGGCACTTTTCCAAATACGCCCACATAAGTGCAAAAAAGTCTTCTTCATCTTTCAACACGCCTGCACCGGCGTAATATAAATCTAAAAAACTTTGTAAGTCTTTGAAGTTATAAGCTGCAGCAATCTCTTCCACGCTATCGTAAGGTAGTGTTACACTGTGTTTTTCTGCTAGGCGCCACATTAGTTCGGGCGTTAAGCTGCCTTCGATATGTAGGTGCAGTTCGGTCTTCGGTATGTTTTTTATAAATGAAGAAAGTGACATGGCCCCTCGCATTTGATATGCACCACGTTAATGCACGTGTTCGTTAATGGTGCTTTATAGTTTATCTGTTCTACATGCTGTTGACGAGTAGTCAACGCTCATTTGGCAGAGGTTACTACATCGCAAACGCGCTTTAACGACCGAATATCTGGTTTTGTGTCGTCTAGCTGAGTTAACTTAGCATAAAGCGCACCACAATACTGACTAGTTGGTCAACTTATTGCTTCTCTTTACAAATTACATAATTAAAATCAATGAGACTTCTCAATGTCTACATCTATTCTCGAAAAATTGTTTAAGCTTGAAGCGCACGGTACAACAATAAAAACTGAAGTGCTGGCAGGCCTAACAACCTTCGCAGCCATGTCTTACATCCTTGTTGTTAACCCCGGTATTTTGGGCCTAAGCGGTATGCCAGTTGAAGGTTTAATTACCGTGACAGCTATTGCTGCGTGCCTTGGCACATTGGTGATGGCACTAATGACCAACTACCCCATTGCACTCGCGCCTGGTATGGGTTTGAATGCCTTTTTTGCATTTACTATTTGTTTAGGGCGCGAAATCCCTTGGGAGGCGGCACTTGGTATCGTATTTTGGAACGGTATTTTATTTTTAATACTTTCGCTTACTGGTGTGAGAACCAAAATTGCAGAGTCTATTCCGGCATCATTGAAAATTGGGGTTCAGTGCGGCATTGGGTTGTTTATTGCTTTTATCGGTTTAAAAAATGCTGATCTCATCGTTGATAACCCAGCGACTTTTGTGCAACTTGGCGACTTATCAAACCCTGCAGTAATGCTTGCGCTAGCGGGCATTATTTTCACTATCGTACTTATGGTGAAAAAAGTGGCCGGCGCCATTCTAATTTCTATTGTTACGCTTACTGTTATTGGCGCATTCATCCCTACCGAAAACGGCACGCTTACCGCCACACCAAGTGCAATTGTAGGTATGCCTGAAACCATCTCAGACACGTTTTTTGCCATGGACTTCTGGTATCCAATAGACCACCTTGCTGAAACCTGGGATCTTATTTTCGCTCTTATGTTTGTGAATATGTTCGACACGATAGGCACGCTTATCGGCGTATCGAGAAAAGCAAACCTATTGGATGACAACGGTAAGCTTCCGAAAATGGGCGCTGCAATGACAGCAGACGCATCAGCGAGTGTTGTAGGTGCGGTGGTAGGCACATCCCCTGTTACAAGCTACGTTGAATCAGCAACGGGCGTCTCTGCTGGCGGGCGCACTGGACTTACGGCAGTTATAGTTTCGGCGTGTTTTTTACTGTCTTTGTTTCTTACACCGCTGATGAAAGTTATTCCGCTCATGGCCACCACACCTGCGCTGGTTATGGTGGGTATTTTAATGATGGAATCGATAAGACAAGTTGATTTTGATGATTTAGGCGCACTGGCTACAGCCTCTATCGCGCTTATTGCCATGCCTTTGACCTTTAGTATCAGTGAAGGTATAGCCCTTGGGTTCATTACTTACGTAGGCATCAAAGTTGGCACAGGGAAGTTCAAAGAAGTGACGCTGCTCACTTACCTTCTCGCGGCGGTATTTTTAATAAGGTACTTACTCGACCTGAAATAACAGCCTTACATTCACGCAGAAATTAGCGTGTACAAAAAAAGGTGGCGTTAAATCGGCCACCTTTTTTAACGTCGTGTTTACTTGATTACGGGCTTATTTCAAACCTTCGTAAGTAAATGTAATTGCCTTGTCACTCATGAAAACTACTTTAACGTGTTTGGCATCTTCATCGCCCCAAACGCATGCTAATGTACCTAGCGTTTTTCCACAGTTGTCAGCAGAGCCAAGTACTGCTTCAACTTCTTGTTGTGTCATGCCCATTTCAAGCATGTCGTAATTTTCTTTTGTTAGCTTAGAACAACCCACAAGGGCAACAGCGCTTAACAATACAGCAGCTAATTTACACTTCATTTTTTGTTTCCTTTTTCACTATATTTTTTAAAACAATGCCTGCTGACAAGCCTATTTACTGGTATCTAGTGGATGGTTCGCCAGCCAATGTTTAGCAATATCTTCGCGCTTTGCCACCCATACTTTATCATGGGATTGGATATACTGGATAAATCGCTGTAACGCAGCCATTCGTGCCGGACGGCCAATAATTCGATTGTGCAGCCCAATAGACAGCATTTTAGGCGCGTACTCGCCTTCTTCGTAAAGTACATCAAATGCGTCTTTCAAATAAGTAAAGAATTGCTCACCACTATTAAAACCTTGAGCAGTCGCGAAGCGCATATCGTTGGTGTCTAGGGTATATGGCACCATAAGAAGCGGCTTCGAATAGTGGCAATCGTAATAGGGTAAGTCGTCTGCATAAGAGTCTGCGCAATACAAAATATCGTCGCGCTCAGCTATCAACTTTAATGTGTTCGGGCTTGTTCTTCCGGTGTACCAACCTCGAGGCTTTTGCCCTGTAAGTTGTTCATGCAATATGACCGCTTCGTCAATTTGCTTGCGCTCTTCTTCTTCTGGCATATCTTGATAATGCACCCAGCGCATCGCATGGCTAGCTATTTCCCAGTTCGCGTCTAGCATTGCTTGTACCGCTTCAGGATGCCTCTGCATGGCCATCGTTACGCCGAACACCGTAATGGGAATGTTGAAGTCACAAAACAGTTTATGTAGCCGCCAAAAGCCCACACGACTACCATATTCGTATATTGACTCCATGCTCATATGACGGTCTTTAAAGGCCTGCGCACCTATGATCTCTGACAAAAACACTTCTGAGCTTTCATCACCGTGTAGCACGCAGTTTTCCCCGCCTTCTTCGTAGTTCAATACGAACTGAACAGCAATTTTTGCTTTGTTGGGCCAACTAGCATGGGGAACGTTTTGGCCATATCCTTTTAAGTCTCTGGGGTAGTTATAATCCACGAAGACTACTCGCGATACGCTTCGGGAATGGGTAGACCACAGCCGCCTAGTATAATTTTAACTACTTGTTTAGTAGCTTGCTCATAGTCGGCTCTCGTCATTTTCTTGCCTCTTAACCGCGTAATCTGAGCTGAAAAGTCAGCATAATGCTGCGTGCTAGCCCAAATGGTATAAAGCAAATATTCACCGTCAACTGGCGGCAACTTTCCTGCCTTTACCCACTGCTCAATTACGGCCAAACGCCCTTTCATCCACAAACCATGCTCTTCATCAAAATAGCCACTTAAATTTTGTGCGCCATTAATGATTTCCATTGCGAATATTTTGGATGCCTGTGGGTGAGTTCTTGAAACTTCGATCTTCTCGGCAATATAAGTTGAAAGTACATCTGCGGGATCATCGTCTACTGTTGCTTTATCAAAGTGCGAGTTCCATAAAGACAGAGTCTCCTCAAGAACAGCAACGTAAAGCTCTTGTTTTGATTTGAAGTAATACAATACGTTGGTTTTTGGTAACCCTGCTTCATCTGCAATTTTTTGAACCGCTGTGCCTTTAAACCCAAATTGGGCAAAACACTTTTCAGCAGCTTGCAGTATTTTTCTTCTATTCATAGCGCCAACGCCAGCGTCAGCACTCTTTACCTTCATCATTATTTTAACTATTCCTTTGCAACTTTATTTGCAAGCGCCAGATGACGTTTGGTTATAACTTTTCAAATTGAAAAAGTATACATTGCTTGCAGTCTCAAGCCTATCACTACGATAGTTGCAGACAAGCGCCCTCGCCTTTTTAATTGGATCCTCACCGAGTCATGAGTGATTTGGGCAGCACATTTGTAATCAGCTATTTACCTTACTCGTTTTTTCCTTGTTTAAGCAACCTCTGAGCTGAATGCTTTGCTCTTAATCGTTTAAATGTGCACGAAATTTGCTTAGCAATCTACGTCAAAGTGCAATGTTTGAACACTACAGGGGTCGCAACATTGGCTAGTTTACGTTTTATGTTTTAAATGGCTATGTTTTTGTCGGCCATTTTTTTATCACATTTTTTTGACCAAATGGTCTACTTTTTTAGTGAAAATACCGCTATATTTATGAAAACACAAATTACAATAACGAGAAGGTGTGAGCATGATTCGCTTTCTAATTAATCATGACATTGTTGAGATAGAGGAAGCGAGAGCAGACCTTACTCTTTTGCAGTATATTCGTGAACATCGCGAGCAAACAGGTACCAAAGAAGGGTGTGCTGCGGGCGATTGCGGTGCATGTACCGTAGTACTTGTAGAGCCCCCTAAAAGCCACGCAGATACTCTTCACTATCGCACTGTGAATAGCTGTATAACGCTTATGAGCGCCATTCATGGCAAGCAGCTATTGCTGGTAGAACACCTTGCAAGCGATAACCAGCTGCACCCAGTACAGCAAGCCCTTGTAGATCATCATGGTTCACAGTGCGGCTTTTGCACACCGGGCTTTATCATGTCGATGTTTGCACTTTACCACACCAACTCGAAACCTAATCGCGATGACGTGTTACAGGCGCTATCGGGTAATCTATGCCGTTGTACAGGCTACCGCCCTATTATTGATGCAGCCCTTTCAGTCTGCGCGCAAGCGCCCGATGATCAGTTCTCACGTCGCGCTACAGAAACGCTTGCCAAGCTAAATTCACTTAGTGACAGCAACCTAGGCACCGATAATATTTTAATGCCCACCAGCAGAGAAGCACTTCGTGATGCTATGGCTACTCACCCAGACGCACAACTCGTTGCTGGAAGCACCGATTTAAGCTTACAGTTTACGCAACAACTTAAAAATATCGGCAAACTTATTAGTGTTTCACATGTCGATGGATTACGTGATTGCACCAAAACTGAACATTCTCTTATTATTGGTGCAGCAAGCGCCATAAATGATGTTTCACCTAAACTGCTTTCACACTTCCCGCAGGCGGCAGAGTTGATAACGCGCTTCGCATCACTTCCTATACGCAATCAGGCCACCATAGGAGGTAATGTCGCAAACGCCTCACCTATTGGCGATTTGCCGCCGCTGCTACTTGCACTAAACGCTACAATACACATTGATAATGGTCACACAGTTAGAACGGTTCCTATTAATGCGTTTTTTACTGGCTACAGAGACACTGTACTTAAACAAGGTGAATGGATAAGTGCGATAGAGCTTCCGCTTCTTCATTCAAACCAGCACGTAGCAGCCTATAAAATTTCGAAGCGCTTTGAAGACGACATTTCTGCGGTTTGCGCGGTTTTCAACGTGACGTTAGACAACGATAAAGTGGTTGCGATATCAACCGGTTTTGGTGGTGTTGCAGCCACACCGGTGCAGTGTGTAGCGCTGTCTGATGCGCTCGTAGGTCGAACCTTCTCAAGTAGCGAATGCTTGAGTTTGGGAAAACAAATTTTGGAAGAATCGTTTTCCCCCATAGATGATGTGCGCGCCAGTGCCGAATACCGAAAAGCTGTTCTTGCCAATTTATGGCACCGCTTTTGGTTAGAACACCAAGCAAACAATGAAATAGAAACACGGGTGGTAGTGCATGCGTAAGCTAATAGATACGATTCAGTCTGAGCAAACCCCAGCAAAGGTTGTCCATGTTTCTAAAAAGCATGAAAGTGCGGTGAGACAAGTTCAAGGAAGCGCAAACTACGTTGACGATATTACCGAGCCGCAAGGCACGTTGTATGCAGCTGTTGGATTAAGCCAATGTGCCAAGGGTAAAATCACTTCATTGTGTTTGGATGAAGTACGCAGTAGCGAAGGCGTTATTGACGTTATTACGATAGACGATGTACCTGGCCATAAAGACATTGGCCCCGTGTTCGAGGGCGATCCGCTGCTTGCGAACAAAGACATCAAGTTTTACGGACAGCCTGTATTTGCAGTACTAGCCACTTCGGTTCAGCTAGCACGTAAAGCAGCACTTAAAGGTAAACTTGTTGTTGATGAAGACACCCCGATTTTGACTGCGAAAGACGCGCACAAAGCACAAACATTTGTGCGTCCAATGCACCGCTTTGGCCTTAATGCAGCTAACGTAGAAGATACACTAAAAGACAGCGACAATACGATTAGCGGTTCGTTAAGTATTGGCGGTCAAGAGCACATGTACCTAGAAGGGCAAGTAAGCTTAGCTGTTCCCGACGAAGAAGATCGCATGAAAATCTACACGTCCAGCCAACATCCTAGTGAAGTGCAAAAACTGGTGGCTGAGGTACTTGCTGTAAAACTTCATCGCGTAATGGTTGATATGCGCCGCATGGGCGGCGGTTTTGGAGGCAAAGAAACCCAAGCTGCACAATGGGCATGTATTGCTGCACTACTCGCGCAAAGAAATAAGCGAGCAGTAAAACTACGCCTGCCCCGCTTTACTGACATGCACGTAACAGGCAAACGACACCCGTTCGACAATGCGTTTAACGTTGCATTTAACGATTCAGGTAAAATTGAGGCAACGCAAATCGACATAAACGGCGTGTGTGGTCATAGCCCTGACCTTTCAGATGCCATTGTAGATAGAGCCATGTTCCATGCCGACAATGCCTATTTTTTAGGTGATAGCGATATCGTTGGACATAGATTGCAAACCAATATGGTGTCGCACACCGCTTACAGAGGTTTTGGTGGCCCGCAAGGCATGATAATGGCCGAGGCGATGATTGATAAAATTGCCCGTGCACTAAGGCTTGACCCATTGACGGTAAGAAAACGTAATTTATACGGCGCTTCAACAGGTACAACAACCCCTTACGGCATGAGCGTTGAGCACAATCTGCTCCCAGAGATGATTACAAAGCTGGAAGAAGACGCCCAATATTGGTCACGCCGCAAAGCTATTAGTGAATTTAATAGAACAAGCCCAATTGTTAAAAAGGGGCTTGCATTAACACCGGTAAAATTCGGTATATCGTTTACAGCGAAGTATTTGAATCAAGCCGGTGCACTTGTCCACATTTATACCGATGGCAGTATTCAAGTGAATCATGGCGGTACAGAAATGGGGCAAGGCCTGCACACAAAAATTGCGCAAATTGCTGCAAACGAGTTTGGCGTGGGCCTGGACATGATTGAAGTTACCGCCACTCGAACCGACAAAGTGCCCAATACCTCGCCTACGGCAGCGTCTAGCGGAACAGACTTAAACGGTAAAGCAGTACAAAATGCCTGCCAAATCATTAAAGCGCGTTTAGCCGAGTGCTATGTCCAATTGCTTGATAAAGACAGCGGCGCCGAACACGTTGTATTTGAAGGCGACTGTGTGACGTTAAATCAGCAATCAATACCGTTTTCAGAACTTGTCCAACGGGCATATTTTGAGCGTGTATCGCTATCGGCTAGTGGTTTTTATCAAACGCCTAAATTGCAATACAACCGTGATACCGGTGAAGGGCGGCCGTTTTTCTATTTTGCTTATGGTGTATCAATGAGCGAAGTGTCGATAGACACCCTTACTGGCGAATACTGCGTTGACCGAGTTGATGTGATCCACGATGTCGGCAATAGCCTAAATCCTGCCATCGATATTGGCCAAATAGAAGGCGCGTTTATCCAAGGAATGGGTTGGCTTACCACTGAAGACTTAAAATGGAATAAAGACGGTAAGCTTATCAGTGAAAATATGGCGACTTACAAAATTCCGGCTATTGGTGACACACCCAAAGCATTCAATGTTTCGTTATTTGGAAGAGAAAATGCTGAAGACAGTATTTACCACTCCAAAGCCGTTGGTGAGCCTCCTTTCATGCTTGCAATTTCAGTGTGGTGCGCATTAAAAGATGCAATTTCAAGTTTGTCTGGCTACACCTGCGATCCGCAGCTCGATACGCCCGCCACACCAGAACGCGTGCTATATGCGGTTGAGCAGATTCAGTCATTGATTTCAGCAAGTGCGTCATCGCAGGGTAACGCCAATGCATAACATTGGCATGCGCCCTACTAAGTGGTATGAAGGCATAGAACAGTGCCAACGAAACAACGACGCTTATGTGTTGATAACAGTGGTTGGGGCCGCAGGCTCAACACCGCGAGAAACGGGCAGTAAAATGATTGTTACTGCAGGCGACTGTATTGATACGATTGGCGGCGGTCATTTAGAGTTTGACGCCGTTAAACGCGCCAGAGCGCTGCTAGCTAAAGGCGAGCCTGGCACAGTACTACATAGCTATCCACTTAGCAGTGCATTGGGTCAATGCTGTGGCGGTGCAATGAAAGTACTTTTTGATGTGTGTAATATTCATCAGCAACATATTGCACTATTTGGCGCAGGCCACGTGGCACAAGCGCTCGTCCCTATCCTCGCGCAGCTACCCGTAAAAATCTCTTGGATTGATAATCGAGAAGCAATCTTTCCTAAAGACATACCAAGTAATGTGAACGTGATTATTGAAGATGAGCCCGAGAGCGAGGTTGCCCATCTTCCTGACAACAGCTGGCTAATTATTCTGACCCATGATCATCAGCTTGATTTCCGCATTACCGAAAAAGCGTTGTCTTATTCTACCCTTTCCTTTGTTGGGCTCATTGGCTCTCAGACAAAAGCCAAGCGTTTTGTCACCAAGCTTCAGCATAGAGGTTTTGATGACGAAGCACTCCTTAGATTGCATTCTCCTGTAGGTAACACAAATATTCCGGGTAAACGCCCCATTGAAGTAGCGGTGTCAATTTCCGCACAAATTATTACGCTATTGAACAATGGCTCAGTTGAAAACAACACGCCAAAGCTAGGCTTACCCGATAAGGAAGACTCAGTTGACGTTAAATGAATTAAACGCGCTTGATGAAAGCAGTGCATACGCATGGTTCGAACAAAGCTGTGCCGCACAGCACTGGATTGAACAAATGGTTGCATTACGCCCGTATTACACGCTCGTAGAGCTTCGTACTGCTGCCGAGCAAGTGTGGGCGAAGTGCAGTAAGACAGACTTTCTACAGGCGTTTCAAGCTCACCCTATGATTGGCGATGTAGAGTCGCTTAGGAAAAAATTCACGAACACGAAGGCCATCGCAGCGGGAGAACAGTCAGGAACAGCAGTTGCGTCTGACATAGTGCTTCAACAGCTCAAAGAGGCGAATCATGCATATTTGGATAAACATGGTTTTATTTTTATCATTTGTGCAACAGGCTTGAGTGCCGAGAAAATGCTTCAGGAACTCCAATCTCGACTGCCCAATACATCTGAACAAGAAATTGAAAAGGCCAGTGAAGAGCAAATTAAAATTACCTTGCTGCGTCTTAACAAGGCACTGGCGATACCTAATCAAACAGTAAAGGAAGAATGATGAACACACTTTCAAGTCATGTGCTAGACACTACATTGGGCAAGCCGGCCGAAGGTATTGCGCTTACACTTACTTGCCCTGATGGGAGTGAACTTAGTGGTATTACCGACCAAGATGGACGATTTAAAAACTGGTCAGATTCGGAATCTGTAACGTTTCCTAAAGGCGTTTATACACTTCGTTTTCATTGCAGTTCATACTTAAAAGCACGCCATGGCAAGAGCTTTTATCCGCATATTGATATTACATTTGAACTAGAAGAAAACGGTGGGCACTATCATGTTCCCTTACTTATTTCTCCATTTGGCTTTAGTAGCTACAGAGGCAGCTAACACACATGCAGCTATTTCGTGCAAGCATTGCGCACTTCCCAAAGCAAACCAGTAACTTTGAAAAAGATATTGCCGTTTTTAAAGACGGAGGTTTGTTATTAGATGGAAAACATATTGTAGATATTGGTGAATTTAGTGACCTTTCTTTGCGTTATCCATCAGCAGAGCTAATTGATTATTCGGGCAAATGGATTTTACCTGGGCTTATAGACAGCCACCTTCATTATCCACAAACACAAAGTATCGCCCATTATGGAGAACAGCTATTAAGCTGGCTTGAAAACTATACTTTTCCTGCAGAAATGCAGTTTGCTGACAGCTTACATGCCGATAAAATTGCCAAGATATTTTTAAACCAGCTTTTAAAAAACGGTACAACAACAGGGCTGGTATTTACCACCGTTCACAAAGAGAGCTGTGATTCACTTTTCGCCGCCGCAAGCGCATTAGATATGGCCATTGTTGCGGGAAAAGTGTGCATGGATAGAAACTGTCCAGAGCCGTTACAGGATTCGCCGCAGTCGGCACAAAAAGACTGCGCAAGCCTTATTGAGCGTTGGCACAACAATGGCCGTAACCGATATGCGTTAACGCCGCGCTTTGCGCCAACCAGCTCACCTGAACAATTGTCTGCACTAGGTGAACTAGCCCAGCAATATCAAGATGTATTTATCCAAACCCATTTGTCGGAAAACTTAGATGAAATAGCATGGGTAAAACAGCTTTTCCCTAGCGCATCAGGCTACCTTGATGTGTATGACAAGTTCAATCTTGTCCGAGAACGTGCCGTATTCGGGCACGGTATTCACCTAAATGCTGATGAATGGGCAAGACTGGGAGAGTCGAACGCAAGTATAGCATTTTGCCCCACCTCAAATTTGTTTCTAGGCAGTGGCTTGTTTGACATAACAGCAGCCAAAGCCAATGGCGTGCACGTAGCGCTTGCAACAGATGTTGGAGCAGGTACAACATTTAATATGTTTAAAACCTATGGTGACGCATACAAAGTTAGTCAGTTGCGTCACGTCCCCATTTGTCCACTTGAGGGCTTTTATCTAATGACACAAGGCGCGGCGAGCGCCCATGTTTTAGATAAAGAAATAGGTAACCTGAACCCAGGAACCGTTGCAGACTTTATTGTTGTTGAGCCGCGTTTTGATGAGTTAACCGCACTGCGAATCGCCGAAACCGCCCCATTTGATGACGTATTTTTTGCACTTAGCATTTTGGGTGACGACCGTGCAATAGCACAAACTTGGGTTAGCGGGCGCTGCTGTTACGAACGAGTGTAGTAACACGTAGCTATGAAAATATACTGCTGCAGTAAATAAGGAGAATAATAATGCCGTGGCTTGATTGGTTGAATTTGTTTGTTCGTTGGTTCCATGTAGTTGCGGGCGTAGCATGGATTGGTGCGTCGTTTTACTTTATCTGGCTAGATAACAATTTACGCACACCGCCAAAATGGAAACGGGACAAAGGTATTAAAGGCGATCTGTGGGCCATTCACGGCGGAGGGTTTTACGAAGTAGCAAAATATGCGTATGGACCAGAAAAGATGCCGCAAACCCTTCATTGGTTTAAATGGGAAGCCTACACCACATGGCTTTCAGGTTTTGCGCTTCTAATCATCGTTTATTACTTTGGCGCCTCTGCTTACCTAATTGATCCATCCGTAAACGCTATATCACCCAGTACAGCAATAACACTTGGGCTGGGCATTATTTTTGGTGGTTTGGCTTTGTATGAATTAGCGTGTCGAAGCCCTCTTGCAAAGTATCCGATTGCGTTTGCTGTTGCGTTAGTCGCACTTATTTGTGCTGCCAGTTATTTTTCAACACAATGGTTTAGCGGCCGAGGCGCCTATATTCACGTTGGCGCACTAATTGGCACTATTATGGCTGGCAATGTATTTTTCAATATTATGCCGAACCAACGCAAAATGGTTGAGGCGGTATCGAACAAAGAAGATATCGACCCTGCATGGGGAGCAAGTGCCAAACTTCGCTCTGTGCACAATAACTATTTTACGCTTCCTCTCCTATTCATAATGATTTCAAATCATTACCCAATGACATACCAGCACCAACATAGCTGGCTTGTACTTATCGCCATCATGGCAGCGGCGGCCTGGATAAGACATTTCTTTAACTTAAAGCATACCGGCACCACCAAACCAAGCATTTTAGTGACAGGTGCCGTGGCCATGCTAGCCATCACCTTTTGGGTGTCTATGCCTCAAACAAGTAGTACAAGTGATATCTCACAGGCTACACAGCAAACGACACCACCAAAAAGTGGCGCGATTGATACTGAAGTATCAACTGAACAGCTAGTCTCTAATGAAGTTGTACAAAACACAATTGATAAACATTGTGTTAGCTGTCACTCGCGAACCCCAACGGATGAGATATTTAAAGTAGCACCTATGGGCGTTGTGTTAGATTCTTGGAGCGATATTGAGCGATTTGCGCCTCAAATCGTTCGAAGAACATCGATAACCAAAGATATGCCTTTTATGAACAAAACGGCAATGAACGAGCAAGAGAGACAACTACTCGCCACGTGGTTTAATCAAAACAAAGACTAAATTTAGTTAAGAAACAGAGGGCAGGATAATGCCGAGGCACGCTTCGGCTGATTTCTTGCCGTGCTTTCGTTAACCTTTGGATGTTGTGTCACGTTTTGCATTGTTTATTGTAGTGTGTTCGACGTTAAAGCTACATCTTTGCACTTACGCTTGTTTTTGTACATGGCAGCATCGGCTAAGTCTAGCCATTCGTGCACAGATGAAATCTCATTATCCCACTCTCGCCAACCTAAACTAAATTGGATGGGAATTAACTCGCGTTTACTTCCTTCAATGGTGAAGGTGGTATTGTCTAAACGCTCGAAAAAGCATTCTGTTTCTTCTTTTGTGGTGCCGTAAAGCAAAATGACAAATTCGTCGCCGCCAATTCTGCCAAACTTGTCACTCTCTCTTAATAGCACAGACATCGTATTCGCAAAATGCTGCAATACTTTATCGCCGATTTGATGGCCATGCTTATCATTAATCTCTTTAAAATTGTTGAGGTCCATATAAACAAGAGTTGAAGTGCTTTGTCCCCGCTCTACCCGTGCTATATCTTCTTTAAGTAGGGATAAAAATTCACGCCTATTTGCTAAACCCGTTAACGCATCAGTTTTAGATAACCTTTCAAGCTGTGTTACCGCGCTTCTTAAGGCATTCTCTTGTGACTTTTCATCAGTTATATCATCAGCTGTTCCCAATATTAGGGATCGCTTCTCAAACGTGTCATAAATTAAACATCCTCGGTCATGAATGTATTTTACGGCCCCCAGAGCATCCACTATTCGATACTCTAAGTCCCAACTTTTCAATGGATGCTTTGAAAATACCGAAGACACTCGTGAGCGATCATCAGGGTGGACGTGTTCAATGAAGACAGAAGGATTGTGGTACATTTGACGTGGGTCTTGACCGTAAATAACGGCGTATCCATTATTTACATAAAACAATTGGGATAAATCAGGCGACGCAACCCAAATTAGGGTTCGCTCTGAAAATGCACTTACTATCTTGCTTAATAGCGCTTCTAGTCTAAATAACTCTGTTTCGATACGTTTTTTATCATCTATATCTTCAATAACAGAAATAAAATATTCGGGGTTTTCATAAATATCTCTTACTAAAGATACTGTTAACCTACCCCACACAATGCTTCCGCACTTTCGTACGTACTGCTTCTCAACCGAATAACTGTCAATCTCACCTTTTAGCAAGCGCTCTAGTTGCATAATCTCCTCCGGCAAAAATTTTTTTACCGTGAGTGACTTGAACGTTAGCTTGGTGAGTTGATGCTCTTGGTAACCCAGAAATTCACAGAGCTTTTTGTTCACCCTGATAAAGGTACCGTCGAGGCTGACGTGTGCTAGTCCAACTGCACAATAATGGAAGGTTTTTTCATACATGAGCATCTGCCCATACCTTACGACGCATTCCGTCGCCTCTTGTTAAATTAGAATTATTTTTGCGCGGGAAACAAGCCCCCTACAGTAAGAGATTAGTACAAAATTTATACATAGCAATATTTTTATATTCTTTAGCTCAGAAAAGGGAAAAATAGTAACAGTAAGCGCTGGGGCACGCCTTTGATCGGTTAAAGCGTTTTCTGCAGGATGCAGTTAATGGGAAGTCGAAGAGTTCGACTGATTATTAAAGGCTTTAGCAGCGGGACGCAATAAGGCCCGCTTATGAACTAATGCCTATGGAAACTACTTACTGTGATTTTCTGACCAAATACGCAGTTGTTCTAGAATATCTAATGCAGAGCACCCAAATTCGGTTAAGCTGTATTCTACCGCTATAGGCCTAGTTTCAATCACTTTACGTAAAACCATGCCATTGTTTTCAAGTTCTTTTAAGCGCTGGTCGACCATTTTTCTGCTTGCACCGCCAAGCATTCTGCACAAATCGTTAAAACGAACGGGATTATCTTTTAAATGATAAATGATTGACCCCGTCCATTTACCGCCGATAAGACGCATACCGCGTTCTATTGCGCAAGGTTCGTCGCACGTATTAAGGACCGTTTTTCTTCCTTTTGCATCGGTATTTATTTCGCTATTCATCAATGCCTCATGAAACAACGTACAGTTACTAAAAGTATACTAATTGCTTTAGTAAACAAGGTATCTAAAATATATCACAGGTTTACATTAAGGAATACATTTGTGCCCTTGTTGGTTATCTAGCTTATGTAGCTATCGTTAGAAATGATAATGCAAACTTGTAACAAAAGACTCTGAGCCAGGATTAGTGTCGCCTAAACCTCCGTTTGAAATATGACCTACCTCGGCTTCAAGGGACAAGCGCTGGTTAAGCCGATACATAGCTGAAACTGAAGAATAAAACTCAATTGAGTCTCCTAAGTCTTCTGATTCGTCAACAATACCAGCGTGAAAAGCAACGCGTACAGACAAGTCACCATGGGTATAAACATCTTTCGCAGCACCTACTGCAAAATAATGTTGACCTTCATCGGCAGTAATAAGCAACACCGTTGGACGAATGTTGTAATAGTTTTGTAGAGGTGCGTGTATATATGCGGTATGCAGAGCGTGCCGGTCTGCGCTGTCGAAGAGGTTCCAGACCGCAGCGCCCACTTTCAGCTCACTATCACCTGGTAATGCAGATATTGGAAATGAAGCTACAGATAAAAAAGCGGTTAGTGTAATAGCAAGTTTTTTAAGGTGTGTTTTCATGGTAATACTATTGTTTAAATAAGCGTAAATTAACGTTCCATCAAGACTGTCGTTTTCGTCCTTGAGTTAAAAATGGTTATTAAGTTACTTTTTTCAACTTAATAAATATTGGTAACCTTATAACAAACAAGAAATACACATTCGAAAATGATTTAAATGACGTGATGCAAGGTGTAAGGAATGCAGGTATGAAAGTTAAAGATGAAGATTTTGAAGGTAATAAAAGCGCTCGGAAAATTCTCGTGTTATTTGCCCACCCAGCTCAGGCACGCTCTGAAGTAAACATTCCTCTTTTCTCTGACGCACAGAACAATCAGCATGTTACGGCTGTAGATTTGTATGCTGAATATCCCGATTTCAATATTGATATAGAGTGCGAACAACAGCGTTTAATCAATCATGACGTCATTGTGTTTTTGTTTCCCCTTTATTGGTATTCAACGCCCTCGATATTAAAAGAGTGGCAAGACTTGGTACTCGAGTATGGCTTTGCCTATGGGCAAGACGGCACCGCGCTGAAAGATAAACTTTTTTTGTGCGCTATTAGCGCTGGCGGAAAAGAAGAAGCCTACCAATCAGATGGCTTCAATCACTTCACAATACGTCAACTTCTGCAGCCGCTTGAGCAAATGGCAAGTATCACCCACATGACATACCTAGCCCCGTTTGCGCTTTTCGGATCTCGCACCGCACACGAAGAACATAGAATCAATGAGCATCGCAAAAAGTGGGAAACGCTTTTAGAAAAGCTTGCTACACGCCAACTTGATATGGATAAAGCAACAACCATCGAAAACCTAGCTGACTTGTGCAAACAAAAAGGAGAATGAGATGACGGGCTACTTTTTATATGCATTCATCTACTTGGTAGCGGCAGTTATTGCAGTGCCCATTGCCAAGCGCCTAGGCCTTGGTTCTGTATTGGGTTACTTAATTGCAGGGCTCGTTATCGGTCCTATTCTTGGCCTTGTCGGCGACGAAACTACGACTATCCAACACTTTGCTGAATTTGGTGTTGTGATGATGCTATTTCTAGTGGGGCTAGAGCTTGAGCCCCGTTCTTTATGGGCGATGAAGTCAAAGCTATTGGGCCTTGGAGGCTTGCAGCTTGGGCTTACAACGCTGCTTATTACGGGCGTAGCAATAGCACTTAACCAACCCTTTAGCATTGCACTCTCAATTGGATTAATATTTGCACTTTCATCAACCGCTATCGTATTGCAAACCTTCCAAGAAAAAGGCTTACAACAAACAGAAGGTGGTAAAAGTGCTTTTTCAGTATTGTTATTCCAAGATATAGCGGTAATTCCTATGCTGGCGCTTATACCGCTACTCGCCATTCCAGAGTTGGTGGCAAGCGCCGCCGAGCATGGTTCACACGGTGACGGACATGAAAATTTAAGCTTGGTTGAAGGTTTGCCACCGTGGGCCTATGCACTTGTGATTATTGGCTCAGTCGCCTTCGTGACCGTTGGAGGACATTTCTTAAGCCGTCCTCTGTTTAAGTTTGTAGCCTCATCACATTTACGTGAAATATTCACGGCGACGGCGCTCATGCTGATTATAGGAATTGCAGCACTGATGGGCCTAGTGGGCTTATCTCCGGCACTTGGGGCATTTCTTGCTGGTGTGGTTTTAGCGAACAGTGAGTTTAGGCATGAACTCGAAGCCAATATAGAGCCTTTTAAAGGCTTGTTGCTTGGTCTGTTTTTTATCACCGTTGGAGCAGGAATTAATTTCACTGTACTGTCAGAAAATACAGGCATGATAATCGGTCTCACTGTGGCAGTCATGCTAGTAAAAGCCATTGTGCTTTACATCATTGCGGTTACTTTTAAGCTACGTGACAGCAACAGATGGTTGTTTACGCTCAGTCTTGCACAAGCTGGGGAGTTTGGTTTTGTACTGTTAAGCTTCGCTGCACAAAATTATGTTCTACCAACCAACATTATTGCTATATTGTCGCTGGTTGTCGCTATCTCAATGTTTCTAACGCCTGGACTCTTCATCGTATTTGATAAGCTGATCATGCCGCGTTATAGGGGCAACACTAATCAGCGTGAACAGGACACTATTGACGAGCAAGGCTCTGTAGTTATTGCTGGTATTGGACGTTTTGGACAGATTATAAATCGACTGCTTGTTGCTAATGATGTGAACACAGTTGTTCTTGATATTCGCTCAGAGCAAATTGATCTCATACGCCGTATTGGTACAAAAGCGTACTTCGGTGATGCTTCTAAGCCTGATATTTTGCATACCGCAGGCGCACATGAAGCCTCGCTGTTAGTTATTGCGATAGACGATAAACACACTGCTGCCGAGATGGTGAAATATGCCAAGCACGCTTACCCCAACTTGAAGGTTCTTGCTCGCGCTTTTGACCGTGGTCACGGCTATCGACTGCGCCAGTTAGGTGCTGATTACGTTGTTTCGGAAACCTATCATTCAGCACTTGAAATGGGCGCAGAAGCACTGCGTTCACTAAACATCCACCCTTTCCAAGTTGAACGTCAGAAAATGGCGTACAAAAACATTGAAGATCAGCAAAACGACGTGCTCTACCATGCGTGGATAGACGATGCGAGCGGCGAACGCATTGACAACAACTACCTCAAACTTTTTGTCGAACTAGAGTCGCTAATTGAAGATGCACTAAAGACGGACTTACACGATAAGCATTCCAAAATGCGTGGTTGGACTCCCCCACCGAAGGGCTATGCTGACAAGCTCGCCGGCGATGATGCCTTTGACGATGCTTAATCCTATTTTTTAATTCATGTTTTTATGTGAAAAGCTGATCGAATCGTAAAATAACGGCTATAACATTAAACACATTACATTTTTTTGATGTACACGCACAAAAACAGAGTACGCACACGTACGGAGAGATTTCATGTTCTTTTTAAAGGGTATTCGCAGTCAACGCGCTTTTGTAGTTATTTCCGTAACGGCACTTTTCGGGCTAAGTGCATGCAGCGATGCACCTGCCCCACCAAAAACGCTAGATTCAACGCCAGTAACCCTGTATCAAGTTCAACATTCAGATGAAACCATCGCAAAGTTTCCAGGTCAGGTGGAAGCGGCAGAGTATTCAAATTTATCTTTTCGCGTTGGCGGTAAGCTGCAAGAACTGCTGGTAAAAGCTGGAGAAGAAGTCTCTGAAAATCAATTGATTGCGCGACTTGATGATCGAGACGCCAAAGCACAACTGGCCAACGCACAGTCTCAATTCGATGTCATGTCAGCAATGTTTGAACGTATGCAAACTTCTGTCGAAAAAGGCGCAGTGAGTCGCTCTGCGTTTGATGAAGCGAAAGCAAATTTCCTTTCAGCCAAGGCCAGTTTAACTAATGCCCAAGACCAATTAAGCTATACCGAATTACGCGCTCCTTTTGCAGGCTTGATTGCCTCTGTACCGGTAGAAAACTATCAGGTTGTCGTACCACAACAAACCATTGCTGAGTTGCACTTGCCCGGAGCAATAGACGTTACCTTTCAACTTCCAGAACAAAAAATGCGAATGATAGATCGCTCCCGCGCAAGAGCGAATCGCAGTTCAGACATAGCGTGGGTGACGTTTTCCGGAATGCCTGAAAAACGTTACTCTGCCATGTACAAAGACCATGAAAGCACCACACGCCAGGGTGAATTGAGTTACGACGTTACCATTACCCTTCCTGATCCCAATGATATCAATGTATTGGCAGGCATGAGTGCCACTGTGCTGCTTGATATGTCAAAGCTTATCGAGTCTGACGCAAAACTATGGCTTGTACCATTTGGTGCTGTAGTAACCGATAACGCAGAGCCTGATAAAGCCATAGTTTGGCGCTTTAAGCCTTCTCAAGACAATAGTAATACCGGAGTGGTAGAGCCGGTAGAGGTGCTAATAACTCGCGGAATTTCAAGCGGACTGCTTGTAGAGGGCCCTTTAAACGACAACGATAGAATTGTTGCTGCAGGAGCGCATTTGGTGAAGAACGGTCAGCGTGTGACAGAGTGGACGAAAGAAGGAGGCCTGTGATTATGGTCGATTACTTTTTTCGCCAAAAAGTTATTAGCTGGATGGTAGCAATTATTCTTGGCGTTGGCGGCATAGTAACGTTTTTAGGGCTCGGACAGTTAGAGTTTCCAGAATTTACTATCAGAAACGCCTTGGTGATTACACAATACCCTGGCGCAACGCCAGAGCAAGTAGAGGAGGAAGTTACTCTACAGCTAGAAAAAGCTATACAGCGCATCCCTAATGTAAAGCGTGTAAGCTCGGTGAATATGGTGGGGTTATCTCAAATAACCGTTGAGCTTAAAAGCAGCGTGCAGTCTAAGGATTTAGAGCAATATTGGGACAACCTGCGGCGCAAGGTGGGTGACACACAAGCGACATTGCCACCAGGCACTAGTACCTCAATTGTAAACGATGACTTTGGTGATGTATTTGGCTTGCTAATGACGCTAGAGAGTGAGCACTACACCCTTAAGCAATTAGAAGATTTTGCCGATCTCATGCAACGAGAAATTCAGCTTGTTGATGGCGTTAAAAAAGTGTCGATTGCAGGTACGGTAAACGAACAGATCATCGTGTCTCTCGACCATGACAAAATGAAGGCTTTAAATGTATCTACAGAGGCCATCGCAGGGCTTTTAACCGCTCAAAATGTGGTTGGTAACGCAGGTGCAATTAAAGTACAGGGTAAACGACTTTCCATTCAACCTACTGGCGAATTTGATAATTTAGACGCACTAGGCCAAGTTGTAATTGGCTCCCCTGCTAGCGGTCTAATACGTCTTACCGACATTGCGACCATCGAACGTAAGCTTAATGATACACCATCGATCCTATACCACAGCAGCGGCACCCCAGCCCTGTCGATTGGGGTTTCATTTGCTAATTCAGTCAATGTTGTAGAGGTTGGAAAACGCCTAGCAAACGAGATTGAAACACTTAAAGCACGCATGCCTCTTGGCATGGAACTTAATACGGTTTACAACCAGCCCACCGTTGTAGACAAATCGGTGTCTGGCTTCTTAATAAACCTTGTAGAAGCGGTCGCGATTGTTATTTTTGTACTGCTGTTATTTATGGGCTGGCGCAGCGGCGTGCTAATGGGGCTTATTCTAGTTCTCACCATCCTTGGTACCTTTATCATGATGTCGATAAAAGGTATTCAGCTACAAAAGATATCACTGGGCGCACTGATAATTGCACTTGGCATGCTGGTTGATAATGCCATTGTGGTAACAGAGGGTATGTTAATTGGCGTGCGTAAAGGCCAAACTAAGCTTCAAGCGGCAAAAGAGGTAGTGTCGCAAAACGGCCTTCCGTTACTAGGCGCAACGGTAATCGCTATTACCGCCTTTGCTCCGATAGGCTTGTCACCCGATGCCACCGGCGAATTCGTGGGCTCTTTATTTTGGGTGCTGTGTTTTTCACTTTTTCTTAGCTGGCTTACCGCTCTTAGCATCACGCCCTTTTTCTTCAATCTATTTTTTAAAACAGAAAAAGAACAAAATAAGGATGATGACGACGACCCCTACAAAGGCATTGTTTTCACGGTCTACAAACGCTTTTTAACCGCAGCAATAAACGCACGCTATGTAACCATTATCGTGGTTGTGCTGGCACTTGTAGGCGGCATTAGCTCAGGTAAATTTGTTAAAAACGCATTTTTTCCAGATTCTTCCACACCTTTGTTTTTTGTCGATCTATGGCTACCTGAAGGCAGTGACGTATTAAGCACCGAACAAGCCATTCGTCGACTTGAAGACACCGTGTTAGAAATGGACGATATCGCTAATGTAACCAGCGTAATTGGCGGTGGGGCACAACGTTTGACACTGACCTATGCTCCTGAAGACAGATATGCAAGTTATGGCCAGCTAATTGTAGAGACCAACACGGTTGCTTCACGTAATGCACGCATGCGCGAAATCATCGAACTCGTAAGACAAGACTTTCCCAACGTACAATACAAAGTGAAAGCTCTGCAGGTAGGGCCATCAGCGAAAGCTGCGATAGAGGCGCGAATTTATGGTCCAGACCCCGATGTACTGCGAGAAATTAGCAGCGATATAGAAGCTATTTTTCGTGCAGAGAAAACCATGGATAGTGTACGCCTTTCGTGGAGCAACAAAGTGCCGTTTGTGCAGCCTGTTTTTCTTGAAGAGCAAGCGCGTAGAATTGGTGTTACACGAGACGCCGTCCATACCGCCTTTTTGCTCAATAATGAGGGGCAAACTGTTGGTCTTTATCGAGAAGGCAGTAACTTAATCCCTATAGTGATGCGCAACGACCCTAACCAACGATACGATATTGATAACCTTGCTTCGCTTAATGTATGGAGCCAAGAGCAAGGCAAATACATCAGCATGGCCGATGTCACTAGCAACGTTGATGTGGTTCTTGATAACCCCATTATAAAGCGCCGAAACAGAGTGCGAATGTTAGCGGTTTATGCAGAGCCTTTACCTCTGTCAGGTGAAACGGCAGCCAGTGTTCAGGCAAAAGTACAACCACTAGTGGAAGAATTATCACTGCCTGATGGCTATCGCATTGAATGGGGTGGCGAATATGAAACGTCGCGAGATGCACAAAAAGCGCTCTTTGCGAGTATGCCAATGGGCATACTTGGTATGTTCATTATAACGGTTTTACTTTTTGGGAAGCTCCGTCAGTCGCTAGCCATTTGGGGCGTTATTCCCCTTACTACTATTGGTATTATTGGTGGCTTAGTGTTGGTGGGGGCACCGTTCACATTTATGGCCCTTTTGGGAAGTTTAAGTTTAATAGGTATGGTGCTTAAAAACGGCATCGTATTAATGGAAGAAATAAATGTACAAACGCGCAATAACGACGATGAGTTCAGCGCAGTTATTAAAGCTTCCGTGTCCCGTGTAAGACCAGTATCTATGGCGGCAATCACCACTATATTGGGCATGATTCCGTTGTTCTCCGATGCGTTTTTTGCTTCAATGGCAGTGGTGATTGTATTCGGTCTAACCGTTGCTACCGTGCTTACATTGTTAATTTTGCCCGTGCTGCACTGCACGTTTCACGGTATCAAACAACAAAGCTAGCTGTTGCTTGGTTGATATGACAACGAATAAAAAAGCCAGTACGCACTGTACTGGCTTTTTCTTTTAACCTGCTCACTTACGCGATAAACGATTTAGTAGGTTAAAGTTCCTCTTATCGGATAGTTGTTGTCAGGGTCGCGTATCCAATTTAGTCCGTTCGCCAACGCACCTAGTTCAGGTCGTACGAATGGATTGTTTGAAATATCTACAACATGCAATTTGCCTTCTTCGTTCACCACGAATAGGCCAGGCTCAGCAAAATTATGGTCGGTTTCCTGCTCAGAACGCGGAATAGATATATATACGCCTAGCGCTTTCATTTGCGCTTCACTCAAGCCATAAGCAATGGGGAAATTGATAGATACTTGCTCTAATTGCTGTCGCATTTGTGCTTCTGAATCTGCGGACACGGCAATGATATCAACGCCTGCTTTTGCAAACTGGTCTTTGTAGTTCGCTAAATCATTTAAATAGCGTGTACATAGCGGGCAATGACGCCCTCGATAAACAAATACCGCTTGCCATGAGAAGCCTTCACGGGGTTTGCCTAAGGTTACTGTATTTCCTTCACTGTCTGTTACTTCTAGTGTTGGAAACGTATCTCCAGCGTTTAATTTTAACGACATCGCACTCTCCTTTGTTTAAGCCCTAATGTGTTGTATGTCTCTAAGTACAATCAGGTTCAATGTGGCAAAAAACAATCAGTAGCATTTTGGTAACTCCCCTTTAGAAAACGCTAACCTACTGAATTAAATATCAAATAATAAGTAATAATTTTCTCGGCTTTACTACCATTAGGTGCGGCTTAGTTTCTAAAATGCCGTATTACATATTGAATGTTGACCTTACGTCAGAAGATATTTTTGTAATCAGAAAAAATGCCTTGGTGAGGAACTGTAGGCTTAGCCCCTGTAACAACCTAGCATGCGACAATTTTTGTCGCATGCTTTCTTTATGCTATGGTGACGTTACAATCGCAAAAGCAAATTCGCCACAATGAGTGCATTTCAACGCAAGCTCGACATTCTTCAATTTGTGCCTTCTTCGCCCAGAAAAGTCTCAAGCCGCCAAATTTTTGAAAATTTACAAAACTGCGGTCATCACAATATCGATATGCGCACGGTACAGCGGGACTTAGTGAGCCTGGAAAACATTGGCCTATTTGGGTTAGACGTTGATAAGCGTTCGAAACCCTACGGCTGGTTTATAAACGCTAATTTTAAGAAGCTCAATTTAAGCTTGATGGACGGCAATACCGCTCTTGCATTCAAGGTGCTTGAACAGTCCGGTGCCACACTACCAAATTCTACGCTTAAAGAAATGCAGCCTTACTTTGCAAAAGCGAGCCAGGTCTTAGAGCAAGATAGTGACTCTTTACTTACAAACTGGCTAAGATCGGTGGCCGATTCGCAAGTTTCTCAGCCGCTCATCCCACCCGAAATAGATGCAACTTCATTCGAACGATTAAAAAGTGCAATCTTTTTTAAAAAACAAATCTCTGCCGATATTAAGCGTATTTTTAGCGGCGGAAACGAAATGGTTTGGAAGCACTACGACAGAGTTAACCCTATGGGGCTGGTTAAACAAGATGGTCGCCAACTCTTTGTGTGCACTTTTGGATCGTTACACACAAGGCGGTATGCATTGCCTCTTCAATTTATTAGAAACGTTACCGTCACCGATGAAGACTGTCAGCAAGAATTTGGCGAATTAGAGAGTGTGCAAACGTTGTCGGCAAACAAAAAAGAAGACATTAAGCTAAAGCTATTGGTTAAAAATAATGCTCTATTTTTACTTCATGGCTACAGACTAAGTAACGACCAGGTCATTACGCAATCTATTCAGGCAGATAAATCACTACTGACTGCGACTGTTAAAGATACTAATAAATTGCGAGCCTTCTTAAGAGGCTTGGGCGACAACATCGAGATCCTTGGCCCTCAAAAACTGCGGCAATACTTTGTTGAGCTCTTTGAAAGGTTGTTCTTTGCTTACCAAGATGAAGTATTGAAAGATAAGTAATTGTTTTCATACTAGGATAACTCCCTCCCCTGCAGCCTAACAAAGGCTGGTATATCTAAGTATGCAGCATTCTTTTTCGATGATGTTGGAACAGATGCTTGTTTCATAGATACCACATTTTTCTCTTGTTCGAAGTTTTGAGCCTTAGAAGGAACACCCGTGGCGATAACTAATATTTCACCAAAATGAGGTAATTCTGGAGATAAGGTTACGCCGGTAATAATCAGAGTTTGAGGGCCATCCACTAAGGATTGGAGTGTTGCTAGCATTTCTTCATACATGGCTAAACTAGGCTCTTCTCTGCACGTTAGCTGCGAGATAACACCCTGCGCCCCAATTATATTTTGTTTGTCGACTAATGGGTTTTCTAAGGCATGTTTTAATGCTGCACTTAATGAGCAGTCATCTTCAGCTATACCCACACCTAGCGCAGTATTCCCTTCTAGCGATAAAATGTGACTGAAGTCATTAATGTCGACGTTGATATAACCCGTGTTCGTGAGCATTACAATAATGGCTTCGACAATTCTGTGCATCTGAGTGTCACAGTGACGAAATGCAGAGATAAGTCCTACGGTTTCATCTAGTGCAGAAAGCAATGAATCGTTAGACATAACGAGTGTTGCGTTAGCTTTGCTTCGTATTGTCTCAAGCGCGTTTCTAGCAATGTCGCTTCGCTTGCCTCCTTCAGATTGAAAAGGAAGCGTAACAAAACACATCACATCGATATCGCTCTCTTTGGCTAAATCAATAAGGATTGGCGTCGCTCCACTTCCAGTGCCACCTCCTAAACCTGCGATAATGATAATAAGGTCTGCATCTTTTATTAATGTCGTTAAGGCATCTTTACTCTGAATGGCTGCATTGCTTGCTACATCCGGGTCGGCCCCAGCTCCATAACCCTTTGTTGTCGCCTCACCTATCAATACCACTTCATGATTTGTGCACCTATGCAAAGCGGCGATATCAGTGTTAACAGAGCTAAACCTGATATTTTCATGTGCGCAAAGGCTGGCCATGTTGCTTACGGCATTGCCACCACAGCCACCCACGCCAATAACGTGAATATTAATTTGTTCAGTTCTAATGTTTTGCATGTGCTTACTTTTGAAAACTAATGTCTGGTAAGCATGAAACAACTATGCGGCAAAAAATGACGCATAGAGTTGATGACCGACTTTTGGATAAATTTACTAGGCGTTTTAGCTCCAAAGCTACTCTTCATCATCAGAGTCTTTTTTGAATATAAAGCCAATACCTAAAATGATAACCGCGGTAAGGAAGGCGAAAAGCACTGCCAACCCAGATTCAAGAATTTGGGTAAGATAATCCATAATAGAACCTCAGATAGTAAGTTTTGATTGAGCTACAAGCTTCATTGCTATTCTGGCTCATGGAGAAAGAAATTTTGCTTACGAAGCTATTTCTTGTTTTTGGGCTCGGTGGACTTGTGGTCTTTAAACTGCTGCATAGATTTCCACAACGCCCTCTGGGTTTCTTTTCGGTGCAGAGCAAGTCGCACAATGCCGTCTTTATCGAACTCAATATGCTGCAAGTCGACGACATGCTTTTTATTTTTGGTTGTCATTTAATAACACCTCCTGATATAAGGCCCCATTAGCCTCTTTCACAACCTACAATAATGCTATTTCATAAACCCGCTACTTTATGTCTGTTTCGTTGAGTCTTCACTATAAAATCGTTGTATCTGAGTCACTTTGTTTAGCTTTGTGGAACACCTAAGCTGTTTTTCCACAACTCCAGATATGACGCAAATATAGGCATACCTTTCTCCTAAAACTTCATGAAAAAACTGCATTACGTAATTTAATACGTGGTTGTAGGAAACATAATAGGGAAAAGTTCTCGGGCGACTTTGTTAAATACAAAATGCCGTAATAGGAAATCTCTATGGCTTTTTAACGGCAAATAACGAGGGAGTGAAGTCTAGATTTTGTCACGAATTGTGACCACACGTGACCATCCTGACAGTATTCACCTGCTTTCAGAGGAAAAAACGAAAAGAAACATAAATTCTGAAAAAGCTGCATAAAACCGATTAGTTCAATGCTGCCAGTGAGTTAGGAAACTCAAATATTTTTTAAATGACGCTAGAAAAAACTTTTGGAAGAAAAATAGATGGTGCGTCTACCCTGATTCGAACAGGGGACCTCTACCATGTCAAGGTAGCGCTCTAACCAACTGAGCTATAGACGCATTTTGGTGTTGATGTATGCCAAGGACGGCGCGGCGTATGCCTTACAACGCCGCGTATAATACTGAGCCTATGCCCGCCCTGCAAGTAAAAGTTAGTCACAGCAACGTTAAGTGACTAATTTGTCGGCAATATTGAGATATTATGACAACTTGAAACGCTATACCATGCACAACCAAGTGACTAAGCGAGAAACTAACCGGGGCTACTTTTGCTTGAATGGTAGCGGTTTTATGCTGTTCACCAACGAACCGTCATTAACTGCAGTCACAAAATACTCCCCTAACCTATCCGTTTCTTTAAGCACTGTTTGCCAGTATTTAATTCGCGTGGGCGCATCGAGTACTTCAAAATCTTTTCTGTCTGGTATTTTGCTGTAAGGCAAATTAGCCACAAAAGACGCAGACGGCACAAGCATAACTACGTTGTCGTATGAAGACTGGTGTGGCACCCTTCCCTTAAGACCTTTGTCAAACCAGCCTGGAATAGGTTTGTCATAGAAGTGAGGATACAGCACTAAGCCTTTATCTGGCCCAAAAGACAGATCAAAATGGTAGTCAATAATGCCTCCATCTCGATACATGCCCTCGGGCGCCCCTTCAATATCGGTAACACCCTCAATAACAACAGGAATAGAACCCGAAGCCAGCAATGCTGAGTGGATATTATTTTGCGTAAGCGAATGATGATGCGTAGGAAGATTGTACGGATCGCTAATTACCAAGTTTGTATTTGGCGTGGAGAACACATATCGCTCATACAAACGCTTAAGGTTTTTGCGGCTTACTGTATTAACTGCTGCACTCATTGCTAAGCCCGACAGCTGCCTCATTTTGCTTTCAAAACGTGTTGAACCCAAACATTTGGCGACAATAAGGTGAGCTTTAAATCTTGAGTTAGATAAAACCTGCTGCTTACCGTCTTCGTTCACCATATACCTTAGTAAGTCTTCTGCTTTTTGCGTAATCTCTCTAGGCGTAGGCTTATTACTGCTATAGGTAGTAGTTGAATATGACTCGGCAAGGCGATTAATAGCAGCTAACGGATCATCCTGCACCGCACAAATTGTTCTAAACGCACCAGCAGATGAACCAATAACATGAATTTGGTGCGAGACCTTGGCAAACCATTCTGGAAATAGCACGCGGTCAAGCCCCGCTAACGAGAACCACTTGGGTCCACCTGAAGCGCCTAAAAAATAACTAAATATCTCTGGCGTAAAGCCTTCCTTTTGAATGGTTTTGATGGCGTTTGCCCCAGCGTAAACGTCAAGTGGTGCCACTGCATTTCCTTTTAGCGCGAATAATTAAGTTTTGGAATTTATCAGTTTCGCTGAAATTTATCAGTTAAAGCAGTAAAAGTAACTCATTGAGGAAGCCGCTAAAGACTAGTCAGACCAGACAAACCGCGGCATTGATAGATTTATTAAGCGCTGAAGCTATCTATCACTTTTAAGAATATTTGATACTCAGCATCGGTGATATTAGCGAGCTTTTCTTGTTGCCACTGTGTAATTTTGGGCAAAATTTCACGATAAACCGATAGTCCTTTTTCACTGAGGGCTATATCAAAATAGCGCCCATCATTTTTCGACAGCGTTTTAGTGATTAGGGCTCCCTGCTCCATACGTTTTAATGCACGAGACACGCTGACTTTATCAAGTCGTATTGCTTGAGAAAGCGCTTTGGCTGACACAACGCTATCTTGTGGCGAAAGCTGCCCTAACGTCGCCATAATTCTCCATTCGGGCATTGTTATGCCGTAGCAAGCATACACCTTGTAAAGAGATTGGCTTAAATCGCTGGAAGTCATTGCCATTTTGTAGGCCAACATCTCTTCTAGTTTCATTTTAGCGCCCCTAACTCTTGTTCACTGTCGCTTTTATTCAAAGTGACACCACGCCACTGTAAAGTTTTAACAACGTTAAATCATTCGCGCGTCTTCACCATCTACTTGCTATATATTGATTTAGCGTTTGTTTCGCTCTAGCCTAAACCAACTAGTTTCATTTGTAACTATATAAAATCAATACGCCATGTGATTGCCTTTAAATTGCAACAATAGCGGTGTTAACGTGAGAAAGTGAATAGCTTATGGAAAACCTAAAATACCTGACGGGCTTTAATAACGAGCATGAAACGGAAGCCTTGCCCAATGCGCTTCCCAAAGGACAATTTAGCCCACAAAAGGTTAACTACAAGCTTTATGCCGAACAGTTTAGCTCTACCGCTTTTACCGCTCCTCGGACAGAGAATAGACGTACGTGGACATACCGCTTGCGCCCGTCTATCGCCATGGGCGATTTCACACAAATTAGTAACGGGCTTGTGAGAACGGCGCCTGAGACAGCGATACCTTGCCCGCCAAATGTATTGCGTTGGAACCCCGTACCATTACCCGAAGCGTCTGTCGACTTCGTTGATGGCCTGGTGACCATTGCCTCAAACGGCGATGCAAAGGCGCAGGTAGGTATGGGTATTCACTGCTATGCTGCAAATGCATGCATGAGCAACAAAGTGTTTTACTCTTCTGATGGCGAAATGCTGTTTGTGCCACAATTAGGCACAATGTTAGTACGAACTGAGTTTGGAAAACTTCAGGTAACGAAGGGTGAAATACTCGTTATACCAAGAGGCGTTCGTTTTTCTATCACTCCAGTAGACGGTCCAATTCGCGGTTATGTGTGTGAAAACTATGGGCACCCGTTCGTTTTACCTGAACGCGGCCCTGTAGGTGCCAATGGTTACGCTAACCAGCGTGATTTCCAGTACCCAGTAGCGTGGTTTGAGGAAAACGACAGCCCTCACGTCATGATCAATAAATTTTGTGGGAATTTATTCGAGGCTCCGCTATCACACTCACCCTTCGACGTTGTTGCATGGGTAGGTAATTCAGCACCATACAAGTACGACCTGGCGCGCTTTAACGTAATGAATACGGTAAGTTTTGACCACCCTGACCCGTCAATTTTTACCGTGCTTACATCACCGTCTGAATTAGAAGGTACTGCAAACGTAGATTTTGTTATCTTTCCGCCCCGCTGGATGGTAGCTGAAAACACGTTCCGCCCACCGTATTATCACCGAAACATTATGAGTGAGTTTATGGGCTTAATTGAGGGAACATACGATGCGAAAGAGCATGGTTTTGTGCCTGGTGGCATGAGTTTACACAATTGCATGACACCACATGGACCAGAAGCGGAAGTATTCGAGAAAGCGTCCAATGCTGAACTTGCGCCTCAGCGTTATGAAAACACGCTGGCATTTATGTTCGAGTCTCGCTACCCCATTGCTCCTACAGAATTTGCAATGAATTCAGATATTAGGCAGCGCGACTACCTTGCTTGCTGGAATGGGCTTAAGAAATACTACGACGGACAACAATGAGCGAGTAATTAAAAACATGCTGCGTGGAGTCTCAATAGGGCTTCACGCATCATGCACAAATAAAACGTATTGCTAGCACATGTATCGTAATCTTCACACTTCGACAATACACCCTTACCCATAAAATGCTTGAAAATCAAAACCTTATCCACAACCGCCCTCACTAAAACACCACCACACCGACAGGTGAAAAGAATTCGTTACACTTTACCTTTCCAACAGCAATTCACTCTGTTTAGTTAGGCTATTGCTTGAATTTTTACGTGCCGATTACAATCACCTCACAAACAGATAAAGATTTTTTACGTTGAGGAAGTACCCATGGCTGATTTATTCGATAACCCTATTGGATTAGACGGTTTCGAATTCTTAGAATTCACCGCGCCAGAAAAAGGCATATTAGAGCCAATTTTCGAAGCAATGGGTTTTACCCTTGTAGCAAGACACAAATCGAAAGACGTAGAACTGTGGCGTCAGGGCGACATTAATTTATTAAGCAACTACGATAAAAATTGCCATGCAGATTATTACTCAGAAGAACATGGGCCATCGGCTTGTGGTATGGCATTTCGCGTAAAAGACGCGCAAAAAGCTTATAAAGAAGTTCTAGCCCGCGGTGCACAACCAATGGACACTCAAACTGGTCCAATGGAGTTAAGACTTCCAGCAATTAAAGGGATAGGCGGCGCTCGACTTTATCTTATCGACCGTTATGAAGGTGAAAACACCATCTATGATATCGACTTTAACTGGATTGAAGGCGTAGACAGAAATCCAAAAGGCTGTGGATTCCACACGCTAGATCACCTTACCCACAATGTATACCGCGGTCGCATGGATTACTGGGCTGGATTCTACGAAAAACTATTTAACTTCCGCGAAATTCGTTATTTCGATATTAAAGGTGAATACACTGGCCTTCTATCAAAAGCGATGACTGCACCTGACGGTAAAATTCGTATACCTCTGAACGAAGAAGCTGTTGGCGGTGGCGGTCAAATTGAAGAATTCTTGATGAAGTACAATGGTGAAGGTATTCAGCACATTGCCTTTGCATGTGATGACCTACCTGCTTGTTTGGACAAGCTAAAAGCACGTGGCATGAAGTTTATGACGCCACCACCAAACACATACTACGATATGTTAGAAGAACGCCTTCCTGGGCACGGCGAGAACGTAGAAGAACTTCAGAAACGCGGCATCCTTTTAGACGGAACAACAGAGAATGGCGAGCCTCGTTTACTATTACAAATTTTCTCTGAAACTGTGTTTGGCCCTGTATTCTTCGAATTTATCCAACGCAAGCAAGACGATGGCTTTGGTGAAGGTAACTTTAAAGCGCTGTTTGAATCAATTGAGCGCGACCAAGTTAATCGCGGTGTATTGAATAAATAATTCAACGTTAGTGCATTTAAAAGAGGCAGCTTAATCGCTGCCTTTTTCGTATAGTGCGCATGGCGCCCCTGAAGGGTCGATAATAATACAAAAGCTATCTTTGCCGTGATGCTTTATATCCCCTACTATTTGCCCACCAAGCGCTTCGGCTTCTTTAAGCGAAACCGATAAGTTCGCCACCGTAAAATAGTTGATCCAACCGCCCGGCATTGCGCTGTTCACACCACGTTTATGACAAATGCCGCCAACAGGCGTTCCATCAGGCTTAGACATCACGTAATCATTGTATCCACCCATATCAATGGCTTCTTTTTTCCATCCCATTACGTTCTCGTAAAAACTCACCAATGCCTCTGCATTTTCAGTTGTAATATCGCACCATGACGCTTCTGACATTCTTTACCCTTTCTTGTGTGTGTAATGCTTGTTAACACAATGTAGAACATCAGCAATCTGGCGTACACTACTTATAGCAAATCCTCTTTAACAGCCCCCTATTAGGTTTGGGAAATCTCTGAAATGCTATGTATTGTCAAGACAAGAAATTGCAAAATTAATAAACATTTTGCATTTTCTTTGTAGACAAGGCCTGTGGAAAATGCTTGCTATTTGATAAATGTTATCCACTGAACATTGTTTGTACAGTTTATTTAACTCTTTAATTTCAGCAACTTAAGACAACTCCCCAAACTACTCAACAAACTTATCCACAGATTAAGTGGATAACACGTAGCACTTAATCACAGTTAATGGTTTAATAAAGCCATCTTCGACCTTCTCTTTTTTTTTCGATATCTCATGCCAAAACAAACACTCTTAGTTCATGACGACTCATTTACAATTCACAGCTTGGAACCAGATAGCGACATCCCTGCTTGTGTATTAAAAAGCCCACTTTTTTTCATCGGCAAAACGGAAGAAGAATTATCAATTGTTGTGCCTGACAGCGTAGAAATTTCGTCTCTAGATTGTGATGAGGACTGGAGAGCTCTAGAGCTTTTAGGGCCTTTACAGCTATCACTTATTGGAATAATGGCGCAAATTGGTCAGGTGCTGGCCGCGGCAAAAGTCCCAATCTTTGTTGTGTCTACGTTTGATACTGACTTTTTCTTGGTTAAAGGGAATAAACTGCAAGACGCTATTAACGCTCTGAAAAAGGCTGATTATTCTGTTAATCAGGAAGCATAACAGTGATAGATAAGCTATTGGTGTACCCGCCTGAGGCATTTAAAAAAGAATTCACCATAACAAGCCCTCTATCAGGGCAGGTTACTGAGCTTCACAGCATTAATGACCGTCTAATTCGACATGGTTTTACAGGCCCTGGTGCAGCAGTCAGCTCAACGGCAAGTACTATTACCGCGCCTTTTGATGCAACAGTCATTAAAGTGTGTCCGCTCGACTATGCCATCGATATAAAATCGAAGATAGGGTTGAAATGCCGAATAAAGTATGGCGATGAAACACAGCACTTAATGGGTGCACAATTCACCAGCACGCTTAAAAGAGGCGCACAAGTTTTGAAGAACGACACATTATTTACTGTTAATGCTGGATGGTTAAAGCAGAAAGGCGTGTCGAATATTTGTATAATGACGGTGTTGAACGCAAACGCGCTAATTGGTGTTCTACCAACATCAGCAAAATATGTGGAAGCTGGCGAGGACACTCTGCTTTCACTATACGTATAAGGCGTTATCAAAAACACGCGTTCAAGGTTTAATGACAACAAGTAGTATGGAAAATTTTCAATGAGTACAGTCCTTTACGGCATTCCCAATTGTGACACCATTAAAAAAGCAAAAAAGTGGCTAACAGATCATGACATCACTTTTACTTTTCATGATTATCGCAAAGACGGTATCAGCGCCGACTTTTTAAAGCGAGCAGAGGCGGAACTTGGGTGGGAAACCATGTTAAACAAACGTGGTACTACCTACAGGCAACTAGAAGAAGCCGAGAAGGCATCAATAGACAAGGGCAAAGCGTTAGCATTACTTGAACTGCATCCTGCTATGGTTAAGCGCCCTATTCTTTCTCATGATGGTCAATTTTATATTGGTTTCAAGCCTGCTCAGTACGAGGAAATATTTTGTTAAACGATTCGGTTATTGAAATAGCAAAAAGTCTTATTAACCGTCGTTCCGTTACGCCTGAAGATGCGGGATGCCAAGACGCCATGAAAGACTTTTTAGGTACGCTGGGATTTAATAACGAAACCATGGTGTTTGAAGATACAACAAACCTGTGGTCTAGACGCGGTAATGAAGGCCCCCTCTTTTGCTTTGCAGGCCACACCGATGTAGTACCAAGTGGCCCCGAAGACGCATGGCAAACCCCGCCATTTGTAGCAACAGAAAAAGATGGCTACCTTCACGGGCGCGGTGCAGCAGACATGAAGGGCAGCCTAGCCGCAATGCTTGTTGCAACAAGAGAGTTTGTTAAGCAATACCCAGATCATAAAGGCAGCATTGCCTATCTGATAACAAGTGATGAAGAAGGCCCGTTTATTAACGGCACTACGCGTGTTATTGACACGTTAGAAGCTCGAAACGAAAAAATTGACTGGTGCGTGGTAGGCGAACCTTCATCAACTGACGAAGTTGGCGACATAGTTAAGAATGGTCGTAGGGGCTCTTTGACCGGCGACCTAATTGTGAAAGGCGTTCAAGGGCACGTTGCATATCCTCACCTTGCCAAAAACCCAATTCACCTTGCGGCGGCGGCACTTGACGAACTGGCTAAATCGCATTGGGATAATGGTAATGACTACTTCCCACCTACCAGCTTCCAAGTTTCAAATATTCACGGTGGTACAGGCGCTGGTAACGTAATTCCAGGTGAACTTCACGTTTGTTTTAATTTCCGCTTCTCTACGGAAGTTACCGATCAAATACTTATCGATCGCGTGCTAGCCATTCTCGATAAGCACGAATTGGATTACGAGATTAAATGGACATTTAACGGCCAACCGTTCCTAACTGATACTGGAGCTCTGCTAGAAGCCACTCAAGGAGCAATTGAAGCAGTGACAGGCAAACCTACGGTATTGTCTACAGCTGGCGGCACTTCAGACGGACGCTTTATTGCACCTACAGGTGCACAGGTAATTGAATTAGGACCGGTAAACGCCACTATCCATAAAATTGACGAGTGCGTAAAAATGGCCGACCTAGAGCAGTTAGCCGATATGTACTTTGGTATTCTAGAACGGTTACTTGCAAAATAATGAGCCG
>ENA-OWNT01000851-OWNT01000851.1-seawater-metagenome-genome-assembly--contig:-NODE-851-length-51856-cov-5.360532_pt1 | contig 51856 bp, 36 predicted proteins | sample MGYA00238136_ERZ651165 | MGnify/ENA primary metagenome ERZ651165 (study PRJEB26861, sample SAMN08777766) | seawater metagenome | isolation source: coastal seawater | place: USA: Florida | collected... | reverse complement strand
CCGGTGGCGATGACCCCGCCCTGGCCTCCCTCCAGCAGCCCACACAAGGCCGTCCACCGGGCCTCGCGCGCCCGCGCTGCCAGGCCGGGACCGTCGCCCACCGCGACCTGCAGCCCATCGAACGGCAGCCCCAGAGCTGCGGCCTGCCGACCCACCCTGGCCACCTCAGCCGCGGCCTCGGGGCGGAGGCCATGGTCGACGGCGGCGACCTGCAGACGGGCGCCATGGGCTGCCTGCAAGTCCGACAGGACCTCCACCAGCACAGTGCTGTCGAGTCCCCCACTCACCGCGACGACCACCCGCTCACCCGGCTGCCAGAGCCGCTCTCGGCGGATGACCTCCAGCACGCGCAGCGGCAGAGTGCGGGCACGGTCGTGGAGCCTTCCCCCTGCTTCCACCGCCAGAGGACGCGCCGGCCCCGGCAGCTTTCCAACATCGAAGTCAACGGGGATGTCATCGTCGGGATGGGCCCGGCCACGCCACTTCTGGCCACACTTGCGGCAGCGATACCACACGATGACCTCGCCATGGTCTCGGGACAGCGAGACCGGGTCGTAGAGGCCGCCACATGCCGCCGCACGGTCTCCGGGCACGTTGTCGACGTGCAGGCTGCGCAGGCAGCGGGGACAGTGGTCGCGCACCCGGGCACCTCCGCGGGGCACGTCGGCACCGCAGTGTTGGCAGGTGAAGGGTGTGTCGCGCTTGATGGGGTTGGTGCGCACCCGGCTGGCAGCTTGTCGATCTCGCAGGGCCCGCACGAGTCGCTTTCCGGGCCAGTCGGGGTCCACCTCCTGGCCGCGGCGGTGCAGCTCAGACTCCAAGATGGCGCGCTGGTCGGCATTCTTATCAATCTCCAGCCCCAACCTCTTGATGGCGCCGCGTGACCTGGCAGCAGCGACCTGCTCCAGCAACGCAACCAATGCCGGGTCTCGCGGGTCTGAACCGGACCTGTCGCGCCGGGCCATCGGGCCTCCTGCCGCCTGCTCGCCGTGGTGCGCCGGCCGCCATGAATTAGTGGCCGGCGCGGACGCATAATCCACGGCCCCCGAATCGTGGCGCCCTGTCCTCTCCCCCGCGAGCCCACCATGCCCGTCCCCGCCCTGCTGGTCCCCCTGCTCGCGGTCACCGCACAGGCCTCGCTCGACCCCCTCGATGCGCAGGCCATCCTGCTCATCGAAGCCCAGCGCCTGCCCGCCGAGGCCCTCGAACGCTACATCTCGCACACCGACACCGACACCCGGGTGCGCGCCGCCCTCGCCCTGGGCCGCCTCCGCTCGGGCGACGCTCTGCCCGCGCTGGAGCGCCTCGCCCTCGACCCCGAGCCCCGGGTGCGCGCTGAGGCCGCCTTCGCCCTGGGACAGACTCCGGGCAGCGAACGGTCCATCGTGGAGCGCCTGCGAGACGAAAGCGACGATGCCGTGGTGCGCGACCTCATCACCGCCCTCGGCAAGCAGGCCGACAAGACCGGGCCCCGGCTGCTCGTCGACCACCTCCACACCCCCGGGACCTTCCTCCGCCCCTCCAGCAGCGCCCTCGCCGCGGCCCAGGCACTCGGTGTCACCGCCCTGCGCGACCGCGATGCCGTGCACCGCGACGAGGTCATCGAGGGGCTGCTCGACACCCTCGACCGCTTTGACATGCCTACCCGCCGGGCCGCCGCATTCGCCCTGGCCCGGATCCGTCCCGAGGCCATCGACCCCGACCTCGCCCGTCGCCTCATCGACGCAGCCCAATCGCAGGGTGACCCCGAGAGTCAGGCCTTCCTCGTGCGCGCCGCCTCCACATTGGTGGGCCACGACGACGCCTTGCACGCCATGCTCCTGGAGACCGCGCGCGACCCCGACACCGGCGTTCGCGTCGCCACCGCACGCGCCGCCGTGCCCGCCCGCTGGCGGCGTGTGGTCGACATGCTCGAAGACCCCAACGCCCGGGTGCGGGAGGTGGCCATCGCAGCGGTGGGCGCCATGCCCGACCTCGACCGCATCAACCTGCTGTTCCCCATCGTGTCCGCCGGCGACACCCTCGAAGCTGAAGAAGACCTCAGCACTGTGGGCGACCCCCGGCTCCTCGACGCCGTCGCAGCGCTGCAGGCCATCGCCCGAAACGACCTGCTGGTCGACCCCGCACCCTGGCTTGCCCAGCGGCGCCCCACCCGCATCCGCCAGGCGGCCATCACCGGCGTCACCGACGTGAGTGTCCTCCAGAAGCTCGCCCTGGAGGACGGTGAGGCCCCGGTCCGCAGCTCTGCCGCCATGCGCATCGCGGAGCTGGAACCCGGCACAGCTGCCCTGGTGCCCCTGCTGGACGGCTTCGACTCCCTGGTGGCCGCCATCGGCGCCGAAGCGATGGGACTCGACCCGGACGCACAAGGAGAGGGCCCCCTGCTCGACATCCTCGTGGACGCCGAGGACGCCGACCTGCTCGCCTACGGGCTCGGCTCGCTGGCCGCGATGTACGGCGGCGACACCCCGGTGGTGAAGAAGCCCGACCCCCGCGCGCTCGACCTCGCCCGCACCCACATCGGCCATCCCCACAGCCGGGTGCGCGCAGCCTGCCACGGCATTCTCGAGGCCGCGGGCAAGGGGGTGCCGTCGAACTGGCACTACCTCAACACCGTGGATCTCGACGAGGTGGGCGCCATCACCTCTGCACGCATCCGCACCGACAAGGGCGAGTTCATCATCGATCTCGCGCCCGAGCTCGCCCCCCTCACCGTCTGGAACTTCGCGCGCCTGGCCGACGACGGCTGGTACGACGGCGTGACCTTCCACCGCATCGTGTCCGACTTCGTCGTGCAGACCGGCGACCCCAGAGGCGACGGCACCGGGGGGCCCGAGTGGACCGTCCCCGACGAGATCAACCGCCTGTCCTACGACGAAGGCGTGGTCGGCATGGCCCACTCCGGTCCGGACACCGCCGGCAGTCAGTGGTTCGTCACACTGTCCCCCCAGCCCCACCTCGACGGCGGCTACACCGCCTTTGGCCGCGTCACCCAGGGCATGCAGGTCCTCCGCAGCCTCACGCCCCACGACCGGGTGCGGCGCGTGACCATCGAGCGCGCAGACGACGAATGAGGCCGCTCAGCCGAGCGGTCGCACGTCGGGAAGGTCGGCGTCTACCAGCAGGCCGCGGTTCATGGGGACGGTTGCACCCGTGAGCACGCAAGGACGGCCAAATGCACGGGCCACGGCCACCGACGGACCGAAGCCCCCCCGCCCGGTGATGACAACACCCGCCGCCGCGCCGATGAGGGGGGCCATCCACGGCGCCAGCACCTCTGTGACCAGCACACGGCTGCCCATCGGAGCGGTCTGAGCGAGGGCGTCCTGCGGATGGATGGGACGGCCACGCGCCTTGCCCGGAACAACGGCGAGCGGGAGTTCTTCGAGCCGTGCTTGCACAGGCACACCCGGGACCGACACCGCCTCCACGAAGCGCGGAGGTTCGCCCCGGCGGAGGGCGTCGATGCCCTCGATGGACAGGTGGGGGACATCCTGCCAGTCGATGCGGCCCGCCTGGGTGGCCTGCTCCAGCACGGTGCGCAAGCGCTGACGGATGGGCGCGAGAACCCTGACGAGAGCGGCCAGCGGGGCGTCGCTGAGCCCCCCCAGCTCAGCGACCACCTCTGCCGCCGCCAAGAAGCGGGCGCGCTCGAGGGGACCCGGCAGGTCGGCGGCCAAGGTGGAGACTGCGAGCTTGCGGGCCTGCGCAGCGCGCTCCCACCGACGGGCGAGATCTGGCGTGTGACGGAGCATCGCAGCGAGCTGCTCGGGGACGGCGCACTCCGAGAAGCGGGGACCGAGGAGCGACAGTTCGGAGACCCCTCGGTGACCATGGCGACGCATGAGGTCGTTCCACGCCTTCTCGCGAGCGGGGTCGTGGGCGTCAAGGCGCGCCACCTCGGCGAGGTCGAGCACGAGGCTGCACACCGAACTGCCGTCGAGCGCGCGTGGCACCGCGTCGAGCAAGGCGCGGTACTCGGGCCGGTGCTGGAAGGGCTCGCGAACCGCACGACAGGCCGTGGTGGCCAGGGCGATGCGCGGAATGAGCTCGTCGACCACTATCTGGGCAGTGGGTGCGAGCAGGCGGTCGATCCAACCTGAAAAGCCGTCGTCGGCGATGGGACGGCTCGCGCGCCGCTCGATGCGGGCTTCCCAGGCCTCCCAGGCTTCGTCCGCCTGGCTGCGGGACCAGGCGGGCTGGAGCTGGCCCGCCACAGCAGCTGCCAGAGCGCGGGCTCCCCGCATCAACAGGCCGGGGAGAAGCTGGCGCTCGCGGAGGTCGTCGGTGGCCAGCACGTCTTTGGCGAGCACATCGGGCGCCGCCAGCGGGTCGACCTCCGACACCCACTGCGCAAGGGAGTCGGGGCGCAGCAGACCCAGCAAGGCCGAGATGTTGAGGTGGACGCGGCTGTCGAACACTCCCACCAGTCCGCGGTCGGCGGGAAGGACGCCGTCGTAGCGAAGGGCTGCGCGGCTGAAGTGGTCGAGCGCCCGAGCCAGCACGGCGGAGGACAGGGGGTCGAGCTCGCCATGCAGGCCCATCAGGCTGCCCGAGACGTCGAGCCAGGTGCGCACATCTCCCGCCCGCCCGGGGTCGGTGCGGGCCAGGGTGGTCGGGAGCACCCCTCGGGGAGCATTCTCAGTTGGTGACGGCTGTTCCATCCACGTCCAGTGCGGCTTGGCGCCCGCCGCCTTAGCGCGTCAGAGCCCCCTGCTGGCCGTGCATCCAGGCCAATTGCCGTTCTGAGACGCAACGATGTCCGAGCCCGACACTTGCGGTGGCATCGGTGACGCAGCGGCCTCAGACAGGCCGAGCGAGGGCCATGGAGTAGGCCGCCCGGGCGCCGGTCACCATGGCGTGGGTCGAGAAGTCGCGGCGCACCCTGTGCTGTCCGGCAGGCGGGTGGGTGGGGACGTGGTCGAGGACTGTGGCCAGCGCATGCGCCAGGGCGCCGGGCGAATCTGGCTCCACGAGAATACCGTCGTCGCCGACAATCTCCGGGATCCCACCCACGCGCGAGGCCACCACGGGCAGCCCCGCCATCATCGCCTCCACCACGGCCATGCCCAGCCCCTCAGACCGGCTGGGGTGGACGAAGATGCGGGCGCCAGCCAGCAAGGCGCCGATGTCGTCGCGCTGTCCGAGCAGACGCAGACCCGGAGGACGCAGTGGCCCCTCGCCGGCCACGCCCACATCCAGGCTTCGGCCCTGGCCTCGAAGGCGCCGCACCGCCTCCGCCAGGACATCGTGGCCCTTGTGGTGCACGAGCGCCCCCACCGCGAGCACCTCGGGCGCATCGGCCGCGGCCTGCCCATCCAGCGGCTCGGTGCCGCCATGCACCACGCAGATGCGGTCGGACTCGACCCCACCCGCCTCCAAAACGCCCTTCACGGCGTGCGAGCAGGCCACGAAACGCACTGGACGCGCATACTTCCAGCGAGACCATGGCGTGGCGGACAGGGGCGCATCCACCCAGCGGTGAACGACCACCGGCAGGCCGGACATGGCGCAGAGGCCGTGTGCATGCGAGGTGTGCGCGACCAACAGGCGGGGGGCTGCCCGACGCAGCTGCGGGATGGTCCGCAGGCTGGCACCCGCGGGAATGCCCAGCACGTCGATCTTCCGGGCCACGAGCTCACGGTGCAGACGTCCGCCCCGGGGACACGCCACCTGCGTGGGAACCCCATCGGCCACGAGCCCGCAGGCGAGGCGCAACAGCAGCTGCTGTCCCCCACGCCAGCCTGGGTCGGTGTCGACGTGCAGAATGGTCACCTGTGCTCCAAGCCCGTCGGTCCGTCACCCCAGCGCAATCGTCCCCGCCGGTCGCGGTGTCGCCGGGATAGCCGGGACATCTGCGTCTGTCCCCCACCTATCCGAGCCTCGGGAGCCCCTGTGCACCCTCGCCGAGAGACCGCCGTGCGCCGGAGCCTGCCGCTGCTGGTGCCTTGCGCCCTGCTCACTTCGCCCGCCGCCGCATCCGAGCTGTCCATCCCCCACGAGCAGTACACACTCGACAATGGCCTCGTAGTGCTGCTTCACGTCGACCACACCTCCCCCCAGGTGGTGGTCAACACCTGGTACGACGTGGGCGCGAAGGACGAGGAGGCGGGCCGCACCGGCTTTGCCCACCTGTTCGAGCACCTCATGTTCATGGGCACCGAGCGCCTCCCCGATGACGGCTACGACGTGGAGATGGAGCGGCACGGCGGCTGGAACAACGCCTGGACCAGCGAGGACGCCACCGACTACTACGATGTCGGTCCCAGCCATCTGCTGGAGCTGCTGCTGTGGATGGAGGCCGACCGTCTGGAGGGACTGTCCCGCGCGATGACCCAGGAGAAGCTCGACCGGCAGCGCGAGGTCGTGCGCAACGAGCGACGGCAGAGCTACGAGGACAGCCCCTACGGCGTGGCCTGGCTTGCGATGCCAGAGGTTCTCTACCCCCAGGGCCACCCCTACGCGCACACGGTCATCGGCAGCCACGAAGACCTCGAGGCCGCCACGGTCGACGACGTCGTGCGCTTCTTCGACACCTGGTATGTGCCGGCCAACGCGGGCCTCGTGGTGGCTGGAGACTTCGACCCGGTCCAGGCGAAGGCCTGGATCGACGCGACCTACGGCGCCATTCCCGCCCGACCCGCGCCGGCCAGAGAGGCGCTGCCCGAGCCCGTCGACAAGCCTGTGGCTGCGCTCACCGAGCTCACCGACCAGGTGCAGGCCTCGCGCACCTGGATGTTGTGGCACACCCCGGCCGCCTTCGCAGACGGAGACGCCGCCCTCGACATCGTGTCCGGCATCTTGTCGTCCGGCCGGGCCAGCCGGCTGTACTCGGCCCTCGTCAGCGACTCGGGGAACGCCACCGAGGCCGATGCGGGCCAGTACAGCCAGCAGCTCGGCAGCATCTTCGTGGTCTCCCTCACGCCATCCGAAGGGGTCGACTGCCAGACGGTGGAGGCCGAAGCCCAGGCCGAGCTGGAGCGCCTGGCGAGTGAGGGGCCGACCGAGGCCGAGCTGGCACGCATCAAGGCCCAGATGGAGGTCGACTTCCTCCAAGGCCTCGAGCGACTCCAGACCCGGGCGACCTTGCTGAATCGCTACCGCGTGCTCACCGGCGACCCTGGCTTTCTCTCCAGCGACCTCGCCCGCTATGGCGCCGTCGACGCAGAGGCCGTGAAGGCCGCCGCCGCCGCCCTTTCAGTGGAGCGACGCGCGATCATTCGGGTCCATCCCGAGCCGGCGCCCGATGCAGCCGGCGCCGAAGGAGGTGCCCAGTGACGCTCTACCGCAAGGTCGTGTTGGCCAGCCTGCTGCTGATGGGATGCCCGAAGGCGCCCGCCGTCCCCTCGGTCCCCTTCCCCGCCACCCCACCGACGGTCACGCCCGACGACAGCTGGATGCCCACGCCACCCACGGTGCACGAGACCGTGGCAGGCGGCTCGCTCTGGCACGCCCATCGCCCCGGCCTGCCTCTGGTCAGCCTACGCCTGGTGCTGCCGGGCGGCTCCAGCCTCGACCCCGCCGACCGTCCGGGCCTCACGGCGCTGTCGGATGCCATGCTCCTGCGGGGTGCCGCCGACCGAGACTCCGCCGCCTTCTCGGCCGCCCTGCAGACCGAGGCCATCACGCTCCACGTCGACACCCGGCGCACCGCCACCGTGGTGTCCCTCGACTGCACCACCGACGCCCTGCCCACCGCCCTCGACCTGCTGGCCGACGCCCTGAAGTCACCACGCTTCGATGCCGACGAGGTGGGCCGTGCCCAGCAGCAGCGGGTGCAGGCCCGCAAAGACGCCGCAGACGACCCCCGCACGGTGGCCTCCGAGGTGGGCTGGCGGCTCTGGTTCGGCCCGGACAGCCCCCACGCCCACCCTCCAGACGGCAGCATTGCGGGCTTGCAGGCCGCCGACGCAGGAGCCCTCGCGGACAGTTGGGCCAGGCGCGCCCATCCGGCCAGCGCACGGTGGATTGTGGTCGGCGACCTCGAAAGCAGTCAGTTGATCGGCATGTTGGAGGCCCGCCTCTCCGACTGGACGGGCTCCGATGGCCTCGCCGTCCCGCTCGAGCTTCCTCCTCCCCCCGGTGCCGACGGGCCCCACCTCGCCGGGGGCCGCGTTCTGGTGGACAACCCCGGCGCCAGCCAGACCGTGCTGCGGGTGATGATGCCCGCCTGGTCGCCCTCCGACCCCATGCGCGTGGCGGGAGACCTTGGCGTGGTGGCCCTCGGCGGCACCTTCACCAGCCGCCTGAACTCGCTGCTGCGCGAAGAGAAGGGCTACACCTATGGTGCCCGCGCCGGCCTGGCGGTCGGCCCCGGCTACGGCGTTGTGGTGGCCTACACCAACGTGTTCCGAGACGACACCGGGCCGGCCCTCACCGACCTGTCCGCCGAGCTGGTGCGCATCCGGGAAGGCGTGACCGACGCCGAGACCGGCAAGGCCAGGGCCTCTCGCCGCACCGATGCCATCGAGACCGCCGCCAGCCGCTCCGGCACCGCCGACCTCATGGTCTCCCTCGCCCTCTCGGGCCGTCCCCCGGATGGTCAGGTGGCCGACCTGCACCTCGGGGCGCGGGCCGATGCCGCCGCCATTTCCAGTGCGGTCGGTCGCCTGGAGCTGGACAAGGCCCTGGTGGTCGTCGTGGGCGACCTTGCCGAGGTGGAGGATGCCGTCACCACCGCCCTTCCGGGTGACTGGCAGCGGGTCGATGCCCAGGGGGAGATGGTGCAGCCGTGACCCCCCTCGACCAGCCCCACCCCGTCCGGGGCCGCTACGGACGCGTGGTGTTCCAGCGAGAACGCGCCCCCGGCTCCGACGAGCTCCGGCGCCTCATCGCAGTGCGTCAGGTCGCCCGCCGCACGGTCTGGAGCCACGTCGACGATGTCGAAGTGACGCTGCTGGAGGGCAATGCCCCGGAACGGGCGATGGTGTCCTGGCGGCTGGAGGGGCCCGACCCCACTGGCGCCGACCCCGCTGCGCTGGCCGACCTCATCACGCGCATCTGCCGTTCACTCCCTGGCGCGCGGGTGCTGGTGGACGACCCGCTCGCCCTGTTCTCTCGGCACGGCGGTCGCTTTGCGGCGACGCCCGACCGCGGGGCCCGACCCGACCCTCTGCCAGCCGGCTGGATGCCCCGCCCGGGCACCTTTCAGCACCGCAGCCGCATCGTGCAGCGACTCGCCCCCCCGGCCAACCGCGGCCAGATCGTCGATCTCCTGGGCGTTCTCGAAGCCAGCCACGACAGCGACCTCGATCTGGTGGCCTTGGCCGCCGGGCCGGCGCTCGATCCCCGCTTCGACCTGCGCCACCTCGTGCGCCAGGGCGTTCACGCCGGTGCCGGCCTGCGGGCTCTGGCCGCCTTGGCGGAAGCCAGGGTGATACCGCCCACCGGGCTGCCCGAGCTCGCCACCCGCTGCCTCGACGACGGCGACGCCACCGAGCGAATCGCGGCGCGGGCCCTCCTGGCCGCCATCGGAGAGCCCATTCCAGCCAACGTGCGGGTGCCGCGTCCCCGGCTGGCGGGGGTGGGCAAGATGGTCCGCAACGCCTGGAACGGCCTCAGCGTCCGGCTGGCCGCCCCGTCGTCGCGGAGTCCATCGCCCGACGACACCCTCGATCTCGACCTGCCCGAGCCCTCCCCCGATGCGGCGCCACAAGGGGTCGGCCGGGCGTGGCAGGCCCTCGCCATCGCGCTGCAGCCCCCGCTGCCCCCGCGTCCCGACAGCCCCTGGCCGGCCCGTCCGCGCGCCATCGATCTGCCTCGACTCACCCGGTCTGAGCGGCTGCCCCAGGTGCTCCGCGCCGAGGCCGGCCACCGTCGCACGGGCGCACTGGCGATGATGGCCCTGGGCGGCCCCGTCGAGTCGGATGGCTTCGAAGCCGGCGTGTTCGACGCGCTCGTACAGATCGTCGAGAACGACGCGCCAGACAATGCCCTCGATGCCGCGCTGGCCGCACTCTCCCTCGGTCGCACCGCCGCCCCCGAGGCCACGCGGCGCCTGGCCCGACTCGCCCTCGAAGCCCCCGACACCGACGTCGCCTGCGCAGCAGCCGAAGCCCTGGGGGGCCAGTCGGGGCCCATCGCCCGAGAAGGTCTCCGCGACGCTGTCGGTCGGCCGAAGGTGGCCGCCGTGGCCGCGCTCACTGCCGCCCGTATCGGCGATGTGGGCGCACTCGCCGGCATCATCGCTCTGGCCGACCACACCTCTGCTGAGGTCCGCAGCGCCGCGGCGCGGGCACTGGGCCGGGTGGGCCACGGCCCGCAGGTCACGGATGTCCTCGACAGGCTGGCGACCGATCCTGCCGAGGCCACCGCTCAGGCTGCACGGGCGAGCCGCGCGGTGCACCTCGACTCCAAGGCCTTGCACGAGTGGATGACGGTCGCCCCGGCCACAGAGTGCGCCGCGACCCTTCGACTGCTCGGCACCCGCGACCGAGTCGACGCCTGGCGGAGCATCCTGAGGGCCTTGTCCCACAGCTCGCCGGAGGTTCGCGTCGCCGCCACCGTCTGCCTCGGCTGGCTGGGGATCCCAGGCGCGACCCCCACTCTGCTGCGTCGCCTGCACGACCCATCCCCGATGGTGGGCGAGGCCGCCTGCGACGCCCTGGCCCGCACCGGAGACGCCCGCGCGGTCATGCCTTTGAGGCGCCTGGCCCGCCGCACCGACCGGGTGGGCGCCGCTGCGCGACGTGCGCTTGCTGCCGGGCGGCACCTCCGCAGCGCGCCGCCCGATGACCGGGTCCGCCTCCGGGCGCTGTGCCGAGTGCCCCTGTCCCTGGAAGCGGCCGGCCGCCTGAGCAGCGCTCTGCAGCGCAACGGCCTGCGGTGTCGGGTGAGTGCGGCCGGGGTTCATGGCGACGCCAGGGTGGCCACCGACGGCATCCCCCGCTTCATCGAGGTGGCCGAGGCCTTGAATGCCGCGGCGGAGGTGGCGCCCGAGCTTCGGTGGAGCGTGCGCGACGGGCAGCACCTGCTCCGTCGGCATGGCCGCCGCTGGGTGGTGTCGCGCACACGAGGGAGGGTGGTCCGCGACGCGGGCTGGTTCGAGCAGACGCCCGAGGGCTCGCGCGAGCGTCCGCCCCTGGAAGCGGCACGGTCCTCCGAGAACATCTTGAGCGACGACGACCTGATGCTCGTCGGGGGCCCCGGTTCCGCCTCCAGTTCCGAAGCCGACACCGACGACGACCTGATGCTGGACGAGCTGGAGCTCGACCTGGACTCCGACGAGAACAGTGACAGCGAGGTCGATCTCATGCTCGACGACGACCTGGAGCTCAGCGAGGACCTCCTCATCGAGGCCCCGTCCTCGCTCTGAGCCCGGGCATGTCCCAACCGGACCACAGGGCATGCTACAGTCCCAGCCGCGTCGCGGTGGCCTCTGGCAGCCGGACGCCCACGGAGAAGACGTCCATGCCCCTCACAGCGGCACATCACCGGGGGCTGCTCCGCGCCCCGGGCATCCTGCGGTCCACTGCACTCCTGCTCGCACTGTCCTCCAGCGCGTGTACCTGGGTGAGCGCGAAGGACTACGCCGACGCCAAGTCCCAGCTTGACAACGATGGCGACGGCCTGCCCGCGCCCGCGGACTGCGACGACAAGGACCCCAAGGTCTATCCCGACGCCGCCGACACCTGGTACGACGGGGTCGACAGCAACTGCGCCGGCGACGACGACTACGATGCTGACGGCGACGGGTTCGTGGCAGACGAACACGAAGGCCTGGCCACCACTGGTGTGCCGGGGTCGGGTGCCCTGCGTGCCGGCGACTGCAACGACGACGATGCCACCATCAGCCCCAACGGCGTCGACACCTGGTACGACGGCGTCGACACCGACTGCGCTGGCGACGATGACTTCGACGCGGATGGCGACGGTGCCACCAGTGCCGAATACGACGGCGACGACTGCTATGACGGCGACCCCACCGTGGCTCCGGGTGCACCCGACACCTGGAAGGACGGCATCGACAGCGACTGCGCCGGCAACAACGACTTCGACGAAGACGGCGACGGCTGGGCACCCGAAGGCTTGGGGGGGCGCTCCACCCTGTATGCCCCAGACGCCCCCACCGCCGAAGACGGCGACTGCGACGACACCGATGCCGAGGTCAATCCGGGGCTTTCGGAGGTCTACTACGACGGCCGGGACAACGACTGCGACCCCGCCACCATCGACGATGATCAGGACGCCGACGGCTTCACCGACGATGGCACGGGCACGGGCGAGGACTGCGACGACACCACCGCGGCCGTGAACCCCGATGCCCAGGAAGTCGTCACCGATCCCATCGACTACGACTGCGATGGCGACGGCGCCACCTTCGGCGATGCCGACCTGTCTGCCGCCGGTCCCGCCTTCTCCCCCGACAGCGCGGCCAGCTTCACGGGCCTGCGCGACATCCGCCTGGCGGCCGGTCCCGCGCACCTCTGGCTGGCTCTGGCCGCCGACGAGATGACCCTCCCGCTGCCCACCGGCGACGAGACGGCCTTCGACTCCATCGTGGCACTCGGCATTCCGCTCGAGGACTCCACCCGGGGCATCGTGCGGCGTCAATACCTGCTCTACCACGCCGGCGCGCCCTCTTCCTACGGCCTGGGCGACGCCATCGACTTCACTGTGGCGCCCACCACGGGCTCGGGCGGCACACCCGCAGACATTCTGCTCGCGGCCCACAGCCTCACGCGTTCCACAGAGAAGCTCCTCCGAATCGCGGGCTTCAACGACGTGAAGCGCCAGACCCTCGGCGCGTTCACCACGCTGCCCGGCAGCGCCGACCTCGCCCACGTCAGCCTCATGCTGGGCGACTCCGAGGTGGTCCACGCCGTTGGCTGCGACCCCACCTCCGGCGACCTCGGCATCCTGAGCGCCTCCCTGTCCGACCTCACCACCGGGGTCACGCGCACCGCCTGGACCGAGGCCGGCGCGGGCGAGACGCTCTGCCAGGTCGACACCTTCGACGACCCCAGCATCTCGCTGCTGTCGGTCGATGCCTCCGGTGGTGCCGAGCGTTCCACCTACGCCCGCGACACTCCAGAGGCCGGCCTCACTGCCGCCCAGAGCTTCCCGGGAGTGTCCATCGCCGCCATCGACATCCCCGAGTCCGCAGACGACCGCATCCTGGTCCACCGCAGCAGCACGGGCACCGTCACTGTCACTGATGGCGGCAGCAGCGTGTCGGTGTCTGGCCTGACGGCCACCGGAGCCATCACCGGCATGGTCACCGGTCCCACGCTGGGCGACGCCTCCCCCGACCTCATCCTGTCGGGCACCCAGTCCAGTGGCGATGGCTGGTTCGCCGTGGGCAACGTCAGCGCAGGCTTCACGCTGTACAGCATCTCTGCCGGCGACGGCGGCACGGTGTCCGATGCGGCTGCCTGGATCGACGAGACCGGCCACCTGCACACCTTTTTGGTGTCCGACGGCATGCTCCGCTACGGCACCGCCATCTACTGAGCTTGCAAATCAAAGCCACGCGGTGGTTCAGGCACGTTGGAGATGGCCTCCCACAACACCACGCGGGATTGCGGGTGCGCTTGCTGTGGACCGGTATCCGATGACCGCGGCGGAGAATCCGACGCGGTCATCCCGAACGCCCCACCGGGGCGGGCGGCGGCAGCATCGCGCAGCGATGATGCCGTGGGGGAGCCCATCTTGATGCGCGGCGCCGGGGGCTTGCCCCCGCAAAGAAAAGGCTGGATGCGCGGTGCGATACCTACGCACCGAGCATCTAGTCCCGGTCGGTGGGAGACTTGGGCGCGATGCTGCCCTCGCCTGCCCAGGGCCACGCCAGGTAGGCGCCGGCCCGGACGGCGGGGCCATGGCCAGATGTGCCGTCGAGGCCATCGCCCCACACGCCGTAGCCGACCTCCAGGAAGCTCGGGGTGATGTCCCCCGCAAGAGCCAGGTAGCCGAGCATGAAGTGCGCCGTTGCCAGCTTGGGCGCACCGAGCGGGTGGCGTCCCCAGACCTCAGCGGCGACCGAGCCCCCCGCGTAGCCCCCCTCCCAGATCCCCTGCTCGGTCCGGTAGTCGTGGGGCGGCACAAAGCGTCGCACCGACAGCTCCACGGCCCCGCGGTGTCCTGGCGCGATGGACTCGTCGGGCCACATCATCGCGTAGCCAGAGAGGCGTCCCCGGAGCTCCACCTCCCAGCCCATGGCGTCATGCACCATCAGGCCAGGCATCACATCCAGGCGCGCCGCACCCATGGGCGGATTGCGACCGGTCCACGGCAGGGGGTCGGCGAGGTCCATCAGGGGCATGCGCACCCCCATGGTGCCTGCCACACCCAGGCGGTCTGCCGCGGCAGGACCCGAAGCCAGCGCGACGACGAGAACAGCGGACATCACGGCTCTGTGATGCCTTCGACGACCCCATCATCGGCGGGTTCCAGTCCACGGATCCACCAGTTCCGGCGCTGCCGCACACCATCGCTGTCCGTGACCTTCACCACCAGCATGCGCGACTCGAGCCCCACGTCGACCGGGATGGTGAGCTCCGCCTCGGCACCACCGGGCGAGCTCCAGGCCACCTTCTCGCCGTCATACCAGGCGGTGATGTCCTCGATGCCCATGTCGTCGCGCACCGTCACGGTGAAGCTGGTCGGCCCCACGCTGTGCTCCACGGGAATGCGGCCGTCGATCTCAGCGGGCTGGCGCACAGCCTGCTCACCGCCCACCTCGAGGTCGAAGGGCACGGTGACCACGCGGCCCCAGCGGGCGGCCTCCAGGCGGATCTGCAGCGGCACCTCGCCCACGATGCGGCCCTCGGGACTGCGCAGGGGGAATCGAAGGGTCTGGCGTTCGCCGGGCGCCAGCGAGGCACCCGTCACGCTGCGCTGCACCAGCTCGAGCGGACCGGACTTGTGCAGGCCCACCTTCATGCGCAGCGACTCGAGGGTCCGCACACCGCGATTCTCGAATGTGGCCTCCAGCACCAGGTCTTCGGGGGACTCCCCCTGCACGATTCGGGCGGTGGTTCGCACCGGCGGAGCTGGACGGGCGTGGATGTCGAGCACCGAGGCAGCGGTCTCGGAAGGCTCCCGCTGGTCGGCATGCACCGTGACATCCACCCGGTCGCGGCGCTCGGGCTCGTCGTCGTCGATGCGCACGACAGCGCGCCCCATGCCGGTCTCACCAGGCGGCAGGTAGCCCACCGGCAGCGACATGCCGTGCCAAGGAAGCCGGTGGTCGTCGGCGGACAAGGCCGCCCAGGTGCGGTACAGCGGCGCCTCGCCGAGGTTCTCCACCAGTGCGCGAATCTCCACGAGGTCGCCGGCCACGGGGTCGTCGACCAGCTCCACCCGCACGGCCACCTGGGGGGCAGCGCCCGCCTCGTCGCCCGCCCGCCAGTCGATGCCGCGGTAGCGGAAGGTCTCCACCAAGGCGTCGTCTTCGGGGCCGGACTCCCGCTCGGACAGGCCATCGATGGCCGCGAGCAGGTCCGCGCGGTGGGCGCTCTCGGCAGACAGCGCGACCTGGCGAGCCACGGTGCGGGCATGGTCGCCGCGCGCTTCTGCAAGGCCAGGGTCGCGCCAGCCGGGGAGCTCCTCCACCCACTTGAGGTACGCGCCGCTCGCCTCGTCGGCCTCGGGGAGGTCGACCTGCCACTGGTCGAAGCGCACCGAGTCGACCTCGAGGTCGGCGGGCAGTCCGACAGCCGTCTCGATGGGGATGTCGTCGGGCAGCAGGTAGCGGGCGACGGTGAGCTTGAAACGAGCGCGGGCCTCGCCTTCGTCGCGGCGCAAGGTGTACAGCTTCTGGACGGTGCCCTTGCCGTGGGTGCGGGCCCCGACGAGCACCGCCCGGTCACGCAGCACCAAGGCCCCGGCCAGGATCTCGGAGGCCGACGCCGAGCCGGGACCGACCAGCACCACGATGGGGACCTGCGGCTCGTCTTCCGAGCTCTCCGAGCGGTAGTGCTGGATGAGGCGGTCGACCGGCTGGTCGTCGCGGCCAGCCGTTCGCAGGACGGGCCCGGTGTCGAGAAATAGGTCGGCCGCCTGGCAGCTCTGGATCATCGAGCCGCCGCTGTTGTCGCGCAGATCGATGACGATGCCCCGCACACCGGCCACCTGGAAGTCGGCGAGGGCCTGTCGCAGCAAGCGGGCGGTCTGCTCGCTGAAGTGCGTGATCTCGATGTAGCCAGTGCCCTGCGGCTCCACCTCCCACATCACGTTGGGGATGCGCACCTCTGCCCGGGTGAGCACCAACACCACCGTCTCCTGCTGTCCATCGACCTCTCGGGCCAGCTCGAGCTGCACCTGGGTGCCCTCGGCGCCGCGGATGCGGTCCACCGTGGTGGACACCGACATGCCAACGGTGCTCGCGCCATCCACACGCACCACCCGGTCACCTGGGAGCACGCCGCCCACATCCGCGGGCCCGGAGGGGAACACCTGCTCGACCACCAGCTGCTCGTCCTGCCGCGAGATGCGGGCCCCGATGCCCTGCAGCTTGCCCGTGATGCGTTCGTCGAAGCGCTCCAGGCGGTCGCCGCTGAGGATGATGGAGTGCCGGTCGAGGGCGCGAGACACGCCGCGCAAGAGCTCCACCGGCAGGTCGACACCGTCGGGAACACCGTAGTGCTCACCATCTTCGTGCGTGAGGGCTGCTGCGGCCACCAGCTGGTCTTCAAGCGCCTCCAGGGCGGCGGGCAGACCCGTGAGTCCGCCCTGCACCGGCTGCACGCGGCCAATCGGGCCAAGCTCTCCGTGTACCAGGCGCACCCCGTCGCCGTCGCGGTCGGCGAGGAGCCACGGCAGCGCCGCTTCAGCAGCTTCGGCCGCCTCTGCCAGGGCCTCGGAGGCATCGAGGTCGTCGATGTAGAGGTAGTGGGTGTCGATGCGCCGCACCGCGTCTTCGTAGACCACCCGCTCCCCGGCTTGCGCAGAGGTGCAGACCGCCAGGCCGAGCAAGGCAAGAAGCGGACGCGCGTGGGCATGAGGAGCGGGCATCGAAAACAGTCTCACACCCTCTCCAGCCGAGCGCCACGGGATCGGACGGCACCCCTGCGGTTCTCCACCACCAACAGGCTACACGGGCGCGGAGCAGTCGCGGCCATCCCCGAAGCACCGCATCGGGCAGCAGGCGCCCCGACGGACCGAGCCCGGATCAAGAATGGACAGAGACGCCCTCGAAGCCCTGCTGCGACAAGTGCAGCAGGGGCACACCACCCCCGCTGCAGCCGCCGAGCAGCTCGACCCTTCCGCCCTCGCCGACCTCGGCTTCGCCCGGCTCGACCTGGGTCGGCCACGGCGCACCGGAGAGCCCGAGGTGGTGTTTGGTGAAAACAAGTCCGCCCAGCAGATCTCGCAGCTCTTGTCGCGCATCCACGCAGCCGGGCAGACCGCCATCGCCACCCGGGTCTCGGAGGACAAGGCCGCCGTGGTTCGCGAGGCGCTTCCCGCCGTCCGCTGGTCGTCGCTGGCCCGCATGCTCCAGCTCGTGCCAGATACCCAAGTGGCGCCCGCCGTCGGTCATGTCGCCGTGGTCTGCGCCGGCACGAGCGACCTGCCAGTCGCTGAGGAGGCCGCTGCCACGGCCATCGCCTTCGGCTCCAAGGTGAGCCGCCATGTCGACATCGGCGTCGCGGGCCTCCACCGACTCCTGGGCGCGCTTCCCGCACTCCGCGAAGCCCGGGTCATCGTGGCGGTCGCAGGCATGGAGGGCGCGCTTCCCACCGTGCTGGCGGGCCTTGTCGAAGCGCCGGTGGTCGCGGTCCCCACCTCGGTCGGCTACGGCGGGCACCTCGGCGGCCTCACACCGATGCTCGGAATGCTCACCGCCTGCGCCCCCGGCATCAGCGTGGTCAACATCGACAATGGCTTCGGAGCGGGCGTTGTCGCCCATCGCATCAACCGGCTGGGGGCCCCATGAAGCGGGTGCTCTGCCTGGATGCGGTCGGGGGTGCTGCAGGGGACATGGTGCTTGGAGCCTTGCTCGACCTCGGCGTCGATGCCCATGCAGTGGAAGCCGCACTTCGCGGTCTCGACCTCGACGGCTGGACGATGTCCGTGGAGCGCACCGTGCGCGGGTCGGTGTCGGCCACCAAGGTCCACTTCCTCCCCACTCCATCGACGGTCCCCCAGAATCCTGGTCTCAGCCAAGACCACGACCACGACCACGACCACGACCACGACCACCGGCACAGCCACGACCACCGGCACAGCCACGACCACGGGCACAGCCACGACCACGGAAGCGAGCCCCACTTCCCAGGGCAACCCGACCGAAGCTGGTCGGTCATCCGCGCCCTCATCGAGCAGTCGGCCCTTCCAGTTGCAGTGCGCCGGCGGGCCATCGCCATCTTCCAGCGTCTCGCCGAGTCCGAGGCGCGGGTACACGGCGGCAGCGCGGACACCGTGCACTTCCACGAGGTCGGCGGAGTGGATGCCATCCTCGACATCGTGGGCTGTGCGGTCGCCATCGAGCTGCTCGGCGTCGACGACATCATCGCCGGCCCCCTCCCAGTCGGCCGCGGCTGGGTGCGCTGTGCCCACGGCCGCATGCCACTGCCCGCCCCCGCCACGCTGTACCTCATGGAGGGCTGGCCCACCGAGCCGGGCGTGGACCGCATGGAGCAGGTCACACCCACCGGCGCGGCCATCTGGACCACCGTCGGCCGAAGCGCGCCACTTCCCGCATCGACGGTCGAGTCGGTCGGCTATGGCGCCGGCTCCCGAGAGCTGCCGGACCGTCCCAACGTGGTGCGCGCCTGGCTCGGCACCGTCCCCTCACCCATCCCTCCGCACATCGACGACGGCCACAGCGACAACATCGACCGTGTTCAGGTTCTCGCTGCACAGATCGACGACATGTCCCCCGAGCACCTCAGCCCCCTGTTCGACGCCTTGTTCGCAGCCGGCGCGGTCGATGCCACCGCCACACCGGTCCACATGAAGAAGGGGCGGGTGGGCCTCAAGGTGGAGGCACTGTCCCCCAAGGACCGCGAAGACAGCGTCGCAGAGGCCTTTTTGCGACATAGCACCACCTTCGGCGTGCGTTGCTGGAGCACCCGGCGCACCATCCTCGACCGCTGGCATGAGTCGGTGGACACCCCCTGGGGAGCCGTGCGCATCAAGGTCGGTGCCTGGCAAGGAGAGGTGCTCCAGGCCTCGCCCGAGTATGAGGACGTGGCCCAGGCTGCCCGCGCTGGCGGTGTTCCCACCCTTCAGGTACACGCTGCGGCCCGCGCCGCCTGGACGGCACGAGGACCCTCCCACGATGACTGAGCCGGGCCACATGCAGGTGCGCATCATCGGGCTGCTGCCAGCCCGGGTGCAGGCCTTCGTCGACCAGAGCGGCGTGGTCGACCAGCCTGACGCCCCCCTCGCGCTCGTGTGGTACGCCGACCCCGCTGCCCGTGCCTGGCTCCGCGGACAGGCGCGCGCCTCTGCCATCGCGCTCGTCGACACGGCCGAAGCAGCGGAGGCTGCCATCGAAGACGGCGCTCTCGACGCCATCTTGGGCATGCCCGACCAGCTTGCCTCTCGCTTGCGCATCACAGAGCGGGTCGACCAGCGATGGCGAGAGTGGTCCGAGGCCAGCAACCAGGACAGCCTGCGCACAGCCTCCGAGCTGCAGTCCACCCGCGACCTGCTCAGCCGCCTCATCGACACCACGCCCTGCCCGGTGATGGCCGTCGACCCCCTCGGCACGGTCGTCGTCTTCAACCACGCCGCCCAGCACCTGCTCGGCTACGAGGCGGCGTGGGCCCGCGAGAACCTCAATGCCCGCGACATCTACGCCGACCCCTCCGATGCGCGCCGCGTGCTGTCCGCCATCCGCGCCAGCCAGAGCCGCCTCGTGCGTGACCTTCCGATGCGGCTGCGCAACCGGTCTGGCGAGGTGGTCCCCATTCGCCTGAGCGCGGCCGAGGTCTACGCTGCCGATGGCCTGCCAGTGGCCACCATCGGAGTCTTCCTCGATCGCACCGACGAGTCCGACCTCGCACATCGCCTCGAGGCCACCACCACCCAGCTCATCGAGCTCGAGGAGCACAGCCACCGCATCAGCCAGTCGCTGGCCCGCGTACACCTGCTCAACCAGCCCCTCAACACGTCGATGATGACCGTGGAGATGCTCGGCCTCACCCACGAGCTCGCCCCGCGCACCCAGGAGCGCCTCGACCGGGTCTACGGCCAGCTCGAGCGCATGGCCCGCATGATCGCGGAGCTCACCTCACGCCACCACCGCACACCCCATGGCCACGAGCTCCTCGCCCCGCTCGTTCGCGGCGACGAGCCGGGCTGATCCACGGCACCCAGGACCGACTGAAGCTCGGTCCCCCTCTTGCCGATGAACCCGCGCGTTCCCAGCACATGACACGCTGCCATCGGGCGCAGCCCATCAACCCGATGCCCGAGCCGGTCCACAGCCCCGCAGGAGCCCTGATGTCCACTGCTCAGTTCCCCGTCGTCCTCGTGATGCTTGCCCTCGACGAGCATGATCCCAGCGTTCTCGACGCCGTGGCCGACAGTGCCGAGCGATTTGGGGCCCGAACCATCATCTTGTCGCACGTCTCGCCGATGGACCCTCTCGCGGGCGCGCTCGGCATGGGCCTCGATCTGGAAGACGCCCCCAACCCGCCCGGCCTCGAGGCCGCTCGCGACGCACTCAAGGCCCGGGTTCCTGGCGTCGACATCGATCTCGAGCACGCGATGGGCGCCCCGGACTTCGTGCTGGCGGACATCATCGAACGACGCGACGTCGACCTGCTGGTGATCGGTCGCTTGCAGTCGACGGACGGCACCCCTGGCTGGGGCCCGTCTGGACAGAGCTTGCTGCGCACCATCAACTGCAGCGCGCTGGTGGTCCCCCAAGGCAGCCGCGTACACTTCGGACACGCCGTCGTCGGCCTCGACTTCAGCAACCACGCGTCCCATGCGCTGGCCGTCGCCGCGCGCATCTTCGACAAGACCACGGCGGTCTGCCAATACGACCTCAGTGCCGCTGGCCATGGCAGCCTCACCGACGCCGAATTCACCAAGCAGCTCACCGCCAACGCCCGCGAACACTACAAGCGCGCCGTGCTGCCGCAGCTTCCGCCCGACAAGCTCCCCACCCTGGAGGTTCTGCCGGGCGACATGGCGAGCAAGGTGCTGGTGAGCCGCTCCGGCAAGCAGATGCTCGTCGTGGGCAGCCGCGGTCTCACCAAGTTGGCCACCCTGTTGCTCGGGTCCACCGCCGAACGCCTCGCGGGCATCTCCCCCGCCCCCGTGCTCATCGTGCGCAAGAAGGGGGAGGTGCTGGGTCTGCTCGAGGGCCTCTTCCACCGGTAGACCGGGCCGCCAGAGGCCTGCGAACGGAATAGCCACGGGGCGAGGTTCCTTGTGACGCCCGCCCCGGAGGCTCCGCCAATGGCTCTGCGATTCGCCCGGATCACCCTGCTGGCCGGCATCCTGCCCATGCTGCCCCGCCCCGTCTGCGCCCAGTCCACGCCGCGGGAGATTGTCGAGAAGGCCGAAGACCTCCGCCGGATCGACAACAGCATCCAGTCGGTGCGCATGACGCTCGTGAGCAAGTCCGGCAGCGAGCGGGTGCGCGAATTCGAGCTGAAGGTGCGGCGCGACGACGATGCCGTGCGGTCCCACACACGCTTTCTGTCCCCCGCAGACGTCGCCGGCACCGCCATGGTCATCGTCGACCACCCCGACCAGATCGATGAGCAGCTCTTGTTCGTCCCCGCCCTTCGCCGGGTCACGCGCATCTCCGGCAAGGCCCGCAGCGGCAGCTTCCTCGGCAGCGACTTCAGCTTCGAGGACCTGGAGCTGTCCAACGCCGACACGGCCACCCACCAGATGCTGTCCGAGACCGACTCCGAGTGGGTGGTGCAGACCATTCCCGGTGACGGCAGCGCCTACGGCAAGGTCGTGGCCACCATCCGCAAGTCCGACCACCTGCCCGTGAAGATCGAGTACTTCAACCAGAAGGGCAAGGCCTGGAAGACCCTCACGGTCACCGACACGCTGGAGTCGGGCGGCGCCACCTACCCCAGGATCAGCGTGATGAAGGACCTCACCCGAGGCACCCACACCCGTCTGGAGGTGCTGGACTACCGGGTGGACGTGCCGAAGGACGAGCTCCCCGACAGCCTGTTCACCCAGACCGCCCTGGAGCGCGGCGGGTGAGTGCATGGTCCGCCCTCTGGCTCGTGGCCCAGGCTGCCGAGCCCCGACCGGCCGAGGCCCATGTCACCGTGCATCCGCAGGTGGTGGTGGATCTCGTCTACGACCGGGAGGGCGAGGACTTCGTGGAGTCCATCACGCGGGTGGGCGCGCGAGCCCAGGGACCGGCCCGGGACGGCGGTCGCTGGTTTCTGTCGGTGCAGGCCGACTACAGCGTGCTGGTGGGCCTGGAGGACGACGGAGGCGACACCGAGGCTGCCACTGCGGTCTTCGTGGGCGAGTCGGGCTGGAGCGGTTCGGTGGGCCCCGTCTACGTGCGGGCGGGACACCTCATCGAGCGGTGGGGGGTGATGGACCTGCTGCCGAGCACCGACGTGCTCAACGGCCAGGACCTCCGAATGGGTCCCCTCACCCCCATCGACGCCCTGCGGGTGCCCGCTCCAATGATCACCGTGGGTGCCGGCCAGGACAAGCTGCGGGCGACGGCCGTGTGGCTTCCCTTCGGAGCCGCCAGCCGGGTGCCGCTGTGGGGAACGGACTGGTCCGTGCTGCGGCAGGGCATGGTGGAAGGCCTGCTCTCCGACACCCAGGCCTGGTCGGGCGACCCCCTCACCTTGCCGCTCTACCAGAACATCGCGGGGTCCGTCGCAGACCAGGTGGTGGCACTGGACGCCCAGTCTCGACGCGGTCTCGAGGGTGCGATGGGACAGGTGGGCGCGCCCCGGCCCTTGTGGGAGGCGATGGAGGGAGGGCTGCAGCTGAAGGCCCGGCTGGGACCAGTGGACCTCGAGGCCCAGGGCGCCTGGATCCGCAGCCGCACCTCCGCGCCCCAGACAGACGCCGCCGTCGTCGACATCCTCCAGAGCGCCACCTGGCCCGACATCCTCGACAAGGAGGCAATGACCACGCTGCTGCAGACGCCCGCGGTGCAGTCCTCCCGCCCCCGCACGGCTGTTGCGGGCGGCGCTGTGTCCGCGCTGCTGGGCACCTTCGGCGTGCGGGCGGAGGGGGCCCACACCACCCGGCTTCCCGTGGCCACGCACTGGCTTGGAATGGCGCTGTCGCCGATGAGCTCGGCCGGCCTCGCGGTCGACCGCGGCTGGGGCACCCGGGCGAGCGCCGTGGTGGAAGGACGGATCAAGCACCTGCACGACCCTCCCGAGAACACCCTGCTGGTCGGCACTCCCAACCACATCGAGGTAGCCACGGCAGTGCGCGGCTCCGTCGCCCGAGACCGGGTCTCCGTCGAGGCCGGCGCCATCTACGACGTCACCTTCGCCGAGCTGGCTGCCCGGCCAGCCGCCCGCTTCCGCGCCTCCGACACGGTCGACCTCGGCATCGGCCTCATCTGGCTGCACTCCGACCGCCCGGCCGCGCAGACCTGGACCGACGCCATGACCTACACCGGCGGCCCCTCCGGCTACTTCGGCGACAACGACGCGGTGTGGCTCGATGCCCGGTGGATGAGGTAGACCGCCCCTCGCTCGTTCGGTCCTCGGAGTCTGCATGTCCCGCCGCTTGTTGCCTGTCCTCGTCCTGCTGGGCGGCGCCGTGCTGTCGTCGTCCGCCTCGGCCGCACAGGTCACCTGGAGGAGCGGGCCCTGTCCCATCGGAAAGGACACTGTGAGGCTGTTCTCGAAAGTCTCCGACAACACGCTCGGGGGCTGGGATGCCGACACCGCGACCTACTCGGCCAATGGACAGTGGCGCACCCACAAGGTCGCCACCTGCGGCGAGAACCTCTTTTCGATGCTCGGCGACGAGCTGCCCGCCTTCCAGCCCGATGCCGAGCTCAGCCAACGGCTCACCCGTGCGCTCGATGCCGCCCGGCGGGAGCTGGCCGACCCTGCCAACCCGCAGGTCTGGGAGCGATACCGCATCGCTGCGCGCATGTACGCCGAGATTGGCCGCACTTCCATGTTCATGGGGGACCTGTGGCTGGAGGCGAGCTGGACCGTGCGCGACGCGGGCGTCGGCTACTACGAAGGCCTGCAGGGACCCGAGACCACCCGTGGCCTGCTGCAAAGAGGCGACGCCGAGCTGAAGAAGGGGCTCGCCCCCGCCCAGGCGAAGTCGGTCCACTTCAACCTCGCGCGCGTGGCCTACCGAGGGGGCTACGCCCAGGAGCGCGACGCCCACCTCGCCGCCTTCAAGGCCGCGGGCGCGATGACCCCACGCGAGGAAAAGGCCGTGGCCCAGATGGAGACCGCGGCCCGACTGGAGCCCTTCTATCAACAAGAGGCCCTGCGACACTTCCGGGCGGCCATGGTCGACCCCGCCCTGCCCCCCGGCGACCAGGCCCGGGCCACCTACCTCGTGGGCGAGCTGAGCCGGCGCCTGGGCGACCTCGACACCGCCCGCAGCCACCTCACCCTGGCCATGGAGAACCCCGCACTGGAGGAGCGCCTGGTGGGCTCCGCGCGCTTCCTGTTGACGGAGCTCGGCGCCCCGTGACGCGCAGCGCCGGTGGTTGGCCTCGCTAAGGGGTGGTATCAGCACAGCCCATCCAGGCAGCTCGCGAATCCGGCGAGGCCGACTCGACCCGGGCCGTCGCCCGCCGGACATCCGATGCGCATCGCAATCGTCGTCACCAGCGTGCGGTCGATCGATCCCACCTGGACCACAGCCCACCTCGCCTTCACTGCTCTCGAAGCGGGCCATGTGCTGCGCATCGTGGAGCCGCAGGACTTCGAGGTCACCAGCACCGGGCGGGTGGTTGCGCGCGCCTGGTGCGCCGACCGCTCGCCACCAGACATCCCCTCCCTCGCCCGTGACATCGCCCAGCGCCGCCTCGACCGCCGCTACATCGAGCTGTCCGCCTGCGACCTGGTGCTGCTGCGCGTGAACCCCATGCCCTGGCACGTCTTCCAGCTTGCCAGCATGGTGAAGGCCCTCGGGGTGCCCGTCATCAACGACCCCGTCGGTATTGCCACCACCCGGGGCAAAGCGTGGCTCGCCAGTCTGTCTGACGTCCCTACGCCGGAGACACTGGTCACCTCGGCCCGAAGCTCGGTGCACCAATTCGCCGAACAACACCGGGGCAAGCTGGTGGTCAAGCCAGCCACCGGCAGTGGCGGGCGCGGCGTGCAGCTGGTCGACCCCGCCCGGGGGGGCTTGCTCAGCAAGGCCTTCGACATCGCCCGGAGGTCTGGCGGACCTGTTGTCGTGCAGCGATACCTGCCCGAGGCCCGCGACGGAGAAAAGCGCCTCGTCTGGGCCGGCGGAAGGCTCCTCGGGGGCTACCTGCGAAAGCGCGCACCCGGCGACTTCCGCCACAACCTCAAGCAAGGCGGGCGGCCGCACGCCTGCGAGATTACGCGAGAGGACGAAGCCGTGGCACGGGCGATCTCCCCGCACCTGCTGAGGCACGGGATCGGTTTTGCCGGCCTCGATGTCATCGGCGGCAAGTTGGTGGAGGTAAACACGCTCAACCCGGGCGGGGTCCACTGGGCCGACGCCCTGGGCACCCGACCTCGCGGCGAGATTGCGCGTGAAGCGCTCCAGCGTCTGCTGGCCACGCTCACGCAACAGAAGCAGAGGAACGACCGCTGATGGCAAGACGACGCGCAGTAGCAGATGTGGACGAATACTCCGGTGCCCCTGGCACCCTCAGCCGAAAGCAGGTGCAGGACGCCATTCGCCGCCGCACCAGCCTTCAAAACGCCGACATCCGTGGCCTCGACCTGAGTGGCCTCAACTTCGATGGCATGAACCTGTCGCTGGCCAAGCTTGCGGAGGCGAATCTCACCTCCTGCAGCTTCCGGGGCGCCAACCTCTCCGGGGCGAGCATGTGGTGTGCGAACCTGCAGGATGCTGTGCTCGACGGCGCTTTGCTCGACAACGCCGACCTCGACCTCGCCAACCTCGACGGCGTCACGGTCAAGGGTGCCCGCATCAAGAAGACCATTCTTCCTTTCGCCAAGCTGCCCATGGACACGGTTCGCACCGCAGTGAAGACGGGCGCCCGTCTCCGGATGCAGGCCGGCGACCTCGAGAGCTGACTCGACGTGCTTTTCGGCATGCTGCTGTCGGTCCTCCACGGACCGTCGGACCAGGACCTCGTCCGGCGCGTCCAACAAGGAGACGCCGAGGCATTCGGTGAGCTGGTCAAGCGCTACCAGGACCGCATCTACACGGTGTGTCTTCGGCAGCTCGGCGACCGCTCGCTTGCCGAGGAGGTCGCTCAGGACGTCTTCTTGAGCGCCTTCCGGGCAATGGGAAACTTCCGGGGCGACGCCAAGGTGTCCACCTGGTTGTTTCGCATCGCCATCAACCAATGCAAGAACCAGAAGCTCTATCATCGTCGCCGCGCCCGCGGTCGCCATGAGCCTCTCGAGGGCAAGCCCGACCCCGACCGCCCGGCCCGCGAATTCGCACACCCCGGCCGCGCGCCCGACTCGGGTGTTCACAAGTCCGAAGCGGAGCGCATCGTCGCCGAGGCCCTCGAAGAGCTTGAGCCCGACTACCGGGCCATCATCGTGCTGCGCGACGTCGAGGACATGGCCTACGATGACATCGCGTCGGCCTTGGGAATCGCCAAGGGCACGGTCAAGAGCCGTCTCCATCGTGCGCGTTCTCAGCTCGCACGCATTCTTTCTCGGAACCTCAAGCCCGAAGACGTACTCTGAAGGACTGCAGCGCCCCTCCTGGGGGGTCTGACAACCCTGTCTCCTGTGGAACCATGGACACCTTCTTCGCCAAGAACCGCCTGTCGGCCTACCTCGACGGCGCCCTGCCCGAGGGCGAGGCTGCCGAGGTGGCGGATGCCATCGAGCGCGACCCAGCCCTGAAGGCCGAGTACGAGCAGCTTCGGATGGCGGTGGCGGCCTTGCGTCGACACGGACCGGTGTCTGCGCCAGAGGGCTTCTCGGCACGCGTGATGGCGGCCGTCGACGCAGAGCCCAGCCAGTCGGGCGTGGTCGTGCAGTTCCGGCGCTTCTTCGCTCGTGTGCCCGTGGAGGCCTTGGCGGTGGCGGCAGCCGCACTGCTGGTGGTGTTCGCAGCCGGCTCGCAGGTCGTCGGAAATGCCCCGCCGGAGCCCGCTCTCGCGAAGAATCCCCCCAAGGCAGACCTTCCGAGAGACACACCCCCGGTGAGCAAGGACGCCCCTGCCACGGATGCGCGTCCGGCGGCCGCACCGGAGCCCGCCAAGGAAGCGCAGGCCGTGGGGAGCGCCGAGCCGATCGACGACGACCCGTCCATCCTTCCCCAGCAGACCGCGTCGAAGAAGTCTTCGATGCCCACCGCCCAGGGCACGCCTGAAGGCGCCTACGTGCCGGGTTGGGAAGGCAGCACGGCCGACGGAGACAAGTCCTTCGGAGGAATGGAGGGACTCAGCCTGTCCGTCAGCGACCCCGACGTGATGCAGAAGCTCTACATGGTCGCCGAGAGCCACGGCGGGCGCATGCTCGACGAAGCCAGCCAGCCGCTCCGCCCCTACAGCCTGTCCGACTCCGACCCCGTGGCCCGCGTGCTCCTCCTGGTGCCCGTCGACCGTGCTGCCGGCCTCCGCAGCCAGCTCCAGTCCTTCGGAGCGGTTCCCGGCGGCCCCACCAGCGCAGGCCCCACCCTGGCAGCTGGCTACTCCGGCTTCTTCGTGCAGCTCGAGCTGTCGAGCAGCGAGCCGACCACGAAGGACTGACGCCCCCTGGCACCGGCCCTCCCGTCCCGTAGACAGGGGGGGGAGCAGCGGCGACTGGCAACCGTCACTCGGCGACTCGACGGCGGACCCAGGTGTCGGTCGGCTGGTTGGATCCAGGCATGCAGGGCGCGGCGCGACCCTTCACCTGGAGCCACCATGCCCGTCCACGCCCTGTCCAGTCCGAGCCCTGTTCCGCGCCTGCGAGAGCACTACGCAGCCCACGGTTCTGAGGGCCTCAGCGACGCCCAGCTACTCGCGATGGTGTTGGGCACGGGCGCCGCCGGGCGGACCGCGGAGGCCATCTGCACCAGCCTGCTTCACCGCTTTGGCGACCTGCGGGGCCTCCGGGACGCACCACCAGCCGCCCTTGCGCTGGAGACGGGCCTGGGCCCGGTCCGCGCCGCCCGACTCCACGCTGCCCTGCACCTCGGTGCCCGGCTCGGTCCCCGCCCGGACAGGCTTCCATGCGTCACCTCGCCCACGGAGCTGGTGGAGCTGCTGGCCCCGCGGGTAGGCGGAGAAGTGGTGGAGACCTTCTGGACCATCGCCGTCGACCGCCGAAACCGTCCGGTGTGTGTTCGGCGTGTGTCGCGTGGCACCCGAGACAGTGTGGTGGTCGATCCCTCGGAGGTCTTCCGTCCAGCCCTTCAGCTGCGGGCGTCTGCGGTGCTCGTGGCACACAACCACCCGTCCGGATGCCCCGACCCGTCCTCTGCCGACCTGCAGGTCACCCGTCGGCTCGCACGGGCCGGAGAAGTCCTCGGGATCCCACTGCTCGACCACATCATCCTGGCCGGCAGCCGCTGGGCGTCGCTGGCGGAGCTGGGGCACCTCCCCTCCCCGCTTCGTCGCTGAGCCGGCTGCTGTCAGACCTCGCCGCGCATCACCTGGTTGAGCAGGCGCACCTTGGCCGGCTCGCCGATGACGATGAGCACGTCGGCGGTGTTTACGGGCGTGTCGGCGCCGGGGGTGACCACCATCTCCCCGCTCGGACGTCGGATGGCGACGATCAACACTCCGTGCTGGTGACGGGTGCCCAACTTCCGGAGCGTGCAGTCCTTGAGCCCCGCCTTCGGCTCGACTTCGATCTCGTCGAGCATCAAGTCATCGTGCTCGGCAAGGGTGGCCAGATCGAGGAAGGTGGTGGTGTGGGGACGGGTGAGGCCGTGGGCCATCCGCCAGCCGCCCATGATGTGGGGACTGACCACGCCGGTGGCACCCGCGCGCCGCGCCTTCACCGCCCCTTCGTCGCTCTCCACCCGAGTGAGGATGGGCACGGTGGGGTTGAGCTGCCGGGCCGACAGCGTGATGAAGATGGCCTCGGCGACGGGGGCCGCAGTGATGGCAATGCCGGCGGCCCGCTCGATGCCGGCCTGCCGCAGCACCTCATCGTCGGCACCATCGCCTTCGATGGCGGGAATGCCCATGGACGTGATCTCATCGAAGGCGGGTCCGCCGCGCTCGATGACGACCACGCCGTGGCCTGCATCGATGAGCTCACGGGTGACGATGCGTCCGAGCCGACCGTAGCCGACCACGATGTGGTGGTTGACGAGCTGCCGCATGACGCGCCGCTGCCTCCGCTCCCGGTAGGCCCGGGCGAGGTCGCCCTCCAGCACGGCCCGGGTGAGCTGGGTCATCGCGTAGGTGCCGACACTGACGCCGCTCGCGATGAGGATGATGGTGAAGAGCTTGCCCGTGGGCGACAGCGGGTGGACCTCGCCGTAGCCAATCGTGGTCAGCGTGATGACCACCATCCAGAAGGCGTCGAAGAACGACCAGCCCTCGATGCTCACAAAGCCGACGGTGCCGAAGGCGAAGACCGCCAGCAGCAGACCGAGGCTTCTCTGGAATGGCAAGCGGGGTCTCAGGCTGGCCTCGTCTGCCGCGGAGGGCCGCTACCAGGGCAGGACCTGCCCGTCGGCGTGCCAGAAGGTGCCGGTGGTGTCGACGGTGAGTGCGTCGATCCGGGCCAGCAGCCCCTGCGCGGCGTGGTCTGCGTCGACGTAGCCATTGTGGCCGGTCATCGCAGTGCGCACATAGCCCGGATGAAGCAGCACGACCGCAACCCCACGGGGAGCAAGGTCACGCGCCAGCGACACGCCCGCAGCGTTCACCGCGGCCTTGCTCATCCGGTAGCCGTACATCGAGCCCGAGGTGTTGTCGGCGATGGAGCCCATCCGGCTGGTGACGATGCCCACCTTGCTGCCGGCGCCCAGGTTGTCGACCAGGGCAGCGACGGTGCGGAGCGGCCCGAGTGTGTTGACCTCGAACTGGCGCCGGATGCGCTCGATGGACAGGTCGGACAGGGTCTCGCGGGTGAGCACCCCAGCGTTGCAGATGAGGCGGGAGACCGGGCGTCGGGCCACCGCGCCCGCGAGGGCAGACACCCCCGAGTCAGTGCTCACATCAACGTTCTCGACGACTTCCACGCCCAGCTCGGCCAGCTCGGGACTCGCCCTGCGCACGGCAGCGAGCACCGGCTCTCCTCGAGCTGCGGACTGCCGGGCCAGCTCAAGCCCGATGCCCCGGTTCGCACCCGTGATGACCGTGAGTCCCGCCGACATCAGTGGTCCTCCGAGACTTCGTTGCGCTTCCAGGCAGGCAGCTCGACCACCACGTCGACCTCGCCAGACGGAACGCACTGGCAAGCGAGACGCGAGGTGTCCTCGAGCGCCGGGGCGAAGTCGAGCTGGTCTTCCTCTTCGTCGATGGGCTCATTGGCGCTGTCGAGCCCCTCGCGAATGTAGACGTGGCAGGTGGAGCACGCGCAGACTCCGCCACAGGTGTGGTCGATCTCCACGCCATTGGCCAGCAAGATGGACAGCACCGAGCCGGTGTGCCCCTCTTCATCGCGGGGCAGGTTTGCCGGGTCGACCTCGAACACCTCGCCGGTGTTCTTGAGGTGCAGGCGGTAGGCGCGGGTGGGGAGCGGCGGTGCCGCGGACTGGATGTAGGGATTGACAGCCATGTCGACCTCCGGGGCCCGGGGGTATCCGAATCTCTGCCGGGCGCACGCTTCAGCGGGACTTGGACCAAGAAAGCGAACAGGGACCCTGGGTTGACCAGGATCCCTGCCGAGGGCTGAAAACACGGGCGCGAGGACTTGAACCCCGGACCTGCGGATTTGGAATCCGCTGCTCTACCAACTGAGCTACACCCGTTCAGAGCCCACACCCTGTATTGGTGAGGGGTTGAACCGTCAACCCAATTCGAGCGGCAGCATTCCCGCCGACCGGAGCGCCCAGAAGCCAACCGCGAGGGCCGACAACGGCCACAGGTACCAGGCGAAGCGGCTGAAGTCGCCCGCCCGCACGAGCTTCAGCAGCACCACGAGGGCCGCCCAGCCACTCACCGCCGCAGCGACGAAGCCGACGGCGAGGGGCGCGACGGCGTGGGTGGTGGACAGGTCGAGGTGGCGCGCCTCCAGCACAAAGGCGCCAAGAATGGCCGGCACGCTGAGCAGGAAGCTGTAGCGGGCGGCCAGGTCCCGGCGCAGCCCGAGCATGATAGCCACCGCGATGGTGGTGCCGGATCGGGAGATTCCGGGCGTGATGGCGAAGCCCTGGGCCAGCCCGATGAGCAAGGCGTGCTTCCAGGTCATGGCCCCGATGTCGCGCTCGCCCGCGGGAAGCGACTTCGTGCGGTACAGCAAGGCGCCGGTGATGGCGAAGGCGATGCCCACCATGCCGATGCTGCCGAAGAGCTGCTCGAAGACGTCTTTCAGGGCGAGCCCGATGATGCCGGTGGGAATCGTACCCACGACCACCCATGCCGCCAGCCGAAGGCCCGGTCGCGCCAGCCAGGGCCCTTCGCCGCGCACATCGGAAAACGCCGCCCGGATGTCGCCCCGGTACATGATGAGCACCGGCAGCAGGGTGCCGACGTGGAGAACGAGGTTGAAGGCGACCTGCTCGTCGAACAGCGCAGGGTCACCGCCCGCCCAGAGCCACAGCTCCTGGAAGACGGCCAGGTGGCCGGAGCTCGAGACCGGCAGGAACTCGGTGAGTCCCTGCACGACCCCGAGGAAGGCGGCGAACAGCAGGTCGAGCATTGGGCTGCGCTACTCCGCGGGGGCGAGGCTGCGGAGGTAGGCGACGACGTTGTCCAGCTGCTCGGCCTCAAGGGAACCGAAGGCCATCATCGACGTGCCGGGTCGACCGGTCTTGATGGCGGCCTTCACGTCTGCGTCCTTCTTGCCGGCCCAGTAGGCGGCGGTGTTGAAGGCGGTGGGGGGCGGTCGCAGCGCCCGGGCAGCGGGTCCGTCGCCGGCGCCTGAGGGGCCGTGGCAGGCGAGGCAGTTGCGCTCATAGACCTTCTTGCCGGCAGCGGTGTCACCGGCGAGGGCCTCGGACGCCCCCATCGAGATCACGAGAAGGGCGGCGGGCAGGGCTCGAAGGGACATGGGCAGCTCCTCGGGGAGGATGGTGGGGACGACAGCGGCAGCGCACTGCTCAGTGGGGGGACGGTACAGTCGCCCCGTCCTTCGACCGCCCGGGTATCACGCAGCTTCCGTCGGAGAGCAGGTGGAGCGCCCCCCACAGGCGGGCGGCTGTGAGACTGTCGCTCAGAGTGGCGGACGGGTGCCTGGCGGCGGGGTGGTGGGCAACTGTTCGGCGTCCCCCTCGTCGGCCTCGGCTTCCTTGGGTGCGCCGTTCAATCTGGCGTCGCCCTTCTTGGACTCGTCGTCCTTCTTGGCCTCGTCGCCATCCTCTTCGCCTTCGTCCTCGTCCTTCTTCTTGGCGGCGTCCTTCTCGATGCTGGGACCATCGCCCGTCTCGGGGTCGAGGGCATCGAGCCACACCAGCACCCGGCGGGCGTCGTGTCGATCGAAGACGGGACCAAAGCCGGGCATGGTCTCCTTTCCACGGTGGATCGTGGTGACCCAGACATCCTGGTCGTCGGGCACCCGTCCCGCCAGTGGGGGGGCAGGCACAGGCCCCGCATTGGCCAGAGGACCGTCCCCCAGAGCGCGCCGGCCATGACAGTGCCAGCAGTTCTCGAGGTAGAGCCGCTCCCCCCGCTCGACGTCGGGCTTCAGCTTGCTCGGCTGCTCGGCGAGCGCGGGCGTGGTGAGCCCCCACGCGAAGACGCCGACCACCACGGTGCGCAGGGGACTGGGCAGGCTGAGGCTCATCGCACGACTCCAGGGGACGACACCGTCCGCCTATCCTCTGGTCATGGCACAGCGCCGGTCCCCGATGCGTCGAGACCGTGCAGCGGGCGGCCACCTCGAGCGAAATGCGGGGCCCGAGAACGAGACGAGCCCGGACACAAGGTCCGGGCTCGAAGTGGCGGGATAGACGGGACTCGAACCCGCGGCCTCCGGCGTGACAGGCCGGCGTTCTAACCAACTGAACTACTACCCCAGATCCCCTGAGGACCAGTGCTCTCCCTTCCCTCATCGCGCAATGAAATCACATGAATCAGTATGAGAGGAGAGCGCTATTAAAGAGCTTTTCCACAGGGCGCAAGGCCGAGGGATCGCGAGAGACTGACGACTCATTCGAGAGAATGGGCGGAACAGGGCTCGAACCTGTGACCCGCAGCTTGTAAGGCTGCTGCTCTCCCAACTGAGCTACCCGCCCGCAAGCCAAATGGACGAAAAGGAACCCTAACGGGACCCTCGCCGTCGGAACCATTCGGCCCCTCGCGAAAGCCCTGCCGGTATAATGCGGGCCGCCAGAAGGCGTCAACCGATTTTTGAGCCGCGCTCCATCAACCACGCCGGAGGACCGTCGGGCCAGGCCAGCGCCTCGCAGAGCACGGTGTCCATGTGGGTGACGGGAAGGATGCGAAGGCCGTCGACCACCTCGGCGGGCACGTCGGGAAGGTCCTTTTCGTTGACGACCGGGATGAGCACCGTGGAGAGCTCCTGGCGCCAGGCGGCCAACAGCTTCTCCTTGAGTCCGCCGATCGGCAGCACGCGCCCTCGGAGACTCACCTCCCCGGTCATGGCGAGGTCTCCTCGCGCGGGCACCCCGGTGAGTGCGCTGACCAGGGCCGTGGTCATGGCGATGCCGGCGCTGGGGCCGTCGGTCTTCAGCGAATTGCCGGGGTAGTGGACGTGGATGTCGTGGGTCTCGTGCACGTCTGGCTCGATGCCAAGCGCTTCTGCCCGGCTGCGGACGTAGGTGAGGGCCGCGTTGGCACTCTCCTTGAGCCAGTCGCCCAGGCGTCCGGTGAGCAGCAGCTTGCCCTTGCCAGGCAACACCGCGACCTCGATCTCAAGCACCTCGCCGCCCCATGGTGTGACCGCGAGTCCCTTCACCAGGCCCACCTCACTGTCTCGCTGCAGCCCGGCGCGCACATGGCGTGGCACGCCGAGGATGCCGTCCACCATGTCTTTGGTGACCTCGACCGAGACCTCGTCCCCTTCCTCGACCACCCGGCGGGCGACCTTGCGGCACAAGCGCGCCAGCTCCCGCTCGAGCCCGCGGACACCTGACTCGCGGGTGTACTGGTCGATGATCCGGGTGACGGCCCCGTCGGTGATGGTGAGGTGCCGTTCTTCGAGACCGCAGGCCTCGCGTTGCCTTGGAACCAGGTAGCGGGCAGCGATTCCCAGCTTTTCGCGGGCGGTGTAGCCGGGCACCTCCAAGATCTCCATCCGGTCGCGGAGAGGGCCCGGGATGCCGGCGAGGCCGTTCGCCGTGCAGACGAACATCACCCGCGACAGGTCGTAGTCGAGGTCGAGGTAGTGGTCCGAGAAGGCGGTGTTCTGCTCGGGGTCGAGGACTTCCAGCAAGGCGGCACTGGGGTCGCCCCGAAAGTCGGTCGACATCTTGTCGATCTCGTCGAGGAGGAACACGGGGTTCGAGGCCCCTGCCCGCCGCAGCGACTGGAGAATCTTGCCCGGCAGCGCCCCGATGTAGGTGCGGCGGTGGCCCCGAATCTCCGCTTCGTCGCGCACGCCGCCGAGGGCCTGGCGCACGAACGGCCGCTGCGTGGCCCGCGCGATGGAGCGACCGAGGGAGGTCTTGCCGACCCCAGGCGGACCGACCAGGCACAGGATGGGACCGCGGGGCTTGTCCACCAACACCCCCACCGCGAGCTGCTCCAGGATGCGCTCCTTCACCTTGTCGAGACCGTAGTGGTCCTCGTCGAGCACCTGGGAGGCATGGGCCAGCTCCCGGCGCTCCTCGGTGACCTTGTCCCAGGGCAGAGACAGCAACCAGTCGATGTAGTTGCGCACCACGGTCGCCTCGGCGCTCATCGGACTCATCATCCGCAGCTTCCGCAGCTCACGCTCGCCGCGGGCACGGGCGGCCTCGGGCATCGGATGGTTGCGAAAGCGCTCCTGCAGCTCCGCGAACTCGGCCTTGAATTCGTCCTTCTCGCCCAGTTCTTTCTGGATCGCCTGCATCTGCTCGTTGAGGTAGTGCTCCTTTTGCGAGCGCTCCATCTGCCGCTGGACCCGCGACTTTATCTTCCGCTCGACCTGGAGAATCTCCACCTCGCCCCGCAGATAGCGGAGCACACGGTCGAGGCGACGCAGGGGGTCGGACTCTTCGAGCAGGGCCTGGCGGTCTTCGAGCTTGAAGCCGAGAAGGTGCGCGGCAAGGGTGTCTGCGAGCTCGGCCACATTGTCCATCGACTCGACCCGCAGCACCATCTCCGGCGGGATGCCTTTGTTGAGGCGGGCGTAGGCTTCAAATGCCTCGCGCAGACTCTTCAACACGTCGGCGGGCGCCTCGACCGGGCCGCTGTCTGCGAGTGCCTCCACCTCGGCGGACAGGACCTCGCCCTCGGTGATGGTGCGCTCGATTCGGACCCGCTCGATGCCCTCGACCAACACCTTGAGGTTGCCATCGGGCAGTGTGACCAGCTGAAGCAGCCGCCCCTGGGTGCCGACTTCATGCAGCTCGGGCGGCCCTTCCGTCACCGCCTGGCCGCGCTGGGTGACCACCACCAGGGTGCGGTCGGCCTCCCAGGCCTGCTCGACGGCGCCACGGCTGCCTGGACGCCCGACGATGAGCGGCACGGTCATGCCGGGGAAGACGACGAGGTCTCTGAGCGGCAGCACAGGGACACCCTGGGGTCCTCGCCTGGCTCCATCACGACTGAACACGAGCGCTCCTGACAGGCTGCCCGAGGAAATTGGCAGTCACCGTAACGGGCCGCTGCACAGGTAGCCTCGGCGGGAAGCTCGCCGGCGCCTCGGGACCCTCAGCCTGCAGTGCAGTGCGGTGGGGGCGACCTCGCCGCCTGTTCACCGCCGCGCAGGACTCAGGCCCACTCGACCTCGTTTTCGTAGACGAGGATGGGGTCCTTCTTCCGGTCGACCACTTCCTCGCTGATGATGCACTCGCGGATGTTGTCGCGCGAGGGCAGGTCGTACATCACGTCGAGCATGATCTCTTCGAGGATGGCGCGGAGGCCGCGGGCACCAGTCTTGCGGCGGATGGCCTCCCGGGCGATGGCGGCGAGCGCACCGTCTGTGAACTTGAGGAAGACCTCCTCCATCTCGAACAGCCGCTGGTACTGCTTGATGAGCGCGTTGCGGGGCTCCACCAGGATGCGAACGAGCGCTTCTTCGTCGAGCTCCTCGAGGGTGGCGGCCACGGGCAGGCGGCCGACGAACTCGGGAATCATGCCGAAGCCAAGGAGATCTTCGGGCTCGAGCATGGCCAGCAGCTCGGACTTGGTGAGCTTCTTCTTCGCTCCCCGCACCTTCTGGCCAAAGCCCATGGAACTCTTGTTGACCCGGCCCTCGATGATCTTGTCGAGGCCCACGAAGGCACCGCCACACACGAACAGGATGTTGGTGGTGTCGATCTGCAGGAACTCCTGCTGGGGGTGCTTGCGGCCCCCCTTGGGCGGCACGTTGGCCACGGTGCCTTCGATGATCTTGAGCAGCGCCTGCTGCACACCCTCGCCGGAGACATCGCGCGTGATGCTGGGGTTTTCGCCCTTGCGCGCAATCTTGTCGATCTCGTCGACGTAGATGATGCCCTTCATGGTGCGCTCGACGTTGTAGTCGGCGGACTGGAACAGGCTCAGGATGATGTTCTCGACGTCTTCGCCGACGTAGCCGGCCTCGGTGAGGCTCGTGGCATCCACGATGGAGAAGGGCACGTTGAGGAAGCGGGCGAGGGTCTGGGCGAGCAGGGTCTTGCCCGTGCCGGTGGGCCCGATGATGAGGATGTTCGACTTCTGCAGATCGACGTCGTCGTGGGTGTTCCGGCTGTCGATGCGCTTGTAGTGGTTGTGCACCGCCACGCTCAGGATCTTCTTCGCACGCTCCTGACCAATCACGTATTGGTCGAGGTGGGCCTTGATCTCCTTGGGCTTGGGGACCAGGGCGCGGGAGGCGTAGTAGTCCTCGCGCTCGTATTCCTCGGTGATGATGTCGTTGCAGAGCTCGACACACTCATCGCAGATGTAGACCGAGGGACCGGCAATGAGCTTGCGAACCTCGCGCTGGGACTTGCCGCAGAACGAGCAGCGAAGGTCACGGCCGGGCTGGGAACGGGGCACGGGCGGCTCCGGGCTGGCGGGGGTCCCCACGCGGGGAGGGTGGAAGCACTGAATCGGTTGGGACGACCGCCAGCGCAAGTCGAATGCGCCAGCGGGTCTGCCGTGGACGAGCGGGAAGGCAGCGGCCTCCCCTGGGGCTCAGTCCTCGTCTTCTTCGGGCTTGTGTTCGATGACCTCGTCGACGATGCCGTATTCGCAGGCCTCGTGGGCGGTCATGAAGTAGTCGCGCTCGACGTCGCTTGCGAGCACATCGAGGGGCTTGCCGGTCATCTCGGCGAGGCGCTCGTTGAGGGTGACCTTCATCCGCTGGAATTCCTTCGCCCAGATCTCGATGTCGGTGACCTGGGAGCGGCCAAGGCCCGCAGACGGCTGGTGAATCATGATGCGGCCGTGGGGCAGCGAGCGGCGCTTGCCCTTGGCCCCAGCGGCCAGCAGGAAGGCGCCCATGCTGGCGGCCTGGCCCACGCAGATGGTGGCCACATCGGGGCGGATGTACTGCATGGTGTCGAAGATGGCGAGGCCTGCCGTGACGGAGCCACCGGGGCTGTTCACGTAGAGGTAGATGTCCTTTTCAGGGTCCTGGCTCTCGAGGAACAGCAGCTGGGCGATGATGGCGTTGGCCACCTGGTCGTTGACCTGCGTGCCCAGGAAGATGATGCGGTCGAGCAGCAGGCGCGAGTAGATGTCGTAGGCGCGCTCTCCGCGGTGCGTCTGCTCGACGACGGTGGGCACGAAGTACGAAGCGGTCGGATCGATCATCGGGTGACCTCGGTGATGGAGCGGAGAGGCCCGGCATGTGCTCAAGCTCGGGGCCGGACCTCACTGGGACTTGTCAGCTATCGGACATGGCGGACGCGGGCGACCTTGGGCGGACACTCACGCCGGACACCCGGAAGGGCGGGCATCGCGTCTTCGGATGCACACGCCAGGAGCTGAGGACAGTCCCCACATTCGTGCATGAGGCAGGTGGATGCAGGACCGTCCGAGAACGACGACGACCCGCCACGGGGACGGGCCGTTCGCATGAGCCGAGGGCTCACTCTTCGCCAGCAGCCTCGGCCTCGGGCGCAGCGGCTTCGACCTCCTCGGGCTCGACCACCTCGGGGGCGACGGGCTTAAGGTCGGCATTCTCCATGAGCCACTCCAGCACCTTCTCTTCCTGCACCCGGGTGCGGAGGACGGGCATGGCCGCTTCCTTTTCGAGGTAGCCGCGGATGGCCTGGGGGGTCTGACCACGCTGGGCGGCAATCTCGGCGATCTTGGCGTCGAGGTCGGCGGGGGTGACGTCGAGGCCTTCGGTGCGGCCCACCTGCAGCAGCAGCACGCTGGCCTTGGCGGCGAAGCGGGCGCGGGAGCGCAGGTCGTTGTGGGTGGCCTCGTCGATGGTGATGGTGCGCATGTCCTCGCCGGCGTAGGCGCGGCGGATCTTGTGCTCCTCGACCAGGGCCTCGAACTGCTCGTCGACCATCGCGGGGGGGACGTCGAACTCGTGGCCGTTCACGAGGGTCTGGAGGAGCTTGACCTGGGCGGCCTGACGGGACTGCTCATCGACACGCTGGTCGAGCTCCATGCGCAGCGCGGAGCGCATGGCTTCGACACCACCCTCGTAGCCGAGTTCTTCAGCGACCTCATCGGTGAGCTCGGGGGTGACGTAGGACTGGATGGCTTCCACACCCACCGTAGCGGTGTAGGTGTTGCCCTTGAGCTGGTCGAGAACCGAGCTGTCGGAGATGGTGACCTCGCCGGTCTTGCTCTCGCCCTTCTTGAGGCCCACGAGCAGCGCCTCGATGCCGGGGTAGAAGCGCTCGGCGGCGGTGTTCACGAGGGTGCCGGGCTCCTCGATGACCTCTTCTTCACCGTCCATCAGCTTGAGGCTGGTGAGGACGAAGTCGCCTTCCTGCACGCCGCGGTCCTCTTCGACCTCGGCGATGCGCCGCTGGGACGCCAGCTTGACGTCGACCATGCGCTGCACGTCGTCTTCAGCCACCTCGGGACGGGTGTACTCGATCTCGATGCCGGTGTAGGCGCCCAGCTCGACCGTGGGCTTGACGTCGACCTCGATGTTGAAGACGAAGGGCTTCTTGGGGTTGAGGTCGTCCTGGTCGGCGAGCTTGGGCTGACCGGCCACGTCGATGGCCGAGACGGCCTCGCGCCACACCTGGTTGACGATGCGCTCGGCGACGTCGGCCCGCACGCGGGGGCCGAAGCGGGCAGCCAGCACCTTGAGGGGCACCTTGCCGGGCCGGAAGCCGCGCATCTGGACCTTGCGCTTCATCTGGCCGTACTCCACATCCAGCTCGGCCTTCACGACGGTGCGGGGCACCGTGAAGGTGAAGCGGCGACGGATGGAGGAGATCTCCTGGGACTCGAGCTCGTACTGCATGGCTTTCTCGGCTGCGGCGCGGGAGATGGACACAGGGTCCCGGATGGCCCGCGGACAAGGATTTGGAGGGATTCGGTGGTGACCCGCTGGCCGTGCCTGCTCGGTACGGTTCTCAGCGCGGGCCGGGCCCGTGGGAGAGGGGGCGCGAGGGCGGCGTTGTGGGCGCCAGGTGCCCTCGGCGCGCGCGGGTCACCAGACAAGGTGACAGACGCGCACGGTCGCCGCGCCATAGAACACGAGGCGTGCGCGCTGGCAACCGTCTCACGCGACTCCGCGCACCACCGGCGCAGTTCTGCAGGCAGAGAACGGCCAGCGGCAGGAGTTCGCACAATGGAGAACGAAAGAAGCGCCAGACCGTTGGGTCTGACGCTTCGAATGGGCCCACCAGGACTCGAACCTGGAACCTGCGGATTAAGAGTCCGATGCTCTGCCAAATTGAGCTATAGGCCCGAAATGTAAAGGGGTGAGTGATGGGAATTGAACCCACGACCTCTGGAGCCACAATCCAGCGCTCTAACCGACTGAGCTACACCCACCACATCCACCGGCTCTGACGAGGAAACCCATCGCCTGGCGCGGGGAGTTCCGAAGGCCTGGCTGCCACACTGCGGCGACCGCTCTCGGAACGCCACGCCATCTATAGGAGCCCCGGCCAGCTCGCAAGCACTTTTCGTTCGAGCGAGTGGGTCTGGAGCCGGTCCGGTGGTGCGTCCAGGTCGTGAAGGCCCGGCACTCGCAGCCCTGGTGGCAGGCGTCCCACCTCGTCGGGATCGATCAAAGGCCCCGTCACCGTGTCCCAATCGAGCGGGCCCTCGGCGGTGGTCAAGTGGACGACTATGCGCCACACAAGGGGCTCCAGCTCGTCCTCCAGTCCCACACGGCCCGGCGCGGGGCCCACAGGACAAGGACGACTGTCGAGCGACTGCGGCAGCCAGGGGACGGCCACATCCCCGGGCAGGCTCCCCTGCCCTTTCGGCACCTCGACCACCCCCAGCGCACGGGCCAGGGAGAGGGGGTCGCCCCAGTCCACCTCGGGGGACCAGACCGCGTCGTCCCACACGGCCCGGAGCACGGCGGGGCGGCGTCCGCGGGGCTGCCAGGGCCACTGGACCGTGCCGTCGGTGCGCTCCAGGCCAGCCGGCTCGAGGGCCACGCCGGCCATGAGCTCCGGCCCGCCGGTGAACAGTGAGATGCCGCCCCAGCTGCCGATGGGCGCGAGGGCTGCAGAGTCTGTGATGCTGCCGGCCAGGGTGTGCTGGATGGGGATCACGCCGAGGGCGTCTTCGATGTAGGTGCGGCCCACACCGGGCAGCTCGGCGACCCCTGCTGCCGCAGCCCCCTCCCCGCCCCGGCTCCAGGCTCGGATGCCAGTGCCCGAGTCGAGCCAGGAGGTGGCGGCCTGTGGTCCCGTGGCCAGAGGTGTTCCGGCAACCTGTCCGGGCGCCCACAGCACCTCATCGATGTGCCCCGGCCGCAAGATGCGGTGGGGACGCCCCATCGCGTCCCACTCGACCCGCCAGGTGGCCGCAGGACCATGGACCGCGAGCAGGCGTCCGAAGGGGTCGTGGTCGAACAGAAAGGCACCTTCCGAGCCGGTGATCTGGTCCAAGCGACCCTGGGCGTCGCGGCGGTAGGCCCATGCACCGCCGACCGCTCCCCAGGCCGGCCACTGGTCGCCGGTGCTGAGCTCGGTGGTGCGACCGAGTGGGTCCACCGCCCGGGTCCAGCCGCCTGGGCCGCGCTCCACGGTGGAACCGAACACCCAGCTGTCCTCAGGCTCGGAGGCCACCTCCACAGCCATGAGCGCGCCGACACCGTCCCACCGCCAGGCCGCTTCCAGCCCGTCGTCAGACTGTGCCCACGCAACCCCGCTTCCCGATGAGGCCCGCCAGACCCCGCGGGCCAGAGCGCCCCCGCCTGCATCGTCCAGGCGCTCCACGATCTCGTCGTCCTTGAAGGTGCGCTTGGACAACCCACCGCCCGGCAGGCGACCCAGCACCACCCGGCCGGCGGCGTCTCGGTCGACGCCGATGCCAGCGCCGTCGGGCCCTTCGAGCCGAAGCAGGTGGGCATCCGCCCCGCGAGACCAGCGCCAGGTGCCCCGAAGCCCGTCCGCCCGTGCCTGGTGGCCGCGCACATCCCGCTCCATGCGGATGCTGCGGTCCCCCACGGTCTCGGCGATGGGCCGGCCCGCCGGGTCGCGGGACAGCTGGACCTCGCTGCCGCCGCCCGTCCACCGAACCGGCTGTCCGCCGGGGCCACGCTGCACAGCAACGGTCATATTGCCGGCCATCAACGCCCGTACGCGCCCGAGGATGTCCCGCTCCAGCCTCAGATCCACGGCAGGCGACACCAGGCGACGGACCTGACCGAGCAGGTCGCGCACCCACCGCATGGGTCCGGCCGACAGTGGACGTCCACCCGCGTCCCGCTGGACCAACACCTCGGTGCCGCCAGACTTCACGGAGACCACGTCGCCCGCAGCATCGCGGTCGAGGGTGAGGGTGCGGCCAGGCTGCCGGACCTTGTGGATGCGGCCAGCGGCATCGCGCACGAAGCCGGTCCGCGTGCCGTTCGCGGCGACCACCCCAGACACCCGGCCCGCCGAGTCGCGAAGAAGCCGGGTCACCTCTCCGCCATGCTCCACTGCGACCACATGTCCCGAGCCGTCGCGGCGCAGCGACAGAGCCCGCCCCACGGGATCGACGATGTTCTCCAGCTCCCCGTCGAGCCCGCGGTCGATGGACCAACGCCCGCCACTGCGCGTCTCGATGACCTCCGCACGTCCGGCCTCGTCCCGCTCGATGACCACTGCCGCCCCGCTGGCATCGACCACGCGGGTGACCACCCCGCCCTCCCAGACCAACCGCAGCTCGGCACCCGAGGGGTCTGTCCACGAGACCACCCGGCCGTCGACGTCTCGCTCCACCGTGTGCCGCTGGCCTTCGTGTCGGGCCTCCAGCACGCGTCCCTGCTCGTCGCGCGTCCAGCTCGCCCGCCCCCCTGCGGGGGTTCGCAGCTCCGAGACGGTTCCGCTGGGGTGCAATGTCCAGGTCCACCGGTGCCCGTCGGGTTGCTCCAGCCAACCGGTCGTCCCATCCGAAGCGGTCCGCCACACACCGCCGCCCGGACCGACCAGCTCTGTGTGACCGTCGAGCGCGCGGATGCGGGTCACGAGCCCGCGTGGGTCCTCCCAGCCGGCCAAGCCCCCCGTCTCGGGGTCGACCTGCATCCGGGCCTGTCTGGATGTGCCATCGCGCACGGTCCACCAGCCGTCCTCTCCGCCCGTCACTGCGAGGGCGAGGCCCAGGGGGTGCTCGACGACCAGCCCGGTGTCCCAGGACAGCCGCGAGTGCCGTCCCCCAGGCCCGAGAACCTCGACCACCCGACCATCTTCGTCGCGAACCACCTGCAGGATGCGTCCAGAACCCCAGGTGACCCTCTGGATGCGCCCCGCCTCGTCCACCCGCACCAGGCGTCGGTCGCTGCCGACCCCCCAGACAAAGACCCCGTCAGGCTCCAGCTCCCCGTCACGGACGCGCCGACCATCGGACCGCTGCAGTTCGAGCTGGCCGTCCTCGTGGACAAGCACGACGCGGAGGTCGGGATAGTCGGCGAGTACGATGTCGTACACACCGTCTGGACCCAGCAGGCCGGAGGCTCCCGAGCCGGGGAGAGCGCCTGAAGCGACCCCACCCGACAGCATGGCTGCTATGCCCAGAGCGACCAGCACGTCGGCTTCCCCAGCGGCGTCCTCCGCTCAGGGAGTCGTGTAGAGGAGCACCGAACCCCAGAGGCCGGGATTGTCGAGGTCTTCGCCAAGCAGGGCGTCTCGCATGAGTGAGTCGCGGCCTTCGGCCGTGGCCCGGGAGATGGGACGGTCCCGCTTGAGGGCAGCCCAGAAGCCGTCGATCATCCGGGCGTGGACCCCCTCAGGGACGTCCCAGGCCGTGAAGAGGACCGCCTGGGCGCCTGCATCCAGGAAGGCACGCGCCCGCTGGTGCTGCTGGGCTTCGGTGCCGGAGGCCGACAAGATGACCAGTTCGGCCACGAGCGGAATGCTGCGCACGGTGGTGAGGTCGAGCTCACCGTCACCCAGGGCGAAGCCGCCGCGAGCGGTGGGCTCCAGCGAGTCCAGCTGGATGTAGCGGGCACGGGGCGCGAGCTCGAAGTAGTTGGCGAGGGTGGCCTGCTGGCCGGCACAAAGCTCGCGGAACTCCGGGTCGAAGAAGCGGTTGGCGGCCCGCACGTTGGGCGGGGGCTCCTTCTTCGAGGTGCAGGTGTGCTCCACCTCTTCGATGGCGCCAGCCGCCTCCTTGCCCTTCCCCTTCTTGCCCTTCTTCGGCTTCTTGGCCTTGGCCTTGGGCGCCTCTTCGGGGGCTTCCTCCTCTGCGGGCGCCGCCTCCACCTTCTCCGGAGAGTCGAAGGCGAGGAAGTCCGGGCCCTTGCGGAAGCGCTCGGGGTCGCGCTCATCCTCGGTGATGGTGTTGATGCGCCCGGCACTGTCGAGCATCGCCATGGTGCGGATGTCGGCGAGCCACCGAAGCCCCGAGGCCTGTTCGGGGAAGGTGGTGAACATGAAGCGGCGCATCGACTGCGGACCCAGCACGACGTACCACCCCTGCCCGGACAGCTCCTGGGTGAAGGGGTCGAGCAGTGCGGCACGGAGGACATCGCCGGCGGCGTGGGAGGCGCGGCCATCGGTGCGCGCTCCGGACATCAGGGCGTTGGCGTGGTCGGCCGAAGCCTTGGCGACCGTGCGGGCGCTGCCCAGGTCGCGAATGCCGCCCCCGCGCGGGGTGACAACCAGGCCGTGCACCTTTCCACGCGAGATGTTGTAGGACAGGATGGACATCTTGCCGTTGACTTCGCGAATCTTCGCCAGGGCCGGGGGCGCGACCGGCATCACCCGGGTGCGGAACACGTTGTCCTTTGCCGCCTCGGCCTCGGCCTTCTCCAGGCTCTCGAGGGCCTCTTGCGGGAAGCTGTCGGCCCCGGCCTGCCAGCGCAGCACCCCCGCCCGGAAGGCGGCAGCGGCGGCAAGCAGGCCTTCCCGCGAGGCTTCGTCCATGCCGGACAACAGGTCGCGGCCCGCAGCGGCGTCGGCCTGGGCGCGGTCGAGCAGGTGCCCCACCTCATGGGCGTTGAGAGCAGCACCCAGGACGTCTTCAGTGGGCTCCCGACCGGCCAGGGCCGCGAGGTCGTCCTCATAGGGGATGCCTCCGCTGCCATCGAGCACGGTGCCGGTGGCCAGCCAGCCCCAGCGGTAGAGCGGAAGGGCGGAGACAGCGTCGGACAGGGTCTTCTCCACCCCCGACTGCCCCGCGCCGATGGCGGCACGCCCAGCTGCCCACTTCGAGATGGCAGCGACGCCCGGCCCCTCCGTGGTGACCACCTGGCCCTCGGCGAGGCTGCGCCAGGCCTTCACGACAGCCGGCAGGTCGCCTTCGGGGAATTGTGCGGACCCCTCGACCAGGAGCCGACGGGCGGCGAGCTCCGACTCGAGGGCACCGCCAGCGGGACCGGGAGGCACCATCCGCGCCAGCTCGTTGAGCGTGCCGGCGGCGAGCGCAGGGTCGGCCCGACGGACGGAGTGCTCGAGGGCGAGGCGGGTCTGGATGCGGAGGGAGAGGTCCTTGGTGCGGTCGGCGTGACGCACGGCCCGCTTGAGCCAGTCGCGGGCACCGCTGCCAGCCACCTGGGCGGCAGCCATGGACAGGTAGACGAACTCCCGGTCGGTGAGGCCGGTGCTCGGGACCTCACGGAGGGCCGCATCGATCTCGCCCACAAGTGCCGTGTGGAGCGCACGCGCGGCCAGTCCGCGGGGGCCGGACAGGTTGTCGCCTGCGGCCTTGAGGCCCTCGGCATCGCGGAGCTCCCAGCGCGCCCAGGTGTCGAGCCAGGCGGCCATCTCGGCGCGCTCGGCGTCGTCCTTGAGGAGCGCGGCCTGGGCCTTGGTGGTGCGGGGGTCGCCCGAAGCCAGCGCGGCCCGGGCGAGGGTGAGCCGGAGGTCGGCGCGGTTGTGGGCGGCCTCCCCCGCTTTTTCGAGGGCAGCGGAGGCGGCGGCAGCGATGAGGTCGGGGCGGTAGGCCCGGTCTGCGGTGGACGCCAACACCTTCATGGCGGCATCGAAGCGCGCGATGTCGGAGCCCTCCACTGCACCCTGGGCTGCGAGTCCGGCCCAGCTGGCGATGTCGAGCACCGAAATCTCGACGCCACGGGTGCCGCTCTTGGACGCAGCCAACGAGGCCCGCGCGAGGTTGGCCCGGACCCTGGCCTCGGGGTCGTCGACCTCGGCAGCCTTGGCGTATTCGGCGAATGCTGCGTCGTGCTCGCCCCATCCAGCCCGCACATCGCCCCGGAGTAGAGCGGCCCGCCACCCCGCCACCGCCTCAGCGGTCTCGGTCACCGCACGGGCAGCCCGCGCGTCCTTGGAAGTGGCGAACAGGGACAGTGCGACCACCGGGTCGGTGGGGTCGGCTTCGTCTCCACCAGGCACCTCTCCACCGGCGACCACCGCGCGGGCGATGACGGCAGCGGCGGCGTCGGGGAGGTCGGCCTTGGCGGGGGCGGCCGCGGACAAGGCGCTGGCCCCATCCCCAGCTGCGAGGTGGACCTCCGCAACGGCGAGTGCGCGGAGGCCCGCATCGCCGTTGTCACCGAGCGCAGCCACGGCCTTGCTCGTGTCGCCCATCGCCAGGGCAGCCGAGACCAGGCCCTGCCAGGCCATGGGGCCTTCCGACAGCTTGGCGGCGAAGCCGGATGCGGCCGCATCAGCGTCGCCACCCCAGGCGGCCTGTCGTGCGGCGGCCAAGGGGTCGACCGGCGCGGCAGGCTCCTCTGCGACAGCCTTCGCCTTCGCTTTCGCCTTGGCCTTGCCGGGAGGCTTCGGAGCCAGCGCCTTCTTCGGCGGGTCGGAAACGCCCTCATCACCGCCACTACAGCCGACGGTGAGGGACAAGGAGAGCGACAGGACGAGCGGGACGGAAAGGGCGGAGAGCCAACGGGCACGCATCGCACACCTCCACAGGGGGCCAGAGGCTTACCACACAGCGGTGGCCCGATACAGCGGTGGCCCATTGGTGGCAGAGGGCACCGGGCCCACCGCCGCGGAGGTGGAGGCATCGGAACCGCCCACGCACCAGGTGTGGTCAGATGACCCCGGTCAAGCGCAGAATGAGCGACAGCACCACCGCCACGGTGAGACTCGAGGTGACCACCATCCAGACCCGGGTCGACATAGGCATCCGCGAGGAGGTCGGCAGCAGGGCTGCCTTGCCGCGCGACGAGAGCGTGTCGGGAAGGGTCTCACTGCCTGCGGACACGGGGTCGCGGAGCGTTTCGGGTGGCGACGGCCTGGGGACAGGCGCGGGCTCCCCCCGGCCGGGCTCCACCTTGCCGGGCTCCACAATGCCCGGCTCCACCGGACGCGGCTCCGGATGGGCGCCAGAGACCCACTGGGACACGCCATGGTCGGAAAAGCCGCCGGACGCCTCCGCGAGGTCGGGCTCCTCGGGGGCAGCCCCGGGCCCGAGCGAGAAGACCCCCATCGTGCGGGCGCCGACCAGCTCGGTGGGACGGTCGCCGTGGTCGGTGTCGGAGGCAGGCGCCGAGGCGGCGAGCGGTTGAGAGGCGGACTCCGGCTGCGACTGGCTCGGCTCCTCCCACGTCGGAGCGACGAGGTCGCCGTCGAGCTTGTGTCCCTCGAGAAGGCGCGGCACGACCTGCGCGGCCCAGAGGATGGGTCCAGGCGGCGGCGCACGCAGCCGGAGCTCGTCGAGGCGAGCTGCCAGCATCCCGAGCGGCGGCCGCTGGTCGGGGCTGAAGCTCAGACAGGCCCGCGCGAGGTCCACCAGCGGGGAGACTGCGGGGCCGCGGAGGGTCTCCACCTGCTCGATGCGTGTCGCGAGGGCATCTGCGTGGGCCGCTGCGTCGGGGTCCGAGCTGCGGCCCGGCGGTTGCCCACCCAACAACACGAGCAACAGGGCGCCGAGGCCATAGACCACACCCGCCGCACCCAGCTCGGCGCCGGGGCTGGACCAGGCTGTCAGCCGCTCCGGACGCTCACCCTGGCGCCACACCTGAAAGCCGACCGCCCGCACCGCGCCCGTGGCGTCGACCAGCAGGTCATCGGGCGTGGGGCCGTGGTGCCAGATGCCGTGGCCATCCATCTCGGCGCCCACCGAACACACCGCGTTGGCGGCCGCTGCAGCCTGGGCGACGGCACTTGCGGCAACCCCGATGGGAAGGTGCCCGCCCGCTTCGGCAGCGGCGGACAGAGCCGTGCCGAGGCCCACGCCCTCCACGAATGCATAGGCGAAGACCGGACGCTTCTTGCCGGGCGCCACCGCAAGCGAGTGGAGACGGAGCACGTTGGGGTGGTCGAGGTTGACCAGGAGCATCTTCTCGAGGCCGAGCGCGCGCCCTTCGGCCACACCGGTGGCGCCCACCACGATGAGCGCCTCCTGGGCCGACTCGGCATCCCCGTCGTAGTAGACCCCGCCGCGTCGCACGCCCGAGCGCCAGCCCTTGACAGGCGGGCCGAGCTTCATCTTGACGCGTCGTCCCACTGGAGCTCCGCGGGTGGACAGGTGCGGTGTCACCATAAGCCGTGCGTCGGTCGAACACCCGGGCTTGTCGTGCCGCCCTGGCGCAACCGACTATGTGCGAAGCCACCTGCAAGCGGTCGCCAGACGCAGACACCCCGAACGCCCCGCCTTCACTCCAGGGGTTGACGCGACCCGATCCGTGGGCAGCCCTGCGCGGCACCCAAACGACCCTTCCCGTCCGGAGCCCACGCGATGGCCCGTCTCCCCACCGACAGCGCAGAAGCCGACGCGCCCGATGTCGCCACCGAAGTCGAGATCATCGAGGTCGACGAGCTCTCCGAGGAGTCCGATGCCGACGCCGAGCTCCCGGCCGAAGCGGCAACACCCCCTCGACGCGGTCCGGCGCCTCTGCTTCCCGCCATCGCGCCGCGCAGCTCGCCCGCCCGTCGGGGCGACCTCCTCGGCTACTACCTCTCAGAGGTCCGCCGCTACCCGCTCCTTGAGCCGGAAGAGGAAAAGGAGCTGGCCATCCGGTATCAGGAGGATGGCGACCCCGAAGCCGCACAGCGACTGGTCACCTCCAACCTGCGGCTTGTGGTGAAGCTGGCCTACCAGTACCACCGCCAGTGGGCCAACGTGCTCGACCTCATCCAGGAGGGCAACGTCGGTCTGGTCGAAGCCCTGAGCCGCTACGACCCCTACCGGGGCATCCGCTTCAGCAGCTACGCGCAGTACTGGATTCGCGCGATGATCCTGCGGTTCTTGATGGACAACTACCGCATGGTCCGCCTCGGCTCGACGCGGCATGGCCGCAAGCTGTTCTTCCAGCTCCAAAAGGAGCGCGACCACCTCATCAAGCAGGGCATCCACCCGAGCACGCTCGCGCTGTCCAAGGCGCTCGACGTGCCCGAACAGGAGATCATCAACGTCGACCAACACCTGAGCGCACCGGCCCTGTCGCTGCACGCACCGACGGGAGCTTCCGGAGAAGGTCGGCCGCTGGCCGAGGTGGTCTCCAACGAGCGCGCCGCCAACCCCGAGGCCGACGCCGCCCGCAACGAGCTGGGCGAGGTCTTCCGCGAGCAGCTCGCCATCTTCGAGAAGACGCTTCGCAACGAGCGCGAGCGCACCATCTGGACCGAGCGACTCACCTCCTCCGAGCCCGTGAGCCTCACCGACCTCGGCAAACGCTACGGCGTGTCCAAAGAGCGCATCCGCCAGGTGGAGGCCCGCATGAAGAAGCGCCTTCGCGAGCACCTCACCCGCGAGCTCGGCGACGAGATTCCGATCTACCTCGATGCCCCCGGCAGCCAGGACTGAGCACCGGAACGGCCCGTCGCACCGTCCACACGCAAGCGCCCCCGCACTCCGTTCTGGAGGCGGGGGCGTCGTGTTGGTGGCTCAGCTCAGGCGAAGACGCCAATGGGCAGCTTGAGGTAGCGCATGCCGTTTTCCTCGGCCGGAGGCAGCTTGCCGGCGACCACGTTGGCCTGGATGCTCTGGAAGATGAGGCGAGGCGGACGGAGGGTGGCATCCCGCTCGGTGCGGAACTTCACGAAGTCCTCCCGAGAGGTGTGTCCCTTGAGCTGTTTGTTCTTGGCCTTGGACTCGCCGATGGAGGTCTCGAACTCGAGGGCGCGGCCGCCGGGCTGGTAGTCGTGGCCCACGAACACCGGCGTGTCGTCGGGGTAGGCGTAGAGCTTCTGCACGCTGTCGTAGAGCTGCTCGGCGCTGCCCTTGGGGAAGTCGCAGCGGCCCGTGCCGAAGTCGGGCATGAACAGGGCGTCGCCGGTGAACAGGGCGCCGCCGATCTCGAAGGTCATGCAGGCGGGGGTGTGGCCGGGCGTGGAGATGGCCTTGATGGCGAGGCTGCCGGCGTGGAAGACCTCGCCGTCGTCGAGCAGCTTGTCGAAGGCCTCGGCGTCGTTGATGTCCTGGCGGTTGAACAGGCTGCCGAAGAAGTCCTGCACCACGGTGATGTTGGCGCCGATGCCGATGCCGGCACCGAACTTCTCCTTGAGCCACTGGGAGCCGGAGATGTGGTCGGCGTGGGCGTGGGTCTCGAGCACCCACCGAAGGGTCAGGCCGTGCTGCTCGATGAGGGCTGCGACCTTGTCGTTGCTTTCGTTGAAGAAGCGGACCGCGACGGGGTCGTAGTCGAGCACGGGGTCGATGACGACGGCGTCGCCGGTGGCCTCGTCCCACACGAGGTAGGTCAGGGTGTAGGTGCGGGGGTCGAAGACGGTCTCGATCTTCATGAGAGGCTCCAGGCTGGGGCATTCGGCGAGGCGGTCCGGCGGGATTGGGGGACCGTCCCTGTGTGCATCCATCCAAAGCAGAACCCGTGCCAACCTCGAACCAGGCTGATCCGGACCGCATCCCGACGGCAATCTGGAAAGTCAACCCCTGGCTTGCTGACCTCGCGCAGCCGTAGACGGCCAGTACGACGCCCTCTCGGGCATCGGGGACGTCACCCGAAACGTTGCGTGAACCAACCTGAGTGAAACAGGCGAGACACCCGCAACTCAGACCAGGCTTCCCCGGAAGGGGCCGCCGTTGCGCACCAGGATGACCCGGGGCAGCTCGGCCAGGAGGTCCATGAGGTGGTCGGCGTAGGCCAGCTCCTGTCCACCCTCCACCTGCGCGAGCCCCACGAACACGAGGGCCGAACGACGCGACCGGATGTGGATGGTGTCGATGACCGACACGTAGGGGTCCCGCACCAGCACCTCGACCTCGGCCGTGATGCGCCCGTCTTCCAGCAGCTTTCGGTGCTCCCGGTCGAGCTCGGCGACCGAGGCGGGGTCGTCGGTGATGCTGGCGAGGGTGACCTTCGCGCCGCGCCAGTCGTCGGCAAGACTGAGTAGATGGGCCATCAGCAGCATCATGTCGCCGTTGGCTTCGCGTCCCTTCCACCACACCAGGATCTCGGGGGGACGCGTGAGCCCCGGAAGCTTCGGGGGACGGCTGCCCACGCCGCGCACCACCATGGTCGACTTGAACAGGGACGCGAGCTGACGGCTGCGGACCAGCATGGCGGCCACACGCTCGGGGTCGTCGCCGGGCCACCCGAAGACCACCATGTTGGAGTCGATGCCGCCAAAGCCGTTTGCCTGGGCCACCACCATGAAGCCGGCCTCTCGGTCGGGCACCTCGATGACCTCGGTGAAGGCCAGCAGACCCGCTTCCTCGAGCAGCTGCGAGTTGTGGAGACGCAGCGCCTCGGCCCGGGTGTGGTCGCCGTGCTCGGGGTCGGTCTCGATGAGCGTGGTGGCGGTGACGATGCCGCGGTCCTGGCCGAAGTGGCTCGCCAGCGCGACCAGATCGACGCTGCGGGACACGTCCATCGAAAACACGAGGATGTGGGGACGCCAGTTGCGGGAGTCGTGGTGGGCCCGGCGAAGCTGCAGCATCGACAGGCGCGCGAGCGCGAACCACAGGCCGGTGCGCAGGTCGCCCCAGGCCGCCTTGAGGGTGCGCCGGCGGAGCATCCACCAGATGCCGCCCTCGATGACCACCGCAGCGAAGAAGGCGATGGGGCTGATGGCGGCCATGGCCACAAAACACCCGGCCGCCCCCAGGAAGCTCACCCACCAGGGCACGCGGATGCGGGGGCGGTAGTGGGGGTCGTTGACCAGCGCTTCGAGACCGGCGGCGAGGTTGAGCATGCCGTAGGTC
>ENA-OWNT01000846-OWNT01000846.1-seawater-metagenome-genome-assembly--contig:-NODE-846-length-52305-cov-8.241192_pt1 | contig 52305 bp, 48 predicted proteins | sample MGYA00238136_ERZ651165 | MGnify/ENA primary metagenome ERZ651165 (study PRJEB26861, sample SAMN08777766) | seawater metagenome | isolation source: coastal seawater | place: USA: Florida | collected... | reverse complement strand
TCTTCTTTTGCCATGTAAAGCAGTTACCTCAGTAATTCAAAATTTTTGCCGCGCAGACCTTACCCAATCTTGGGTTCAGTGTAAAGCAATTAAGTGGGTTTTTTAGTAAATAGACGCCATTCGTTGTCGCTAAACTGCTCAAAGGGCAAAAACTTATGCTTATATGACATCTTTTGACACCCTTGTACATAATAACCCAAATACACAAAGCGATGACCAAGTGTTTTAGCCTGCTGTATTTGCATAAGTATCATCCAAGTACCGAGTGATGCAGACGCATAGTCTGGGTCAAAAAATGTATAAAGCGCAGAGAGTGCACCTTGAGATTCGTTAGCATCAACAATGTCTGTCACGGCTACTGCGATTAGTTTATCGCCGTCGTAGGCCTCTAAAAAGTGTGTGGTCATCCACTCGCATCGAACGAAGCTATCAAATTGTGTTTTAGACGGTGGATACATACTGCCATCCGCATGTCGTTCGCTGATATAGCGCTCGTAAAGCGGATAATAAAGGGCGTTAGGTTCATCAACAAGGCGCACGTTAAATGCGCTGTTTGCATTTAAAATGCGCTTCTGACTGCGAGATGGGCGGAAGTCGTCAACGGGAATTCGTACCGATTGGCACGCATTACAATTAGGGCAATGGGGGCGATAAATTTGCTCGCCGCTGCGTCTGAAACCTGCCTGAATTAACTGAGAATATCGCCATGATTGGAAGTCGCTACTCTCAGCATATACAAGTAACTGTTCTTGCTCATCAGGCAAATAGCTACAGGTAAAAGACTGCGTAATTCCAAACTTCATGGTGTTATAACCTTGGCTTGCCAACGTTCAATATATTCATCAGAGAGTTCACCTTTATCGTTCAAAGTGTGGTTGTTTATACGCAATTTTTCAATAAAAGTGTTTCTTGAAATTGCTTTTGCACCCAAAGATTCAAGGTGATCCGTTGGCAACTGGCAGTCGATAAATGCCATGTTGTGAGACTTCATGTGTTGCACAAGCGACAGCATTGCTAATTTCGATGTGTTACTTTTAACGTGAAACATAGACTCACCACAAAAAATATTGCCTATGCCCACACCATATAAACCACCCACTAGCATATCGTCTTCCCACACCTCGACAGAGTGCGCAAGACCAAGCCCATGCAGCTGTGTGTAGGCCATCATCATATCGTCGGTAATCCATGTCTCAGTTGACATGTCATTACCGTCTGTACGTTTTCTCGGAATGGAAGAACAAGCGTCGATAACGCGTTCGAACGCATGATTGAGCGTTACTTTGTATTTTTGTTGTCTAGCAAGCTTCTTAAGGCTTTTCGACGCGATAAAGTCGTCTAATTCAATAATGGCGCGTGGGTCCGGCGACCACCATAACAACGGCTCGTCATCGCTAAACCATGGGAAAATACCTTGTGAATAGGCTGAAAATAACCTAGAGGGGCTTAGGTCAGCACCGAAAGCGAGCAGTCCGTTGGGCTCGGATAACGCAGTATGTACAGGAGGGAAGGGCGCGCCTTCTTCAATATAATGTAACGCAATCATAATAAAAAAGGCCCTTGGTTAAGGGCCTTATCATTTTAAAGCTAATGCTATTTAGACGCTAAACCGTCAAGGAATTTTTCAGCATCAAGCGCAGCCATACAACCAGTTCCTGCTGATGTAATTGCCTGACGATAAATGTGATCGCTTACGTCACCTGCTGCAAAAACACCTTCTACGCTGGTTTGTGTCGCGTTACCATTTGTACCACTGTTAACAGTGATATAGCCGTCTTTCATTTCAAGCTGACCGTCAAAAATGTCGGTATTTGGCTTATGGCCTATAGCAATGAATAGACCCATTACATCAAGCTCTTCTGTTGCTTCGCTTTCAGTGTCTTTAATGCGGATCTTAGTAACGCCCATGTCGTCACCCAGCACTTCGTCTAGCGTGCGGTTTAAGTGCAGTACAACGTTACCGTTCTCTGCTTTATCACGTAAACGCTGCTCTAGAATCTTTTCACTACGGAAGGTGTCGCGTCTGTGAATTACATGCACTTCTGAAGCGATGTTAGATAGATAAAGCGCTTCCTCAACAGCCGTGTTACCACCACCAACAACCGCAACTTTTTGGTTGCGATAGAAGAAACCATCACACGTTGCACATGCCGATACACCTTTACCCATGAATGCCTGTTCAGACTCCATACCAAGGTATTTTGCAGATGCGCCCGTTGCGATGATAAGCGCATCACAAGTGTATGTGCCGCTGTCGCCATAAAGCGTGAATGGGCGTTTGCTTAAATCTGTTTTATTGATGTGGTCAAAGATGATTTCAGTATCAAATTTTTCAGCATGCTTCTGCATACGTACCATTAAATCTGGGCCAGTAAGACCTTCTGGATCGCCCGGCCAGTTTTCTACTTCTGTAGTGGTAGTAAGCTGTCCGCCTTGTTGAATCCCAGTAAGAAGTACAGGTTCCAAGTTAGCGCGTGCTGCATAAACTGCCGCTGAGTAGCCAGCAGGGCCTGAACCTAAAATAAGTAGACGGACGTGTCTGCTTTCTGCCATTTTCGTCTCCAAGTATTGTACCCACTTATGGGCATATGTTCTTTCTATAATACGCTAGATGAGGGCATCACGTTATATTTCAACCTCAATGCTAGTCTGCATTTTTATTGTTCTAATTTTGAAGGCCGTATGATGCCTTCAATGAGGTCAAAAGTCACTTAAAGAGTGAACGTTCTTATATGTTCTTGTTCTAAATAAATGTGGCTGATGGTGTCTTTATGATTGAATACAACTAAGATTGAATGTTACTTATTAAAGTTTCTCCACATTAAGCGGTTGCGGTTAGTCAACCGTAATTTATGAGTAACATAGCTTGTATTAGTTAAAAAGCGTATTACAATTTCGAGTGTAAGCAGCAAAGAGTGTGCGTAACTTTCGTTCGGATCTTAAACTCAAGTATGAGCGCGGTTAAAACTGCCAGTGAGAAAACTTAAGACCAAATAGCCTGAAAGTTAAACCGCGAAGAATACAAGCTCCGAGTTGTGTTATTTTGAGGAGAGAAGCCATGTCGCAATCAGTGATGGCAATGCTAAAAGACGGTCAGCAGTACATGAAAACATGGCCAATGAAGAAAGAGTTGTACGCCTTTTTTCCTGAGTGTCGCGTTGTGGCTGCAACTAAATTTGCAATAAAAACCATGCCTCCGGTAGCGTTAGTATCTTGTGCTTTGTTATTGCAGAACCTTGGCGCCGAGTATCTTCCTCAAACCATCGCTATTGGCGCATTTTTCTTAAGCCTTCCTTTACAAGGCTTGTTATGGCTTGGCCATCGTTCTGATCAGTATTTGCCTCCACAACTTAAAAGTTGGTATCAAGAGATCCACGCAAAAATGCGTACGCAAGGTTGTAATGTGGCCTCCGCAAAATCAAAACCAAAGTACAAAGAATTGGCAAAGCTATTAAAAACCGCCTTCAACGACTTAGATAGCGTATTCACCAAGCACTGGTTCAACTAAAGACCTGCTTCAGTTTAACCCAGATTCAACCTACTGATACCAACTACTGCAAAGCGGGTATAAGGATTTGATTGCAATGCCTGCACCTGTATTGAGTACCCTTTCTAACGTTGTTATGCCTGCGTGTTGAGAGAGAATACGTATTGCATTGGCATTGATATGCAAATGTTTTTACAGCCGACTTGGTATCAAACGTGTGTGTAGTATTAGGTTCGCGATTGAATACACCACGCATAATGCTTTGCCATTCGGTGCCATGAGGTTTCACTTTTCCAAATAATTGCCATACCAATAAGTGACTTATCTCGTGGGGCACCACGTCGGTAAGAAACGCTTCGGTATTTTCTTTAAACAACACAGGGTGAAAGTTAATTCTGTTTTGTTGCAAAAACGCAGAGCCAGCATTTTTCCCTGAACGACGAAAAGAAAGCGTGGGGCGCGTAAAGTACCTTTTAAAATAGCTATCAGCCTGCTGATAGTATTGCTCTACAGCGTCTTCAATAGCATGTTTTAGGGCAGGGGGTAAATCGGAAAGTGCGATACTTACACCTAAATAGGAAGAACGGTTAAAAATAAAAACGCGCTTGTGATAGTTAACACAAGCGCGATTTGAACTGTTTAATGTCGGCTATGTTTTCGTAATACCTTACGTCGCTTTTTTTACCTGACGTCACAGGGCAAACAAAGTACGTAGGTGCCTTTAGGGTCGTTTAGGCGGTTAACAACGCTGAACTCTTTAAGTACGCGTTTAAACTCGTTTACTAATGCTGAATCGGCATTAGAAAATTGCCATTTACCAACATAAGTCATCGCCTGACCAAAGAACTCTTTCCAGAATAGGTCTTGTGCTGATAAAGAGTGTTGTACGTACTGCGTATCGTATTCTTCCAATGCAGCAAACTCTGCCGCTGCAGACACAGCATCTTCAAGCGTGCCAAGCTGGTCAACAAGTCCAAGTTCAAGCGCATCTTCACCAATCCATACGCGGCCCTGCGCTACATCGTCTACTTCTTCAACCGTCATCTCGCGTGATGATGCAACAAGTGATAAGAAATTGCCGTACGTGTTTTCAACATTACGCTGCAAAATTTGACCGAATTCTGGTGCCAATGGACGCGCTACCGAGAACCCAGTGAGTTCAGTAGAGCCAACGCCGTCACTATGAACACCAATATAATCAAGCGAATTTTCGTACGTCATAAACATACCGAAAACACCAATTGAACCTGTGATAGTGCTTGGGCTTGCAATAATCTTGTCGGTGCTGGCCGCAATCCAATAACCACCTGACGCTGCATAGGTGCTCATTGATGCAACAACAGGTTTACCGGCTTGCTGTAGCTGTAGCACTTCTTGCCTAATAATTTCCGACGCGAACGCGCTTCCCCCTGGAGAGTCAATTTGAAGTACCACTGCTTTAACGCTGTCGTCCAAACGCGCCTTTCTTAACAAACGCGCAGTACTGTCACCGCCAATTGTTCCTGCTTTTTGGTCGCCATCTAAAATGGTACCCTTAGCTACAACAATAGCCACTTTGTCTATATTGTTTTCAATTGCCGGCAATGGCGGGTTTACCACCTTCAAATAAGTACTGTACGCGGTTAAGTTCACGCCGTGGCGGTTATCACCTTCACCTACCAGTTCAATAAGCTCTTGTCTTACTTCTTCACGGGTTTTAAGCGCATCAACCCATCCATTTTCCAGAGCGTATTGTGCAAAGTCCCCGCCAGCTGCCTCAAACTTTCCTAGCAGCCCCTCAAGTGTTTCGTCGAAATTCGATGTTTCAATGCCTCGTGCAGCGGCAACATCTTGCTTGTATTGATTCCAATAGCCATCAAGCCATTGCTTCTCTGCTTCTTTGGCTTCCTCTGACATATCGTTACGCATGATTGGCTCAACAGCCGACTTGTACGTACCTACACGAAAAATGTGTGTTGTCACTTTAAGCTTTTCAAGCATATCTTTGAAATACATGCCGTATCGACCGTAGCCTTCAAGCATTAAGCCGCCCATTGGGTTCAAATAAATGTTGTCAGCATGCGCAGCAAGATAGTATTGGTCTTGAGAGAAGTAATCGCCAATCGCGTACACCGGCTTTTCAGATGTTTTAAATTCATCTATGGCTTCTGCTACCACACGCAGTTTATCTAATCCGCCACCTGTTAAACCGTGCAGGTCTAGGACTAGCGCTTTAATACGACGATCTTTCTGTGCATTTTCTAACACTTTGACTACATCGCGTACCAGTACCTCCGGGTTGTCCGGTTCATCACCAAGGGCGTCTTGTAGGAATTGTTCAAACGGGTCAATGCCTTCTTTTTCGATAACCAGTTTACCGTTTAGTGTTAAATACAAAGCACTATTTGCATTAACGGTAAGAGGGTCGTTGTCTGAGCTGGTTGCCGCGATAATGATACCCGCGAAAATGACAATAAAGATGATATTAAAGAAAAGTTTGCGGGTGAAGTTGAGCACCGTCCACAAGCCAATAAACAAGGATTTTGTCCAATTTCCTTTGGCTGCCATAAATCACTACCTTTTTTAAATTATTTTCAACAGGTGTTTGTATCGATGTAATTCAGTGCGTTGAGGTTACTCGCACGTCGTCATTCTATTATGTTACCTAAATCGAGTAAGATCGCTAATAGAATTGTAATTTTTTGTTATGTTTGACACATCCACGTTTAATTCTCTTTGCTATCAAGCCATTGGCTTATGAGCTTCGCAATACGTTTATGATCATTTTCACTTAGCTGCATAAGCAATTTACCTGATGGCGGTTTGTATCGGGTTTTTTCGTGCCCTTTTTGCATAATTCGTGTAAACGGCGATGTTTTTGACTGCTTAGATGAAATTTTTTTCATAGTTTGTCGTTCTACTAACTACCATACAATTACAGGTTGATGCTCATGACATCTCTTTATTCTAAATTCGTAGACAGTTTACGCCATGTAGACGGCATCCCATTATTACTGCTTCGCTTATATCTTGCACCAGTAATGATTCAAGCAGGCTGGAACAAAGCGTCAAGCTTTGATGGTATCGTAGACTGGTTTGGTAATGAAGACTATGGGCTTGGTCTTCCATTTCCGCTGGTCATGGCATTTTTGGCCACCGCAGCGGAGTTAGTGGGCGGAATATTCATTTTATTCGGTGCATTAACACGGTTGGTAAGTATTCCATTAATGATAACCATGATTGTAGCGATGGTAAGCGTACACGCAGAAAATGGCTGGCTGGCCATAGCAGATGCTTCGTCTTGGTTAGCAGACGGTACCATTTTACTTAATGAAAGCGTAATGGAAGCACCTGACAAACTGGCCGCAGCGAAGTCGCTGTTACAAGAGCACGGTCATTATGACTGGCTAACATCGAGTGGAAACTTTGTTGTGCTGAACAATGGTATTGAGTTTGGTGCAACGTACTTCGTTATGTTGTTGGTATTGTTTTTCTATGGTGGCGGGCGTTACGTAAGTGTTGACCACTTCTTTACCAAGAGAGAACTCAGCTGAGCCATACCGCTTACTTAAACCAATTAAGACCGGATTTTTCTGGTCTTTTTTGTAAGTGAGTCGTAGGATCCTGTGTATACAAATCAACGCCGTTATCTTGTTGATATTAACAACACTTTTTGGGTGGAGAACGCACATGGATGCACTAACGTTATTATTAAATAGAAGCTCTCAACCTCGTTTATCGGCGCCCGCGCCATCGGGGGACGCGCTTGAAAACATAATGCAAGCAGCGCTTCGCGCGCCAGATCACGCTTGCCTAACGCCGTGGCGCTTTATTGTTTGTGAAGGTAAGGGCCTCGACAAATTAGGGGCGTTGTATGAGCAATCAGCCATTGAAAATGATAAGTCGCAAAAAGAAATTGAGCGTGCGGTGCAGCTACCGCATCGAGCACCAATGGTTATCGTTGCAATAGCCAAATACACTGAGCACGAAAAAGTGCCTAGAGTTGAACAAATCGCTTCAGCAAGTTGTGCAGTGATGGCGATGCAAATGGCTGCGGTAGCGCAAGGTTTTAACGGAATGTGGCGCACGGGTAGCTACGCACAGTGTGAAACGGTTAAAAATGGCTTGGGGTTAGCCGAAGATGATGAAATTGTAGGATACTTGTACTTAGGAACGCCTGCGTTTGAGCCTGCGCCTAAACCGCAACGAAACAGTGCAGATTACTTCGAATATTGGAAGTAAAGGGTTATGAGATAGAAAAAAGCGCCGTTTATGGCGCTTTTTTAATGCCTAATATCTACAAACAGTAGGTATTTAGCCTCGAATGTTTAATTACACAATCTCGGCGCTAAAAACTCAATGTTGCGTTATAACCAGCGAATTTGCGGATATTGATAACGCGGTCTTCATCTAGCATCCAGTATTGACCTTTAATACCTTTGAGCACGCCGGTAAATGCAGGTGTTTTATCAAGGTTTAGCGATTTAATCTTTACCGGATATTCTTCTACAGGATAGTGAATATCGTGCGTAACCGCGTTGACCTCTGATACCGCTTGTAAACCTTTTTCTTGTTTAAGTGCCTCGAGCTCAGCGCTAATCTTTTCCATAAGTTCAGACTTAACCGCCTCTAGGTCAACCTCGTCTGGCTTTCCTTTTAGCATGGTTCGCCAGTTTGTTTTATCGGCTATGTGATCTTTACACAATGTTTCTACTAAGCCGCTTGTTAAACGGTCGGGCACGCGCAGCATTATCGTTGCCTGTGTAGCACCTTGGTCCATCCAACGTACTGACACACCATCAGAGACTTGGCGAGTAATGCCTACTTTTACGGTGCCTGTGTTCGCCAAGTAAACAAAATGCTCGCTAAAACAATGCTCTTCACCCCACTGTGGCTCGCGGCAGGTGCCCTCATGATAGTGACATTTTTCAGGTTTAATAATGCAGCTATCACATTGCGCAAGTGAAATTAGACAGGGATAGCAGTAGCCCTGATTGAAGCTTTTTTTGGTTTTTCGGTTACAGCTGACGCAGTTAATTTCGCCATTAAAGTTAAGCGTAATTTCTTTACCTATAAGTGCATTAACATCAACCAAATCATCACCAATAGGGAGCGTATAGCTTACTTTGTTGTTTTCATCTGCTTGGGTACGCATCTTTTTAAGCATACCCGTATAAGTCGTTGTCACTGTATTGCCTTATATTTATTGTTTGTTTTAATGGTTTGAAAATTAAAACCTAGTTTTACTAGTCGCTTAGCTCACCACGCAAGTTTTGCGTTAGCATCTTACTTACTTCGTCAAATGTGAGGTCTTTACTTAGTAGGTAGTGCAGCTTTGCCAGTGCCGCTTCTGGCGTCATATCACTGCCAGATAATACACCTACCTCTTGTAAACCATGCCCTGTAGCATAGCCGCCCATATTAACGCGACCGCGCATACATTGTGTGCAGTTTAGCACTGGTATCTCACGAGACTTGGCATATTTTAGCTGTGAAATAAGCTCTGGGTTTTGTGGGGCATTGCCAACACCATAGCTTAATAAAATGAGAGCATTGACAGGTTGTTGAAGCGTATTTTTTATAACCTCTGGCGCAATGCCAGGATACAGGCTAACCATGCCAATGGGCTGGGCTTTTACGCTTGATACCGTTAAGGTGTTTTCAGGCGATTCAGCAAGCTTGCCCGCTTTTACTCGAATGTTAATACCGGCTTCTAAAAGGGGAGGGAAATTGGGTGAATCGAATGCGCTAAAACCGTCAGCGTCCACTTTACGACTTCTATTTCCACGTAAAAGTCGGTTGTTAAAAAATAAACCGACTTCAGCAATAGGGTAGTTTGCCGCAACATACAATGCATTCAGTAAGTTTACTTGCCCGTCTGAACGTAGCTCAGCTAATGGAATTTGTGACCCTGTAACAATAACAGGCTTAGACAAATCTTCTAGCATGAAACTTAGGGCTGACGCGGTGTAAGCCATAGTGTCAGTGCCGTGCAAAATAATGAATGCGTCGTAAGTGTCGTAGTTGTCGGCGATATCGTCAGCTATGCGCTGCCAATCAGACGGATTCATGTCAGAAGAATCGATAAGGTTATCGTACTCATGTAACGTGAATAACGGCATTTCAGGGCGATGGAACTCTGGCATGTTTCTGAGCGTATCTGCAAGGAAGCCTGCAGCTGGTACGTAGCCTTGTTTTGACGGCTTCATGCCTATGGTTCCGCCGGTGTAGGCAATGTAAATATGTTTGCGCATCAATAAACCTTACTTACCACTGTAAACAAAAAAGCGGTGTTAACACCGCTTTTGTATTTTAGTTTGTAATGGCACCAACGTAATGGTGCCTTGTTTTTATTTTACTTCTTTACCTGCTGCCTGTTGGTCGGCGTGGTAACTTGAACGTACCATAGGACCACAAGCTGCATGAGTAAAACCAATTTCTTTTGCGTAGTCGCCAAGTGCATCAAATTCTTTTGGATGAACATAGCGCTTAACAGGATAGTGGTGGCGACTTGGCTGTAGGTACTGACCAAGTGTAAGCATATCAACGTTGTGCTCACGCAAGTCGCGTAACACGCCTTGAATTTCTTCGTTTTCTTCACCCATCCCCATCATAAGACCTGATTTAGTCATAACATCTGGGTGTTGTGCTTTGAATTTCTTCAACAGGTCAAGAGACCACTGGTAGTTTGCACCAGGACGACACTCGCGATATAAACGCGGGATAGTCTCTAAGTTGTGGTTGAACACATCTGGTACGCCATTTTTGAAGATTTCAAGTGCGCGATCCATACGGCCGCGGAAGTCCGGTACAAGCACTTCAATTGTGGTAGAAGGGCTGTGCTCACGAATTGCGTTAATGCAATCGACAAAGTGTTGTGCACCACCGTCTCTTAAATCGTCACGGTCCACAGAAGTGATAACAACATAGCGAAGGTTCATCTCAGCGATGGTTTTCGCTAGTTTTTCTGGCTCTTCTGCACTGGGTGGAAGTGGTTTGCCGTGCGCAACATCACAAAATGGACAACGACGAGTACAAATGTCGCCTAAAATCATGAACGTTGCAGTGCCGTGGTTGAAACACTCTGCCAGGTTCGGGCAGCTTGCTTCTTCACACACTGAATGAAGGTTATTCTTGCGCAACGTTTTTTTAATGTGGTCAATCTTCTCGGTAGTACGAGGAAGCTTAATTTTAATCCACTCAGGCTTGCGCAGCATTTCTTCCTTTTCTGTAGGAATAATGGTGACTGGAATGTGTTTTACTTTTTCATCATCGCGGAGTTTTACACCCGCTTGAGGTCGTGCGTTACTCATCAAAACCTTCTTTATATGTTGTTTCCGTGATGGAAAGCGCTTCAAGTAGTAATTGGGTTAACTCACTGCCGGCAACAGAAAGCGATGTTGGACCTTGGAGTCTGGCAGTGTCTACCATCTCCATACCCGCATATCCACAAGGGTTAATTCGCTGAAACGGTGATAAATCCATATTAACATTTAACGCTAACCCATGGAACGAACAGCCATTACGTATTCTTAAGCCAAGGGAACACACTTTTTTTTCGTCGACATAAACGCCAGGTGCATCGGGCTTTGGATAGGCTTTAACGCCATATTTTGCAAGTAGTCCGACCACAGCTTCTTCCATCGCCGTGACTAAATGTCGAACACCCAGTTTGCGGCGCTTAATATTGAGCATTAAGTAAATAACTTGCTGGCCAGGCCCGTGATAGGTCACTTGACCGCCGCGATCTACTTGCACAACAGGAATATCGCCAGGCATAAGAATATGCTCGGCCTTTCCAGCCTGACCTTGGGTAAATACAGCGTCGTGTTCTACTAGCCACAATTCATCTTGGGTGTGCTCGTCACGTTCATCCGTAAAGCGTTTCATGGCCTCAAAAATTGGCTCATACGCTTGACGACCAAGTTGTCGTACTATGACGTTTTGCATGCTTGGCGTAGTGTTTGTAGCTGCGTTAGCAGTTAGTTCGCTCACTTACAGGACAACCCTAACCAGTTCTAGTTTTGCTAGCTCAGTGTAAATCGTTTCCATGTGCTCTTTACTGGTAACTCGCACACTAACCGATACCGAATGATACGTGCCTTTGCTGCTTGGTTTAACCGCAGGAGAGTAGTCGCCTGGTGCGTGCTGCTGCAAACACGATACTACCTGTTGAGGCAGGTCTTCATGTGCCACACCCATCACTTTAAAAGTTTGGTTTGTTGGGAAGTCTAATAGTTCGTCGAAACGGGTATCCATGCGATATCCTTGGTACTGTCAATCTCATATAAAAAACGGCCAGATTGTAACAAATCTGGCCGCTTCACAACTAGCATTTACGCTAAAAAAACATAGCTAACACGCTTGGCGTGTAAACCTATTTACCCATGAAATAGAATAAAAGGCTTATGTTTATTCATCATCAAAACCTAGCTGAAGCATAATGTAGTCTTTCATTCGGTTGAAAAAGCTACCTTCTTTTACTTCTTGAAGGGTGACTAGCGGATAACTTGCCACGTCTTCACCATCTAATTGAAGGTAAAGCTTACCGACCACTTGGCCTTTTGCCAGCGGCGCTTCTAGCTTCTTATCAAGCTCGAAATTCGCTTCAAGATTAGCGGCTTGGCCGCGTGGGATAGTAATGGGGGTAGATTGGTTAATTCCAAGGTCTACCGTTTCTCTGTCACCCATGTAGATGCGGTGCGCTACAAAACTATGGCCTGCTTGATAAGGGGTTAGTGTTTCGAAGAATCTAAACCCGTACTTAAGTAGCTTCTTGTTTTCTACCTTACGAGCACGCTCACTGTCTGTGCCCATTACAACCGAAATAAGGCGCATATCGCCTTGTTCTGCTGAGGTAATAAGGCTGTAGCCAGCATCTGACGTATGACCCGTTTTAATACCGTCTACGTTAAGGCTTTTGTCCCAAAGTAGGCTGTTGCGGTTATACTGCTTGATACCGTTAAAGGTGAACTCTTTCTCGCTGTAAATTTTGTACATTTCAGGCGTTTCAGCAATCAATGCTCTTGAAAGCACAGCCATATCACGTGGTGTTGTATAGTGGTCTGGGTCGTGCAAGCCGTGTGCATTAACCCAGTTTGAGCCTACAAGGCCTAACGACTGAGAGTGTGCATTCATCATGCTAGCAAAGGCTGACTCTGACCCTGCTACGTGTTCGGCCATTGCAACACAAGCGTCGTTACCTGACTGCACCACAATACCGCGAAGAAGGTCACGAACAGAAACCTGCGTACCTACTTCTATAAACATTTTTGACGAGTCAGGGAATTTCTTAGCCCACGCGTTTTCAGAAATGGTCACTTCGTCGTCTAGGCTGATGTTGCCTGCTTGAAGCTCTTTACCGATAACGTAAATCGTCATTATTTTTGTAAGGCTTGCCGGTGCCAACTGCATGTCGGCGTTCTTCGAAGCAATTACGTGACCTGTTTCAAAATCGGTAAGTAAGAAACCTTCAGCTGCAACAGTGGGGGCCGGCGGTGTAACAACCGCTGCGTGAGCAATGTTTAGCAAAGCGCCGATCAGAAGGAAGGCGAATGAAAGTAATGACGGTTTAGCGCGTTGAATTGTTCTATGCATGGTTCTAATATCTTTGACCGTTTTATCCGTTTATGTGTGTAGCAATAAGATAAAGACAATACGTGAAACTACAATTATCACGATATCTAAGCTACCCAAATTAGCGTTTTAGTAGTTCAGCCTTCAACGATGTTGAATGACGATGGGGTGATCCTATCGAAAGGCTGAGTATAAGACTAGGTTTTATCAAAAAAGTTTAGGCGTGAGTAGGTATTAGACGAAGAAACTCTGATATTGCCTGTTAAATGACACAATTGCGCCATATTGTTGATTGAATTGTGTTCAGCCTGCGGCGTTTCAGCTAATGCGTTTGACCTAATACGGTTGCGATAGAGCGTAGGCATTTGGGTAACCGTTTTGTCGAAGTTGTTGTAACACTTCTGCGACCACCGCTTCATCGTAGATGGGACCAAGCTGCAATTTGTAGATACTCTCTGCCTGAGGAAGATGGGCAGGAATTTGATAAAGTGCCGACAGCACATTTGATATCGATTTCGCTTTTTTGGCGTCTGACAAGGCAGCTACCTGTATAAACACAGCTTGTTCACTTTGCGCATTATTTACTGTGTGTGCTTCTTCGACTATTTCTGTAGTTGGTTCATTCGCCACTTGAACGTCCTGAGCGACTTTTTCACTAGAGCTGCTTGCAATGGTGGGCGTGGCGTCGATACCTAGATACTCGTCATAAGATACGGTAGGCCTATTTCCTATAGTCACGTTGTTGTGTTCGTCAAAATGGATAACTTCAAGCTTAACTTTTGTCGTGCCTTTACTGTGATAGCCTAACTTTACCGCAGCGGCATAAGATAAATCGATAATGCGGTTATCGTGAAAAGGGCCTCTATCGTTCACCCGTACAATAGCTTGTTTGTTGTTTTCTAGATTCGTTACACGAACGTATGAGGGCAGGGGAAGCGTCTTGTGAGCTGCACTCATGGCAAACATGTTGTAAGTTTCACCGTTCGACGTTAAGTGCCCGTGGAATTTCTGACCATACCAGCTGGCGTATCCCGTTTGTTCATACCCCTTGCCCGACGTCATTGGCGTATAGTGTTTACCAAGCACCTTATAAGGGCGACTGTTGAACATGCGGTAGGCTTCATACTTAGGCACTGCATCAAGCGTTTCTGGCTCTTTAGCTATATGGCGTGGAGCCGAGTCGTGCTTTTGTGCGTATCGACCTGAAGGTGTAGATTCACAGCCCACAATCAACGTAACACAAATAAGCATAAAAAACGTTTTGGTAAATCTAAGTGCGTGGTTCTCTCTATGCTTAAACAACATGTTTTCTACCGTGACATCAATCGTTTTTGAGTAGCAATTGACATTAGAATGCCAAAGCCAGCCATTAATGTCACCATAGACGTACCGCCATAGCTCACTAGCGGAAGGGGAACGCCAACAACCGGCAGAAGCCCTGATACCATGCCCATATTTACAAACACATAAACAAAAAACGTAAGCGTTATGCTGCCGCCTAATAATTTCGAGTAGGCGTCTTGGGCTCGGCTTGAAATAATAAGGCCTCGCGCAATGATGAAAAGATAAATTGTCAGTAATACCATTACACCGGTAAGACCGAACTCTTCGCTGAACACAGAGAAAATAAAATCGGTATGTCGTTCGGGCAAAAATTCTAATTGAGACTGAGTGCCTTGCAGCCAACCTTTGCCGTCCACGCCACCTGAACCAATAGCTATTTTAGATTGAATAATATGGTAGCCGGAGCCTAGAGGGTCGCTCTCAGGGTTCAGAAAAGTTAACACGCGCTGTTTTTGATAGTCTTTCATTAAGAAAAACCACATGACAGGTGTAAATGCACCTACAAGCGCCCCCACTATGGAGATTAAGCGCCAGCTCATTCCGGCAAGAAATATAGCAAATATTCCCGAACTGGCGATTAGAAGTGACGTTCCCAAGTCGGGCTGCTTGGCAATTAAAATGGTAGGCACAACAACCAGCCCAAACCCTATTATTATATGTGTAGTGCGCGGTGGCATAGTGAATTTACTGATATACCAAGCCACCATCATAGGTACTGCAAGTTTCATAAGTTCAGATGGTTGAAAGCGAATAAAGCCAAGATCTAACCAACGCTGTGCGCCTTTGCCCATATCGCCAAACAACAGCACCGCTATCAGCATTAATAGCCCTATCGCAAATGCATAGGTGGATAAGCGTCGGTAAAAACCTGGTGGAAGTTGAGCAAGCGCAAACATGACGATAAAGCTTAAACTTAAGCGCACAAACTGACGTTCCATTTGTGCTGCATCCTGACCCGATGCAGAGTACAGTGTGAAAAGACCTACACCGCTTAATACTAGAAGGCCAACTAGAAGCCAGCCATCAATATGTATTCGCTGCAGAAAGCTCACTTTGTTTGGATTTATTGTTGTTCTTTTCATTAATGGCCGCTACTTACGCTTTCTTGGTGTTGACGCGAATAATTTGGCTGGTTCTTAGTGTCAGCGTCTTTATTACTCTGTGTGGAAGCGACATCGAAAACGCGATCTCTAAAATAAAAGTCCATGATTTGACGAGCCACTGGTGCGGCATTTTTACTACCGCCACCTACGTTTTCAAGCACTACCGTAACGGAAATTTCAGGGTCATTAAACGGTGCAAAACCTACATACATGGCGTTATCGCGCAGTCGTTCATCTATTTTAGTCGCATCGTATTTTTCGTTTTGACCCACTGTAAACAACTGTGCGGTTCCTGTTTTACCTGCAGAGTCGTAGTTTGTGTCGGCGAATGCTGTACGAGCACCACCCTCTTCACCGCTAACCACGTCATGCATGGCATTTAAAATCACATCCAAGTTTTCTTGGTTTTTTATTTCAATAGGACGAAGCGACTTTAAAGGTATTAAGTCCACAGTGCTGTCGGGGTTTTTATAGCCGCGAATAATCTGAGGTATGTAGCGCTCACCTCGATTGATAAGCGCATTGACTGAATGAGTAAGCTGTACTGGGGTTGTGGTCCAGTAGCTTTGACCAATACCTACTGGAATAGTATCGCCCACATACCATGGTTGATTAAAACGGGCGCGTTTCCAGCCTCTACTTGGCATATTCGCATCCGATTCTTCATACAAATCAATACCGGTAAAATCGCCAAAACCAAACTCATACATCGCTTCGCTAATTTTATCGATACCAAGTTTGTATGCTAAGTCGTAGTAGAACGTATCGCAGGATACTTCAATGGCCTTAGACACGTTGACATTACCATGGCCCCAACTGCGCCAGTCGCGCCACGTATGTGATACGTTGGGTAATTGATAACGACCATTATCAACAATGGTGTAATCTTCGGTAATTATACCTTCTTCAAGACCTAACAAACCTAAGTGCGGCTTTACGGTTGATGCTGGCGGGTATTGGCCCTGAGTGGCTCTATTAATAAGCGGTCTATCTGGTGAATTTAAAAGCGCCGAGTAGTTTTTGCTGCTAATGCCATGAACAAAAAGGTTAGGGTCGTAGCTGGGGTTTGAATAAAGCGCTAGCACACCACCGGTTTTAACGTCTGTCACAACAATAGCGCCGCGAATACCCTCTATAATGCGCTGGGCTTCTAGCTGAAGCTCTAAATCAAGATTTAATACAATGTCTTTACCAGGTGTAGGCGGGTCTACATTAAGTACGCGAATAATGCGCCCTTGGTTATTTACCTCAACCTGCTGATAGCCAACCTCGCCGTGAAGTAATTCTTCGTGATATTTCTCAATACCCAGTTTACCAATGTCGTGAGTGGCTGCGTAATTGTCTTCTTGGCCGGCTTCAACGAGTTTTTGCAAATCTCGTTTGTTAATTCGAGCTACGTAGCCTAGTGCATGAGTGAGGGTATCTTTGTAGGGGTAGTAACGGGCAAGACGAGCTTCAATTTGAACACCGGGAAATTTATGTTTACTGGCGGAAAATAGCGCCACTTCTTCTTCGCTTAATTGGGTTCGCAGTGCAACGGGTTTGAATCGCCGAGTGCCTTTTAATGTAGACTGAAATCGCTCAAGTTCATCATTAGTAATTCCCATTAGTGAGGTCAGTTCGCTAAGGGTTTTATCTATGTCTTTTACTTGCTCGGGAATGACTTCCAAGCTGAAAACAGGTCGATTCTCGGCTAAAAGAATACCGTTTCTATCGTAAATGAGGCCGCGATTGGGCGCTACTGGAAGTACTTTTATCCGGTTACCGTTTGAGCGGGTTTGATAGTCTTCGTATTGCGTAACTTGAAGTGAGTAAAGGTTGTTTAACACAATGCCAAGCATGGCAACAACAATAACGAAAGCGATGGTAGCTCTGCGGGCAAAAAGATTTGCCTCGGCGGAGTGGTCCCGTATTGCTTGACGCTTGCGGTGCATTGATTTCCTTTGCATAAGTACTGTAAGTCTATTCTCGATGATAGGGATGGTTTTGAGTGACAGACCAAGCCCGATACAAACTTTCCGTTAGAATAATACGCACAAGAGGGTGCGGTAACGTTAGCGCCGACAGCGACCATTTTTGTTCAGACGCTGCGATGCACTCAGGAGCAAGGCCTTCAGGACCGCCAATAAGCAAGCTTACATCGCGGCCATCCATTTTCCAGTTGTCTAGCTGTTTAGCAAGGGTAGGGGTGTCCCAAGGTTTACCGGTAACCTCTAAGGTTACAACGCGATTTCCCTTGGGAATAGCAGCAAGCATTTGCTCGCCTTCTTTTTCTAAGATGCGCTTGATATCGGCGTTTTTCCCACGCTTTCCTGCAGGTATTTCAGTGAAGCTTACTGGCATATCACTAGGGAATCGACGAATAAACTCATCAACTCCAGTATTTACCCAGCTGGGCATTTTTGTACCCACGGCCACTATTTGAATCCGCACACTGCCTTCCTTTTACTTCTTTCGGCATTTACTGCCTATACACTTTATCAAACGCGTGCTTGTCTTAAGACCAAAGCTTTTCTAGCTGATAGAAGTCACGGGTTTCATCTTGCATAACGTGCAAAATAATATCGCCAAAGTCTACAAGTACCCATTCACCCGTTTCTTTACCTTCGACGCTGCTTGGTGCATGCCCAGCATTTTTAGCTTCAACCATCACGTTTTCAGCAATAGAAGACACATGACGCTTTGAATTACCTGAGCAGATAATCATGGTGTCGGTAATAGTAGACTTGCCGCGTACGTCTAGTTCAATAACGTCACGGGCTTTCATATCGTCAATTTTATCAATAACGAATTGTTTGAGTTGTGTACTCTCCAAGAGTTTCCTCACTTACTTAACTTTTATATAACTGATTTGCTTCAATATATTCAATAACACCCGAAGGAAGCCATTGATCTAATATGTCTGCACTGCTTTCATCACCGTTTTTATCAATGTTACTGCGCTTGCACAGCATTTCGCGTAATGCTGTAGAGGACACATTAAACAGTGGGGTGTCGACAAGCAGAACGCAACCATTGGGTTTAGTGTAAAGCTCATCTTTGTTAGTGATAGCGTTTTTTCCAAGCCAGCGCGTTATTGCGGGGCCTGGTGAGAAGGTTTCGCTGTCTCTTCTCATCACAATTAAGTGACAATAAGAAAGTAACGCCTCCCATTCGTACCATTGGTCTAGATTATACAGCGAATCGGCACCAATGAAAAAACAGATTGTATCGCTTGAAGCCTGTTTTAATGCTCGCAGTGTTTTTACTGTGTAAGACGGCGAAGGCAGCGATAACTCAATAAGCTGTGGTGACAACCTCTCATTGCCCTTACAGCTAAGTTCAATCATGTTCACCCGATGCACTTCCGACACATCAACCTGTTTATGCGGCGGCAGTTTCGAAGGCATTAACTGAACGTTCTTTATACCTATCTTATCTGCAGCACTTAAGGCCGCATTGATATGACCTTGATGAGGAGGATTAAAGGTACCGCCGAGAATTGCAGTAATTGATGGATGTTGGGCGTTAGACACGTTTACGCGTCCAACAGAGGAACTGCACGAAGATCTAGCCCCATAAACATCATGCAAAGGTGACACAGTTCAATGTAGGGTCTGGCGATTACGTTTTGTTTAAAAGCGTGATCGGCATTTGTTAGTGCCTGCTGTATATCTTCAAGCTGTTCAATACTTAAGCGGTTAAGTGCGTTTTGATAATAGCTTTGTCTATTTCGCCAAATACCAAACTTTTGCCACTGAATAGGCTCACGGTTTTGTAGTGCCGTTTTAAGCTTCCACAATTGTTCCCACTCACGAATAAGCGCCCAGATAACAATATTTGGCTCTAATCCCTCACTTTCTAATCGATAGAGCATTTTTACACAGCGCGTGTTTTCGCCGTTAAGCATAACGTCTACCAACTGGAATACGTTATAGCGAGATTGATCTACCATTGCTTGCTCAATCTGTGCTTCCGACACAGATTGCTGCGGGTAAAGCAGTGCAAGCTTGTCTATTTCCTGCTTAGCAGCAAGCATATTGCCTTCGCAAAAATCGCTTATCATTTTAGCACCGGCAGGTGAAACAGAAAGCTGATGAGACTGAAGCTGTGTGTTAATCCATGCGTTTAATTGCTTACCTTCAAGCGGATAGCAAAGTACGGAAACGCCAATTTCATCAAGCACTTTAAACCATTTGCCACGCTGTACGTCTTTACCAATTTTGGGGCCGTGTACTAATAACAAAATATCGGGGTTCAAGTTTGCCGCCACTTCTTGCAGCATTTTACTGCCCTCAGTACCAGGCTTGCCCGTTGGTAGCTCCAATTCGATAAACTGCTGTGATGAAAACAGCGACATGCTTTGTGTTGCTTCGATTAGCTGATTCCACGAGAAACCAGATTCCGCTACCAATACCGTGCGCTCGACAAAACCGCTTGCTTTCGCTTTTGAGCGGATCTGTTCAATAACATCAAACTTTTGCTGTGGCTCATCACCAAATATCAAATAACAAGGGCGTAGTGCCTTGTTAATATCTTGCGAAAATTGATTTGGATAAATTTGCATGAATAAGCGCTAATGAATATTGGTTTGTGAATGAACGTTTAAAAGTACGTGCTAATAACAAAAGCCTAGGGCAAATCAACAGCAGCTACGGCTTGGCTAGATAAACGACGCACAATAATATCTGCAGCTTCGTTTCGCATCTCGTCAAGCATTAACTCAAGCTCACGTGATTTTGCAAGTACTTGATCAGGATCGTCCTGGTAGTCTCTTACCACTTCAAACTGTGCCATTTGCGCTTCTTTGCCAGGAAACTGTACGCGATAGCGAACCACATAGATAAGCTCATACTCAGCGACCTGGCCTGATGGATATACAGAAAGAAGCTGCCTTTCCAACTGTTCTGGTAACAGGTAAATGTTAACGTTTTTAGCATTAGGGCTAGTATCGGTAGGTACTGCACTAAGTCCATACACGTCAAGATGGGTTTTTAGCGCACGCGCCAAAGGCGCGTGTGCTCGCGCACTTTCAATGGCCACAGTGTTAATGTTGTCTGGCAGGCTTGGACCACTTCGCAAGTGGAAGCCACAGCCAGTAAGCACGATGGCACAAAGTAAAACTGCAGCACGTTGAAAGTACGTTTTCATCTCACAAATACCTAGTTGGCAACTATATTGACAAGCTTACCTGGAACCACGATAACCTTGCGGATAGTTTTCCCATCAATAAACTGCTGTACGTTAGGTTGCCCCTTCGCTGCTTCTTCAATTGCATCTTTCGTTGCATCAGCCGCAATGGTCATTTTTGCGCGCACTTTGCCGTTAACTTGAACAATGATGAGCTTTTCATCTTCTACTAGCGCTGCTTTATCGGCTTGCGGCCATGGCGCTACGTCAATATCTTCGTTATGACCAAGCACTTTCCACAGTTCATGCGCTATGTGCGGCGTAATTGGGTTCAGCAACAACAGTACAGATTCAACGGCTTCGCGCATAATGGCAATATCTTGCTCGTTGTCTTGTGGCGCTTTTTGAAGGTGATTAAGAAGCTCCATAATCGCGGCCACAGCAGTATTAAACGTTTGGCGGCGGCCAAGGTCGTCAGATACTTTTTCAATGGTTTTGTGTACTTCTCGACGTAGGGCTTGCTGGTCTTTCGTTAACGCTTTCGCATCAACAGCAACCGCTGCACCTTTTTCAACGTGCTCAGTAACTAGTTTCCAAATACGGCGAAGGAAACGGTTAGCGCCCTCAACACCAGAATCTACCCACTCTAGCGTTTGCTCTGGTGGCGCTGCAAACATAGTGAATAAGCGAACGGTATCAGCACCGTATTGGTCAATCACTTCTTGAGGGTCTATGCCGTTGTTCTTCGACTTTGACATCTTAGTCATGCCGCCGTGAATAACTTCTTCACCATCGGCAGTTAGCCATGCTTTAACAATGCGCCCTTTGTCGTCTTTTTCTGTGCTTACTTCAGTTGGCGAGAACCATGTTTTCTTGCCTGCAGCATCTTCACGGTAGTAAGAATCTGCCAATACCATGCCTTGACACAATAGGCGTTTGAACGGCTCATCAGAGTCAACCAAGCCTTCGTCGCGAAGTAATTTATGGAAAAAGCGAGAGTATAATAAGTGCAAAATGGCGTGCTCAATACCACCGATATACTGATCTACAGGCAGCCAGTAGTTTGCCGCCGTTGGGTCTAACATTGCGTCGGTGTTGGTTGCACAAGCGTAACGTGCGTAATACCAAGATGATTCCATAAAGGTATCGAAGGTATCGGTTTCGCGCAGCGCCGGTTCACCGTTATAAGTGGTTTTTGCCCACTCTGGGTCTGCTTTAATAGGCGAAGTAACACCGTCCATTTCAACATCTTCAGGTAGTACAACCGGAAGTTGATCTGCAGGCACAGGTACCGACTCACCATTTTCCAAGTTAAGCATTGGAATAGGCGCGCCCCAGTAACGCTGGCGGCTTACACCCCAATCGCGTAGGCGATAGTTTACTTTTCGTTTACCACAGCCTTTTGCTTCTAATTCATCGGCAATGCCATTAAACGCTGCGTCAAAGTCTGCACCGTCAAATTTGTCGGAGTTTATTAACGTCCCTTTTTCAGTGTAAGCAGACGTGCTTAAATCACAGTTTTCTTCGTCACCGGCTTTTGCAGCAATAACTTGCTGGATAGGTAAGTTATATTTGGTTGCAAACTCCCAATCACGCTGGTCGTGACCAGGTACTGCCATAACGGCACCTGAACCGTAATCCATCAATACGAAGTTAGCTACCCAAATAGGAAGCTTCTCACCTGTTAGCGGGTGTACAACTTCAAAACCTGTTGCACAACCTTTTTTCTCCATCGTAGCAAGTTCTGCTTCAGCTACTTTGGTGTTTTTGCATTCTTCGATAAATGCTGCAAGCTCTGGGTTTGATTTCGCAGCAAATTCAGCAAGCGGGTGTTGTGCTGCTACCGCAACGTAAGTTACGCCGTAAAACGTGTCTGGACGAGTGGTATAAACCGTTAAATCTGAAATGTCGTTTACAGCAGACGCCATTTCGAAGGTAATCTCTACACCCTCTGAACGGCCAATCCAGTTTGCTTGCATGGCGCGAACCTGATCAGGCCACTCTTCTAGTTGCTCAAGATCGCCTAACAATTCTTCTGCGTAATCAGTAATTTTAATAAACCACTGAGGAATTTCTTTTTGTTCAACGAGTGCACCTGAACGCCAGCCTCGACCATCGATAACTTGCTCATTGGCTAGAACGGTTTGGTCTACTGGGTCCCAGTTTACGGTAGAGTTCTTTTTATAAACCAAGCCCTTTTCGTACAAGCGAGTGAAGAACCACTGTTCCCAGCGATAGTAATCAGATTTACAGGTAGCAACTTCGCGGCTCCAGTCGTAACCGAATCCTAATGAGCGAAGCTGAGACTTCATGTATTCGATATTTGAGTACGTCCACTTAGCAGGTGCCGTGTTGTTGTTAATTGCCGCATTCTCAGCAGGAAGACCGAAGGCGTCCCAGCCCATTGGCTGCATTACGTTTTTACCCTGCATGCGCTGGTAGCGGCTGATTACATCGCCGATAGTGTAGTTACGTACGTGACCCATATGGAGTCGACCGCTAGGATAAGGGAACATAGACAGACAATAGAACTTCTCTTTGTCTTCATTGTCGTTTGCCTTGAAAGATTGATTATCTTCCCAGTATTGTTGAACACGTTGTTCTATATCTTTAGGGTTGTACTGATTATCGGCCATGAAACGTAGGCTTCCGCATTAAAAGTTGATCATTTATAGGTCGTTTTGACGTGTTTGAACGCCATTTAGCCCAATAGAATACCCCAGCGCTAAGCTATGCCTCAATAGCTTAGGCAAGACTTGTGCTATTTTTATTGCCGCTTGCTGGAAAAGTGACCACTTTGCACATGTCCGCGGTCACTATTTTACGCGCAACACTTGCGACACTAATTTTCGTTGCTAAAAGCGGTGAGGGCCTTTAATTGCTGAGCCTGAACTTTATCAACTACTTTCACTAAGTTTGTTGCGTCTTCACTACTGCTTAAAACACCGTTGAATTGAATTGCACCTGAAGCGTGGTAGGTTAGTGTTACCTTTGTTCCTGAGTCAGTTTCTGTAAATAACCAGGTAAGGGCGCCATAAATACCCATTTCTTGAAGGGGGCCAAGACCGCCAGTCATCACTACTTTCTTGTTAGGCTCGATATACGCAATCTGCATATGTGCTGCACTTTTTGCATTGTGAGTTTCGCAAAAACAGCCTCCCGCTAATTCATCGATACTTAGCGTACCTTTCCACCAGGTGTGATCTTTAGGCCACCACATATCAACGTGTTGTACAAAGTGCGAGTATACGGCTTCCACGGGCGCACTGCTTGTACTGCTATTGGTAATTGAAAATCCATTGGTGTTTGCATAATTAACGTCGGCTAATGCGCTACTATGAAAGAACGCAGTCGCTATCAACCCTATAAATGCTGCACTAACTTTACTCTTAAATGACATCTTACGGTTTTGTTCTACTTGTGAAGTTTTCATTTTACATTCTCGTTTGTGCTTCTATTTTTGTCGCGATTGATTATGTGCGTATGGTGATAGTAGCAAAGAGTGTACAAGTCACACAGAGTCTTTTTAACGCTGTTTTAATTCACGTTGTGATGTTTTCTTGTTCAGTTGACAGTAAAACCATGTTTTATTCAGGATAAGCGTTTGACACGTCTTCGAATAAGGGTTTCACTTACTTCAAAGTAATAACGATAGATAAGCATGTCTGTAGACACCACTTTGTACGCGCTTGATGTAGACGCGTTAACACCGACCATAAATCGCAGAGCAATAAATAGTGCGCTGAAAGACAATGAAGCGCTAAACGCCACATTTATTGGTCAAGAGCGCGCCCGCGAAGCGCTCACTTTTGGACTTGGCTTGAATACAAAAGGTTACAACCTTTATGTGATGGGTGAACCAGCCACAGGTCGATTCACGCTTGTAAAAGACTATATTGAACGTCATGTATCGCATTCAACCGCTCCAGATGATTGGTGCTATATCAATAATTTTGACGAAGAGCGCGAGCCAGTAGTGCTGCGTTTTCCGCCAGGCGGTGGTAAGACTTTCCAAAAAGATATGGCAAATTTGATAGATGATGTGCTTGATTCACTACCAATTGCTTTCGATAACCCAGGCTATCAGCGTAGAAGGGCATCTATTACTCGCGAATTTGAACAAAAATACGATGCAGCCATTGATGCAGTTGAGCGCTATGCACAAGCCAATGACGTTGCCTTATACGAAGAAGGCGGGTCTATAACATTTTCGCCCATTATCAACGGTAAACCGGTAAGTGATACTGAGTTTGCATCGTTTAGCGAGAGCGACCGTGAGCGCTTCTATACTATCATTGATGAACTTGAGAACCGCTTAAGCGAGAACTTACTCAGCTTGCCCGCATGGAAGCGCGAGAACTCAGAACGTTTGCGCGAATTAGATACAACCACCGCTGAGCAAGGTATTAAGCCACTTATTAAAGTGCTAGAGCATAAATACGCTGCAGAGCTAGGGGTGATGAAATACCTTAAGCAGGTAAAAAATGCATTAGTCTCGGCAATCTTAGTTATTCATAGCGAAGAGCAGAAAGACGAAAAAAGCGATGATTTCGACAAGAAAGTTTTTCTTGAAGAACAATTTCTACCTAATGTGCTGGTGTCGAACAAAATAGATGATGCTGCACCAGTTATTTATGAGCCCAATCCAACCTATCAAAACCTGTTTGGCAAAATTGAATATACAAACATTCACGGTAGCGTTTTCACAAATTACAGAATGATTCAGCCAGGTGCGCTGCACCGGGCAAATGGCGGCTATTTATTGTTAGATGTCGACCAACTTATTGAGCAACCTTATGTATGGGACTCATTAAAGCTTGCCATCAAATCTACGCGTTTGCGCATGGATTTGCCGCAACAAGATGTGGGCATGGTAAATAACATTACCTTAAATCCACAGCCCGTTGACCTGAACGTCAAGATTGTTTTGCTGGGGTCGAGAGACTTGTATTACACCTTGCAAGACTACGACGATGAATTTGATGAGCTCTTTCGCGTATTAGTTGATTTCGATTTAGAAATCCCCGTTACTAAACAAGCGCTTTTTGATTTTGTAGGGAAGGTGCGAGCGCATGTGTATTCACTTGGGCTTGAAAGTATTACCACCAATGCCATGTGCCGTTTAGTTGAATACTCGCTTCGTATGGCTGAACACAAAGAAAAACTGTCGGCGCATTTTGCAGAAGTGATTGAGTTGGTAAACGAAGCGCATTATTTTAGTAAAAAATCGAATGCGAGCGCCAATACAAATGTCCTTGAACTCGATCATCTTAAAGCGGCATTGAGTGCCAAAAAACGTCGTACAGGAAGAGTAAGTCAAGCGCTGCTAAACGACATAAAAGAAGGGCATGTACTTATTGCCACAGAGGGTAAAGCTGTGGGTACGGTAAACGGCTTAACGGTTCTAGATATTGGTGATACAGCATTTGGAACGCCTGCGCGTATTACCTCAACCGTATTTGCTGGCGCCAGCGGCGTAGTAGATATTGAACGCGAGGTTGAGCTTGGTCAGCCAATTCATTCTAAAGGCGTTATGCTACTAAACGGCTATCTAGGAAATAAATACGCACAACATTTCCCGCTAACGTTATCAGCAAACATCGCCCTAGAGCAGTCTTATGGACATATCGATGGAGATAGCGCGTCTTTAGGGGAATTAGTGGCACTTATTTCTGCCCTCACTGAAATTCCATGTCTTCAAACCCTGGCCATTACTGGTTCAATCAACCAATATGGTGAAGTGCAGGCTGTGGGAGGTGTAAATGAAAAAATTGAAGGGTTCTTCGATTTGTGCCAGCACCGCGGTTTAACGGGAACACAGGGCGTTATCATTCCTAAATCAAACGCCATTAATTTAGTGTTAGATGCCACCGTGGTAGATGCAGTTAAAAAAGGGCTTTTCCACATTTATACCGTTGAGACTGTAGATGACGCTTTGACCATTTTAATGGAGCAAGAAGCCGGAAAAATTAGCTCTAAAGGTCGCTATCCAAAAAATTCCATCAACTACCATGCAGTAAATCGCTTGTACAACATTGCGCTTATTGTAAATGGCGGTGATGGTGAATAGGTCATTCATTCTGTAACAAAAAAGGGAGCATCTGCTCCCTTTTTTTAAATTTAATAAGCCAGCTTATTTTGGTGGCATACGTAGGCCGCCATCTAGGCGCACTGTCTCGCCGTTTAGGTAGCTGTTGTTAGCCATATGGATTACTAGCTTGCCGAATTCTGCTGGAAGGCCTAAACGCTTAGGAAACTGTACGTTAGCAGAAAGCGCATCTTGCACTTTTTCAGGCATTGCAAGCAACATAGGTGTGCCCATCACGCCAGGTGCAATGGTGTTTACTCGAATACCTAGTGGTGCTAAATCGCGGGCCATAGGGAGCGTGAGACCAATAATTCCGCCTTTACTCGCTGCGTACGCTGTTTGGCCTATTTGACCTTCATAGCCCGCGACTGATGCGGTATTAATAATAAGACCGCGTTCACCTTCTTCGTTAAGAGGCGATTGTTTTGCCATTTGCGCAGCAACCAGTCGAGCAACGTTAAAGCTGCCAACTAAGTTGATATTGATAGTAGTTTGGAAATCTCCAAGCGGGGCTGGGTTGGCTTCTCTGTCTAATAAACGCTTTGCCGGTGCAATACCCGCGCAGTTTACTAGTAAAGCAATGTTGCCGAATTTAGCCGCTGTAGCTTCAATAGCCGCTTGTACTTGCGCTTCATCGCGTACATCAACTTTGTTGAAAAGCGTATTGTCGTTACCGAGTTCTTCAACGCGTTGCGCGCCCATCTCTTCATTAAGGTCGAAAAGGCTTACATTAGCACCCGCTTCTCGAAGCGCAACGGCAGTAGCATGCCCAAGACCAGAGCAGCCGCCGGTTACAATGGCGGTGAGATTATTTAACGTCATGATATTCCCGTGTATTCACTATTATTAACGTGATGTTAACGGGAAGTAAGAAGAAAAACTACGGTGCCGACGGGCATCGGCACCTTCAATTGCATTATTTTGGCAACTGAATTTTACAGTCTTCGCTTTGACGGTAAATAATTAGCGTATGACCAATTACCTGAAGCTTTACAGACGATGTCTCGCGAACGATAGCGTCCATAATTAGCGCTTTCTCTTCACGGTCGTCGGTGGGAACCTTAACTTTAATTAATTCGTGATGGTTAAGCGCGCTATCAATTTCAGCTACCACGCCCTCAGTAAGACCGTTTGCACCTAGCTGTACAACAGGCTTAAGCGGGTGAGCAAGGCCTTTAAGAAATTGTTTCTGTTTATTTGAAAGTTTCATGAAGTAATAATTCTTACAATTAATCTGTTAGTTTATGCTTGAAATAACGTATTCTAACGCCATCTTCTCTACAATCCTAATGACATTGTGCTGGAATGACAAAAAAGAAACACTCTGCCAGTAGTAAACGCTGGCTACAAGAACACGTAAATGACCACTATGTGCAAAAAGCACAAAAGGAAGGTTGGCGATCTCGTGCCATTTACAAACTGGAAGAAATTCAGAAAAAAGATAAGCTTATAAAGCCGGGGATGACGCTTGTCGACCTAGGTGCTGCCCCCGGCGGTTGGTCTCAATTTGTTGCGCAGCAAGTAGGCGATAACGGTCAAGTCATCGCGTGCGATATCTTGCCAATGGATCCCATCGTAGGTGTTGACTTCTTACAAGGCGACTTCAGAGAAGACGAAGTGTTAGAAGCCTTATTGAACAGAATTGGCGGCAAGAACGTAGATATAGTGTTGTCGGATATGGCACCTAACATGGCGGGCAATTCGGCGGTTGATCAATCTCGTTCAATGTACCTGTGTGAGCTGGCGCTTGATATGTGTCATCAGGTACTAAAGCCAGGCGGGTCATTCGTTATTAAAGTGTTCCAAGGGGAGGGGTTTGTTGAGTTTATGAACGCACTTAAACAATCTTTCACCACAATAAAAACGCGCAAGCCAGACTCTTCGAGATCGCGGTCTCGTGAGGTGTATTTGGTGGCTTGTGGGTATAAAGTGTAGTACGCTTTGAGATAAGCGTTATTCGTTGCGAGTTGTACTGGTTGTTCGACAAGCAAGTTGTTGAATATCTAAGCAATTCCGATTTATAGAGGTTAGTAGCATTGAGCGATATGGCAAAAAATTTAATTTTATGGTTAGTCATCGCGGTTGTGTTAATGTCGGTGTTCCAGAGCTTTTCACCTAGTGAATCAGCTCGCTCACAAACAGACTACACGACATTCTTAAGAGAAGCAGAACAGGGAAATATTCGTGAAGTTCGCATCAATAATAGTGGCGAGATTCGCGGTACAAAGCGTTCAGGCGAGACATTCCAAACTTTCGTTCCTTACTTCGACGACAAGTTAGTTTCTGACTTAGTTAAAAACGACGTAAGGGTTTATGGCGAACCACCTGAAGAGCAGTCTCTTCTAACGTCTATATTCATCTCTTGGTTCCCAATGCTGTTGCTTATTGGTGTGTGGATTTTCTTCATGCGTCAAATGCAAGGTGGTGGCGGCCGTGGCGCAATGTCGTTCGGTAAAAGCAAAGCGCGCTTGCTTGGCGAGGACCAAATTAAAACAACATTTGCCGATGTCGCTGGCTGTGACGAAGCGAAAGAAGACGTTTCAGAGCTGGTAGATTTTCTGCGTGACCCATCTAAATTCCAAAAGCTTGGCGGTAAAATTCCAAAAGGCGTATTAATGGTAGGTCCTCCAGGTACAGGTAAAACGCTACTGGCTAAAGCCATCGCTGGTGAAGCAAAAGTACCGTTCTTTACTATTTCTGGTTCTGACTTTGTGGAAATGTTCGTAGGTGTTGGTGCTTCTCGTGTTCGCGATATGTTCGAACAAGCGAAGAAAGCAGCGCCTTGTATTATCTTTATCGACGAGATAGACGCAGTTGGCCGTCAACGTGGAGCTGGTTTAGGTGGTGGTCACGACGAGCGTGAACAAACACTTAACCAAATGCTTGTTGAAATGGATGGCTTTGAAGGCCACGAAGGTATTATCGTTATTGCGGCAACCAACCGTCCTGACGTACTTGACCCTGCGTTGCTTCGCCCAGGTCGTTTCGACCGACAAGTTGTTGTTGGTCTTCCAGACATTCGTGGTCGTGAACAAATTCTTAAAGTTCACATTCGCAAAGTGCCAGTTGCTGATAACGTAGAGCCATCTGTGATTGCTCGTGGTACGCCTGGCTTTTCTGGTGCCGACTTGGCAAACCTTGTTAACGAAGCAGCGCTATTTGCAGCACGTGGTAACAAGCGTCTAGTATCGATGGAAGAGTTCGAGAAAGCGAAAGACAAAATCATGATGGGTTCTGAGCGTAAGTCTATGGTTATGTCCGAGCCAGAAAAGGAAATGACGGCATACCATGAAGCGGGTCACGCTATAGTGGGTCGTTTAGTACCAGAGCACGATCCGGTTTACAAAGTGTCTATCATTCCTCGCGGTAGAGCATTGGGTGTAACCATGTATCTTCCAGAGCAAGATCGTGTGAGTCACTCTAAGCAGCACCTAGAAAGTATGATTTCTAGCTTGTTCGGTGGCCGTATCGCAGAAGCTATCATTTACGGTGATGACAAAGTGACAACTGGTGCGTCTAATGACATTGAGCGTGCAACCGAGATTGCTCGTAAGATGGTTACGCAGTGGGGCTTATCTAGCAAGATGGGGCCAATGTTGTATGCTGAAGACGAAGGCGAAGTTTTCTTAGGCAAGTCTATGTCTAAAGCAACTAACATGTCTGATGATACGGCGCGCGCAATTGACGCGGAAATTAAGTCGCTTATCGATCGCAACTACGAACGTGCTCAGAAGATCCTTGAAGATAACATCGATATCCTTCACACAATGAAAGACGCACTAATGAAGTACGAAACCATTGATGCGAAACAAATTGATGATCTAATGAATCGTACTGATGTTCGTCCTCCTGCGGATTGGGACGACAGCCAGCGCTCAGACGGTGACAAGCCTAGCGGTGGTTCGCCGGTTCGTGAAGGCGAAATCAAAAACGATGGCGTGGATAAGCCATCGGTTGGTAAGCCGGGCGACATTCCAAGTTAATCCTGCTTACACTTAATAAAAAACGCCAGTTCTGCTGGCGTTTTTTATTAGCACTCTAAAAAATTCAAAAGAAGTAGCGAGAAGAACATGCAGTTTGGAAAGCATTTTATTTCACTCAGCGAGCCTCAGGTAATGGGCATTTTAAATGTTACCCCCGACTCATTCTCAGACGGAGGCAAGCATTCTACGGTTCAGCAGTCAGTAGACCATGCGCTAAAAATGATAGAGCAGGGCGCTACATTTATTGATATTGGCGGAGAATCAACACGCCCGGGCGCACCAGATGTAAGTCTACAAGAAGAGCTCGATCGCACCATTCCAGTTATTGAAGCTCTTGCTGATAAGAGCGAATGCGTTATTTCCATAGACACGAGCAAAGCAGAAGTTATGACAGCCGCTGTTAATGCTGGTGCAGGCTTAATTAATGATGTTCGAGCGCTAACTGGCGAAGGCGCACTAAAGGCAGCAGCGCAAACTGATGTACCCGTGTGTTTAATGCATATGCAGGGACAACCGCGTACTATGCAACAAAATCCAACGTATGATGATGTAGTGAAAGATGTTAGCGCGTTTCTTGAACATCGTGTACAGGCTTGCATGGATGCGGGTATAGATGAATCTAGAATATTGCTTGACCCTGGTTACGGCTTTGGGAAAACGTTGGAGCATAACTACGCGTTGGTTAAATATTTACCGAATATTATGGATTTAGGTTATCCAGTGCTAGTCGGTATGTCTCGTAAGTCTATGATTGGTAACTTACTCAATAGAAACGTGGATGAACGCTTGGCTGGAAGCATATCCCTCGCTACAATTGTAGCCCAAATGGGCGCACAAATAATTCGCGTACACGATGTGCAAGAAACTGCGGATGCGGTAAACATCGTAAAAATGCTGAACACAATCAAATAAGGAATAAAAATGACTCAGCGTAAGTATTTTGGTACTGATGGTATTCGAGGTAAGGTTGGTGAAAGCAACATCAATCCAGAATTTGTAACCAAGCTTGGTTGGGCAGCAGGTAAAGTGCTTGCAGGACGCGGCACAAACAAGGTTTTAATTGGTAAAGATACACGTATTTCTGGCTACATGCTTGAGTCTGCGTTGGAAGCGGGGCTGTCTGCAGCAGGTATTAATATTGGCCTACTAGGGCCAATGCCAACGCCAGCGATTGCGTATTTAACCAAAACATTTCGTTCAGAGGCTGGCATTGTTATTAGTGCCTCGCATAATCCGTTTTATGACAACGGTATTAAGTTCTTCTCTGCACAAGGCTTCAAATTAGATGACGATATCGAACTTGCTATAGAAGAAATGCTTGAACGTCCTATGACGTGCGTAGCGTCCGATAAGCTGGGTAAAGCCAATCGTATCGATGACGCAGCAGGCCGCTACATTGAATTCTGTAAAGGCACGTTCCCTTCTGATTTATCTCTTACAGGTCTTAAAATTGTGGTTGATTGTGCTCATGGCGCAACTTATCACATTGCACCAAATGTATTGCGTGAATTAGGTGCAACGGTTATTGAGCTTGGAACTGCGCCAAATGGTTTAAATATCAACGACAGCGTTGGTGCTACCTCTATGGATGCTATTGTAGCAAAAGTGAAAGAGACAGGTGCTGATCTTGGCTTTGCTCTTGACGGTGATGGCGATCGCATCATGATGGTAGATCACTTAGGTAACATTTTAGACGGTGACCAAATTGTCTACATCATTGCCCGCGATGCGCTAAAGAACGGCAACTTACAAGGTGGTGTAGTTGGCACGCTAATGAGCAATCTTGGTCTTGAAAATGCACTTAGCAAGCTGGGCGTTCCATTTGCAAGGAGTAACGTGGGTGACAGATATGTCATGGAACTGTTACAGCAAAAAGGTTGGTCTATTGGTGGTGAAAACTCTGGTCACGTATTGAATTTAAACATGAGTTCTACTGGTGATGGTATTGTAGCTGGTTTGCAGGTAGTGGCTGCAATGCTTCGTTCTCACATGGACTTACACGACCTTGCCAGCGGTTTTGAGATGTATCCGCAAACCTTAATTAACGTGCGTTATGCGAACAAAGACGTTGATTATCTTGCTCATGCCGATGTTCAGGCGTCGAAAGAAGAAGCTGAAGCGGCATTAGGTAAAACGGGAAGGGTATTGTTGCGCAAAAGCGGCACTGAACCTCTTATTAGAGTGATGGTTGAGTCTAACGACGAACAGCAGTCTGAGAAGTGGGCAGAGCATATCGCGCAAACTGTTCGTAATCTCGCCAATTAGTTGGCGTAGCTGCGATTTTCGCTATTTGTGCTTGTAACTTAGTGATTAAATAGTTAATATCACGCCCGCTTAAAAGACAGGGCTAAGGTCTGCGTTGTGAGTAAAAATGTAAGAAAGCCATTCGTGGCTGGCAATTGGAAAATGAACGGAAGCATGTCACTTGTGGCAGACTTCAATGAAAAGCTTGCTTCAGTAAGTGCTCAGGCTGACATAGTAATATGCTCTCCTGCTACGCTTCTTCACGGCTTCAATAATTCAACCTTTTCAATTGGTGCTCAAAACGTTAGCCACTTAGACAATGGCGCTCATACAGGCGAACTTTCAGTTGAAATGCTGAAAGAAGCCGGATGTGAGTATGCAATTGTAGGGCACTCTGAGCGTCGTGAAGACCAAGGTGAATCCAACACACTCGTTGCTCAAAAAGCGAAAAAGTGTGTTAGTGAAGGTATCACACCAATCATCTGTGTGGGTGAATCACTAGACGTTCGCGAGGCGGGGAATGTAGAGTTATTCGTTGCTGCACAGTTAGACGCAGTTGTTGAAGCCCTTTCTGTTGAAGAACTTAGTAAAACAGTCGTTGCATACGAGCCTATCTGGGCTATCGGCACAGGTAAAACTGCAAGCCCGCAACAAGCACAAGAAGTTCACGAATTCATTCGCGGCTACTTTGAAAAAGTAGACGCCGACTTAGCACAAGGTCTTCGTATATTATATGGTGGCAGTGTTAAGCCTGATAACGCCGAAACGCTGTTTGCTCAGAAAGACGTAGACGGTGGCTTAATTGGCGGCGCTAGCTTAAAAGCTGAAGATTTTATTTCAATTTGCCAAGCGGCAGACTGACGAGGTATTTATGGTTTACGAAGTGCTATTGGTAGCATACTTAGTGGTTGCGCTTTTATTGATTGGATTTGTTTTAATTCAACAAGGTAAAGGCGCAGATATGGGCGCTTCATTTGGCTCTGGTGGTTCAAACACAGTGTTTGGTTCTACTGGGTCAGGCAATTTCATGACGCGTACAACTGGCATTCTAGCTGGCTTATTTTTCTTTATCAGCCTTACGCTTGGTGCAATGACTGCAAATCGCGAAAGCGCTGAAGACGAGTGGAATAATCTGGAAGTGCCTGCTGCGGTTGAAACGCCAGTAGAGATTCCAGCAGACCAAGACGTGCCTGTAATTGAAGGTGCTGCTGAGTCAGATGTTCCTGCAGTTGAGTCTTCAGACGTACCAAAGGCTGAAGAACAGAATATTCCTGACTAAGGAATGTGTTTGAAATTCGCGGAAGTGGTGGAATTGGTAGACACGCCATCTTGAGGGGGTGGTGAGCATAGCTCGTGCGGGTTCAAGTCCCGCTTTCCGCACCAAATTAAAAACCCGTTACTAATGTAACGGGTTTTTTCTTTTCTACTCAATGAGTTTTGATTCAGAACAACTTTTGCTTACAGAATAAAATACGTTGTCTGATTAAATTCTGTCACTAGCTATTCTAGATAATATTTTTCCCACAATTGCAATTTGTAACAAAGCGTTTAATTTTAGAAAATACAGGACGTTACTACTGTTCGATTTTCAAAGAATCAGCTATCCTGATTACTAATGAATGCTCTTTCCTTCTATCGAGCTACACCAAACAAGAGACACTGTAGTGCAAAAAACGCTTAGCCAAAGCTTATTTCAAACCCTTATTCTGGGTATTGTTATCGCATCGCTGCTTATAATAGGCGCCGTTTGGAAATCTGCGAACTCGTTTGTTGTTGAAAATATCGACCAAGATATAGCGTTGGCCGAGAAAGTATTCGATAAAGTAGTGGAAGACCGCCAAGAGGTTATAAAAAGTGTATCGAATGTTTTATCTCGCTCCTTTGACTTCAGACGAGCGGTAGGGACACAAGACCTGCCTTCAATAGAAGCTGCGCTTACTAGTTACGCCAGTAGATTAAATACCGATATTATTGCGCTTGTAAATCTGGACCATACAGTAGTGGTATCTCACTCCGATATTTTTGAAGCTGGACAGCAGCTTCAGAGTAGTGTGGCGCTGGTAGCTAAGGGCAAAGACAGCGGCTTCTTTGTGGTAAACGACAAGCTGGTTCAACTTAATTTATACCGCGTTGAAATACCAACACTTCGTTATTATATGCTTATCGGTGTTGAGTTCGATAAAACACTGCTGAACGAACTTAAAACGTTAATTGATGCTGATATCATTGTTTCTCAACCTAAAACCAACAACATTATAATTACAACGTTAGACGCAGCGGTCGCAAGTTACCTCCTCGATAAAGAGGAAGATCCTTCATGGTTAGACGTTACGTTTGGCGACGAGCTTACTTATTTTAAACGCAATGCAAATATCTCTTCTGATATTCATTTACCCGTAGATATTACCTTAGCGGTTGATACAACCGTATCCTTTGATGCATTTACCAGCATACAGATAACCATTCTTGCCTTTGCACTCATTGCAATGCTAATTGCACTGGGTTTGTCTATGCTACTGGCAAGAAATGTAAGTCAGCCTGTTTCTAATCTAGTCGCTGCGGTTAACAGAGTGGCGTCTGGAAAATATGGTGCAACGCTTGATAAGCCGTCGAAGCTAAAAGAGATCACTGAATTGGCGAACGCTGTCGACAGCATGCAGGAAAGTATTAAAAGCCGTGAAAAGCACATACGCTATCAAGCTCAACATGATGTGCTAACGGGTTTATACAACCGCAACTATGTAGAAGACTATTTTTCTTCTCAAATGGCATTGAGCAATACCGTACAAGTAATAGCTATAACGGTGTTGGGTTTTAGGACTATAAACGACCTGTATGGTTACCAAAATGGTGACAATACCTTAAAAGCCCTTGCACAACGCTTGAAACGATGGCCTGGCACATCTGCGCGCCTCGCAGGCGGTGAAATTCTGTATATTTCTCATGAACCGCTTCAAGAAGACCAGCTAAATACACTTCGTCACATACTTGAACAACCCGTGGAAAGTAATTTAATAGCCATTCCGGTTAAAATTACAATGGCGGTAGTGAATTGTCCCATTGATGCGAGTAACTCCGAAGAATTGTTTAGAAAAATAAACATTGTTACAGACGAAGCCATACATACTGGCGCATGGTGTGTTAACTACAGGGCCGAGCTTGAGGATAGGTACAACAGGCGCCTTTCAATAACCACAGAATTGAAACGTGCATTGGCAAGTCAGCAAGACGAACTCTCTATGGTTTACCAGCCAAAAGTTGACCTTAGAACAATGAAAGTAAGCAGTATGGAAGCGCTTATTCGTTGGAATAACTCTGAGCTTGGATTCGTACCTCCTGATGAGTTTATTACTATTGCTGAGCAAGCAGGGTTAATTGAGCAAGTGACAACATGGGTTATGCAACAAACCATTACCGATCTTGCGTACTTTAGAAATAAAGGGTTCAACTTTACCGTTGCAATGAACTTGTCTACTCAAGATATTCAAAACAAAGTATTGCTGAGCAAGTTGGTTGCGCTTTTAACTGAAAAAGGGTTGTCTCCTGAAGCGCTCGAATTAGAAATAACCGAGAGCGACTTGGTGGCAGACGCAAGTCTGGCTATTGAAAACTTAACCGAACTTACTGCACGCGGTTTCCATTTTGCCATCGATGATTTTGGAACAGGCTATTCATCGTTAGCGTATTTGAAAAACTTACCTGTCAAAACCATAAAAATTGATAAAAGTTTCATACTGTCTTTAGCGTCAGATGAAAACGACCAGCAAATTGTGCATACGGTGCTAAGCCTAGCCAGTATCTTTAATTTGAAAGTTGTTGCTGAAGGTGTAGAGGACGAAACATCTCTTGATATCCTTAAAGGGTGGGGTTGCGATGTGGCGCAAGGCTACTATATAAGTAGGCCGCTTAAAGTGGCTGACTTAGAAACATGGCTGCGTAATTCGCCTTTTGGTGAATAGTAAAAAGGCTGAGCTGTTAGTAACGTGTTTTTTGAGACGTGTAATAAGGCGTGAAGTACTCGTTTTGAAACTTTAACCTTACTTAATAACGTTGGCACTGAATGTGCTTTGTTCTACATGGGTTAAATGAACGTGGTTTTAACGGCGTTGTTTAAATGTCTCTCGCCAATAAAAAATAACAAAATAAGGAAAAGATTATGGATATCATTCGCATATTACTATCAATTTTACTGCCGCCACTGGGCGTGTTTTTGCAAGTAGGGATTGGCGCACAGTTTTGGATAAACATTTTGCTAACCATATTAGGTTACTTTCCAGGCGTAATTCACGCAGTGTACATTATTGCTAAGCGTTAATCAGCACTGTAAATGCAGTGACTTTTAGCGTTTAATCGTAAAAAAAGCCAGCTTAACGCTGGCTTTTTTATGATTTGAAGAGAGGCTGCATTGGCACGCTATGCCGTTGCAGTAGCTGTTGACATTTCCTGTTCCATCTCATTTACGTAATCATCAGCCAATGTTGCTTTTTGCTTATCATTGAGCACGCGACCTGCCACTTGGAAAAACTCGTGTTCTTCGTCTGCCAAATGATGCTCAACCTTATCTTGTAAGTTTTTAAGGTGACGTAGCCAAGCAGGGGAACTCATCTCAGTGTCATCTAGTTTTGCCAATAGCTCATCAATTTCATGGTGCTCAGCAATGCCGTGGCGCGTTAAATCTACCGTTGCATCTTTTTCTAAAAGGTGAGCATAAAAGTGTCGCTCTTCAGCCAGTGCATGACCTTCTAACTGCAGTTTTAACTCTTGATAGTATTCGCGACGAGCAGCAGTATCGCCGCTTGTTTCAGCTAATATCTTTAAAAGCAGACGTTGTTTCTCATGGTCTTTACGCAGTGCTTCGAAAATATTCATAATACATTCCTCAGGTAATTTTAACTCTACCTTAGTAATGCGATATACGTTCCAACATGCGAGTAACACTTACTGCTTGATTTTTATTACTATTTTAAAATTACCACCAGAGTAGCAAATTCAACTTTAGAAAAACTTACATAACGATTGGAGAATATACATTGCTTTTTACACGCCTTGGGCAACGATAGCATCAGCCAAACGCCTGAAAGCCGCTATGTTAGCGCCTTTCATATAATCAATGTAATTGTTAGCAGTATCTTTCCCTTCCTCTACACAGCGCTCATGAATACTTAGCATGATACTCTGCAATTGTTCGTCTAGTGTATCTGCGTTGCGTTGGCTAAACATGGCATTTTGTGACATTTCTAAACCAGAAAGTGCAACGCCACCTGCGTTTGACGCCTTGCCTGGAACATACACTAGTTCTTTGTCTTTAAACGCGTCTTGAGCTTCATCGGTACACGGCATGTTCGCACCTTCCAACACCATATTACAGCCGTTATTCACTAGCGTTAATGCATCGTCTTTATCTAGTTCATTCTGAGTCGCACAAGGTAATGCAATGTCGCAGGTTAAATGCCAGGGCTTTTTGCCTTTTTTCCAGTCACCAATGCCTTTATCAGCAAGATCGGTAAGAATGTTGTTGCTTTTTGCGTGCTCAGCAATAGCAAATTTTATGGCTGGCTCGTCAAACCCATCTTGCTTGTAAAGAGTGCCGCGACTGTTCGACAGGCTAATTACCTTCGCACCTTTTTGCGTTGCTTTAAGTGCAGCATGAAGCGCTACATTCCCTGCACCCGAGACAACAATGTTCTTCCCTTCTATGTCAGTGTTGTGCTGTTTACATACTGCGTCTAAGAAGTAGATAAGTCCGAAACCAGTGGCTTCCGTGCGCACATAACTACCGCCAAATTCAAGCCCTTTTCCTGTCAGTACACCCTCAAACTTGTTGTTAAGTCGTCGATACTCACCGTATAAGTAGCCTATCTCTCTTGCTCCCACGTTTATATCACCTGCCGGTACGTCCGTGTTTGCTCCAATATGGCGCTGTAATTCACGCATAAACGCTTGGCAGAACAGCATTATATCTCTATCACTTCGGCCTTTAGGGTTGAAGTCTGCACCGCCTTTACCGCCACCCATGGGTAGCCCCGTAAGTGCATTTTTGAAACACTGCTCGAAGGCAAGAAACTTTAATACCGATAAATTAACCGTTGGGTGGAAACGCAAGCCGCCTTTATAGGGTCCCATTGCTGAGTTGTGTTGAACACGCCACCCCTGATTGACTTCAATGTCTCCGCTGCTATTCATCCATGACACTGTGAAGTAAATAACGCGCTCTGGAAAACACAGCCGCCTAACTATGTCATCACGTTTATAGCTTTCGTTTGCGTTATAGATGGGAATAATATCGTGTAGTACTTCTCTTACTGCTTGAAGATATTCGTTCTCACCCTCAAATTTCTGGGCGACAAAGTTATAAATTTCATCAAAATTGCTTTCGTATGGCATTGAATTAATTATCCTTCTCTTCAACGTTGGTTAGCACTATTAGGCTTCTAGGGTACGTTGTAATTTCGATTTTACTGTCTTTAAATATTTCCCCATCTACCGCATAAAGGGTAGGTGAATCGAACGCGAGCCTAATGCTTCGTGCTTGAGCATGCTTTATTGCATTTGAATGTTGTTTCGCGTCGTTGGGGCTTAATACAAGTTCAGCCAATGACAAGAATTGTCTATCTGATGACGCTTGTGGGTTAAGCCATGTTAAGTCAAGCTTTCCATCGGTCACATCTGGTGGCGCTGAACCTTGTGCCAGTGCAGTAGTTAACGGCGCTGCATTTGCCACTACAAGGCTAGGTGTAGTTATTGACTGCGCTTCATTTTCATCAAGCGTAATAGTGAATGACATGTCTTCATTATTAGAAATCGCTTGCAAAAGCCCTTTGATATAGGCGAACTGGCCGCCAATATTTTTTGCTTCTCTGTCGGCGGCAGAGATCATTTTCTCTTCAAAACCGACTGCAGCGACAAGGAGCATGACGTGGTCATTGCATTTTGCGGTATCGATAGCCAATGTATTGCCGGCAATTATCACATCACACGCTGTGCTTATCGGCATGACTTTACTCATATAGCCATGCAGAACCTGGCTTAGCGCATTCGCAGTACCTAAAGGGATAATGCCCATTGTGATTTCGCTATCAATAAGTTCGCTTGCCACTTCTGTAAGGGTGCCATCACCGCCGCACGCCACTACAATGTCTGTACCATTGCGTTTGGCTTCACGAGTCAGTTCAGTCGCTGTTATGTCTGGTGTGGTTTCTTTAACTGACACACTAAACTTTTCATTCAGCCGAGATAATATGTCGTCTTTGTTCTGTTCCCATTTGCCACCGCCAGCTACGGGATTAACAATAAGAGCAAGGCGTCGTTTTAGGTTTAGAAGGCCACCGTCGCGTATTTTTTGAAGCGATGCCAACTGACGTTTATTCAATCGAGCAGTTTGTCGGATATCGTTAATCTGGCTTAAGGCTTCTTTTACGCTCAACGATGGATTCTTTGCTAACAAGTAAGCGGCAACAACAAGCACCGACCTGCCTCTACCTAATGCACAGTGCACGACTACATTTTTTTGTTCGTCAACCTGCTGTTGAATGAAGTTAATACCCTGCATCAATTGGTCTTGGGTAGGGCTGGTGTGGTCAAGAACAGGAATGTTGAGATAACGATAGTCTTCTTGGAACGCGGTCCAGTCTAAGCCATCGAATTCAGCAGTGACATCCAGTATTGCCCCAATCTTGTTTTCATTGAGCAGATCAACATGCTTGTTTGACATCCGGCAAGCTAGAAACAGGTGAGGTTCAATTTGTTGAAGTGGTGGTACTTTATCAGTGCGTCTGGCGTATTCATTGTAAAGCCATGAGCCAAACAAAAAGGGCACAAAGACCCAACGAATATAAATTGGGATAGAGCCGTCCTGACGCTTGCGAAAAAGACTTGGTAAATTTAATAAGTAAGCACTACTTACAGCTATCAGCGAAAACGCAGTCCATCCAAACATCAGCTTTAAAAGAGTGTAGGGCGCAAAGTACGATGCAAACAGTGCAGCTATTGCGCCCGCTACATAAAACTTCACCATCTTCATGTAGAAACATATCCTTTGTTTGCGAGAGTACTGTTCATACTGCGCGAGAATGGTTTTCGTTTACTTTACAAGTGAACTATCGTGCAATTGAATCCATTACCTATTGTAAACTTACATAATGAACTTACCTTTGACGCTGCGCGTAAAGGCTAGGTATTAAAGCTAAAATGTGGAAGCGCTTATGTGGTTAAAGGTTGGCAATTTTGTTTGGTTTCAAACAGTTTGGTGGTTGATCATTCTTTTTCAAAACAATGCAATATTACCCGTCGTCGCCCTCATTGGCGTTTGGTTAGTTTTATCTCCGCAAAGAGCTGCGGACATCAAACTCATGTCCATAATGTTGGTGATAGGAACTGTCGTGGATGGTTTACTCACCTATGGTGGGCTTTTCAATTTCACTGAACAAAATGCGCTTATTCCCTTTTGGCCGATTCCAATTTGGCTTTCTCTACTTTGGGTAGCTTTTTCGGGAACGGTTCATCACAGTATGGAAGCGTTTAAGGGCAGATACGCGTTGTGCGCTGTTGGTGGCGCAATATTTGCACCTTTAAGCTACATAGCGGGAGCACGATTTGATGCAGTAGAACTGGGTGCATCTTACATAGTGTCTTATGCAATTATCGCTGCTGTTTGGAGCGTGGTTTTTCCTCTGTGTTTTTATATCTCGTCCAAGTTATTGAAGACGCAGCTTACACCCAACATTCAAGGAGAAAGTACATATGACTAAAACTGTATTAGTTACTGGTGGAAACCGTGGCATAGGCTTTGAAGTAGTGAAGTCGATGGTTACAGCAGGATACAAAGTACTGATGGGGTGTCGTGATGAAGAAAGTGGGGAAAAAGCGAAAGCTGAAATTCCAGGCGCAGATTTACACGTAATTGAAATGCCGCTCGATAACGAGAATGCAATTACCGACGCCATTGTTCAGGCACAGGCTGTTTATGGGCATATCGATATTTTAATAAACAATGCGGGCGTTCTCGATGATACGCCATGGGATGAAGTATCGTCTGAGGGGTTTTCAAAAAGCATGCAGGTAAATGTGAATGCGCCATTGACACTCATACAGCACACGCTGCCTAAAATGATTGAGCGAGGTTTTGGTCGAATTGTAAATGTGAGCTCTAGTTATGGAAGTTTTGAACAGTCACTACAGGGGCCATTGAGCTACGCTATTTCGAAAGCCGCATTAAATGCACTTACGGTAAAAATGGCTGCAGTAGTTGATAAGGCAAAGGCTGACAAAACCGACGATGACGAATTTGACGTTACGGTAAACAGTGTCACCCCCGGATGGGTTCATACACGGATGGGTGGTGCCGATGCACCCAGGACACCTGAAGAGGGTGCCGATAGCATCGTGTGGCTAGCAACGTCTGCAAAAGGTGGTCCGCACGGCACGTTTATTAAAGATAGAAAAACGGTTGCTTGGTAATAGCTACCAATAAATGCGAGTAGTCAGAATTGCGCGTAGCAAAAACTACGCGTTTCAAACGTGCAATTTAACGCTTTAACATGCGGCTAAAGCGAAAAACGTTCTCTTAAAAAACGTGCAATGCCGTCTTCATTATGATGGCCAATAATCGAGGTTGCCGCATCCTTAATCATTTGTTTTGCATTTGAAGGCGCATAGGCTTCGTCAGCAAGCTCGAACATACTAATATCATTATCACTGTCGCCAAAACATATTACGTTACTGGCCCCTAGCTTGTTTTTAAGTATCTCAACCGCACTACCTTTATTGGCCAACTGGTGATGAACATCCATCCAACGGTATTGGTTTCCCTCTATAGCGGGACCAGAATACGCAATTAGCTCATCATGGTTATTTAAGTACTGATACATTTCGTAAACCAACGGAGCATCACCAATCATGCTAATGTTTGTTATGTGGGCGTGGGCAGGTAGCTGCTCAATAGGAGCAAGTGTGGCATCAGTACGAGAAAAGTACTTATCAATTAAGTCACGTTCAACCTGATGCTGCGGGATAGCGTGATAAATCACGTGGTCGTTGGACTCACTGTTAATATCTACGGTGTTTACGAATGGTGTGATACGGTTTTCGTTAGCACATTGCACAATGGTGTTAACCTCGCTAGGTGCCAACAGGTTCTCTAGTGTCAATGCCTTACCTGATGGGTCCCAAATGGCCACACCATTATTATAAATGTGTGGAAGAACAAACTCGGTGCCTTTTAAAACATGCTGCGCTGAGTGCATGGTTCTGCCGGTTGCAACAGTGAAAGCAATGTCTCGCTCGGCAAGTAAACCTAACGTGTCTTTGGTGTAGGGCGATATTTCTGATGATTTATTGAGAAGGGTACCGTCTAAATCGAAAAAAATTAAATCCATAGTAAATCCATAGAAAGAAGCCTGGTAATGCATAGTTAAAAAAAGAAGGCAATAAAGCATAATACGCATTTATTGCCTTTTTGTTTACTTCATCTCACTAATGTCGTACCAGTATGGATTTGCTTTAATACCTTTCCGTGTAAAGGCGATTAACTACTGACCTTGTCATCTTCGATAAATTCTCCATGAATCTTAATGAAACGCTATCCGTTCATAATTTCACAGGAAAGAAGGCTGCGGTTATTTAATCGCCGCTACAACGTCATTGGCGTGCGGGCGCAGTACAGCCTCAAGCTCTTTAACAGATTGCGACTGTTTAAGGCTTATAATGAGCGCCACTTGTTTATTGCGTATAGCATGACGCACTGTTTGCACAATTTGATTTCGGTCGGGGCGTAAGCCCAACAAACCTGCTATAAACAAACCAATGAATATACTTGGGCTAATTAATGCAATGTAGGTGAACATTGGGTTTTGTTGAGTCAGCGCTGGACCATACTGTGTAAGCAGAAACGCACAAATTAGCCCAATGATCAAACCCACGCTGCCTAATACAAGGTGTGATGTCCACAAATTGTTGCCGATGGTTTCAGTATTTTTTTCAAGCTTTTCGCTCAGTTTCGGGTCGCCTGATTCCACCAACTCAACCTGTGAGAGTGCAATGTTAGTTTGCTCGCTCACCGCATCAATTGCGTTTTGAGCATTTGTCTTTGTATCGAACACCGCAGCAACTTGAAGATGTTCACTTGCTATCATTGACGCACGGCGATTGTTTGTATTTCCGTTTGATTCCTTCTTTTGTACTTTATGTTCAGCTTTCGACATAACACACTCCATTTCTTAAGTTCTTTATCAATTCAAAAAATCTTGAATTTATTTATCCAATATTCATTCCGGGTAATTAATTCATGATGTTTTTGAACGCCTAGTGATGCTTGGGATGTGTTTTACTACTCTGTTATTTATAGCTTTCTTTGAAAGTATTAAAGGCTTTTAAGGTAGGAGGGTATTCAAAAAGTATGGCGTTTAATATGCCTTAAAAAAATCAGTACAGCCCACTTTCAATGAATCTGATTAAGAATGTGACTTTTTTACACGCAGTATGAAAAAGTGTTACACCATTTTGACTAGACGGCGTGCTCTTGATCAATATATTCAAAACGTCAGTAACCAATTTTTTAACGCAAAGATGAATTCAGCACCGTGTATAGGGAGTGGCAATGGCAGAAAAAGGAATGCTAGCGTGTAGACAGTATGATAGCGCCGAACATCTTGCTATTACGCGCCACAGAACAGGTGAAAAGCGCTTCTACTATCGTTATGCAAGTGGAAGAAAAGTATCTGGTAAACGTACTTTAAAACGCATAAACCAATTAGTTATCCCACCAAAATGGGAGTCTGTCTTAATTAGCAAAGATCCAAAAGCCTGTATTCAAGTAATCGGTTGTGATGAAAAAGAGAGACGACAGTACATTTACCACCCTAGTTGGCATGAACACCAACAAGCGCTTAAATTTGAAAGGCTTTGTGAATTTGGAAATAAAATCTCAGCTTTCAGACAGCGGTGTGTTTCGTTAGTAGAAGAAGCCGGGTGGCAACAAGAAAAAGCATGCGCTTTAGTGTGTTTGCTGCTTGATAACACTGGTGCGCGAGTAGGGAACGCGCAGTACAGTAAAGTAAATAATACGTTTGGTTTAACTACACTGCGGCGTAAACATCTAAAACAGAACGATGATGATACTGTGTCGTTACATTATGTGGGTAAGCATGGCAAACAACGCCAATTAACGATAGAGGATCCAGCACTAGCAGCACTGGTTAATGAGTCATCAGAAAAGCCAGGGTATTGTTTGTTCCGCTATCAAAATAACGATGGTAAATGGCAAGATGTGACAAGCGACGATGTAAATCAGTTCATCCATGAAAATCTTGGGAATTCATTTAGTTGTAAAGACTTCAGGACATGGGCTGCTAGCCGCCATGCATTGATGATGTTACCACGTGTTTATGACGAGATAATTCAAGCGTCAAATAAAAAATGGGAAAGTACACTAAGTAAACCTGTGAGCAAAGCATTGGGAAATACGCCCAATGTATGCCGGAAATATTATATTCACCCTAATCTTTTTGCCCTCCTTAAAGACAAACAAAACACAGAAAGACTCATTTTGCAGGTATCAGAACTTGTGCAAGAAAATCTTAGTCAATTTACAGCGTATGAGCGCATTGAAAGGCTTTTGTTGCGCGTAATATCGGCTGAATGAAGTTGTTTATATATTTGTAATGAAAATGATTTAGTTGATGCTAACTTGCAATAAAATTGCTTCAAAATTTGAATCTAACTATGTTTCACGTTTCTTGGTTGTTATTTTAACTTGTTGATATTTGTTGTTTTAATTTAATTCTCTAGCAGGTTTTTTTCTGTGAAACCATCATCCTACTTTTTGCACATGAACAAGTGTTGAAATTAAGTTGTACATTAATTGCACTTGAAAAAATTTAAAAAACCTTTATATTATTTGAGCTCAAATGATTTCTGTTCGAGTTATCTTGGGTTGGCGTTGGCAATTTGTCGTTGCTGTTAGCTGATTAATCGCGAAGTTGACCACCTCTTTCAGAGAAACGCGGATTGGAAAGACCGCTTTACAGGTAACGGGTACTTTAATCATTTATTTTTTTGAGCAACAAAGGATTTATCCCTCGCTATGCCATTAGAAAGTTATATCTCATTGTCGCTTTATTTTATCGCGATGTTGGGGATAGGGTTGTTTGCATATCGCCAATCGACCAGTGATATATCAGGTTATATATTGGGCGGAAGAAAGGTAAGCCCTCAAGTCACTGCTTTATCAGCAGGCGCGTCCGACATGTCTGGTTGGATGTTAATGGGGCTACCCGGTGCAATGTTTTTAACCGGGTTCGACGCTTTATATATCGCGATTGGTTTAGTAGCAGGCGCACTGGCAAATTACTTACTTGTGGCACCGAAATTGCGTGTATACACAGAAGTGGCTGATGACTCACTTACGGTACCTGAGTTTTTTGCTAAACGTTTTAATACACCGAATTCAAGCATAAGAATTGTGTCTGCTGCGATTGTTGTGATGTTTTTCACGTTGTATACGTCGGCAGGTTTAGTGGCAGGCGGTAAGCTTTTTGAAAGTGCATTCAATGTTGACTATCAACTTGGACTGTTCATAACGCTGGGTGTAGTAGTGTCATACACCTTGCTAGGAGGATTCTTAGCAGTAAGCCTTACCGATTTCGTTCAAGGCTGCATTATGTTTGTCGCGCTTGTTCTAGTGCCGGTGGTGGCGTTTACCGAGTTCGACAGTGTTTCGCAAATGACAAGTGCAGCATATGCATCGGTACCCAGCTTTTCTGAGTCGTTAGAAACGCTTACCGTGGTAGGTTTACTTTCCAGCTTAGGCTGGGGGCTTGGGTACTTTGGTCAACCGCACATTATTGTACGTTTCATGGCAATTAGGTCGGTGAAGGCAATTAGCACAGCGCGAAACATTGGTATGTCGTGGATGACAGTAACCATCATTGGTGCACTTGCAACAGGCTTTGTTGGCATTGCTTATGCAAACCAATTTAATTTGAAAGTGGATGATGCTGAGACCATTTTCATTATTTTTTCTCAGCTATTGTTCCATCCATTAATTAGTGGATTTTTAATGGCGGCAATTTTGGCAGCTATTATGAGCACAATTTCATCACAGTTGTTGGTGAGTGCAAGCTCATTAACAGAAGATATTTATCGTGTAGTAACGAGTAAAGAAGTAAGTGAAAAGCAAACAGTAACGATAGGGCGCTACGGTGTAGCGGGTGTCGCAATTGTAGCGCTTATGTTGGCTATGGATGCGTCAAACACCATTCTATCTTTAGTGAGTAACGCATGGGCAGGTTTTGGTGCTGCGTTCGGCCCACTAGTACTGTTTTGCTTGTACAGGAAAGACCTCACAGCAAAAGCTGCGATGGCCGGAATGGTAAGCGGTGCGGCAACGGTACTGTTTTGGATTTACGCACCGGTCTTAGCCAATGGTGAGGCATTAAGTAGCGTGATGTACGAAATTATCCCTGGTTTTGCGGTAAGTACGCTAACCTTATATTTAATGAGTAGGTTTGGCGAAAAGCCCGCAGATAGCGTTGAAAAAACGTTTATTCAAGCCAGTGAAGAATTAGCGAATCAACAATCTTAAGGTTTAGAAGTTTATTATGAGTAACCCTAATTGGAAACGCGTAGTAATAAAGGTAGGTAGTGCACTGATTTCACCTAATCAACAAGGGTGCAGTAGCCATTATTTGCTTAGTATTGCGCAATTCATCGTGCGATGCAGAGCGAACGGTACGCAAGTCGTGCTGGTTTCTTCAGGCTCGGTCGCAGCAGGTGCGCATTTGTTTCCAGAGCTAGAGAAATCCGATATTGCCATTAAGAAAGCGATGGCAGCGGCAGGTCAAACAGAAATGATTGCAACGTGGGATAGGCTATTTGACTTTCCATCTGCGCAGATACTGTTAACTCATGCCGACTTACGAGACCGTGAACGCTACGTAAGTATTCGAGAGACAATTTTCAGCCTGTTAGACAATGGCGTACTTCCTATTGTTAATGAAAATGACACGGTAACAACTGACAAGCTAAAAGTTGGTGACAACGATAACTTGTCGGCAATGGTAGCGTCAGCTGCCGAAGCGGATGCACTTATCATCTGTTCTGATATAGATGGACTATATGATAAAAATCCGCATGAACACGACGATGCGACTTTGCTTAAAACGGTGGATAACATTGATGCAAGCATCTACGCCATGGCTGGTGGCGCGGTTAAAGGCGGTGTAGGTACGGGCGGAATGCGCACAAAAATCGAAGCTGCCGAAAAAGCAGTTTCGCATGGTATAGACACTTATATTATTAACGGTTTTACAGAGCTGTCGTTTAACATGCTGCTAAATGGTGAAAACCCTGGCACGCATTTCAAGCCTCATGCGAAGCCAATGCAAGAAAACGTACATTGGATGCGACATACGTCGAACGCACAAGGTGAAGTTATTGTAGAAGGCGACTTCGACGCACAACTAGATAGCGACGCTGAGCAACTTACAAGTAGCGAAATTGTAGACGTGAAAGGCGAGTTTTCAGTGGGCGACACCATTTTGGTGCGCAAAGAAGATGGCACTAAGCTGGTTAAGGCGAAGTCGAATTACAGTAGCTGTTTATTGAATTTCATTGCTAATCAGGAAAACGAAGAATTTGCCAACGAATTCGAAGAGAAAACGGGGCCAATTATTTCTGATCAGCATATAGCAAACTTGGAGAAAGAATGAGCATTATTACAGAGTTAGCACAACAGGCGAAAAAAGCTGCACGTACATTGGCAATCCTAAGTGAAAGCCAAAAGAACGCGGTGTTAACTGACATGGCAGCAGCTATTCGCGCGAATAAAGACAAAATTATTGCGGTTAACGAAAAGGAAGTTGCACGTGCTAAGGAGAACAACTTAGACGCAGCCATGGTAGACCGCTTAATTCTGAATAAAGAGCGCATTGAATCGATGGCCGAAGGCATCGAGGTTATTGTAGAACTTGATGATCCCGTTGGAAAAGAGCGTGTTATTGGCACTCGTCCTAACGGCATCGAGATTAAGAAAATGCGTATCCCGCTAGGTGTAGTGTGTATGATTTATGAGGCACGCCCTAATGTAACTGCTGACGCAGGCGCATTGTGCTTTAAATCGGGCAACGCCGTAATTCTACGTGGTGGTAAAGAAGCGTTAGATACGAGTTTGGCAATTGCTGAGCTTATGCAAGACGTGTTGGAAAAGCACAACTTGCCAAAAGCACTGGTAACAGTAGTACCGAATCCTGACCGTGCATTAATGCAAGAGTTAATGGAACAGCGTGATTACATCGACGTAATTATCCCTCGCGGTGGCGAAGGCTTGATTAATTATGTAACTGATAACGCTAAAGTACCGGTTATTCAGCACTTTAAAGGTGTGTGTCACCTTTATGTTGATAAAGAAGCGGACCTAGATAAAGCCATGGCATTATTGCTAAATGGTAAAACCCAGCGTACCGGCGTGTGTAATGCACTAGAAGCGTTGGTCGTACACCAAGCTGTTGCAGGTGATTTCTTACCGAAGGTTGCACAAGCATTTAAGGAAAAAGGCGTGAAAGTGCATGTGAACGAGAAGGGAAGTCAGTACTTCGACGATGCTAACGTTATTGCCGAAGACGCATTTGGTGAAGAGTATCTGGGCTTAGAAATTGCAATTCGCGTGGTAGACGACTTTGACGCAGCTATCGAGCATATTGCCCAGTTTGGTAGCAATCATACGGAGGTTATTTGTACCGAAGATGCTGACAAAGGCAAGCTATTCCAGCGCGCGGTAGACGCAAGTGTAGTGATGGTTAACGCCTCGTCACGATTCTCAGATGGAAGCCAACTAGGTTTGGGTGCTGAAATTGGTATTGCAACGACGAAACTGCACGCTTACGGACCAATGGGCTTAGAGTCATTAACGTCTGAAAAGTACCTAGTAAATGGTGAAGGTCAAATTCGCGAATAGAGACTGAGGTCTTTTACGCTAACCACACTAAAAGCAGGGGCGGGCGCAGTATTTAGTCAATACTACGCTTAGGAAAAAAGCGGACAGTAGACTCTAATAGAAGTCACTGGTCAGCATTGTACCCTTAGTCCTCATGCTTCATAATATAAAGCGCTAACATCAGTTGGCGCTTTTTTGTTTCTATTCATAGGGTTAATTTGCTATAGCGCCTAACCGTTTTCATCGCGGTAACTAACAGTAGAAGCACCACTAATAGAAGCGACACAAATACACAACCCAAAGATGGAGCCGTAATGGAGATAGTGATAGACCCAGCACAAATGTGGCAACAGTTCATTGCATTTGCGAACGATTACAAACTGCTGACGTCTTTGGTTTTCCTCGTCATTTTACACTACATCAAGAAAGGCTTATTGCGCCTTATTAAACGCAGAAGTTCGCGCAAAGGCGAAGATCGCCGTAATCAAATTAATATTTTAGAGCAACTTGGTAACGCATTTATCATCATATTACTTATGGTGATGTGGTCATCTGAAATACAAACCCTCGCTATTTCAATTGCTGCGTTTATGGTGGCAATCGTGCTTGCCACGCGAGAATTTATTCAATGTTTTATGGGGTTTATTTACTATTTAGGCGCAAGGCCTTTCAGAGTTGGCGACTGGATCCAAATGAACAACATCATTGGTGAAGTTGTTGAAATGGATTGGGCGAAAACGGCGTTATTAGAAGTCGACCCAGAAAGCTTCAACTACACGGGTAAACACGTTTATGTACCCAATAGCCAATTAGTAACACAAACCGTTAAAAATCTTAACTTTATGCGTCGCTATCGATTGCATTCTTTTGAAATTGTGAACGAGCCAACGGTTAACGCGTATAGCCTGTTGCCAGCTTTTCATGCGCGAGCGCAGGCACATTGCGAGTATTTTCGCGATGTAGCAGAGCGTTACAAAGGCTTAATTGAGCGACACCTCGAACAAGAGTTTATTCGCATAGATCCAGAAGTAGAGATAAAAACAAACGAGTTGGCAAAAGTAGTAGTAAAGGTAAGTTTGTTTTGCCCCACTGCAGAGGCTCACGAGCTTGAACATAAAATGTGCTCAGACTGGCTAAGCCTTTGGTTTAAAGCCATGAAAGAAGAGCAAAAAGCCCTTGAAACGCAACAAGGCGAGTTTAGTACTGCACTGCAATAAAATACGCCTACTATGACTAGCGCAAGCTAGTCACAATCCCAGGCACGATTTTGGGTAAAGTGGCTTTGCAAAAAAGCCATTTGATCTGCCAATATACGCCTATTCATTAAGTAGAAACGCTCGTATACGTTAGGGCGAAACGGCACTGCTAACAGCGGCATATTCGCTTCTTCAGGTGTTTTTGCGCCTTTTGCGTGATTACATCGCTGGCAAGCAGTGGCAACGTTTGTCCAGCTGTCTTTACCTCCACGCGAGCGAGGTACAATATGGTCGCGTGTCAGCTGCTTTGGTGAAAACTTTTGCCCACAATACATGCATAGGTAGCTATCGCGTCTGAACAAATATCGATTAGTTAAAGCGACTTTACCCGACATATCGGTAACTTTTCCATCGCAGGCAATAATGCTAGACAGGTTTAATTGGCTTTGAAGGCCGTTTCTATTCCAACCGCCCTTTAAAATAATGCTGTCGCTTCCCAATTCAAACAGCACCTTGTCTTGGCAGTAAAGTTTTGCGGCGTGTTCAACATCTATCCACTCTTGTGGCATGCCTGCTTTGTTAAGTCGAAGTACCAACATGGGTTTCTCCTTTAGCACACTATAATTAGACGTTCTTGTTGTATTAGGCTGAGCATCTCGTCACTGGTAGGGCTCACTAGAATGGGCACGACCAGTAAATACGACGCTTTACCTATTGTTCTAGCATACGCTGTTTTGTGTCATTATGATGAAAATATAGCCAAAAAACGAAATTTCACAGAGTTTTCATACAGTCATGGTGCAATAGGAACTAGCAACTACACTAAAATGTGTATAAGAATTTCTGCATGACGCTGTATTTGATCGTGGTATTAACGCTATATCATGGCTATACTATGCGCCGCGTTTAAAAGCGATAAATAAAGATTGAAATTAAAGGACAAATAGTGACTCCTATTACAAAATCATTCCAGTATGGACAGCATACTGTAACTCTAGAAACGGGTGTAATTGCTCGTCAGGCAACAGCTGCGGTACTTGCAAGCATGGACGACACGTCTGTACTAGTAACAGTAGTTGGCAAGAAAGAAGCGAAAGCAGACCAAGATTTCTTCCCACTTACCGTTAACTATCAAGAAAAAGCGTATGCTGCGGGTAAAATCCCAGGTGGTTTCTTCAAACGTGAAGGTCGCCCATCTGAAGGTGAAACACTGATTGCACGTCTTATCGACCGTCCAATCCGCCCATTATTCCCAGAAGGTTTCAAAAA
>ENA-OWNT01000845-OWNT01000845.1-seawater-metagenome-genome-assembly--contig:-NODE-845-length-52349-cov-4.677036_pt1 | contig 52349 bp, 42 predicted proteins | sample MGYA00238136_ERZ651165 | MGnify/ENA primary metagenome ERZ651165 (study PRJEB26861, sample SAMN08777766) | seawater metagenome | isolation source: coastal seawater | place: USA: Florida | collected... | reverse complement strand
CAGCGCCTCGGCGGCGTCATCAACGGCGTCGAGCTGCACCGTCACCGCCTGGTGGTAACGGGATTTCGCGCTCAGCTGCTCGGGCGTCCCGTCGAACAGCGCGTGGCCCTTGGCGATCAGCATCGCTCGCGTACACACGGCTGGGACTTCTTCGAGGATATGCGTGGAGACGACGATGACCTTGTCCTTGGCCATGCTCCGGATCAGCTTGCGCACCTCGTGCTTCTGGTTCGGGTCCAGGCCGTCCGTGGGCTCGTCGAGAATCAGCACCTTCGGGTCATGGAGGATGGCCTGTGCCAACCCCACCCGACGCTTGTAGCCCTTGGACAACGCTTCGATCGGCCGGTGGACGACGGCTTGCAGCTGAATGCTGTCGATCACCGTGTCGATGCGTTGCTGGATCTCCCCGGCCGGAATCTCGCGAATCCGGGCGATGAAGCGGAGGAACTGCTCCACCGTCATGTCGCCGTAGGCCGGAGCGCCTTCGGGCAGATAGCCCAGTTCGCGCTTGGCCGCCACGGGGTCGGTCTGGATATCGTGCCCGCAGATGGTCGCGGTACCGGAGGAGGGGGTCAGAAACCCCGTGATCATCTTCATCGTGGTCGATTTGCCGGCGCCGTTCGGACCGAGAAAGCCCAGGACTTCTCCCGGCGCAACCTCGAACGACAGCCCATCGACCGCAACCAGCGCACCGAAGCGCCGGCTCAGTGACTGAACTTTCAGCATCCCTGTCTCGCTCTTCTTGATGTTCGAAACAACCCCGCACGCCCGCTCGGTAGCGCGGCGTGTCATCGCACCGTCGTCCGACGGGATCGCGATGTCGCGCAGATGGGGCCCAGCTGTGGATTTTCAAGCCGGCCGAAAGTTCCGTGCCGGTTCCGACCGGGTAGGTCGCGGGTTGACCGGCTGCGATATTCTAGGCGCCATTCATATAGCTAGATGTAGGAGACTCCATGGCCGAATCCAACGGTTCCCTGGCGGGCAAGACCCTGTTCATTTCCGGTGCGTCCCGCGGGATCGGACTGGCGATCGCGCTGCGCGCCGCGAAGGACGGCGCCAATGTCGCCATCGCCGCGAAGACTGATCAGCCGCATCCGAAGCTGCCGGGGACGATTCATACGGCCGCCAAGGACATCGAGGCGGCGGGCGGCAAGGCGCTGCCGGTGGTCTGCGACATTCGCGACGAGGCGGCGGTGCAGGCGGCCGTGGACAAGACGGTGGAGACCTTCGGCGGCATCGACATCTGCGTGAACAACGCCAGCGCGATCATGCTCACCGGCACGCTGGACACGCCGATGAAGCGCTACGACCTGATGCACCAGGTCAACGGTCGCGGTACCTACCTGGTCAGCCGCACATGCATCCCGCATCTGAAGAAGGCCGAGAATCCGCATGTGCTGAACCTGTCGCCGCCGCTGGACATGAACCCCAAGTGGTTCGCGCCGCACCCGGCTTATTCCATGGCCAAGTACATGATGAGCATCTACGCCATGGCGATGGCCGAAGAGTTCAAGCGCGACGGCATTGCGTTCAATACGCTGTGGCCGCGTACGACCATCGCAACCGCCGCCGTGGCCAACCTGCTGGGTGGCGACTCGCTGGTGGCGATGAGCCGCACCCCGGAGATCATGGGCGATGCCGCGCACGCGATCCTGACCAGGCCCGCCCGCGAGTTCACCGGACAGCACTGCATGGACGACCTCGTGCTCTACGAGGCCGGCGTGCGGGACTTCAGCGGCTACCAGGTCGATCCGGCCGCCACCCGGCTTGCGCCGGACCTGTTCGTGCCCGACAGCCTGCCGCCGCCGGCGGACCTGGCGGCGCTGACCGGAAACTGAGCCCGGGTCGCCGTGTCCAGCCCCTACATCACGCCGGAGGGCCATGCCCGCCTGCGCGAGGAACTGGATCATTTGTGGCGTCGGCGCCGTCCCGAGGTCGTGCGTGCGCTGTCGGCCGCCGCGGCGGAGGGTGACCGCTCCGAGAATGCCGAGTACATCTACCGCAAGAAGGAGCTGCGGGAGATCGACCGGCGGGTGCGCTACCTGACCAAGCGCCTGGAGGCGCTGAAGGTCGTGGACCGGTTGCCGGATGATCCGGATCGCGTGTTCTTCGGCGCCTGGGTCACGGTTGCAGACGAGGCGGCCGACGAACGCACCTACCGGGTCGTGGGCGCCGACGAGGTGGAGACGGGGCGCGGCTGGATCAGCGCGGATTCGCCGATGGCCCGGGCCGTGCGGGGAAAATCGGTGGGTGACATCTGCATCGTGCACCTGCCGACGGGGCCGGCGGAGATCGAGATCGTGGAGGTGCGCTACACCGACCCGGCGGACCGGGACGGGAAATTCGTCGAGGCCGTCCGGTCGTAAGCAAACAGATTCAGGGGGAGAGCATTCCATGTCCAAAGCCAAGCGTTACCTGCCGGTGCTGCTGTCGGTCTACATCGCGTTCGTGTTCGTGCAGTCCTTGTTCTTCAAGTTCATCGACGCGCCGGAAACCCAGTTGATCTTCGGCACGCTGGATGCCTGGGCCGCCGGTCTGATCGGTGTCGAGGGGCTGTTCAATCCGGGCGGCATCTTCTCCGCCAAGGTGATCGGGTCGGCGGAACTGGTGGCCGCCGTGCTGCTGCTCGCGGGCCTGGTCGTGCCGGCCTGGCGCATCCTCAATCCACTCGGCGCGCTGCTGGCCTTCTGCATCATCAGCGGTGCGATCTTCTTTCACCTGTTCACGCCGCTGGGCATCGTCGTCGGCAACGAAACCGTGCCGGGCGTGGACAGCTCGGACATCGCGACCGATGGCGGCCTGCTGTTCTTCATGGCCGTGGGCGTGTGGATCGCGTCGGCAATCCTCATCGGTTTGCAGCGTGATCGGCTGCTGGGGCTGATCGGCAAGGCCTGATCCGCACCGGTCAGGTCGCCTTCAAAACAGCCTCATCTGCTCCACCGGCGGGCGAAACTGGCTGCAATCCAGCCTGCCGCGGCGCTCGCGGTTCAATCCGTGCCGGCGCCGTGCGAGTTCGAAGCGCTTGGCGAGCAGTTCCGCGAACGGTCCGGCGCCGGTCTGTCTGCGGCCGAAGGTGGCGTCGTAGGACGCGCCGCCATGCATCTGGCGCATGATCGACAGCACGTGTTCGGCGCGATCGGGGCGGTGGGTTCGCAGCCATTCCTCGAACAGCGGAGCGACTTCCCGTGGCAGCCGCAGCAGCACGTAGCCCGCCTCGGTGGCGCCGGCCTCGGCGCAACGTTCCAGCACGGTTTCGATGTGATGATCGGTGAGCGCCGGGATCACGGGTGCCACCAGCACGCCGGTGGGCACGCCGCGTTGGGTCAGCGCCTGGATGACCCGGACACGCCGGGCCGGATCGGCCGCGCGTGGTTCCAGCGTGCGCTTGAGCGAGCGGTCCAGCGTCGGCACGCTCATCATCACGTGCACGAGGCCGCGCGCGGCCAGGGCCTCGAGCAGATCCAGGTCGCGGAGGATCAGCGTGCCCTTGGTCACGATGGTCACCGGATGCCGGCATTCCAGCAGCGTTTCCAGAATCTGCCGGGTGACCCGGAACCGCTTCTCGATGGGCTGGTACGGATCGGTGTTCGTGCCCAGCCCGATCGGCTTGCAGACGTACTTCGGGTGGCTCAGTTCCTGGCGCAGCAGCTCCGCCGTTCTAGGCTTGTAGAACAGCCGAGATTCGAAATCCAGGCCGGGAGAGAGGTCGAGATAGGCGTGCGTGGGCCGCGCGAAACAGTAGATGCAGCCGTGTTCGCAGCCGCGATAGGGATTGATGGACTGATCAAACGGCACGTCCGGTGACTGGTTGTGCGTGATGACCGATCTGGACTGGTCCGCCTGCACGACCGTGGTCACGCGTTCGACGACATCGTCCTGCCACCAGCCGTCGTCCTCGGCATGGGTGGTCGCCTGCCGGTAACGGCTTTCGCGATTGGAGAGGGCGCCGCGGCCCTTGTGGGCGACTGGGTTCATTCCGAAACTGTATAAATAAACAGTATCGTTGGGAATCCCGTGCCGGCCCTCGACCGATGAGTGGTATGTGTTGGCAAGGAGCAGCGTAGGCTCAGGAAACAAGTGCAACACTATCGAAAAAGAGTGTTGCCATGTCATTCAGCTACCACCACCTGAGCGCAGAAGAGCGTGCGAGCATCATGATTCAGCACGGTCAGGGTGCCACGATCAGTTCCATCGCACGCCTGCTGGGCCGTCACCGTTCGACGATCTCTCGCGAGTTATCGCGTCAGATCTGCGGTTTGTACTCGGCAGCCCGAGCCGCCGAGCGCTACCGCCGGGCTCGGCGCAGGTGCGGCCGACCGTCTAAGCTGCAAGCCGGTACACGCTTGTCAGATCGGGTCGTCAGCATGCTTGAGCATCGCCAGTGGTCGCCAGAGCAAATTGCAGAAAAGCTGAAACGGGAACACCCGGACGATCCATCCATGCACGTGAGCCACGAGACGATTTACTCGTGGGTCTACGCGCAGCCGAGAAACCACCTGAAGCGGCTGCTTGTGTCCCAACTGCGCCAGGGCAAGCCCAAACGTGGGCGCAGAGCCAGCGCGTCGAACGGCTCGGCGATTCAGGTGCCGGACCACCAGACGATCCATCGGCGACCGGCTGAGATCGAAGGCCGAGAATTTCCAGGTCACAGGGAAGATGACCTACGACCGGGGATCAGAGTTGGCTGAGCATCCGCTGATGAGCAAGCACCTGAAGATGGCCATCTACTTTGCAGATCCGCACGCCCCGTGGCAGCGAGGGAGCAACGAGAACATCAACGGCCTGCTGCGGCAGTACTTTCCGAAGGGCACTGACCTGTCAGGCGTGAGCCAGGTCCGCTTGAACGACGTTGCGTGGCTGCTGAACACCCGTCCAAGAAAACGTTTTGACTTTCAGACCCCGCAGGAGCTTTTCGACCAAGCAACGGCGGATTACCTCAATCATGTTGCGCTTGATTCTTGAATCCAACATGTGCCCATGGCGCCTAACGGAAATATCTACTGGCCAGCAGCATCTGGATGTGCTGATTTCACTGCGTGCTCGATTTCGACTCCAGACGGGCCGATCTCGACTGTTGGGACATATATTCACGAAATGGGCCATGTGGCGCAGTACCAAGTCGGTATGAATGTTATTCTGCAGGCGGGAATGCAGCAGATGCTTCATTATGGGAGTTTTGGGTTATATGACCCGTACATAAGAAGTTGGTCAGAATTTCATTCTTACGGTTCGCCTGCTGGGCTTAGCCCAGAGACCCAAGCCGATTGGCATGCGTGGAACTATTGCTCTACCAACAAGTGTTAGCCATGAGGAAATGTCGAATTTTCACTTGCGTAGGTACTGCTCTGTCCGGGGTTATTTTGGCCGGGGGCTGTGCTGCCGCAGGGTTTTCGGAGCCTATTGATGGTACTGGCTGTCGGAAATACGAATTTGCGGATGGAAGTCAGCTCGCGATTCGAGAATCCAAGGTGTCTCGGCTGAACGCTGTAATGAGTGGCCGACCGCGCCTTTTGGAGGTCGTGATCACGGTGCCTGCTTCAGTGTCAGGCTCTATATCTGAGGTGCCAATTTATCCGGGAACGGCCGGACCTTCTGTAGAGGATTGTGATGCCTTGATATCAGGAAAGAGATGCAAGTTTGCAATTGAAGGCTATTCGGCAGAAGCGGCTCTAAAAACCCCCAGTGATGAGAGTTTACGAGACTTGCAGAAGATTTCGGAATATCTGGAACAGGATGTGATGGCCTGTGAGTCTGATTGACTGCTGGCTCTAGTCCCAAGGCCTCCGCGCCACCAGCCAAATCCCGATTGCCCTAAACGACCGCGAGGATTTCCACGCGGTCGTTTAGGGCCAGAGAAATAGCGAGGAAATAGGGTCACGAGGAAATAGGGTCACGAGGAAATAGGGTCACGAGGAAATAGGGTCAGGTCTGAGGAAATAGGGTCAGGTCTTGCAATGCAACACTGTCACTCTGATTCGCCACTTCGAACAGCACGACAAACCGTTGCATAGTGAACCCCGAAATTGTCAGCAATCTGCTCCATCGTGCAATCACCCGACCGGTAGGCGCCGGACAACTCGATGGACTGGGGTCTTGCGATGGCAGCAGATTGACCACGACATGTTGGATTGCAAGACCTGACCCCATTTCCTTTTGCATGCTCGCTTTCGATCTCCAACCGGTAGGGTGGCCATACGGCGTGGGTCATTTGGGATAAATCGTCCCGCTAGAGTGAATCTCGTCACCGGGCACGGGGTGACAGTAGTGATTCATAGAAACCTCGCATTTTCTCGTGGCTATAATATCCATACTGCGTACCTAACAGAATGAAAAAAATGAGCTGTATCGACGTAATTGGACTCTTTGGGGCCCATATCCATCAAGATTTTTTTGTGACATTTCCGGACTGGAGCGTGGGCGTTAATTTTGTTCTAAGCAATTTTTCTGACTTTGAATTGACCAAATTGGAGCAATGCTTCCGCGAGTTGTCATCGGATTCCGTTCCAGTATCAGAGAAATCTCGGATGTGGGAGTTAAGTGGCGCGCAATTTTCTGTCCAAGACGATGAGCTGGGTCAGCTTTACGCGACGTTGGCGGAGGCGACGAAAAGTTATCTGAAAAGTGAAACTGACGGATGAGCTCGACAGCGAGTAATAAGGGACAGGCCCCAGTTTATGTCACGTTGATGTTGGCGATAATGGTCTGTCTATGCACTAACGCCCAGTATGGACAGCCATGAGGAAGATTAGCGCATTGGTTGCCAAGAGCGGTTTCGGTCGGACCTCAAACCCGAGATGGTGGACAAGATTCGCAAGGCGACGGATGGAAATTACGCGCTTGGTAGCGAACGATTCGCGGAGGAAGTGGCGTTGATGCTTGCCCGGCGCGTTATGCCCGGGAAATCGGGCGGTCTCCGGAGGTCGGAAGTAGACCGGGACGGAGATTTATTCTGGATCCCGTAGTCAGTACCCCTTTTCCTGTGGTCGTCGGCGTGAAGCGATCCACTCCGACGAAGCTGATGGCATCACCTAGTTAGTGGGTGTTGGGCGAGGAGTGGCGGCGTTCACCCGGCATTTCTATGCTTACTGTCAGGTGATCAATCGCGGACCAAGCGCTGGAATGTGATCGAGGCGTCAACCTCGGTATTCAGGGCCTTCCGATTGAACACGTCCGTGTCCCCGGCGGCCTCAGGGTTTAAGATGTCGCCCCTTTTTTGCGACCGTCGGGATCGAACCCATGCTCAACGTACTGGCTTCCGTCATGACCAGCTCGCTCGCCGGATGGCGGGGCACGGGTGCATACGGCGTGCGCGAGCAGCCGGCGCAGTTGCTGGAGCTCTACGAGTTCGAGGGGTGCCCGTTCTGCCGGCTGGTGCGTGAAGCGCTGACGGAGATGGACCTGGACGTGCTGATCCGGCCCTGCCCCAAAGGCGGCAAGCGGTTCCGGCCGGAGGCCGAGGAGAAGGGAGGCAAGGCGCAGTTTCCGTATCTGGTGGACCCGAACTCGGGAACCGCGTTGTACGAGTCGAAGGACATCGTCCGATATCTGGCCGAGACCTACGGCGCCCGCCGCCTGCGTCAAACGCCACACGGCCTGCAGTCGATGACCAGCCAGCTCGCGGCGATTCCCCGCATCGGTCGGGGCCTGTTCGCGCGTCCGTCGAAGGCACCCGAGCAGCCGCTGGAGCTTTATTCCTTCGAGTCCAGTCCGTATTCGCGCCTGGTGCGCGAGCGCCTCTGTGAACTCGAACTGCCCTACATCCTGCGCAACATGGGCAAGGCGCAGAAGGCCGACATGGGTCCGCCGATCGTGCGCAAGAAGTTCTATCCGGAGGCGGACGTGCGCGGCCGCAACCGCAAGCGCATGTTCGAGGAGACGGGGCGTTTGCAGGTGCCGTACCTGATCGACCCGAATACCGACGTCCGGATGTACGAATCCAGGGACATCATTCGCTATCTAAACGAGACCTACGCCTTATGAGCGCCGTGCTCAAACCCGAACCACAATCCTGGTCCCCGACATCCTGGACGCAGCGTCAGGCGGTCCAGCAGGCGCAATATCCGGATCAGCGGGCGCTGGATGCCGCGCTGCGACAGCTCAGCGAGCTGCCGCCGCTGGTCACGTCCTGGGAGATCATGGCGCTGCGCCAGCAGTTCGCCGATGCCGTGGCCGGACGCAAGTTCGTGCTGCAGGGCGGTGATTGCGCGGAGAGCTTCGCCGACTGCACGCCGGACATCATCACCAACCGGCTGAAGGTGCTGTTGCAGATGAGTCTGGTGCTGGTGCACGGGCTCAAGAAGCGAGTCGTCCGCGTTGGCCGCTTCGCCGGACAGTACGCCAAGCCGCGGTCGTCGGATTTCGAAACCAAGGATGGCGTGACGCTGCCCAGTTACCGGGGCGACATCATCAACGCGCCGGATTTCACCGAGGCGGCCCGTGTCCCCGATCCCCAGCGGCTGCTGACCGCGCATGCGCGATCGGCGATGACGCTGAACTTCGTCCGCGGCCTGATCGACGGCGGCTTCGCCGACCTGCATCACCCGGAATACTGGGACCTGCAATGGGTGGAGCACGCGCCGCTGGCCAAGGAATACCAGAGCCGCGTGGATGCGATCGGAGATTCGCTGCGGTTCATGGAGACGTTGGCCGAGCAGTCGATCAGCGAGCTGTCGCGGGTGGATTTCTTCACCAGTCACGAGGCTTTGCACCTGCCCTACGAGCAGGCGTCGACGCGTCGGGTGCCGCGCCAGCCGGGCTGGTACAACCTGTCCACGCACATGCCGTGGATCGGCAAGCGCACGGCCGATCTGGATGGCGCGCATGTGGAGTATTGCCGCGGCATCCAGAACCCGGTGGGCGTGAAGATCGGCCCCGGCATGGACGTGCCCTGGGTGCTCGGCCTGCTGGAGCGACTGAACCCCGACAACGTGCCGGGCAAGGTGGCGCTGATTCATCGCATGGGCGCCGAGGTGATCGGTTCCGAGCTGCCGCCGATTCTGGACGCGGTGCGTGACAGCGGCCGGCCGGTGCTGTGGATGTGCGACCCCATGCACGGCAACATCGAATCGGTGGCCGGCGGCGTCAAGACGCGACGCTTCGACAATATTCGCTCCGAGCTGGAACAGGCCTTCGATCTGCATGCGGCGGCCGGGACCTACCTCGGCGGCGTCCATCTGGAGCTGACCGGCGAGAACGTCACCGAATGCATGGGCGGTGCCCGTGATCTGACCGAGACCGATCTGGCCCGCGCCTACAAGACCACGGTGGATCCCCGGCTGAACTACGAGCAGGCGCTGGAACTGGCGATGCTCATCGTCCACAAGCAGGCCTCGGCCGGGTAGCTGCGATGTCCGCCGGATTGTGGGTGCTGATCGGGCTGGTCGTGTTCGTGATCTGCGGTTACGGCTTCGTACTCAAGCGCCTGCGCGAGGCCAAGGCGCAGGAAGCCCGGGCCGACTGGACCAAGGTGCGTCAGTGGGATGATGACGATGACTGGGGCGAGCCCCCCGCCGACGATCAGAAGCGCTGAATGCTCTGGCTATTCGGCCTGCTGACGGTGAGTTTTCTCGCCGGCGCCTGGTGGCTACGCCGGCTTGACCGTCGCGGCCGGGGCGAGCAATCCCGAGAGGGTCTGGCGAGCCGCGCCGATCGGGCCGGCGAGGACTGACACGCCGACGCGGGTCAGGCGCCGACCTTGCCCACCATCGCGATCCGACCCTGGTCCGAGACCACCACGCCGCCGGGACGCTCCACGGTAATCGCGAACAGCGTGGGCTCGCGCACCGGCAACTTGGATTCGATCGGAACGATGACTTCGCCATCCTCGGTGACATCGAACACGCCGCCGTCGACCGGATGCTTCTCGCGACTGCCGTCGAAGATCCACAGCTGATACTGCGATTCGTCGGGGTTGTTCACCGCGAGATTGCGAATCGTCATGTAGCCGCGCTGAGCATCCTGGCTCCAGACCACGGAACCGGCTGCGGTGTCGCCGGCCGCCGGATCCTCCGTGCCCGCCAGCGCGAACTCGACCAGATCGGGTGCCTGTGTCTCGAACTGGTGCTTCAGGTCGGCGACCGTGGGCGTCGGTTGCGGAGCGGGTCCGGGCGCGGGTGTCTCGGGCCACCAGCCGACGATGGCGGCGATGAGCGAAGCCGCGGCGGCAAACCACGCCAGGCCGGCGCTGGACGACGTGCGGGTTCGCGAGCGTTCCGACTGAATGGGCGTGACGGAGGAGGGCGTCGCCGGTGCGTTCCCGGGTTCCGCGTTCGGCAGTACGGCCTGCGCGCGAATCCGTTCGGCCAGATCATCGGGCATGGCCTCGTCGGCCCCGCCGGTGCTGGCCAGATCGTAGATCGCCGCCATTTCCTCGAGTTCGGCGAACTCGGGATCTTCGCGGTCCAGGCGCAGGCGCTCCTCGGCCGTGAGCTCGCCGGTCAGCGCTCTCAGCCAGAGGTCCATGTTGTCGTCAGACTGCGCCATTACTGCGTCCCCGGCCCGTCGTCGAGCCAGCCCTTCAACCGCATCAGGCCCCGTCGCATGTGTGACTTGACGGTGCCCAGCGGCATATCCAGTTTCTCCGCGATCTCGGCATGGCTGTAGCCATACACCACCCCAAGATCGAGTGCGTCCCGTTCCTCCTTGCGTAGGTCGCCGAGCCGGTCGCGGATTTGCCCGGCTTCGGTGCAGAGCTCGGGATCGGCATCCGCGTGGGTGTTTTCAACCCCTGTCGCCGGCAATTCTTCTGCCAGCGGGTGTCGCGTCTCGGAGCGAAACCGATCGATGATCCGGCGTTTCGCGATCATCGCGACGAATACGGGTTCCGACCGCTTGTTGCGGTCGTACCGCGCCGCGGATTTCCAGAGGTCCAGAAAGACTTCCTGAACGGCATCCTCGGCATCGGCCTGGCGCTTGAAGTAGCGCCGGGCGATTGACCAGATCAGGCCACCGTACGTCTTGATGCACGCGTCGACGGCCGTGGAATCACCACGGGCGATGCGCTCAAGTACGGTAAGTTCGGCCGCCGGAGTGGACTGCATGACGGGATTGTTTCGGACCCGACGAACGGGTGCAAGCCTTTCATGAAAATCCATTCCGACGAGTATTGCTTCCACAACCCGTCAACCTCCCGATGCCCTGGCCCCGGAACAGCCGGGGCGGCGAACAGGTCACCAGAACTTGTCTGCCCATTTATTCGCTGGCGGCCCGGGTTCGGATGCGCGTGAAGCCCGCGCCCCCGATCCGGTCTACTGGTACCACCGCTCCATTCACTTTCGAGGGTTTCCCATGCGACGAACCAATCGACCCCGCGTGCTGCTAGGCGTCTGTCTGACACTGGCCATGCTGCCTCTGCATGCCGAGCAGGCGATCTTCGCCAGTGGCTGCTTCTGGTGCACCGAATCCGATTTCGAGAAGGTCGAGGGCGTGAGCGAAGCGGTTTCCGGCTACATCGGCGGCTCGGTGGAGAATCCGTCCTACGAGGCCGTGTCGGCGGGCGGTACCGGTCACACGGAGGCGGTTCGGGTCGAGTTCGATCCCTCCGTCGTCAGTTACGAGGAGCTGCTGGATGTCTACTGGCGCAACGTCGATCCGACGACGGACGATCGACAGTTCTGCGACCGCGGGCGGCAGTATCGGCCGGGCATCTTTCCGCTGAACGCCGCGCAGCGCGAGGCGGCGGAAGCCTCCAGGCAGGCGATCATCGACGCGGGCGAGGTGTCGCCGGTGCTGGTCGAGATCACCCCGGCCGGCACGTTCTACGAGGCGGAGCAGTACCACCAGGACTATTACAAGAAGAATTCGCTGCGGTATCGCTACTACCGCTTCGCCTGCGGGCGCGATGCGCGGCTGGAGGAACTCTGGGGCGAACCCGGTTAGCCGATCCGGTCCCGCGGTCAACGCAGCGCGACCGCGGGACCGCTGACGATGGCTATTCCTGACCGATTTGCGGCCACTGCCGGTCGGCCTGCTCGATGAAGCCGTCGCGGTCCGCCAGCCACTGGTCCCTCACCGACAGGCTGTAGTTCAGGTACAGCTTGCCGTCGACGATGGTCCAGGCCTCGGGATCGATCTTCACCAGATTGCCCTTGGCGACCGCAAAGGCGCAGTGGCCGCCGTACTGCGGGGCGTACTGCTCCGGGTTCGCGGCGAACAGGTCGCGGTGCTCCGCGTTGGCGAACCGCCAGGTCGCGCCCTCCCATTGCGTTTCGAATGCTTCCTTGCCCTCGACCGGCTTGCCGTCGGTGAAGTAGGCCACCGGGTCATAGCCCTTGATCGCGACATCGCTGAACCAGCCGGTGTAGATCTTCTGCCCGGCCATGACCGGAGCGGTCACCAGCAAGGCCATGCCGAGCGCCGCGGCGTTCACGAGTGACTTCCAGTTGCGCATCATGTTCGACTCCTGTCGATGAGGTTCGGTCTGGGGCAAGAGACCGGGTTCGGGCCGGGATTTTGTTACGGCCACCGTGTTGGCCCCGGCGGCATGTTGCCGCGCGGTGACGACCTGGCGGTGCGGACGAATCCGTGTTTCGTTTACATTCTGGCATCCCGTGTCTGGGGACCGGGGCGTCGATTCATGCAAGCACGGAGCTGAGGATGAAATCTGGCATGAGCCGTTGGGCCGTTTTTCTGCTTGGAGTGTGCGGCGCGGCGCTGTTGGCCGGCTGCGGCGGCTCCGATGATGCGACCTCGGCCGGTGATGCCGCCGCGCCGGCCGGATGGTCGACGCCGTCGTCCGACACCCCGGTGCGCGAGCAATCGGTGCCACTGGGGCGGCTCGGCGAGGCTGTCGTGCCCACCGCGTATGCCCTGAACCTGAGCATCGATCCCGACACCGACGGCTTCTCCGGGCGTGTGGTCATCGATGTGCGGCTCATCGAGCCGGTCGACGAGATTTACCTGCACGGCAAGAACCTGACGGTGTCCGCCGCCACGCTCAGCGCCGGGGACACATTGATCGCGGCGGAGTACGAGCAGGTTGACGATAGCGGTGTTGCTCGTCTGAGCCTGCCGATTCCCGTATCAGCCGGACAGGCGAGGCTGACCATCGACTACAGCGCCGCGTTCAGCGATTCGCTGGACGGGCTCTACAAGGTCGTGGAGAACGACCGCGCCTACGCCTTCACCCAGTTCGAGGCGATCTCGGCGCGCCTGGCTTTCCCCTGTTTCGACGAGCCGCGCTTCAAGGTGCCCTTCGATCTGGCGGTTTCGGCGGGGGCGGATGACATCGTCATCAGCTCCACGCCCACGCGTCGTACCGAGACCGCGGTGGACGGAGCCGTCCGGCACGTGTTCGAGAGGACGCCGCCGCTTCCGACCTATCTGATCGCCTTCGTGGTCGGCCCGCTGGATATCAACGACGCCGGCGGATTGCCGCCGAATGACATTCGCGACGAGCCGCTGCCGCTGCGTGGCGCCGCCGCCGCGGGCAAGGGACCGGATCTCCAGTTCGCGCTGGACAACACCGGCCCGCTGCTGGACGGGCTGGAGGCCTACTTCGGCCTCCCGCATCCGTATCCCAAGCTGGACATCATCGCTGCCCCCGATTTCGCCTACGGCGCGATGGAGAACGTCGGAGCGATCATTTATCGCGAGCAGCGGTTGCTGCTGGACGAGCATGCCTCGAAAACGCTGCGCCGGGCGTACGGTGTCACGCATGCCCATGAACTGGCTCACCAGTGGTTTGGCAATCTGGTGACCCCTGCCTGGTGGGACGACATCTGGCTGAACGAGGCCTTCGCGACCTGGTTGTCCTACAAGATCGCCGATCAGTGGGATCCGCAGCTGGGCGTGCCGCTGGAGTTGCAGCGTCGTGCGCTGGACACGATGACCATCGACTCGCTGGCCTCCACGCGGCAGATCCGGCAGCCGATCGAGGCGAACGACGACATCAGCAACGCCTTCGACGGCATCACCTACCGCAAGGGTGGCGCGGTGTTGTCGATGTTCGAGCGCTTCGTCGGCGAAGCGGCGTTCCGGGATGGCGTCCGGCTGCACATGACGCGGCATGCCAATGACGTCGCCACCGCCGACGACTTCATGCAGTCGATCGCCGATGGCAGTGAGGACCAGCGCGTCGTCCCGGCCTTCCGCAGCTTTCTGGAGCAGCCCGGCGTACCACTGGTGCGCGCGGCGCTGGACTGCGCCGACGAGCCGACGCTGATTCTGGAGCAGGAACGCTACCGGCCCCTGGGCTCGGCCATCGACACGCCGGGGCAGTGGCAGGTGCCGGTCTGTTATCGGGTACTGGCCGACGGCCAGGCTGAAGCGCGGTGCCATCTGCTGACCGAACCCCGTGCCGAACTGCCGCTGCAGAGCTGTCCCGACGCCGTGCTGCCCAACAGCGCCGGCGCTGGGTATTACCGCTGGACCCTGCCGGAAGCGCAGTGGGCTGCCCTGCTGGATCGCATCGATGAACTGTCGGCGGCGGAACAGCTGTCGCTGGTCGACAATCTGGATGCGGCGTTTCGCGCAGGCGCGCTGGAATTCTCGACGTTGAAGGCCGCGTTGCCGACCCTGGCCGCGCAACCGAACTGGGAGGTGGCCACCCGCCTGCGCAAGTCCTGGGCAAAGATCCAGGATCGGCTGGTTGAGGATGCCACCCGGGCGGCGATGCGGTCGGCGCTGACCGAGGCGTACCTGCCGCGCTTCGAGGCGCAGCTAGGCCTGCGGCCTGATCCCGGTGAATCCAGCAACGATGCGCAGTTGCGTGGCGAACTGGCCGAACTGCTGGTGCGGGACGGCGATGCGCCGGACCTGCGCGCCCGGCTGGCCGCGGCCGCCGATCGCTACATCGGGCCGGCGGATGACCTGCCCGATCCCTCGGCGCTGGTCAGCGATATCGTCGAGCCCGCGCTGGAGGCCGGCGTGATCGAGTACGGGGAGGCGTTCGCCGAGCGTCTGTGGGCTCGCTTCGAGGCCAGTACCGATGCCGTGTTGCGTGAGCGCATCCTGACCGCGTTGGCCCGTGCCCCGCAGCCGGCGATCGCGGCCCGGGTGCGCGAGCGCGCGCTCACCGAACTGCTTCGCAGCAACGAGCTGGTGCATGTCATGCGGCAGCAGTTCGAGTCCGCCGAAACCCGAACGGCGGCGTGGGACTGGCTGAGGGAGTCGCTGGACGCGATCAAGGCGCGGATTCCGGAGTCGGCCCACGGCCAGCTTGTGGAGCGCACCAAGCATTTCTGCACGCCATCGCGACGTGACGAGGTGGTCGCGTTCTTCGAGCCGAAGCTCGATGAGCTGTTCGGAGCGCCGAGGCTCTACGCGCAAAGCCTGGAGCAGATCGACCTTTGTCTGGCGCTCAGGCAGGCGCGGGGCGACAGCGTGGTGGCCGCGATGGCGGCACCCGCTGACGGCGGCGAGTAGGCTGCGGGACTGCGTCCGGCGTCGCCGGTTTCCGACCAGCGGGGTTCTCGCGTGGCGTAAATGTTGCAGTGCGATTGGCTGGGTTCCATGGAGAGGGACATGGCCAGACCGCAGCGGGCTCCGATTCGATTCGACTTCGTCGGCGTGACGGACGCGCATCGACGAACGCTGATTTCGGCGCTCAACTCGGTTTCCGGGCAACTCGGTGTCGCGTTCGAGCACGTCAACGGGCAGGCCGGAGAGTTGCTGTTCGTCGGCGTGGACGATTTGCCGACCGTGCAGCGCTACACGCCGCCGAATGTCGCGGTGATTAGCTTCGGGGACAGGCGGACTCACGAGGGCGCGGATGTGGTCCGGCCGATCCGTGTCGCTCAGTTGACCACCGCCCTCGAGCGCGCCGTGGCGCATATCGATCAGGCCTCGGCCGATGCCGCGTCGGAGCAGGCCACCAGCGGCCGGCCTCGCATGTATCGCGGCGCGCCCGTCGAGGAAAGCCGTTCGGCGACCACGGCCGAGCGCGAACGTGATCAGAAGCCGAGAGCCGGCCTCGTCTATCGGGGCTCCCGGGTCGGCTAGATCATCCGGCCGGCGTCGCGTTCAGAGTCCGGCCTTCTTCCAGTCCGCGAGAAAGCGATCCAGGCCGCTGTCGGTCAGCGGGTGATTCAGCAGCTTGCCGAATATCGCCGCCGGTATGGTCGACGCATCCGCACCGGCGAGTGCGGCCTGAAGCACATGTTCCGGATGCCGGATGCTCGCGGCGAGCACCTTGGTGGTGAATCCGTAGTTGTCGAACACCTGGCGCAGGTCGCGGATCAGGTCCATGCCCGCCTGGCCGATGTCGTCCAGACGGCCAATGAACGGCGAGACGTAAGTCGCGCCGGCCTTGGCGGCGAGCAGGCCCTGGACCGCCGAGAAGCACAGCGTGACATTGGTCTTGATGCCTTCCTCGCTCAGCACGCGGCAGGCAGCGAGTCCGTCACGGGTCAGCGGCAGCTTGACCACGACGTGCTTGTGCAGCGCGGCGAGTTCGCGGGCCTGGGTCAGCATCGCTTCGGTGTCCAGCGCGGTGACCTCCGCGCTGACCGGGCCGCCGACCAGTTCGCAGATGGCGACCACGGTTTCGTGAAACGGCTTGCCGGTCTTGGCGACCAGCGACGGGTTGGTCGTGACACCATCCACCAGTCCGCCTGCGACACAGTGGCGCAATTCGTCGAGGTCGGCTGAGTCAATGAACAATTCCATTCGCGGGCTCTGGCATGTCAGTGGAGGGCGTCGATTGTAAGCGGAACGGCTGGCTGCGACCGTCCGCGGGGTCGGCGCATCCTGAGTCTGATGGCCGGGAGCTTCACCAATCTTTGGTTCGGGTGACCAAATCCGTATGCCGTGGCATCGGTGATGGTTCTTAACATGCTGAATTTTCTGGATAAAATTCTTGGCATGCACGATGCTCCCGGTTTCTGCACATCCACAGGAAGGGAGCAGCATTCATGATTCGACGTCAGCCTGTCTGGTTATCCGGTCTGGTCGCCTGCGCACTGGCGACTTCGGCCTGCGCGGGTTCGGTGGACATCGAACGCATCGACGACCCGAACGCCGACTTCAGTCTGGTGAACGGTTCGATCAAGATCGGGCCGAACAGCCGCGTCGGCGATCTGGAAACGGTCAACGGGTCGATTGCGCTGGGTGATTCCAGCCATGCCGCCGACATCGAGGTCGTCAACGGTTCCATCACGCTGGGCCAGGGCGTCACGGTGGACGGCATCGAGTCCGTCAACGGCGGCATCCGGTCGGGTGACGGCCTCACGGTTCGCGAAGGCGTGGAATCGGTGAACGGCGACATCCGCCTGGGTTCCGGCGCCACGGTCAAGGATGGCATCGAGACCGTGAACGGCGACATCAGCTTCACCCGTTCGCGTATCGAGGGCGGTATCGAGACGGTCAACAGCCCGCTGGACACGGGGACCGACTCGGTAATCGTCGGGGATATCGTCTACGAGTCCACCAAGGGCAGCAGCCGTCACGTGCCCAAGGTCGTACTCGGACCGGGGACGCGCGTGGAGGGTGATCTGAAGTTCTACCGCGAGGTGGATCTGCAAATGCACGACAGCGCCAAGGTTACCGGCACGATCAAGCGGGCCTGGCCCGGGGCCGGGGTGGCGATGTTGCTCTGAGGTTTGACGACCCGGGCACGGCGGGTGGACCGCCGTGCCCGCGATGCTTACATGGCCGGGTTCGGCTCCTGATTCGGATCGACGCCGACCTGGGTCTGAATGTAGTTCTGCTCGCCGACCTTGCCGATCAGCGACAGCTGGGTTTCCAGGAAGTCGATGTGGTCTTCCTCGGATTCCAGAATCTTCACGAACAGTTCGCGTGACACGTAGTCACCGACCGCCTCGCAATGCGCGACGGCATCCTTGTACAGCGGATGCGCCTGCATCTCGATCTTGAGATCGCATTCGAGGATTTCCTGGACGTTCTCGCCGATGAACAGCTTGCCGAGATCCTGCAGGTTCGGCAGGCCGCCGAGAAACAGAATGCGCTGGATCAGCGCATCGGCATGCTTCATCTCGTCGATGGATTCCTCGTATTCCTTCTTCGCCAGCTCGTAGATGCCCCAGTCCTGGAGCATGCGTGAGTGGAGGAAGTACTGATTGATCGCCGTCAGCTCGTTCTTGAGACCGGCGTTCAGATATTCGATGACCTTGCTGTCGCCTTTCATGGCAGCTCTCCTGTCGCCGGGTACCCGCGTCTGGATGTGAATTTTGCGTGAGGATACGGGTGCGATTGCGACTATGCAAGCTAACTGATTGATTTTACGGAACAATTTAAATGATTTGCGGAAGCGTTCTCATTTGGAGAAACTCGAGAACGACGCTCCGGGTATCGACAAGCGTTTGATCGATATAACAAAAGTGGATGCCGCATTGCAGCACCGCGTTGCCAACCCTAAAGTCGCGCTTCCAATTTCCTCCGCACAGGCGTAGCCATGGCAGCCGTAGCACCCGAGACCGTGCTCAGCGTCCATCACTGGAACGACACGCTTTTCAGCTTCACCACCACTCGTGACGAGGCGTTGCGATTCCGCAACGGCCAGTTCGTCATGGTCGGGCTGGACCTGGAAGGCAAGAAGCTCATGCGTGCCTATTCCATCGCCAGCGCCAATCACGAGGACGTTCTCGAGTTCTTCAGCATCAAGGTGCAGGACGGTCCGCTCACATCGCGCTTGCAGCACCTGAAGTCCGGCGATGAGATTCTGGTCAGTCGCAAGCCCACCGGCACCCTGGTGCTGGACGACCTGAATCCGGGCAAGAATCTCTGGCTGCTGGGCACCGGTACCGGTCTGGCGCCGTTCCTGAGCCTGATCAAGGATCCGGAATGCTACGAGCGTTTCGAAAAGGTGATCGTGGTTCACGGTGTGCGCTACCAGAACGATCTGGCGTATCGCCAGGTGCTGGAGCACGAACTCAGGGAGCATGAATACCTGGGCGAGCTGGTCGGCGACCAGTTGATCTACTACCCGACGGTCACGCGCGAGGAGTTCCATAATCGCGGCCGCATCACCGATCTGATTCGTTCGAACAAGCTGACCGAGGACCTTGGCCTGCCGCCCATGAACCCGGAGGACGACCGCGCGATGCTCTGCGGCAGCCCGGGCATGCTGAAGGACACGGCATCGATTCTGGACGAGCGCGGCTTCACCATCTCGCCGGGCATCGGCGAGCCGGGTGACTACGTGATCGAACGCGCCTTCGTCGAGAAATAGACGCTACTGCGGCCGCGTGGTCGGCGGTGCCGACTGCGCGGTGCCGCGAATCAGCAGCGTGTGCGCGTCCCAGCTTCGGGCCGCGTCCATCTCCGTCAGTAACTGCACGTCGCCCCCGCTGCGGGTGGCCACCGGCGTGCCGTTACTGAACAGCACCCGATTGCCCGGCGTCCGCGCGACCTTGTCGCCGGGGGTGAGGATGCCGACCAGGTTCAGCGGGTCGGCCGCCGAGATCGACACGTACTCCGGCGTCCCGTCGTCGGCGGACGGCAGTGTGCGTAGGCTGGTCGCCGCCTCCGGCAGCGCGAACTGCTCGCCGGAAAACCCGCTGACGAAACGACCGCCGCGAATCTCGCCGCGTGCCTCCAGCCGTCGGTAGACGTAATAAAGGTCTCGCCAGGGCGGCAGGCCGTCCTCGCGTTCCAGCATTTTTCGGAACACCACGCCGTAACGGGCGAGCAGTGTGCGGGCGATGTGCTCGACATGCGGTTCCGCCAGCGCGGTGTCATCAGTGGTGGCCCGGCGCTGCCGCGTCAGCGACCAGCGGCCCGACTCGTCCAGGTCCAGCGCGCGCACCGAGGCGCGACGCCTTGGCCGCCCCCGCTTTTTCGATGACGGTTGGAGCAGGGCGCGCAGTCCGGCGAAGGAATCGCAGGTCACCAGCCCCTGGCTCACCAGCTCGCCTAGCGCGGTTTCCAGTTCGGCGCCGAGCAGGCCGGTGTCGGCCAGCAGGTCGGAATGAAAGCTGGCGCCGTGCGTCTTCAGCGCGTCCAGCGCGCGCTCGGCGCGCGGCGAGAATTCCGGGCCGGATTCGGCCGTCTGGTCCGGCCGCTGCCAGTGCCCCAGATGTTCGCGGGTGCTCCAGAAGATTGGCGTGGTGCGAATCGGCCCGGCCTTGCGGCGGCCGTCATCGCCGGCCGATGCGCGTCGTGCCCAGGTCACGCGTCCGGCGGCGCAATGCCGGTCCAGCATCATCGGCAGATAGTCACCGATGCGGGCCGGCAGGATGTCCTGTTCCCAGGCCACGGCCGGTGCCGGAAAGCCTTCGAGTTGCTGGAGCACGGCGAGCAGTGCCTGATCACCCGTGCGCCGGGTGTCGGACTCACCATCGCGGCGGGCCACGCCCTGCCAGCGGAACAGAAAGCGGAGGAACTGGGTCGGCGCGACGGCCTGGATCTCCGCCCGCCGCGTATCGCGGGTGTAGCGGTGAATGCGGGCGAGCAGGCGGCGATCACACCATTCCGACGCGTCCGGCTCCGTGAATGCGCCGCGCATCACCGCGCCTTCGGCCTCCAGTTGCAGCAGCGCGATTTCGACGCGACTGAATTCCATGCCGAGCTGGCGGGCCAGCGCGGCGATGGACACCGGTCCCAGCAATTCCATGCGGCTGCGGATGATCTCGCGCAACGCGTCGTCCGCGTCCGATGCGTCCTTGCCGACTGGCTGGATCGTCGGCGACAGCGTCGCATCAGGAAGCAGGGCGAGAAAGCCATGCAATCGTTCGGCTGCGACATGCAGCGTGACGCCGCCGGGTGTCGTCAGCCTCGTGGCCCGTGACTGCGCGTGCAGATGCGCGAGCATGGGCTCGGCCGGCGCGGTCACCTCATCGGCGGTCAGGCAGCCAAAGGTCAGCATCGCGTCATGCAACTCGTCCGCGTTGCCGATGCCGGGCTGGGCCTCGTCGCGTACGCGGGCGATGGCCTCCGGGTCCAGCCGGCCAATGTCGGCGGCGGTGCGCAGGTCCATGAGCGGCCGGGTGCTGATGGCGCGGGTGCGGCGTTCCTCGGCCTCGCCGTCATCCAGGAAGGCGTAGGGCTTGGCGTGGATGATGGCGTGCGCGAGCGGGGAGGGCGCGGCCAGGTCGCGGCAGACGACGCGGACCTCGCCGGCCTCGATCCGGGACAGCAGCCGTTCCAGCCCGCCGATATCCATGACCTCGTTGAGGCAGTCGTACAGCGTCTGCTGCACCAGCGGGTGGTCCGGCACCTCGCGCGGGCCGCTCAGGTTTTCGGCGCAGGCGACCTGGTCGGGGAATACGACCGTGAGCAGGTCCTCGGCATCCGAGCGCTGGAACTGCGGCGGCACCTTCTTGCCTCCGTTCATGCGTCGGATGGCCAGCGCGGACGTCGCCGCCCAGCGCCAGCGGGTCGGGAACATCGGCGCGTCGAGTAGCGCCTGGATCAGCACGTCTCGCACCGAGGCGGACTTCAGATAGCCGCTGACATCCTCCAGGGCGAAGCTGTGGGTCGGGCCCAGCGACAGCACGATGCTGTCGTCCAGTGCGCTGGCCTGAAGCTCGAAGTTGAACTGGCGGCAGAAGCGCTTGCGCAGCGCCAGCCCCCAGGCGCGGTTGAGCCGCGAACCGTAGGGCGAATGGATCACCAGATGGGTGTCGCCGACATCATCGAAAAAGCGTTCGAAGACGATCGTCTCCAGCGTCGGCAGCACGCCCAGCGCCGTCCACGACGCGGCCAGGTAGTCGGTGAGCTGGTCGGCCGCGGCGGTTGGCAGGTGAATGTCTCGTACCAGCCAGTCGCGACAGGTTTCTATGTCTTCGGCGAGCTTGTCCGTCGCCGTGGCGCTTAGTGCCGAGACGGCGGCGCACAACTCGTCGGTACGGCCCAAGCCCTCGCCGAACCAGAATGGAATCGTCGGTGGCTGGCCGCCGGCGTCCTCGACCAGCACCTTGCCGGTCTCGACCTTGGCGATGCGATAAGAGGCGTTGCCGAGCTGGAAGATATCGCCGGGGATGGCCTCGAAGGCGAAATCTTCCCCGACCGTACCGATGCGATGGCCTTCCGGCAGCAGCACCACGTCGCTGTCGAACTGGTCCGGAATAACGCCGGCATTGGTGATGGCGGTGAGCTTGGCGCCGCGCCGCGGCCGCAACATTCGGTGCACGGCGTCGTAGTGCACATAGGCGCCGCGGCGGCCCCGCCGCGTGGCGTATCCCTCGGCCAGCATCTGCACGACCTGCTCGAAGCGCTCCAGGCTCAGTTCGCGATAGGGCTGGGCGCGGCGCAGTCGCTTGAACAGCCCGTCCAGCGACCACTCCTGGCAGCCGACTTCGGCGACGATCTGCTGCGCCAGCGCGTCCAGCGGCGCATCGGGAATGTGGATGCGGTCCAGGTCCTGCCGTTCGATGGCGTGCAGCAGCGCCGCCGATTCCAGCAGATCGTCCAGCGCCAGCGGAAACAGCCGGCCCTTGGGAATCGCGCCAATCCAGTGACCAGCGCGGCCGACACGTTGCAGGAACGCATTGATTGCCCGCGGCGAGCCGAGCTGGCAGACCAGATCGATATCGCCGATGTCGATGCCCAGCTCCAGCGAACTGGTCGCGACCAGCGCCTTGAGCTGACCGGTCTTCAGTCGCTGCTCGGCCTTGAGCCGGTGCTCGCGGGCCAGGCTGCCGTGATGCGCGGTGACGTGCTCCTCGCCAAGCCGCTCGGCCAGATGCTTGGCCGCCCGCTCCGCGACGCGCCGTTGGTTGACGAAGATCAGCGTGGTGCGGTGCTCGGCGATCAGCGCGGCGAGGCGGTCGTAGATTTCCTCCCAGACCTCGTTGGCCATCACCGCCGTCAGCGGCGAGTTCGGTATCTCCAGCGCCAGATCACGCTCGCGCACGTGGCCGGTGTCGATGATTTCGATGTCATCGCGGTCCGGCGCGCCCTCGCCACCCATCAGGAAGTCAGCCATCGTCGCCAGCGGTTTCACCGTTGCCGACAGGCCGATGCGCACCGGCGTGCGCGGGCACAGCGCGGCGAGGCGTTCCAGTGACAGCATCAGATGCGCGCCGCGCTTGCTGCCCGCCACCGCGTGCAGCTCGTCGACGATGATCGTGCGCAGCGAGCCGAACATGCGCCGGCCGCTGTCGGAGGTCAGCAGGATGTACAGCGACTCCGGCGTCGTCACCAGGATGTGAGGCGGGTTGCGGCGCATCCTGTCGCGTTCGGAGGCCGGCGTATCGCCGGTGCGCACGCCGTCGCGGATGTCCACATCCGGATAACCCAGCGCCGTCAGGTTCGCGCGGATGCCGGCCAGCGGCTCCTGCAGGTTCTTCTGGATGTCGTTGGACAGCGCCTTGAGCGGCGACACGTAGAGTACGTGGACCGAATTCTCCAGCCCCTGTGCGATGCCGGCCTCGACCAGATCGTTGATCGCCGACAAAAACGCCGCCAGCGTCTTGCCGGAACCGGTGGGCGCCGCGATCAGCGCATTGCGATGCTCCGCCGTAACCGTCCAGGCGCGCGTCTGCACCTCCGTCGGCTGGCCGAAGCGCGAACGCAGCCAGCCGGTGACGGCCGGGTGGAACAGGCCGTCGCGGTCGGCCTCGCGACCCACGCGTGGCTGGAAATCCAGATGCGTTTGCATGGTGCCCGACAGTCTACGCCATGGCTGTTGAAAAAATCAGTTGCGCAGGGTGGTCATCAGGTCGTGGTTCCTCGTCCCGCGGCCCGGCGTTTCGACTACGGGGTACGGCGTCGCTGTGCCGCCAGGGCTACGGCATCGGCTCCTGCGGGGAAGTGGAGTTCTTCCGAGCGGTCATTGATCGCACGCAGGATGGTTTCCGCGACATCCGATTCCCTGGTGAAGTCGGCGACGTCCGAAAATGACGCGAACACCTGACCGGCGTAGTCGCCGTAGGCGTCCGGAAGCAACCCCTGCATTCTCTGCTGGCCGTTGGAGGCAAAGGCCGTCGTCGGTCCGTAGCCCGGCTCCACGAGTTTAACGGCGATGTTGAACGGTTCCAGCTCATGGCGCAGGGAGGCGGTGAAGCCTTCAACGGCCGTCTTGCTGGCGCTGTAGACCGACACCAGGGGGTGCGGTGCCAGCGTCACCGAGGATGTGACGTTGATGATGGTTCCGGCTCCGCGTTCGCGAAACCCGGGAATGACCGCCTGGCACATGGCCATGACGCCGATTGTATTGGTCTCGAACACGTCCCGGATGGTCGCCATTGGTGTCGCTTCGAAGGCACCGAAGAGGCCGATGCCCGCGTTGTTCACCAGGACATCGACGGGGCCGCAAGCCTCGATGGTGGATGCGATGCTTTCTTCGTTCGTGACGTCCAGCGCCAGCACGCGCAGGGTCTCCGAGGCGGGAAGGCGCTCGGGTCTTGGCGTTCGCATCGTCGCGATCACGTTCCACCCCTGGGCGTGAAGGTGGCGCGCCGTTTCCAGCCCGTAGCCGGAAGAGCAGCCGGTGATGAGAACGGTTTTCATGATGTGTTGTTCCTGGTTGATTGACCCGGAACTCACGATAGATCAAGGTTTCAGGACTTTCGATGGTCAAAAGTCCTTGAAAAATTCGCAATAATCCTGATTTGAGTGATCCGCTTTCCCAGGTTGTGGAGCTTTTGAGCCCGCGCGCGGCGTTTGCCAACGTCGTGAGTGGCAAGGGCAACTGGGCGGTGCACTACAGCGAGTTTGGCAAGCCCAGCTTCTGTGTCGTCCTCGAGGGCAGCTGCCGTCTCACGGTGCGCGGGCACGCACCGATCGACATACGGGCCGGCGACTTCGTGCTGCTGCCGACGACGCCCGCATTCACCCTCTCGAGTTTCGTCGCGGCCCCGCCTGTCCATTTCGATCCCGATCAGGTCGCCGGCGGGACTCAGGAACTGCGTTACGGTGAGCCGACGGGTTCGCCCGACATGCGGTCGCTTGGTGGTTCCTTCGAATTCGATTCCGCGAACTCGGCGTTGCTAGTGTCCCTGTTGCCGGATGTTGTGCATGTCAGGGAATCCGCACGCCTGGCGCAGCTTGTGCACCTGGTTGGCGAGGAGGCCAGTGGCCAGATGCCGGGTAGCGAGTTGATCCGCTCGCGCCTGATCGAGCTGATGCTCATCGAGGCGATGCGTGCCACGACGACGGGTGACGCGCCTCCGGGTCTGCTGAGAGGCCTGGGCGACAAGCGGCTCGCACTCGTGTTGAAGCAGATGCACGCAAACATTGCCCATGCCTGGACAGTCGAGCAGTTGGCGGCTGCCGCTTCGCTTTCCCGGTCCGCGTTTTTCGCACGGTTCTCGCGGAAACTGGGCATGGCGCCGAAGGCGTATCTGCATGCCTGGCGCATGGAGGTTGCCAAGGAGCGCCTGCGTCGACGTGACATGTCGGTGACCGAGGTGGCGGAATCAGTCGGCTACGGCTCAGCCAGCGCGTTCAGCGCCGCCTTCGCCCGGCATGTCGGTCTGTCCCCGGGACGGTATTCGCGTGGTGTCGAAGTGACAGGCTGATCGTCTAAGCTCCCGTGCATCGCGGCATGCAAGGAGAGCATCGATGCAACAGATCTGGATTCCGAAGGCCGGCGACCCGGACGTGCTGGAGCTGCGCGAGGCGCCCGATCCGACGCCGGCACCCGGCGAGCTGCGGATTCGTGTCGCGGCGGCGGGCATCAACTTCGCCGACATCATGGGGCGGCTGGGCCTCTACCCGGACCTGCCGCCCATGCCGGTGGTAGTCGGTTACGAGGTGGCCGGCACGGTCGATGCGGTGGGCGATGGCGTCGATGCATCGTGGGTGGGTCGCGAGGTGCTGGGGCTTTGCCGCTTCGGCGGGTACAGCAGCCTGGTCTGTCTGCCGCAGATTCAGGTGCATGCGCTGCCGAAGGGGATGTCGCTGCTCGAGGCCGCGGCGATCCCGGTGAACTATCTGACGGCGTATCAGCTCGTCGAGGTCATGGGCGGTCTCAAGGCGCACGAGACGATGCTGGTGCACAGTGCCGGTGGTGGCGTGGGCATTGCGGCCACGCAGCTGGCGAAGCGGATCGGCGCCCGCGTGATCGGTACCGCGTCCGCCGGCAAGCATGCGCGGTTGCTGGAGATGGGCGTGGACGCCTGCATCGACTACCGCACCGAGGATTTCGAACTGCGCGTGCTGGAACTGACCGATGGACGTGGCGTGGAGCTGATCCTGGACGCGGTCGGTGGCAAGTCGTTCACCAAGGGGTTTCGTGCGTTGGCGCCGACCGGGCGGCTGGGCATGTTCGGCATGTCCAGCCTGGCGACCGGGCGCAGCAGCAAGATCGGCACGCTGATCCGTGCGCTGTCCGGCATGCCGCTCTTCGCGTTCAACCCGCTGCGGCTGATGAATGAGAACAAGGCGGTATTCGGCGTGAACATGGGCCACTTGTGGGACGAGGCGGCAATGGTCAATACCTGGCTGGATCGGCTGCTGGAGTACTACAGTGATGGCGCGATCCGGCCGCAGGTCGACCGCAGTTTCACCTTTGACGAGGCGGCCGCTGCGCATCGCTACATCCAGGATCGCAAGAACTTCGGCAAGGTGTTGCTGACGCCCTGACGTCGCACCCGAAGCCTCCCGACGGAGATCATCATGCGCTGGCGCGGCGTCAATCACGTGGAATTCTCGGTGCTCAAGTATGAGGAGTCCGTCGACTTCTACGACCGGATGTTCGGCTGGCTCGGGTACAGGAGCTTCTGGACGATGGATATCGGGTATCGGTCGACTTACTACATCGCGCGGTTTCCGCTTCCTCACAGCTACATCGGTATTCAGCCGGCGAAGTCAGGCAGCAGGTTGCATCACGAGGATCGCGCGACCGGCATTCACCACATCGCTTTGTGGGCGAGAAACCGCGGCGAGGTGGAAGCCTTCCACCGGAATTTCCTGATGGCCAACGACGTTCCCGTGACGGAGGAGCCGGCGGAATACGCCGTCTACGCGCCCGGTTACTACGCGGTGTTCTTCGATGATCCGATCAACGGGATTCACTGGGAGCTGGCGCATATACCGCGTCTGCCCGGGCCTCGTGCCTGGTGGCGGTTTCGCAGGGCGATGAAGGAACAGAGCGCGCGTCACCCCGAGTGGCGGGGCGCGGGCATGCAGCAGGCGATGCGGCCGCTGCCGGGACGCGACCGGGCCGCCCGGCGCCGGCCCGAGGCATCACGGAACGGGGATGAGCGATGACGTTGAGCGGGGGCAGGCACAAGGGATTTGGTGAGCTGCATTTTGGCGAGGAACGGCTGGAGGACGCCTACGTTGATTCCGTGATCCACGGCTTGCAGCGTGCGTATGTCATGTCGGGCGGCGGCTATGCCTCCGTGGCGATCTACCGGGAAGACGGCGATCCGGTCGATGACTACGACCGCGAGGAGCATTTCGTCTGGTTTCTGCTCGGCGCCCACCGGGTTGGCCCCGGGCGCTATTCGCTGGAGCTCACCATGCGCTTCTACCAGTTCGTCCGCTATCTGCGAGACGGCAACCGTCCGGGTGGGCAGAAGGACGAGGACGTCATGTTCGATCTGAGCGCGTCGGCCACGTCGGACACCGACTTCAGCCGCGGTGAGGTCGTGGGCGCGCTGCGCACCCTGGACCAGCTGCCTGTCTACACCGAACTGGCCGACGAGTATCAGCAACGGCTGTGGTTTCCGAAGTTCCTGCCCTGGGTGCCTCGCAATCACTGGTCCCGCGAAGTCATCGATCCGGAGGCAATCCGCTCCCCGTTCGAACCGGCGCGACTGGTCGAGGAGTTGTGCGGGATGCGCCAGTCGCTGTCGGCGGTCGACGTGGTGTTTCCCACCCTGCGGACAGGGCGCTGACGGCCATCCCGCGGGCGCGGCGCCGGATCAGCCAGGCTGTGTCGATTCCGCCGTGGCCATGCCGTTGACGTTGTAGACGGTCGGCGAGCGCGGCGCGTCGGCGGCGTCCGGCGCGGTGCCGAGCACCAGGTCGCCGATGCCGGTGGACACGCCCCACCACAGGTTCTCGTTGCGGAAGTGATGCAGCCGATGCATCCGCTGGCGGCGACGGTAGTACGACAGGGGCGGCGTCCAGCGCACATGCGCCATGAAGTGGCACCACTCGTAGTGCAAGGCCATGACGAAGAACATGGCCAGCGCGCCGGTGGCGAGTTCAACGGTGGGCATCAGTGTGTAGCCCAGCAGGAAGATCACCGGCACCACGGTCGGGAACACCTCCAGATTGATGGTGATGTCCGACAGGTCGTTTGGGTCCACGTGATGGTTGCGGTGCGAGCGGCCCACGTTCAGGTCGAGGGTCCGACCGAACAGGCGTGGCGGCTTCATGTGCAGCAGCTTCACGTGGATGACCCATTCGAAGAAGGGCCAGATCAGCAGGATGGCGAGTGGCGCGATCAGATCCGCCATGCGCCAGTTGCCCAGCCAGATTCGATAGCCGACCAGCCCTACCGCGAGCATCGTCAGGATGATCGGGCTGGCGTTGCGGTAGAGCTCGCGCAGGGTTTCGCCCGCGGTGGTGGGCATCGGTGGTTTGGTCTTCTCGGTGCTCATGTCAGGTCCCCTCGAGATGCTGTTCATAAAGGGTCAGGAACTGGTTGATGGCCTGGCTGCTGGAGTCGATGTAGTCACGGGCGACGTCGAAGGCGGCCTCGCGCGCTCCGTTCCGAACGTGTTGCGCCATGGCTTCGAAGCTGTCGAGCCTGGAAAACTCGTCGGCCAGCATGCCGGTCATCAGCCGGGCGATCGGCTGGTAGGTCTTGCGCAGTGAGTTGAAGGCCAGCCGGTAGGCGATGTTGCCGCTGCCGTCGACCAGCACGTCCCAGAATTCCAGCGCCAGCGGCTGCAATTCGGCGGCGCCCGAGGCTGCGCGCATCTGCTGGACGATGGCATCCAGCCGATCCGCGATAGCAGCTCCGCCGTGCGTCGCGGCATCGGCGGCGATCTCCGGCGACAACACCTGGCGCATGCGGACCACGCCGCGGGCCACGCCGACCTGGATGCGGCCGGCGGCGTCGATCATCAGGCTGGCGAGCAATTCCGGTCCGGCCTGCGCCCGGTAGTCGCTCACCGTTGTGCCGCCACCGTGGCGAACCTGGACCAGCCCGGCCTGCTGCAGGCGCTTGAGTGCCTCGCGCACGGCGTTGCGGCTCACGTCGAGCAGTTCGCACAGCGCGCGCTCGGCCGGCAGTTCCTCGCCGGGCTTGAGCTGCTGGCTGACGATGCGGTCGCGCAACTGGTTGAACACCACGTCGGAGACGGACTGTTTCTGAACGGCTTCGAACATCAGGGATTGGCTTGTTTGGTTCAGTGGTTCTACCAGTGTACCATTCTATCGACAAGAGTCGACCTCCGTCGCATCGGCGGGAGGGCCGCGGAAGCGGTCGATGGAACGACCAGCGAGGAGACAAAGGGAATGAACACGCACACATGGGGTGTGCCGCACGGCCTGGGCGCATGGATCGCCTTGCCGATCGTGGTTTTTATGTGGGCCGCCGCGTTTCCGGCGCCGGCGCAATCCGGGCGAGACGCCGGACCGGGTTCGACCGACGCGGAAGGCGCGGAGCGGACGCCCGAGGTGGTGGACGTGATTCCGCTGCCGGAGCAGGAGCCCGAATCGGTGGTCCGCGCCCGGCGCCGCCCCGCGCTGGAGGAGATCGTCGTCACCGCGCAGAAGCGCGAGGAAGACCTTCAGACCGTCCCGCTGTCGGTGACCGCCATCGGCGGGGACGATCTGGTCGACAAGGACATGGGCGACATGAACGAGGTGGCGAACTACGTGCCCAACCTCGATGTTCTCGCGGTGCCGACCTTTCCCAGTATCTACATGCGGGGCCTGGGTTCCAGCTACAACCGCGGTTTCGAGCAGTCGGTCGCCATCCTGATCGACGAGGTGTTCTACGGCCGGGCCTCGTACATCAACCAGGGGTTGCTGGATCTGCAATCCATCGAGGTGCTGCGTGGCCCTCAGGGCACGCTGTTCGGCAAGAATTCCTCCGCCGGCGCCATTCACTTTCGTACCGCGAAGCCGGAGCGGGCATTCGGGGTGAATGCCGACGCCCAGTTCGGCGTGGATGACCACCGACGTTTCCGATTGACCTCCACCGGCCCGGCGGGCGATGACCTGAGCTGGCGCGTGGCCCTGCTCAGCGACCGGCGCGACGGTCGCGTGCACAACACGGGCACCGGCGTCGACGAGGAGAATCTCGACAACGTCGGCGCCCGGGCAAGGCTGCTGTGGGAGCCGTCCGACACGCTGAGTCTGGAACTCAGCCTCAATACCAGCATCGTCAATCAGGAGGGTTCCGGCAGCCAGCTGATCGAGGTGCGTGACCGGCATCTGGCGGCGATGCGCGTGTTCGACGACACGGTCGGTGATGATCCCTATGACGATCGAACCTCCACCGACTTCCCGGCGGGCGTCGCCCGCGATGCGCGGGATGGCACGCTCAAGATCGATCGCGAGTTCGACGGCGGCACGGTGTTCACCAGCATTACCAACTATGCGTGGCTAGACGAGATCGTCAGCTTCGATGCCGACGTTTCTCCGGTGCCGTTTCTGGTGCTGGACAACAACGAGGCGCTGCGCCAGTACAGCCAGGAATTCCGCCTGACCTCACCGCCAGGCGAGTTCGAATACGTTGCCGGCCTGTACGGCCTGCGTACCGACCTGCGGGCGACCTACGACATCACCGACTACCTGATGCTCAACGAGATCTTGCAGATCACCGGGGAGCTGGAGCGCCGGGGCTGCGTGGTCAGTCCGACGCCCGAGGCCTGCCAGGACGCGGTGCTGGACGACGCGGTCAGCGGCGCGCTGGCTGGGCAGACGATCCGGGCGCGTATCGTGGCCGAAGGCGGCACGGCGGAGCCGGTCGAGACGGCGTTCACCCGCTTCGATCAGCTCACCGACAGCCTGGCGCTGTACGGGCAGTTCACCTGGCACTTCAGGCCGCGGTGGTCGGCGACATTCGGCGGTCGCCTGAATTACGAGAGGAAGTCCCTGGATGTCTCCCATCGTCTGTTCAACAACCGGACCGGGCAGGATGGCAACGCCATCCTCAGCGGGTCGCAGGGACTGCCGGGCGTGGGGTTCGGGCTGGGCGATTCCCCGCTGGGATCGATCATCTTTCCCGTGATCATCAACGGCGACACCCAGTTTCAGGCGCACCGCGAGCGGGAGGACTTCAACCTGATCCCGAAGCTCTCGCTGCAGTTTGATTTCGCCGCCGATGCCATGGCTTACGCGTCGGTGGCACGGGGCTACAAGTCCGGCGGCTTCAACGCGCAGCCGGTGAACGATGAGCAGCTGGAGTTCGACGAGGAAGACGCGCTGACCTACGAGATTGGCATCAAGTCCGAACTGCTGGGCCGCGCTGCGCGGCTGAATGTCTCGCTGTTCCGCACCGATTTCGACGGCTTGCAGGTCGCGACCTTCAACGGCTTCAGCTACGTGGTCGGCAACGCCGCGTCCGCGACCATCCAGGGCATCGAATACGACGCTGTGCTGCTGACGCCCTATGGCGTGCTGTTCGGTCTCAACGGCGCGTTCACGCAGGCCGAGTACGACGACTTTTCCAGCGCGCCCTGTCCGGCCGAGGAAACCGCCGCGCCGCCCTGTGATCTCAGCGGGCAACGCCTGCGTCTGGCTCCCGAGCTCAAGACGACATTCACCGCGGGCTGGGAGGGCAGCCCCTGGCGCTGGCCGGTGGTCGCCACCGCCGGGATCACTGCCAGCTACACCAGTGACGTGCCGCTGGCGACCGATCTCGATCCGGTGGACTACCGCGTGCCGGGCACGACCTATGGCGTGCAGCTGGGTCTGAAATCCGCGGGCGGAAACGGCTGGCGGGTCACCTTGTTCGGCGACAACGTGACCGGACACGCATCGCTGGCCGGTGCGCAGGATGCGCCCGCCTACCGCGGCACCCATTTCGGCGGAGCCTTTCCCGGCCCCACCTACGAACTGGAGGTAGGCTACCGCTTCTGACGCTTCGTCGGTGCTCAGCCCGCGATGTTCAGTTCGATGGTCTCGATGGCCTGCTGGCGAATCGGCTCGGCGCAGAACGGAACTTCCAGCCACTGCTTTTCGCCATACATCGCGGTCTGGTCCGCATGGTAGGGCGAGGTCGGGTCCGGCGATTGCGAATACGTCGTGATCGTCGACATGCGCGGGCAGGCGCCATCCGGGAAGCTGACGACCTGGGTGTAGGTGTTGCCGTGATACGGGTTGGCATAACCGGTGGCCGGATCCCACTCGATGTTGAGGATGCTGTAGGAACCCATGCGGTCGATGCCCCCGTGCAGCGGATAATGCACGCCGGCGCGCTCGATGTACTGATAGTCACGCAGCGTCGCGTCCAGTGCGATGCCGGCGTCGTTCAGCTCGGCCACGGCATCGGCCAGCGCCGTCTGCACGGTCGGGTGGACAACGTTGAGCCCGGATGGCGTGTTGATCGGGTCCTGCTCACTGAACGGCCGCAGAAACGCATGCGTGCCCGGCAGTCGCGTCTGCGTGGTGGTCCCGGACGGCAGGGTGGTGCCGGTCAGGCGGCCCGCGATGCGGCGGAACAGCAGCGCGCCGGGCGAATCGAGATTGGTGGTCAGGTCCCAGTCGGCGAGGATCGGGCAGGCGTCGGAAATGTCCACCACGCCGCCGCTGCCCAGGGCCACGCCCAGCGTGTTGCAGACCGTGACCAGGTCGTCCCGCCACAACTCGCCCAGATACTGGCGTGAGCCGAACAACCAGTCCTTCATGATGTCGTGGGTGAAGCCGGTGCCAGGATAACCGTCGGTGCCGGCCAGGCGTTCCTGAATCATTTTCAGGCCGAGACGTGTGCGCAACCGCCGCTCGGTGCCTTCCTCTCCGAGCAGGCGCGGATAGCCGGTCAGCGGCTCCTCGGGATTGGACAGCCAGTAGGAATCGTTGGAGTTGCTGACATAGTCGTCGCGGAACAGTCGCGGCAACTGGGACGGGCCGAAGATGCCCGGCACGACGGCATCCGGGTCGTCATCCCAGGCGCAGGCCGAGCGGCTGCCGTCGAGTATCGGCAGGCCCAGCAACGGGAACGCCACCTCCCCAAGCACGGAACCGCAGGTTACGGCCTTGGCGTCATCGACATTGGCCGACACCGTGATGTCGCCGTAGAACGCCTCGCCGGAGCGGTCCACCGCCACGGTGTTCGCCCAGGGGATACCCTGCAAGCCATCCAGCAGCGCCTCGAACTCGCGCACCGACCGAACGTCGGCCAGCTTCACGAAGTGGTTGAGATAGCGCATGTTCCCGGCGTTCGGGTCGGCCAGGGCAAAGCCCAGCACCGGTGTCCAGACGAAGATCGGCAGGCCGGCGATGTTGGTCACCATGGGCCCGTAGCGGGTGGTGTACAGCGTGCGCTCGACGGTGGTCACGCTGCCGTCTTCCTGCAATGTCTCGGCGCTCAGTGGCCAGGCTTGCATGGCTTCCACCTGGCCGTCGACCAGATAGCTGTGCGCGCCCGCGAGGGTGAGCTGGTACGGCGTGAAGCGGAACGCCGCCGACGTCGTGTGCGACCAGGCAACATCGCGGTTGGTGCCGATGACGATGAAGGGCAGGCCGAGAAAGGTCGTGCCGGAGATTTCCATCCGGTCGGGAATCCGGAAGCTTGCCTGATAGAAGATGCCCGGATCGTTGTACGTCTGGTGCGGGTTGCCGAGCAGGATCGGCGTGCCGTCGGCGCTGGCCTCGGTGCCGACCGCCACGGCGTTGCTCGCCATGTGGCCGCCCGGATGCCAGTCGTGCGCGTTGCGCAGCGCGGAGATCATGTCAGGCACGTCATCGGTGCTGGCGCTGAGCAGTGGCGCCGCGCTGCCGATGCCGTCCACCGACGGGGCCGATCCGGCGAAGATCGCCAGCGTGTAGGCCATGCGGAACACGTCGTCGATGGTGATCGGCTTGACCCAGTCGGCGCCACGACAGGTGGGGTCGGGCAACTGGTCGACACCGGTTTCCGCGAGATAGCGGTTGTAGCCGGCGACGTGTCCGGCGAACAGGTCGCGAATCTCCGGGCCGGGGCCCAGCGGCGGTGGTTCCGCCGCGAGCCGTTCCACCGTGCCTTGCGCGCGGATCAGCTTGAAGAAGAAATCGCTGTTGAGGTTGTTGAAGGTGAAGCCGTTGGCGGGAAACGGAAAATCCGCGTCGGCACCGAAGTGGCGGGAGCGTTCACCGGCGGTGGTGACGTAGAACTCGGCAATGCGGCAGATCGCGTCCTTCGCCGAGACGTAACCGTAGCCGTAGCCGAGGCCATGCCAGTCACCGGCCTCGATATGCGGTACGCCGCCCGCCGTGCGCTGGATGGTGACCGAGGAGACATCGGGCGAGGCGCCACCGGCGGGCGGCTGGCTGGGGCCGCAGGCGACAAGCATGAGCACGATCGTCGTGATCGCAATCCGTGGTCCGATGGTTTGCATGTGCGGTGCCTCCTGCGTACGCATGCATGGTCGTTCAGCGCATTCGGGTCATCCCGTGCTGCCGTGATCGTGGTGTTTGGCTTACTGCGCCCGCAGACCGTGGTCGCGGAACAGCAGGAAGGCCTCGCGCGAGGTCTTGGCCGGCGTATAGCCGAATTCTTCCTTGAGCCGCCGGTTGTCCAGCACCGGGCGGAACTGGATGAACTTGATCTGTTCCGGGGCGTAGCGCGTCAGGCCCAGCTTCCGGCCGATCTTCAGCCCCGCGACGATCAGCGGCGCCGGCAGCTTGAGCACCGGCTTGCCGATGAGCCTGCCGAGTTCGTCGATGGTCAGGCAGCCGTCACCGGCGACGTTGTAGATGCCGCCGTTTCCGGTCTCCACGCCGTGCTGGATGATGCCGACCAGGTCCTGATCCCAGATGAACACGAACGGCGAGTCGTAGCCGCGGATCGCCAGCAGGCGCTTTTTCTCGAACAGATTGGTGATCAGGTTGCGGGTGTGGGCGCCGATCACCGTGCCCACGCGCAGGATCAACTGCGTCAGTTCCGGATGCGCCTCGCGGTACTCGGCCAGCAGTTCCTCGACCTGACGCTTGTGGTCGGCATAGGGCATCTCGACGTTGCCGCGCAGCGTATCGGTCTCGGAAATCCACTCCGGGTTGTCGGCGTAGTAGCCATAGGCCGCGCCGCTGCTAGTGACGGTGACATGTTTCACGCCGCCGGCCAGGCAGGCGTCGAGCACGTTGCGGGTGCCGTTGACGTCGATGTCGTAATCGCGAGCGCGGTCGCCGCTGAACTCCAGCACCGCCGCCAGATGCACGACATGGCTGATGTCGTTGTCGATGACCAGATCGCGCAGGGCGGGATCACGGATGTCCATCGCCCGCAGGTCGAAACCCGCCTCGTTGTCACCGCGTAGGTCGATACCAATGACGTTGTGGTGCTCGGCCAGGCGTCGGGCGACGTGGCGGCCGATGTAGCCGCCGGCGCCGGTGATGAGTACGTTCATGCCGCCCGCGCCGTGGCGGGGAGGTCGGCCTGGAGCGCGTCGATCTGGGCGGTCAGCACCTTGTTGTAGGCCTGCTTGTTGACGTAATAGGCCATGCGGTCGAGCTTGAGGTAGGCGTAGCCGCCATCCAGCCGCTCGCTTGCGTGCTGGGTCTTCTTCGTTTGCAGGGCCTTCGCCGATGCCGCGTCGTTCTTCAGTTGCAGGATGTAGAGGGCGACCATTTCCGCTTGGCGGTTGCGCGCCTCCCAGCCCAGGCCGGTGGCCTCGACCATGCCCATCATGAACAGGTTGTCCGAATGGGGGTGGAAGCAGTTCAGATAAAGCTCCGGCGCCGGGCCGTCCCAGTTCAGTTCGGCCTTGTCGATGAACGGGTAGTGCAGCTTGTAGCCGGTGGCCTGGACGATCAGGTCGTACTCGCCGGTGCTGCCATCAACGAAGGTCACGGTGTTGCCGTCGCAGTGCTCGATGTCCTTGCGCACCTTGACGTCGCCGTGGCCGGCGTAGTGCAGCAGCAGCGAGTTCAGCACCGGATGCGATTCGTAGAGCTTGTAGTCCGGATCGGGCAGGCCGTAGTCGGAGGGTTTGCCGACCAGTGCCTTGATCACGGTGCCGTCGATGAACTGCTTGATCGGTCGGGGCAGGCTCATCTGACCGGCGCCCAGCGTGTCGATTGGTCGACCCAGCACGAACTTGGGCAGGAAGTGATAGCCGCGGCGCAGCGACATGTCGACGCTGCTGGCGTGGTGCACGGCGTCGACCGCGATGTCCGCGCCCGAGTTGCCGCAGCCGATGATCAGCACCCGCAGGCCGTCGAACATCTTCGCGGTCTTGTACTCGCTGGAGTGGATCACCCGGCCGGTGAAGTTGCCGGGCAGTTCCGGCCGGTTCGGTTCGTGCAGCGTACCGTTGCACAGCATCAGTCCGTCGAACACCCGGGTCTGCTCTTCGCCGTTGCGGCGGGTGGTGATTTTCCACTGCTCGCCGCTGCGTTCGGCGCGGACCACCTCGGTCTCGAATTCGAAATGCGGGTACAGGTCGAAGTGCTTCGCGTAGTCCTGGAAGTACCGCTTCAGTTCGCTGTGATGCGGGTACTCGGCAACATCATCGTCCATCGGGAATTCCTTGAATTCCGTCATCCGCTTGGAGGAGATGAGATGCGCCGACTCGTACATCGTGCTGGTCGGGCTGTCGGCATCCCAGAGCCCACCGACATCGCTGTGGATCTCGAATCCGAGGAAGGGAAGGCCGAGTTTCTGAAGGTTGCGTGCCATACTCAGCCCTGTCGGGCCGGCACCGATGATGGCGTACATTACTTGGATGACCATGCATTTTTCCGGAGAGCCTAGCGTAGTGATGCGCGGGCTCCGCGTCCCGGGCCATTCGGGACAGGACATGAACAAATCGGGACCATGAGCGAGCCTACCGTCACCCGGCGTTTCAGCCAGGCGCTCGTGGATGCCGCGGAGCGATTGGGGATCACGACACCGCTGCTGGCTCCCGGCGATGACCGCGTCAGCCTGGATGTGCATGACGCGCTGTGGTGGCAGCTTGCCGCCGGCAGCAGCGATCCGCTGATCGGGTTGCAACTGGCGCTGCACCTGCAGGTGGGGCATCTCGATGTCGCCGGGCTGCTGCTCATGAGCTGCGAAACGTTGGGCGAGGCGCTGGAGCTTTACACCGAATATCACCCCATCGTGAGTCAGGGCGGTGAGGTCTGGTTTCACCCCGCCGGCGAGCTGATGGCGCTCTGCTATGCCGGTCGCTACGAACTCTGTCGCGAACCCCGGTGCGAGATGTCGCTGGGCTATGCCATCCATCTCGCGCGCTGGTGCACCGGCGGGCGTTTCGAGCCGGAGGCCGTCGAATTCCGTCACGCACCGCTGGATCGGGAGTCGCGTTATGCCGAACTGCTCGGCTGTCCGGTGCGTTTCGGTGCCGACGAGGACCGCTTGCTGTTTCGCCCGGACATGCTGGAGCTGCCGTTGATTCAGGCGAATCCGGCGCTGCGTGACCAGCTGCGTGAACTGGCCGATCAGATGCTCGGCCGGCTGGGCCAGCGAAGCCTGTCGGTCACGGTGTCGGAGCTGGTGCACCGGCATCCGCAGGCGAGCAAGGACGACATCGCGAACCTGCTGGCCATCAGCGGGCGGCATCTGAGCCGCAAACTCGCGGAGGAGGGGTTCTCCTTCAAGCATCTGCGGGACCGCGAGCTGCAGACCCTGGCGATCCGGGCGCTGGAGCGGGGCGACAAGATCGCCGTGATCTCGGTCGAGCTCGGCTTTTCCGACGAAAGCGCCTTCAGTCGCAGTTTCCGCCGCTGGACCGGCGTATCGCCGTCGCAGTACCGCGCCTGATCGACGTCAGTTCGCGTGGATTCGGTCCACTTGGGTCAAGTTGTTGGCACGTTCGGTCATTCTGTTCCTGTTGGACTTTCCGTAGCGTCCCATGGTTTGGCTGGTGGGAATCGTGGCGTTGTCGGTCTGGCGCCGCCATGATCCGACAGGAGACGACGGGAGAACGGCACGGATGTCTTCCAAGCAATTCCGGGGTGTGTGGCTGACGCTTTGTCTGCTGATTCCGACGGCTGTCGGCGCGGCGGACGACGATCTCGACTTCCTGTTCGATTCCGAGCCAGAGCAGGAACAGGAGCAGGCGCCGCAGGCCGAGGAGGCGCAGGCCCCGTCGTCTGACGAGTCGGCGCCTGCCGAAGCGAACGCCAACCCGGAAACGGTGGAGACGATTCCGCTGCCCGAGCCGGTCAAGTCGCCGGCGGCCAAGCAGCCTCCCCGGTCCATCGAGGAAATCGTCGTCACCGCGCAGAAGACCGAGCAGAGTCTGAGCGATGTGCCAGTGTCGGTGACGGCGTTGCAGGGTGAGTTCATCCAGGACAACGCGGTGGGTGATCTGACCGAGGCCTCCACCTACGTGCCCAATGTCCGGGTCGAATCCACCAGCCCGACCTCGCCGCAGGTGTTCATCCGCGGTTTCGGCACCAACACCTTCAATCCGAGTTTCGAACCGTCGGTGGGCCTGGTTCAGGACGATGTGTTCTTCGCGCGCGGCTCCTACTTCACCCAGTCCATGTTCGACCTGGAACGGATCGAGGTGCTGCGCGGGCCGCAGGGCACGCTGTTCGGCAAGAACACCATCGCCGGCGTGTTCAACATCGTGACCCGGTCGGCTCCGGAGAGCGGCACGGAGGCGAATATCAGCTACAGGCGGAATGATCTGCAGGACGACCGGATCGAGGGCGGCATCGGCGCGAGTCTCACCGACTCGCTGGGCGTGCGGTTGTCCGTGCTGGAGGATCACCGCCATGGACGCCTCTACAACACGCTGATCGACCGGTACGAGGACAAGTCGGACCAGTCCGCCCAGCGCCTGCGCTTCGACTACGCCGGCGATTCTGGATTGGATTTCGCGCTGATCGCGCAACGCTCGGAAACCAAGGTGAACTTCTGGCCGCGTCAGCTGCTGAACCTCGACGAGGATACGGAAAACTACCTCGCGACCTTTGATCCCGAGATCGAGGACGACCCCACGGATTTCCAGACCAGCTTCGACATCCCGGGCTACATGAATGTCGACTCGTGGACGGTGTCCGGCTCCGGGAGCAAGGACTTCGGCGCGGTGCTGGGTCTGGACGGACTGGAGAGCACCGTGGTGATCGCCGGCTCGCACATGGACGTTACCCAGTTCCAGGATCTGGACACCTCGCCCGCGGACCTGATCCGCCTGTTCGGGGACAAGGAAGACTACGCCCAGCATTCGGTGGAGTGGCGGTTCACCGGTCGCGGCGGGGCACCCTGGGGCTGGGGGCAGGGCACGGAATTCGTCGCCGGGCTTTACGCGTTGCAGGCCGACTATCACATCATCACCGGCATCGAGGCGGGCGAGGATCTGGCCTCCTACGCGTTGACCAATTCCGGGTTGCAACTGATCAGCGGTGGCGCCATCGCCGGCATCCCGTTTGCCGGCGCGGGAACCGCCACCGGTCTGCTGGGACCGCTGCTGGGGCCGCTGACCGGCACCGTGGTCGGCGAGGATCGCTACACCTTCAACTTCCGCCAGCGAACCCGCACCTATGCGGCGTTCGGGCAGCTGACATGGGACCTGACCCAGCGCTGGTCGGTCACGCCGGGCCTGCGGTTCAACGTGGAGGACAAGGCCATCGATTCCCGAGGCACGAGCTCCTGCCGGACCAAGCCGGTGACCCAGCAATGTCTGGTGCAGTTGATCGTGGGCGCCAGCGACTATGACGAGAGCGGCATCCAGCGGGACGAGTCGAACCTGTCCCCCAAGGTCTCGGTCATGTACCGGCACGATGACGACCTGAGCGTGTTCGCGACCTGGGCGCGTGGCTACAAGAGTGGTGGCGCCAACGCGATTTCCTTCGAAGGGGAGGAACTGGAGTACGGCCCCGAAAACGCCACGTCCGTGGAGCTGGGCGTGAAGAGCCACTGGCTGGATCGAACGCTTAGCGTGAACGCCACCGCCTACCGGATGGATTTCGACGATTTGCAGGTACTGGCCTTCAACGGATTCTTCTTCGACGTGACCAATGCGGGATCCGCCTACTCCACCGGCGTGGAGCTGGATTCCCTGTGGCTGGCACCGTACCGGCCGCTGACGATCAATGCATCGGTCGGCTGGCTGGAAGCGCGCTACAAGTCCTACTCGGGTGCCCCGGCGCCCGTCGCGGAGGGGTTGGGCGAGACGCAGGATCTCAGTGGCCGAACGCTTGCGTTCGCGCCGCGCTGGTCGGCGTCGCTGACGCCCACGCTGGACTACATGCTCGGCGGGCTGTCGCTCAAGCTCGGGGTCAATGTGCGCCACCAGGGCGACCAGTACACCGACACCGACCTGGACCAGAACACCTTCGTGGCGGCGCACACGATCTACTCGGCGCATGTCCGGCTGGCGGCGGCGTCGGAGCGCTGGAACATTTCCGCGGGCGTGAAGAACCTGACCGACGAGCGCGTGCTCAACCAGGCGCTGGATACCGCGTTGTTCCCTGGCGTGTATCTGGCCAATCAGCAGCCCGGACGAACCTTCTACGGAAGCCTCAGCGTCCAGTGGTAGCCGGGGCGGGCATGGGACTGACCGCCATCCAGGTCCTGTTCCTGTTCGGCGTGCCGGCGCTGCTGATCTGGTCCGAACCCCGCGTTCGTTTCGTCGCCGCGGTGAGTCCCGTGGTGCTGAGCTACGCGAGCGGCATCCTGGCCGCCCATGTGCCGGGCGTGGAATTCGATGCGGGGCTGGCCGGCGGCATCGTGGCGGCCACGGTGCTGATCGCGGTGCCGCTGCTGCTGTTCCCGTCGGATCTGCGTCACTGGCTGCGGCTGGCGCGTTCGACGGTGCTGTCCTTCTTCATGGCGGTGGTCGCGGTCTGCATCAGCGCCGCGCTGGTGTTCGTGTTGCTCGGGCCGCAGCTGCCGGCGGCGGCCGACGTGTCGGGCATGCTCACCGGTTTGTACACGGGGGGTACGCCGAACATGAATGCCGTGGCCTTGGCGCGTGGAGTCGACGAGAACACCTTCATTCTGGTCAACGGCGCGGACGTGATCCTGGGCAGCCTGTATCTGTTGTTCCTGATGACGCTGGCCAAGCCATTGCTGTCGCGGCTGTTTCCGCCGTTCACGAGCGACGCGCCGGAGGATGACGGCGAGCATGACAAGGGCGATGCCGTTACCGGAAGGCGCTGGCAGGGCGCGGTACTCGCGGTGCTGCTGTCGGTGGCGTTGAGCGCGGTGGCCGCCGGCCTGTCCTGGCTGCTGCTGGGACGGATCTCCGAGGCGGCGATCATCCTCGGCATCACCTCGCTGGCCATCGTCTGCACCTTGTCGCCGGCCGTGCGCAAACTGTCCTACAGCTATGAAACGGGCCAGTATCTGCTGCTGGTGTTCTGCATCACCATCGGCACCCAGGCCGATATCGAGCACATGTTGCAGGCCGGCTCCTACGTGCTGTTCTACTGCGCCTGCGTGCTGGTTTGTTCGGTGCTTCTGCACCTGCTTGCCGCAAGGGCCTTCGGCATCGATGTGGACACGGTCATCATCACCTCCACCGCCGCGATCTACGGGCCGCCATTCGTGGGGCCGATCGCCAAGGTGCTGGGCAACCGAGAGGTCGTCGTGTCCGGCATGACGGCGGGCGTGTTCGGACTGGCGATCGGGAATTACCTGGGCTTCGCGATCGCGAGCCTGCTGGCATCGGCGGCGGGCCCATGATGGGCGACGTGCTGGTCGGGCCGGGATGCACCGTTCCACGCCGTATCCGGAACGCTCGTCGCGAAACGCTGCTTGCTAACAAATTCTTCACCTAGGCTCGCGTGTCGCGAATCGTCGGACCGATGGCATTCGACGGTGTCGTGAGGTGATCGAGTTCAGATAAAAACGCTGCCCCGAAAGTCGACCAGAGAGTCGACCGCAAGAACCATGGAGTGAGACATGAAAAACCCGTTCATCCGGCGGTTCGGCCGGCTTGTCGTCATGGGCGCCTGTCTGGGCGGACTGTGGGCCTGTCAGCAGAGCCCGCTGCCCGACACCGCATCCACGCTGGATGTGGACGCCGGCGCGGATCAGTTCGTCGATGCCAGTCAGGTGGTCGAACTGAGGGGCGCGGTGGCGCCGGATGCGGCGGCGGTCGAGGCCATCAGCTGGACACAGATCGCCGGGTTCGAAGTGGATCTGGACCCTGAAGACACGTTAAGCACCGGGTTCACCGCGCCGCGTGTGGTCCAGCGCGAGGAGCTGATTTTCCTGCTGCGCGTGGACTCCGGCGGCCGCCAGGCGGAGGACATGGTGTCCGTGGTCGTCGATCCGCCACCGCTGGAAGCGCCGGCCGACACCGCGAACGGTGGTGGTCTGGTCGGGTTGCTCGCCGATCTGGTGGGAGACACGACCGAAGTGCTGGGCAGCCTGCTGGCGGTCGCGGGTGCCTTGACCCAGCCGGAAACCCTGGATGAGCGACTGGAGCAGCTGGCGAACACCCCGGATCAGGTCCGGGACCTGGTGAGCACCCTCGGCACTAATCTGGGCGCGCTGCTGAGTCCGGACTCACCGGATTCGGTGGTCGCAGCAATTGGTCAGACGCTGATCGATCTCTCCGAATCGTTGACCACCTTGATGAACGACGAGGAACGCCTGCCCGCTGATCTGCTGGAGGCATTGCGAATCGCCGCATCCGGACTGGGAGAGCCGGTGGGGCTGAACGGAGGGCTGGCCGCGAGACAGTCCGAGCCCGTGGTGCTGACCGGCGCCGCGCTGGGCGACTGGTCGCAGCCGGCGGCGTTTGGCGTTCCGAACAACACGTTGCCAACCGCCGACTCGGTCCGCGACGCGCATGATGGACGGGTCGTGGTGCCGGAGAGCGTGCTGCGCAGCGGGATTCCGGTGGATGAGATCGCGGCGTTCCGCTGGAGCGAAGGCGGCTTCTTCGAGGAAATTCCGGTGCAGGTCGACGAGCGGTTTCCGTACTTCCTGAGCAATGACAACTCCGATTTCGGCGTCTACTCGGGGACCGACCTGGAGGTCACCTATGCCTGGGATCGGGAAAACTGGAAACAGGCGGCCACCGCCTCCGCCCGTGACGAGGACGGCCGCCTGGTCCTGAGCGCCGCCTATCCCGAGGGCGAGGGACCGACACCGGACCCGGTGGCGGTGCTGGACGATGACGACGAGGTCGTGTTCATGGCACGTGACGCGGGCGTCCGTGCTCCGGACGATGCCCCGCCGCCGGGCGATGACGTGGTCGCGGTCAAGGAGATCGCGTTGCTGGATGTTCTGGATCCGGGCACGCAGCGTTTCGTCTATCTGGTTCGCCGCCCTGGCGGCAGCCGGTTCGACGCGGGCAACGGGTACGTGGAGTACACCCGGAACGCGAACGCCGACGAATGGATCGACCGCAACTTCTTCCGCGACGAGGATCCGGAGAAGCTCGGCACGAGCAATCGTGGCTACGGGGCGAATCTCGCGGGTCCCGTGGCCCCGCCGGTCGACGGCTATTTCGACTACGAGCGTGCCGGCTGCGCGGTTGGCAGCGAGACCTGCGAATCCGAGGATCGCTTCCCGCGCGATGGCCTGGTGGTTCAGACCGACACCTACCGCTGGGAGGCCAGCGGTCGCTGGATGGTGCGCGATCTGCGCGTGCGGCCGCCCACCGACGCGGCGGTCGACTGGGCGGCGCGGCCTGACCTGATCGATCGATGGAAAGGCCGGGCATTCCAGCAGTCTCCCGACTCGTCGATTTCGCTGGTCGGCTTCGAGGACGAGCAGGTCAACTGGGAGGCCAACGCGACCTTGCTGGGAGAGCGTTGCGGGCCGGTGCGTTGCATCCGCGAGACCTGGGGCGCGGACTCGGGGACCAACGTGACCAAGACCGAGACCTTCTACCGCGACGCCGTCTCCTACCACTACCGGGTCCGCGTGCATCCGATTCCACCGGACGGGCTGTACACGTCCTGGGACTACAACCGTGACGTCGCGGCACGCTATTACACCGCGTTTCGTCCGGATGGCGTGCCCATCGACGGCGTCAACGATGACGTGCTCCAGCTCGACCAGCTCGCGCTGCCCGGCTGCAGTCTGGCGCTGGAGGTGGTCAACGCGTTGCTCGACACCGAGCTGCCGAACATCGATCCGTCGATTCTGACCGAACCCTGTCGACTGTATTTCGACTTTCCCGATGTCACCTTCAACATGCCGCTGGCCTTCGGTGCCTGGGAACAGGTGTCCGGCCGCGACGATGCCGGTTCGCTGGCCTATGTGTTCGAGATCACGGGGGCGACGACACTGGTCAATCCGTTGATCGTGCCTTACTACCGTGACGACGCCTGCTTCGACGACGGAACCGGGGACGATCCGGTGGCGCGACCCTGGCCCGGCGAGGTCAGCGATGACGCGCGGGTGCTCGAGGGCTATGTCGCGGCGGCCCAGGCTCGGGGCGAGGCCGTCGAGACCGCCGCCGATCTGGCCTGTGAGCAGAAGCAGGGCGTCCACGGTGCCCACGGGGTGCACTTCCTGGTACTGGCCGAGTCGGACAACCTGTTCACCGGCGTGCCGCTCACCGAGGCCAACGGGCGCCAGTGGCAGTTCATGGTGCCGACACAAGCGCCCAAAAACGTTGGCGCGCCCTACGCCAACATCGTGCGCATGCCGCTTCAGAGCATCGTGGTACCGCGGACGTTCTGAGGCGCTCGGGCCGCCTGGTCAGCGAGATCGCGCGGGGGCTTATCGCGCGATTTCGCTGGCGAACCGCTTGCGCACGCTGCGCAGATACTGTTCCGGCCACACGCGCCACAGCACGCTGCCGAACCAGGAGATACGGTCGCCGAAGATCCAGGGCTGTCCGGTATCGATGGCCTTGAGCACGCGTTCCGCCATCCAGTCGGCACCGCGCATCTTGCCGACCATGGAGCGCTTGTGCGCCGCCGGCTTGCCGTCCGCGCCCAGCGCGGCGGTCTCGATCGGTGTATCCAGAAAGCTCGGATAGACGTTGAGCACGCGAACGCCGCGCGGCTCCATCTCCAGGCGCAGCACCTCGAAGAACTGGGCCAGGGCGGACTTGGCCGCGCAGTAAGCCGCACGGCCCGGAACCGGCATCCAGCTCGCCATGGAGCCGACGTTGATGATCAGGCCACCCGACTGTTCCAGCATCGGCAGGCAGCCGCTGGTCAGCGCGACCGGCGCTTGCCAGTCCACCGCCATCACCTTGTTGAACACGTCGAGCTGCGTCTCGCGCACCGGGGAACGATGGGTGATGCCGGCGTTGTTCACCAGACAGTCCAGCCGGCCGAAGCGCTGTTCCGCCAGCGCGACGAGTTCGGCCTGAAACGCGGCGTCGGTCAGGTTGCCGGCGGCGATGGCGACCCGGTCGGGGTCGGCCAGTTCCGCCTCGCGTTCGGCCAGCAGCGCTGCATTCAGGTCAGCCAGAATCACCGCGTCACCACGCCGGAAGAACAGCCTGGTCAGCTCCCAGCCCAGGCCGCTGGCCGCTCCGGTGATCAGCGTGACGGTGGGTGTGCTTTTGTCCTGCGAGGCCATGCGTCGTCTCCCGTGGAGCGCCTGAAGTTTCGCGAGAGGTTACCTCAGCCGGGCGGTCTCGGTACGGGGCGAAATGGCCGCGGATTTCGGTCCGAATCGATGGCCCGATTGGTCGGGCGAATGTCACGAAAAGTCATTCACGACAACGGCTTGCGAGGCCGACAATGACCGGTTGTGCTGGGAGGAGTAGACGTGATGCATCGACTGCGTCCGACACTGTTGGCGATGGTCGCCGTGCTGGCCGCCTGTGGCCAGGGCGGGTCGGATTCGGGCACGGCACCGGTACAGGCCTCGCAGAATCGCTATGCGATGGCCAATGCCTGTTACCGGGTACAAGACGCCTCCACCGGCCTGTACCTGCGCGTGACCGGTGACGATGGCGTCGCCACTGACGCCGGGCGAGTCGCCGACGCCACGCCATTCTTCATGAAGCCAACCGGCCTCGGACGCTACCTGTTCTACACGCCGGACAAGCGTTTTCTGTCGCTGACCGCGAGCAACGAGGCACTCGCGGCCGGAGCCGGCGATCTGGGCGGGACCGTCGGCCGCGAGGTCGCGGGCGTCGGCGACACGCTGCTGTGGCTGCCGCCGCCGCTGGACCCGGTTGGCGACACCGTGGACTGGATTGGCGACTGGCTGGCCGGGCAGGCGCCGGTTTTGGCCGACGGCCTGCGCGGCACCCGCAGTCTGGGCGTGACGGCCACGCCGTCGGACGGTTCCGAATGGACCGTCGACCAGGCCGACGCGGCGTTCACCATCGTATCGACGACCGCCGACGGCGCCCTGGGCAACGAGAGCGGGCCGACCGGTTTTCGCTTCGTCGCGGCGGACGGCTGCGCGCCGTATCCGGAGGCCGAACTGAACGCGACCGGAGAGCCGTTCAAGGGCACGATGCCGGACGGCACGGTGTTCGGTTATGCCGAGTCGCACATGCATCTGGGCGGGTCGGAGGCCCTCGGCGGCAAGCTGGGCTACGGCCGCCCGTTTCATCGCTTCGGCATCCCGCATGCGCTGGGCAACTGCGAGGCGAACCACGGTCCGAACGGTGTGCTGGACGTGTTCGACACCGTGGTCAATCCCGACAGCGACGCGCCGCCGCATGAAACGATCGGCTGGCCGACGTACCGGTCCTGGCCGACCTGGGGGTCGCAGACTCATCACCAGACCTACTACATCTGGCTCAAGCGGGCCTGGATGGGCGGGCTGCGCTTCATGGTCAATCACCTCGTCGCCAACGAGGAGCTTTGCCAGATCTGGCCACTGGCGGAGCACGACTGCAACGAGATGGAGAGCCTTCAGGTGCAGCTCGATCTAGTGCTGGACCTTCAGGATTACATCGATGCCCAGGCGGGCGGTCCGGGTAAGGGCTTCTTCCGCATCGCGACCAGCTCGGCCGAGGCACGCCGGTTCATCAAGGACGGCAAGATGGCCGTGATGCTCGGCACCGAGAACGAGAAGATCTTCGACTGCGGCGAGTATCTCGATCAGCCGCTTTGCACGCGCGAGCACATCGATGAGCAACTTGATCTCTGGTACAACAAGGGCATTCGCGCGATCTTCCCGATCCATCTGCTGGACAACGCGTTCGGCGGCACCCGGCTCAGCGAGGATCCCGCGCTGAGCACGCTTTATCAGACCGCGAATGTGCTCGCGACCGGCCACCCGTTCGCCACGCTGCCCTGCGACCAGGTGGACGAGACGGCGCCCCACGGAGAGACGACGACGGACGAGGGGCGCGGGCTGTTCGACGCGCTGCTGCTCCAGGTGCTGGGACCACCGCCGCTGCCGCCGGTGACCGGTTGCGTGCGCAATGCCCGCGGGATCACCGAGCTTGGTGACTACTTTCTCAACGCCATGATCGATCGCGGCGTTCTGATCGAGACCGACCACACCGGCACCATCGGTCGTCGCCGCATGCTGGACATCGCCGCCGAGCGCGACGTGCCGGTGCTGTCCGGCCACATCCATGCTGTGGAGCCCAAGTACGACAGTCGCCGCACGATCGAGGTGGGCGGCATCATTTCCAACCTGCCCGACGAGCCCAGCCCGGTCAGCATCGCCTTCATCGAGGATCTCGCCGCCGCCTACCTTGAGGTCAATGGCAGTGCCGATGGCCTAGCGACGGGGCTGGGTTCCGACATCAACGGCATCCATAACCAGCCACCTCCGCGCGAGAACGCCGCCGAGGATCCTCTGAAGTACCCGTTCACGTCATACGACGGCCGGGTGGTCTTCGACCGTCAGGTCACCGGCGAGCGCGTGTTCGATCTCAATACGGATGGTGTCGCGCACTACGGGCTTTATCCCGACTTCATCGCCGACATGCGGCAGCAGGAAGGCGGTGAGCAGGCGCTGAAATACCTATTCCGGTCGGCCGAGGCCTATTTGCAGGCCTGGGAGCGGGCGGAGCGCGCCAGCCAGCGATAGGAATCAGCGCAGCGACGAGCGCTCGGGTTCGATCAGTTCCAGCAGCGCGCGGCGCTCCTGGCTGGAGATCTGCTCCAGCAGGTCCGAGATATCGGCGGCGTTGAAGTCATGGCTGCTGCGCGGCTCGGGCACGTCGCCGCCGGCATCCACGATGCGCATGATCTGCAGGGCGCTGGCATGGGGTTCCAATCGATCCCAAAGCCCGGCGCGGATCAGGAAATCGCGGGAAGGTTGCAGAAAGGCGGTGGTGCGCAGGTCCGACCCTTCCGCCTGCATGTCCGTGATCGGTGGGGCCGGGTCGACGCAGATGACCGAAAAGCCCGCCGCGCCGAAAGCCGCAGCCGCAGTCAGTCCCGCGACGCCGCCGCCAGAGACCAGCACATCGGTTTCGATCATTTGGGGCATGGGCGGATTTCCTGTGGCTTGGATGGTCCGGTCCAGAGATAGGCCGGTGCGGACAGGAAATCCAAGTGGCACTTGGCCTCAGCCGGGTCTATCCGCGCGTCAGCCGGATCAGCACCAGGAACATGGTCGCGGTCATGATGAGCGCGCCGATGATCAGCCCGGCATAGCCGAACTTAAACACCGCGATGGCCCAGAGGCTGACCACGGCGGCAAGCGCGTAGAAGGGGGTTTCCTCGTCGCCCTCCAGCGTTTCACGGGCCATGCGGCCAAGGATCGGCAGGCGATAGAGCAGCGGGATGCGGTCGTCGGAACGGGGCAGAAAAGCCATATGTGAGAGTCTCCTTTTAATCCTGCGTGGCAGATAGGGGCGCGTGGGGCCGCTCGCCATGGCACCGGGTGTCGCAGCGTGGCAGCGGGTCGCAGAGAGGTGTTTCGCCGCGTTTCGGCACAGCAACCGGCGCAGAGGGGGCCGCGTAGCCTGTCGCATGTGTCGCCAGGAAAACGGAGGAGGGTCAGCCGGTCAAGGCACCGAGAAAGCCGGTCAGGTCGTCGGTGTGGTGGTGGATGTGATCGGCGGGGTCGGGTTCGGGGGCCACATGGACAGTGCGTAGCCCCATCTCATGCGGGACGGACAGGTTGCGGGGATCGTCCTCGAACATGGCGGCGCGGGTGGGGTCCAGCCCGTCGCGGGTGAAGACGGTCTCGAATGCCTGACGTTCGGGCTTGGGCCGCAACCCGGCATGTTCCACGCCATAGATCGCATCGAAAAGCCCGGACAACCCCCGCGCCGCTACCACCTGTTCGGCATAGGGCGCGGTGCCGTTGGTGTAGATGATCCGGCGCCCGGGCAGGGCGCGGATGCGGGCGGCAAGCTCGGCGTCGGGGGCAAGCACGCTGAAATCGATTTCATGCACATGATCCAGATACGGGCCCGGATCGACGCCGTGGATATCCATCAGCCCCGCCAGCGTGGTGCCATGGTCGCGCCAGTAGCGGTGGCGCAGGCGGTCGGCCTCCTCGCGGTTCAGCCCGAGCGCGTCCATCACATAGGCGGTCATTCTGACATTGATCTGGTCAAACAGCGCCATCTCGGGCGGATAGAGCGTGTGGTCGAGGTCGAAGACCCAGGTCGTGACATGCTCAAAATGCGCGCGGGGCATGGGGTGGGGTCCTTTTTTGCCGCGCCCCGAAAGGCTTGCGCTTGTTCCGGGGCGATCTTAGCCTTGCCAGAAACCGGGGGGAAAACCAATGGCCAGTCCGAAAGCGCCGCAAAAAGACGCCTATGATCTGATCCTGAAAGCGATTGATGAGGGCACCTATCGGCCCGGATCGCGGCTGGTGGAAAGCGAACTGGCCGAACGGTTCGGTGTCAGCCGCACGCCCATTCGCGAGGCGTTGCAGCGGCTGGAAACCCAAGGTCTGCTCAGCCGGGACGGGCGCAGCCTGATCGTGGCGTCGCTGGATCATGACCAGATGGCACAGCTCTATATCGTGCGGGCCGAACTGGAGGGGCTGGCTGCGAAGCTGGCCGCACAGCACGCGGCAGCCGAAGAGATCAAGGTGCTACAGGAAATGGTCGCCGCCGATCATGCGCTGCTGGATGACCCGGCGGCCCTGTCGCGGGCCAACCGGCGGTTTCACAAGCAGATCCATCTGGCGTCGCATAACAAATATCTGGTGCAGCAGTTGGACCTTGTGCACCGGTCCATGGCGCTGATGGCCACAACGTCGTTGGCTGCCGAAGGGCGCAGTCCGGTGGCGTTGGAGGAACATGCGGCCATTGTTCAGGCGATCGCGGATCGCGATGGGGAACTGGCCGCGCGGACGCTGAAGGATCACTTGTCCACGGCGTTCGAAGTGCGGTTGAAGGAAAAGGCGGGCAAGGTCTGATCGCCCATCACCTCGGCTGCTTGCCCGTCCTGCGAAAAACGGCCATGGGCCGTCTTGCGCCAGTGAAAGGGTTTGACCAGCAATTCCGCCAGCCCCAACCATGTGGCGACCGAGGCCAGTAGGAAATAGACGTCAAGCACCGGAATCCAGGGCCGCAAGCAGCGGTGGCGGGGCAGGGCGGCCGCGCGCCAGGCGGCATAGATGGTCAGCATCTGGCAGGCGAGGAAGAAGAAGGCGAGGCCCAGATAGCCCTGCACCGGCAGAAACCGGTCCAGCGGGTGCGGCAGGCCGAAGACCTTGACCACCAGCGTCCACAGAACCGGCGCCAGCGAGAACCCCAGAACCGTGCCCAGAAGCTGCGCTTGCAAGCCGATGAACCGCCGCGCCCCCAGATCGCGCCACAGCTGCACCGGGTCGCGCATATGGGTGGCCCAGGTCATCGCATAGCCCTTGAGCCAGCGGGACCGCTGTTTGACCCAGGGCAGCACGGCGGCGTTGGCTTCTTCATAGGTGGTGGTCTCGATAATCTCGGTCCGGTAACCGCGCCGGGCCAGGCGCAGACCAAGATCGGCGTCTTCGGTGACATTATGGGCGTCCCAGGCGCCCATCTCCTCCAGGATCGACCGACGAAAGAACAGCGTCGTTCCGCCAAGTGGCACGAACAGCCCAAGCCGGGCCACGCCGGGCAGCAACAGCCGAAACCAGGTGGCGTATTCCAGTGTGAAACAGCGGCTTAGCCAGTTGTGATGCGGGTTGTAGTAATCCAACTGACCCTGCAGGCAGACCACGTCTGGCGGCACTTCCAGAAACCTTTGCGCGACCTTGCGGATCTGGTCGGGTTCCGGCGCGTCCTCGGCATCATAGACCCCGACGATGGACCCGCGCGCGAAATTCAGCCCGTAATTCATCGCCCTGGGTTTGGTGCGCGGGGTCCCCGGCGGTATGATGACCGCGCGCATCCAGAACGGCAGGTCGGTATGCTCTAACGCGGCGCGGGTGGTGTCATCCGCTTCCTCGATCAGCAGGATCACGTCCAGCAATTCGCGTGGATAGTCCAGCCGGTCTATTCGCCGGATCAGATGTCCGGCGATGTCGGGTTCGTTGAATAGCGGCAGCAGGATGGTGACCACCGGCTGTTGCGCAAAGGGGGGCAGGGCGTGTGCGGGCATCTCGGACGGGTCCGGCTGCGGCGGCGGCAGCGAGACGCCATGCAGCGCCAGCCATTTCAATGTGGCATTGACCGCCGAGACCAGAACCCCGAGCGAGAACAGACCGGCGACAACCAGGGCAGGGGCAAACAGCAGCGCACCAAGGGCCGCCAGCAGCACCGCCAGCCAGCGCCGGAAGGCGCGCGGCGCGTCCCAGTCGCGGCAGCTATAAGCGCCGGGGGTACGCGCCTCGGCGATGCGGGCCAGTTCGCGGCCATAGACCCCGGTCAGCGCCGCCTGCATCCGGTCGCGGCTGGCCAGCGCCAGCAGAATCGGGCCGTCATGATCGCGCAACGCATCTCGGATGGCGTCGGCCTGATCGGGGCGATTGGTCATCACCACCAGCGCCGATCCTGCCCGCCGCAGCGGCACCGCGTTCAGCTTGATGGCCAGCCCAGCTGGCAGCAGCGTTGCAAGATCCGGGTCCGGCGGGGGGTGATCGGCGGGCAGTACCTGCGTGCCGAACTGATCCGCCAGCGCCTGCAACAGCCGGTCTTCGGAAATGGCCCCCTGGGTGACCAGAATCTCGCCAATCGGAAGATCGCGCTGCCGCTGGCTGGCAAGGGCCGCCTGCATCTGGGCGTCGGTGATGGCCCCCTGGTCCAGCAGCAGTTTCGCCAGCCTGGGCCGGCGCGACGCGGTTGGATCGTCAGGGACCGGGCGCAGATACGGCACGCCCGATGCCGGGCGGCGCTGTTGCGCCTGTCGTGCCGTTTGATCCATGCTCACCAATCGAAAATCCCCGGCCATTGCCTGCCGGGGATCATTAGGCGGAAGGTTTCCCTAATATTTGGTTAAACCGTCTCAGCCTTGCGGGCCTGCATCGCGGCGACAAAACGTTCGAACAGGTAATAGCTGTCCTGCGGGCCGGGGCTGGCTTCGGGGTGGTACTGCACCGAAAAGACCGGCTTGTCTGTCATGCGGATCCCGCAGTTCGACCCGTCAAACAGCGACACATGGGTTTCCTTGACGCCCGCGGGCAGGGTCTGGCTGTCGACGGTGAAGCCGTGGTTCATCGAGGTGATCTCGACCTTGCCGGTTTCCAGGTCCTTCACCGGATGGTTCGCGCCGTGATGACCGTG
>ENA-OWNT01000843-OWNT01000843.1-seawater-metagenome-genome-assembly--contig:-NODE-843-length-52420-cov-7.069408_pt1 | contig 52420 bp, 20 predicted proteins | sample MGYA00238136_ERZ651165 | MGnify/ENA primary metagenome ERZ651165 (study PRJEB26861, sample SAMN08777766) | seawater metagenome | isolation source: coastal seawater | place: USA: Florida | collected... | reverse complement strand
AGTAGTTTCACTCTCCTAATGAATTTTAGTGCAAGATGAACAAAATATTCGTAAAGTCACTGATTTTTATTATTAATTGTGTGGGTGGGTCATTTTGTTTATGAGTAATTGCTCCTTTTGCACGGTGTGTTATAAGGCCCATGCTACGCAAGCATATGCTACTTCTTTTTCCAGGAGCCAGAAAAAACCAAAAAGTAGAGCGCAGGAATGTTTCCATTGACTTTATGCCTTAAGTACAGGCTTTTTTTGTAGCTGGCAGTACACCGGTGTACCCACATTGTTGTAGTTTTTTGCTCTTTTAGGGGTTTTAGGAGCGTTTTTTGTTGGGTAGTTCACCTTAGGCGCCATTGATTGTAGGTGTCGTTCAGTCAGGATAGGTCAATTGCCGAGTTGAAAGAGGTTCCTGCCAAGTTTAAAGAGATACCTACCGAGTTTTAGATAGAAGCTACCGAATTTAAAGCATGCGTTTTTTCAATTTTTTATAATGCCTATTGTTGGTGTAAAATATTGAAAATGATAAAGCGGATAGTGTTCGTCCTGGGTTTATTATGTATCGGTGCCTGGAGTTGGGGGCAATCGAACGTTCAGTTTGTGAATACGAACCCATCTAAAACACCGTTCGAAAACCTATGGATGTCCAGATATACGCATGAAGCAAGTGTGGGCGAGGTGGTTTCTGTTGATTTGGAGCTGAGAAAAAACGGTCAGCTTGTTTATAGGGCAACTTCCAACCCAATTACACTGAATTCTAGGTTTCAGCTGCTTAATCCTCGACTGTCTGGTTTGGAGAAGGAAACTTTTTTAGACAGACAGACGGGAATGTTCATAAGGAACTCCAACATGCTTCCAAGTGGATCTTATACCGCCTGTGTTATTGTAAACGGGCGCAATGAGCGTGCCGGGAGCAACCTTGACGCCAGAGCCTGCATAGAATTCGCAATTGAGTTGGACGCTCGTCTACGACTCATGCATATTCCCAATGGAGAGGAAGTCTCCAGGAATGAACTACCCATGTTCTCCTGGTCATTTTTGGCGCCCTCTGCCAATGTCTCTGAAATTGAGTACACCCTAACAGTATGTGAAATTTTTGAAGGGCAGAGTAAAGAAGAAGCTGTTTTAAGAAATATGCCTATGCTCGTTGAAAAAGAGCTTATGGCTTCTAGTTTCCAATACCCCTTGGAGGCCCGTAGCCTGGAAATAGACAAACAATATGCATGGTGTGTACAGGCTCGCACAGGTGATATGCTCTTGGCAACATCTGAGGTGTGGAGTTTTTCAATAGAGAAAACGGAAGAAAAGAAAAGGAAAAATGTGTCAATGCCTTATTTGGATCTGGAAGACATTGAAACAAGTGAACGGGTAAATATTAAGGGCTACGAATTCAACATTAAAATTGACTATAGTCAACGAGGAGCCAGGGAAATCAACTTTGAAATTGTTGATGCAAAGGGGAGAAGTGTAAAACCACAACTTTCTCCGATGGAAGTGTCTTACGGTAGCAATTACCTAAGCCTGGACCTAAGTGAATTGAAGAAATTGAAAACGGGTAAAGAATACCAATTGGTAATAGTAGGATTAGAAGAAACCAACATTGAGGTACCATTCCTGTACCTGTAACTATAAAACCAACGCTGTTATGAAGAGTTTTAAAGCACCCACATTCTGGGTAATGCTCATAGGCTTATTGTCCTATGCCATTGTTAATTCATTTGTTCTGGTAGATCAGAGCTACGTTTATGTCCAAAACGATAGGGTCTTCCACGAGTTCAAATTAACTGTTGAGTATCAATCCAAATTGGAGAAAATTAGGCAACAACGTGCCCTGGTACTGGATAGTGTAGAAACGAGTATACGTCAGGAGCAGGCACGACTTTCTAAGGACAGTCCTGCTGAAGAATTGCAGGCCTACCAGGGCAAGTTAATGGAGTATGAAGCCTTAGGGAAACGTTTCTCAGAACAGAATAGCAGCCTTTCGTCACAGTATGATGCGATTATTTGGAAACAGTTGGACGCCTATATAAAAGAGTACGGAAAGTCAAAAGGATACGACATTATTCTTGGAACAAACGGAACCGGCAATGTAATGTATGCCGATGACGCTCTGGATGCCACTGAAGAACTTATGGAGTACATAAATCAGAAATACGATGGGCACTAAAACAACTGTTTTCATTCTCATGGGCACACTGCTGCTGGCAGGTGTTCTGTTATTGAGTTTTGACTTTAGAAAATCTCTAAGTCTTTCTGAGTTCGAACAACATTATAGATCCGTCGAGTACGAAGCACAATATGCCAAAGAGATTGGCAATTATGTCGTTAAGGTCAAGTACAGGCCAGTAGCCTACCATTTCGGGAAAATGTCTAGGGGAGACCGTCATATTGCGGACTCCCTGATCAGAGAAAATGACTCAGTCATTTTTTTCGATATGAAAATTGATGGACTAGGAGCCAATTCTCCACTTTTTGAGGGAGATCAGCAATTGCTGGAAGAACGGCTCATGTACTTTATGGCTAAAGTAAAACAAGACCTTTTTCTGGTGGATGAAGGTGAAACCTACCGGTTGTTGAACCACCATTTAGAACGAAACTATAATATCACCAATGCAATAAACATCCAGCTCGCTTTTTCAAAGCCCAAAGGAGAAGCTTTCACTTTCACCTACAATGATAGAATGCTGGGTATGGGCAGATTAAACTTCGCTATGGACCAGAATGAAATTCAGAAAAATCTTCCACGAATAAACCGATGAGTTATGATAATTAGGCAACATATAAAAAAGGTGGCGGTATTCATGCTCGCCATTTTTGTGAATCAGCTGGTTTTTCCCACTTACGCGCTTGCATTAACAGGTGGACCTACACAGCCCGAGGTCCATGGTTTTGAGCCTGTAGGAACCAATCAAATGGTAGACCTCTTTAGCGGAGACTTTACCTACAACATTCCGCTTTTCGACATTGGTGGTTATCCAATGAACCTGGCATACCATTCCGGTACAGGAATGGAACAGGAAGCCAGTTGGGTGGGGCTTGGTTGGAGCCTTACACCGGGGGCCATTAACCGTAATCTCAGAGGTTTACCGGATGACTTCAATGGTGAGGAAGTAAAGTTTACGCGCAAAATGAAAGCCAATCAAACCATTGGAATGAACCTGAAACTGGAACCGGAAGTACTGGGCTTTGAAGTAAGTGAAAACCTAAAAAAGTTCGTTGGAGAGAAAATGCAAACTACGATAGGTGTTGGGTTGATGTACAATACCTATACGGGTTTTGATATAGACGGAATTGCATCTCTTAGTGCAAGAAACAGTCCTGGGAGTATGAGGGGCTCCATAGATCCGAGAATAGATTATTCAAGCGATGGTGGACTATCGGTGGGAGCCAATCCAAATCTGGCTAGTCTCACCGGAGCATCAGCCATGATGGGCAAAATGGGGCTAAGTAAAATGGGTAATACACTATTATCCATGGTTCCCGGAGATGGAGAAATGAGTTGGAGCTCAAGCACGGGGTTAGACATGTCTTCTTCATATTATAAACGGCTCGAGGTTTTTGGGAAGAACACACGTATTGGATATTCTGGCAATATCATAATGAATGAAAAGGTATACTCACCTGGATCCGATGTTTCTATGTGGAATTTTGGGGCAAAATACACTACCGGGCTTGGTTACCAGGCATTCATTCTAGACGGGCAAATGCACGGAGATTTCTGGTACAATGTACAGAGGTTAGGAGGCTATGGAAAAAAGGGAGATCCTGTTAAAGAAGGTGTGGCCAAATGGAACCTAAAAGCCTATGGGGTAGAGCATGCTGCCAATGCATCTGAAACACTGGAAGGAGATCTCTTAGATTATAATAGGGAACATGAATATCCATTGAGAGAGGAGTCGCCGTTATTGCCTGTTGGGCAATTGACTTATGATGTTTTTTCAATTTCTGGTCAGGGCACGGGTGGCTCTTTCAGAAATTATAGAAACGATTTTCCTGTGGTAGGGAAGAACCTGGTAAAAGATGTACCCGGTACAGATTTGTACTATGGTCTAGATTTTTCCGCGGGTAATCTTGTGAAAGTAGGAGGTGCTGCATCTCTGTCTTTTAGTTCAAGTAAAAACGGTTTTTGGCAAAGAGGGAATGACGAGATAACTGAAAATATGGGCTTTGTAAAGCCCGATAAGGACGACTGGCTTTTTGAGCCCGGTTATTTTAAAAAGGGTGGAGAGTTTGGTTTGGTAGACCAGGAGTATTTAAATGAAATAGGAGGAGAGAAAGCGGCAAGTTTTGAGCTAGACCGAGCAGATAAACTGGACAATGAATTGTTTAGAGATGGTGCTTTGGTGGAAGAAGTAAACAATGCCGATTACGAGGCAAATAGGTCTTTTGAGAGAGTTAAGCGAGGCTCTGCTATTCTATCGCTTAGCAAAAGAGAAGCTTCTAATTATGGTTTTATTCAAGGAGTAGAAAATGATCCGGCTGATGCCAACCATGGTGGACAGGTAATTCCTAATCATATTGAGCATAATCATGACTATAGCAGCCCGCAAGAGGGGGCAGGCTATTCTAAAATTCAAAAACTTGATCGCTTCAATGACAGACCCGGAAAGGAAGATCATTACGGAGAGTTTCAGGTAACCCAAGACAATGGCTACACCTATGTGTATGGATTGCCTATTTACAACCATCAAACAGTTGAAATGAGTTTTGCCATTCCTGGCCAAAACCAACCCACTGCTCCAAACTCAGAGAATGGAATGGGCTACGGAATCTATACAGATGCAGATGCATCAGAAGGGAATATAAGTGGCTATGACCACTTTGTGTCAAGAAAAGAAATTCCTGAATATGCACACTCTTTCTTACTAACCGCCATTCTATCCCCAGACTATATTGATGTTCTGGGAGATGGGGTTACGGACGATGACTATGGCGAAGCTGTCATTTTCAATTACGAAAAAGTGCATGATGATTTTGGCTGGAGAAATCCAGTGGCCGATGAACCCAATAGGGCTCGATTTATTGAAGGTCTGAGAACCGATGAAAAGGACGATAAGGCATCCTACGTATATGGAACTAAAGAGGTATGGGTACTTCAAAGTATAGAGTCGCAAAACATGGTGGCGGAATTCATTACCAGCGACCGAGAAGATGCCTACGGAGTTTCAGACGAAAGTGGCGCAATAGATACAGAAACGAAGCAAAGAAAGCTTGACAAGATTGAGCTCTATAACAAAATGGATAGGGTTCAGGAAGATGCTTCTCATAAGCCTGTACCCATTAAAACCATTTACTTCTACTATGGATATGACCTCTGTAAGGGAGTTCCCAACCACGGCAACTCTGATCCGGAAGATGGTAAGCTTACCTTAAAGAAGCTGGCCTTCAGCTACGGCAATTCCGGAGCAGCACTATTAAGCCCTTATGAGTTTGAATATGATGAACTCCATAACTATGACTACAACCCACTTAACGTTGACCGCTGGGGAAATTACATGGATTACAACAGCGATTATCCAAATCCAGACTTTCCTTATACGAATCAAGACAAAGCGCTGACGGACAAATACGCCTCGGCATGGTTGCTCAATAAGATTACACTACCTAGCGATGGTGAAATCAATATAGAATACGAGGCAGATGACTATGCCTATGTAATGGAAAAGAAAGCGATGGCCATGCAGGGCATAGCGGGAGTGGGCAAGACAACAGACTTTACACCAAGTAATCAACTATATGGCTCGAGTTTTGGAGCAGATCACAATTTCATCTACTTCGAACTTCCTGATGCCACTTACACCGATGACGATGTAAAAAACAAGTTTTCACCCGGACAGCATCTGTACTTTAGATGCCTTTTTCAGGTACAAGGTACTAGCAACAATGGTGCTGAAGACAGGGAATACGTAAGCGGATATGCTAAACTGGTAGATATAGGACTTTGCACCACACAAGATCCCAATAACCCGAGCAAGACCTATGGCTACTTAGAGATTGAGCAAAAGCGCGAAGGCAATATGAAATACCAGGCCATGAGCGCTTCTGCCTGGCATTTCATGCTCTCACAGATGAGCAATAGAATGAATGGCTTTGATCCTCCAAATGGTGATTTGCAGGAGATAGGCAGAGACTTTATTCTGTCCAATATGGGGCGGGTCTCACAATTGCTAAAAGGCCGCATGGGTAGAATGAAAACCGAGCATTATGCCCAATACATCGATTTATCAAAATCCATTATTCGCTTACAGGAACCTACGGGTCACAAACTAGGTGGTGGCTCACGGGTAAAGCAAATTACTATGTCAGACAACTGGGATGTGATGAGCACCGAGAGCGAGAGTGAGTATGGCTCCGTATATACTTACGAGCAGCATGAAGATCCTGAGGACGAAAACAGCAGAATGATCAGCAGTGGAGTAGCATCTTATGAGCCTATGGTAGGCAGTGAGGAGAATCCCTATAAGGAGCCCATCTACTTTTCCTACCGTCCAAAATCCATACTGGGTTTGGTGAAAGTAGGTCCTAAAAAAGAAGAGAATATAGTAGGCCCCTATGGTGAAATGTTCTTCCCTGGCGCCGGGGTGGGCTATGCCAATGTAAGAGTTACTAGCCTGGCAACCGCACGTATGAGTGCCAACGAGATTACGGGAACACCCACCGGATATACTACGCATGAGTTTTTCACGGCGCGCGATTTTCCAGTGATTCAGGATAAAACCACACCGGTTATTAAACGCAACAATCCCTTTTTGAAAGCAGCCCAGAAGTTTCTTGGCATTACAAGGTCAGATATGGCCATGTCGCAGGGCTACTCATTTATTATAAACGATATGCATGGAAAGCCCGAAAAGACTACAAGCTACAACCAGAAGGGCAAACCTATATCCTCTCAGGAGTTTGTGTACAAAGTAGACGAGGACGAACCCAATAGGCTCTCTAACGAGGTGCAAGTGTTGCAAAGGGATGGTTCTATTATTACGGGTCAGGTAGGCGTTGAAGTAGATTTTTTAGCTGATGCACATGAGTCTCTTAACCGTAGTTATGAGACCGAAGCAAAACCAGGAGGTGATGCCTTTTCCATGGGAATTCCACCTTTTATAGCCTTTCCGAATATTTGGTTCTCGTTTACCTCTTCTACTAGCAACTTGCGCTTTGTTTCCAATACCAAGGTGATTCACAAGTATGGGATTTTGGAAAAAGTAATAGCTACTGACATCAACTCCACTGTGGAGACGGAAAACGTACTATGGGATGCTGAATCAGGCCAGGTATTGCTTACCCGAACTAAAAACGAATACGATGACCCTCTGGAGAACTTTAGCCTGCCAGCGCACTTTGCGCATTCTGGCATGCAAGGGGCTTATGAAAACCTGGGGCTACAAGTGTATGATCTGGACATTACAGACGGAGTGTACGTATTGCCTTCGGGAAGAGTGGCCACTACATATTTTGAACCGGGAGATGAAGTAATTCTAACCCAGGGAGGAAGCCATGTAAAAGCCTGGGTATTAGAGGTGATTTCAACTACAAGTCCATCCGTAAACAAGATCTACCTTGTGGACAGAGAAGGCCAGGAAATTGAAGACGGTACCTATAGCAAAATGAAGCTATTGCGCTCAGGGAAACGAAACCAGAGCAATCTTCCTGTATTGTCCGTTACTTCCAATGGTGACATAGCTACTCAATTAAATAATAAAAACATAAACGATGTACTGCAAGTAGGGGCCTTTGAGTTCAGCGATGAATGGGGTACCTACTGTGATAGATTGGTAGAGCAAAACTGTGTGGTAACCAATGACCTGCCAAAAGTGCTCAATTGCATGTGGAACAAGGCAAATGGAACCTTTGATTTAGACGTTGGCATTAACCTTAATTCCGATTGTCCAAGCACCGTTTTTCAGACCGACATTAGGAGACAAGCAACCATCTTAAGTGATATGGAAATTATCACCGAAGAAGGAGATGATATCACCTATAACCTGTACATCATTGAATTTACAGGAGATGGGAAATTTGATGTTGAAGCAGAACTTATAGCAGAAGGTGCCAATATTGAGAAAATAGTGCACAACACTACCGGTGGTATTATCACCTCAGTAACCTATTACATCCGCTCCCTTACCATTTTAGACTTTGATCAGATAAAGGCCAGTGTATTAGCCAATACATCCAATACAACAGATTATGTAAGCCCATATTCAGGCCCTACGGCCGATGTGGTTCTTGAAAACTCTTATCGCAAGTCCAACCCCTATAGCATTCCCTATTTCAAATTTATGGATCCAAGTGGTGGGGCTCCGCTTACCGAAATTAAGATTGGTGTAGGTGCCGCTGGCTCTTATGAAGATAATGATGCTGTGAATTGGGAAGACATTAAACCCTACGAGATGGGCTGCGAGTTCAAGCTGAAAGTACTACCGCTTGGAAATACGGTGCTGAGAAGTGACATCAAATCTTTCACAGGGGTAACCTACACGGCTTCCGGAGAATACATTGTTCATGCCGATTTAGTGGGCGGTGGCTCCATGGATTTTGAATTGGAAAACGAATGCCTGAACTTAAAATGGTGCCAGTCTGCTTTCGCCTGTACTTCTGAAATTGACGATAAGGTGGTAAACCCATACGTATTGGGTATGCGAGGCAACTGGCGACCCAAAAACAGTTTTGTATACCATACTGCTCGCTTAAGTTCTATTGCGCAAGGCCCGGTATTAAATACCAGCCATACGGATATTAGACAAGACGGTGAGTTGAAAAATTTCAGTTTGCCAATATTTAATGTACCTGGCGAAGCTCCATTTACCATAAGTCACGATCGTTGGGTTTCACCTAGTACGGCGACTGTTTATGCTCCCGGGGGGACACAGCTAGAGAGTGAAGATGCTCTTGGGCGCTACTCTTCAGAAGTGTATGGCTACGACAGACGTGTTGTGATTGCAGCTGCAAACAATGCACCCCATCACAACATTGCCTTTGACGGTTTTGAAGAATACACCTTTTTATGGCATCAGGAATGCCGTAAGGACATGCATTGGGCATTGTCAGAATATGTGGGATTCACCCAAAGTGTGAGTCCGCTTTCCAGCCAGTACAAAGAGGATAAAGTAGTTGATTGGAAAGACGTTTCTGATGAAGAAGCACATACAGGAGATCATTGCATTAAACTGGATGCTGGTGACTTTATAGAAACCGACGATGTGGTGAAGAATGCCTGCACGCCAAAGACACAAACGTCACTGGAACCCTTTGAACTAAGTGACTGCGACTGTATTGGCAATTTTGAACCCGATGGAGAGCAGAAGTACTTTTTCTCAGCCTGGATAAAGGAAGGCCATGAAGTACGCCCTGAAACCTATACACAATCACGGGTAGTGGTGTCTGTTCTGGACCATAATATGGGGCTTGTAAATACAGTGACTCTGGAGCCCAAGGGAGCCATTATTGAAGGCTGGCAACGAGTAGAAGGAAGTTTTGAAATTCCCTCAGGAGCTGATTTAACCCTCCGCGTTCGCTTTGAAGCAGATGCCAGTTTGGGTGCAGTGAAGGCCTATCTCGACGATGTGCGTATGCAGCCTTTCAATAGCCAAATGAAAACCTATGTGTACAATCATGACGACTTACGCCTAAGTGCCGAGTTGGATGAAAACAACTATGCTACATTCTACGAGTACGACGAAGAAGGCCGGCTGGTACGGATCAAGAAGGAAACGGAAAGGGGCATTATGACCCTGCAGGAATCACGATACGGAATTGCAAATCAATAAGAGCCATGAACAAACTAGTTATTACCATTTTATGTCTGGCCTCCTTCGGCTGGCTCTATGCACAGGGAACTTTTAGCGACCTGCTTAAAAAGAACATTAGCCATTTCCAAACCAGTGATAGGCTGGAGTACAGCATAGAAGTAGCCATGAAGGGAGTATCTGAATCAGGAACCAGTACCCAAAATCAGTTCATGCACTACTACAAGGATGCTAAGAAAGAGTGCGTAAGCACTTCAGTAACGGTATCAGTTGCTCAGGGCGGTGTGCTTCTTTCCATAATGCCTGAGGAGCAAGTAATGGTCTTGCAGAACGTTTCTGATTCTTTTGGGCAGCAGTACACCCAAATGCTCATGACACAGTTAGAATCCTGGCAGTCACTCAATGTGAAGGAAGTAGTTGCTTCAACTACTACAAGGGCATTTGATATAGAAATGGAAGAGCATTCTGATTATGAAAGAATTCAAATGCGCTTTAACAGGAACAGTGGACTATTGGAGTCTAGCAGTATGTACCTGCGTGGAGAATATATGTTAGGAGATGAAGTGTTGAGCCAGTCTCAAATAGACATCTCCTACAGTAAGCTGATTGATAGAAGCCTTAAAAAGGAAAGTATTGAGAAGTACCTAAACGAAAACTTTGAGCTACAGCCAGAGTACGCCGATTTCACTCTATACAACACCCTAAACAATTAGACTAATGAAATCCCTTAAACTAGTATTCATCACAGTGCTTCTATGCTTTATGGCCAATGGGCTATGGGCACAGCAAACCTGGGAAGACATTGTCATTTCTCCCGACTTACAAACCAATGCGGATTTAACCGTTTTTGATAACCAAGTGAACGGAACCGACCCCAATTTGGGTTGGATAGCGGGCTACGTAGCAGCAGATCACAATGTGTTTAGCTCAAAGGCATTTGTAAAACTACACGTAGACCATGGCGTAAAACTCAATATTACCTCAAGGCTGGAATACCAGTTCAACCTACAGGTAGAGTACGTGGGCAATACGGCTGACATAAATGATAAGGTAACTGAAAACATCCAACTGGTAGTAGAGTACGATCCAGCGGGTGGTACCAGCTATAAGGACATTGCACTTAAGGTATATGAAGATGTGCACTGGATGAAAGTCACCGTTTCCAGCATTACCGATCTTACCACCAATAGCACCGTAACCGATGTAGAAGATCTGTTCGTACTACGAGGCATTATGGAAACCCATCGCCGGGAGAGTTTTGACCCCAGTGGCGACATTAATCCTGGCTGCGATGTCTCTTGCGGGTATAGCAATGGAGCCTGTACCAATCCATGTGATGTTGGCTGTTCAGGCAACACAGGCTGTACCAATCCTTGTGATTTTGCAACGGCTGCTGCTGCCACCGTGACTTTTGATTTGAGCCCATATGCCGGAGCTGAATTCTACGATATAGAATGGACCTGGATTGACCCAAATAGAGTGGACGTCAACAACAATGCAGAAGTTGTGGGCCTTGATGAGCTCTCGGTTTCTTTTGAGAACAATGCCACACGTGTTAGAATCAATGCCGACCAAAACAGCTATACCATATCCAATACCTTTAGAGAAGGCTACATTGCCTTTAGGTACCGTGCCTGGGGGCGCGAAACCGCCTCTACCGAGCACTACGTAAGCTCCGAATGGCTGCCCAAAAGTCAAACGCCGAATATGGCCGGTAATGCTTATCCTTTTGCATTTATCGAGGCCATTTGTAGCTCAAATGCCTTGGAAACGGGTAAAAACTGGCAGTTTGTAACCACATTTGCCGAAGAGGGCAAGCGCAAGGAAGTAATTAGCTATTATGATGGACTCAACAAAAGTCGCCAGGCGGTAACACAACTGCCAAGCGATGGAACCACCATAGTAGGGCAAACCATTTACGACCATGAAGGCCGCCCGACGGTGCAAATATTACCAGTACCTATTGAGAATAAAACAGACCTGACTTACGAAGACCATGTAAATCCCAATGTTGCCGGAACGCAATACAGTGCCAATGATTTTGATGGGAAAGCAGCGCCCGACCCTCTGGCAACCGACCCTGGTGTGAGCAATGGAGCCAGTAGGTATTATTCTTCAGGCAATGGATTCAACCACAGCCATCGCGATTACATTCCTGATGGGGGCGGATACCCCTTTACCCAGGTAGTGTATACCGACGATCAAACCGGAAGAGTCCTTTCTCAGTCGGGTGTAGGACCTGACCACGCTATTGGATCAGGGCATGAAACGAAATACGACTATGTAGAGCCGGATGCTTATGATTTGGCCACCTTATTTGGAAGTGAAATAGGAGAAGGGAAACATTACAAAGAGAACATTGTAATAGATCCCAATGGGCAAATGAGCGTGAGCTATGTAGACCAGCACGGCAGAGTAATAGCCACATCCCTTACGGGAAGCAGCAATCCTGCCTTGAACATTGAAAATCTATCAAACATACCTGCTGATGAAAGTAATGTAATTCCTTTAAGCAGGGGTGTTAACCTACGCTTACCTTATGCACACCCTACATCGTATGAGCTCAACTATTGGCACTATGCCAAAGCAACATCTGAACACACTTTTTGGTACGAGTTTCAGCCTGAAGACTATGTGCTCACCTGCAACAATATTTGCCTGGACTGTTATTATGATTTGGAAATTAGGATTACTGATGCTGATGCAAACGTGATACACTCTGAGACCAAGTCTTTTGGACCCATTGGGCAAAACCTCAGCTGCGATCCCAATGATCCGCTGAAAATGTGGACTGGAAGCGATATTTCAACCAGCTCTTTCAATCTACTGTTGTCTAAAGGCAAATACCACATTTATAAGAAGCTAAGCATTAATACAGAGCATGTTAACGAATACTGGAACCAATACCTGGAGGCCAGCGATAATTGCTTGCACGGCTATGATTACTTTCTTGACATTGCCGAAAAAGAACTGGGTGATTGCGAGGAAGGCGAAGGGGAAACATCCTCTCCATGCGACCAATTCTACCATCAAATGGTGGTCGATTTGAGCCCTGGTGGACAATATGCAAGTACGGATGGAAGAGTAGATGCCGACGGAGAATTCCTTGACCCAAGCTTCAGGTATTCCATTTATAATGAAAATGAGAGCAAAAATGATTTGGATCTGTACAAGTCAGAATTTTGGGGAAGCAATGATGAGGCTATGTGGAACGCCCCCATTAGACCTTATCTGGATGATGATGGCAACGTGCCTGAAATATGGGATGGAGAAGGCAACTGGGTAACTCCAACGGAAGTATCCAGTTATAAAGTGTTTTCCGAAAGCTGGAATCTGAGTTTCGTGGAGAGCATTATTGAGTACCATCCTGAATATCCTTACTATGCAATGTGCCTGCTGATAGAGCCCACTTTTAACTACGATCAGGACGTGCTTTCAGTAGAAACCATGGCTGAGGCCAAGGCTGAAGATTATATCAGCGGTGATTTCAATGCCATTAATGACAATGACCCCTTATTCATAGCAAATGGCAGCAGCCCTTACGAACGCGGCGACTGCGAATGGTGGGCCGCCCAACCCTATGTAAACTGCGACTGTAACGGCAGTGCCTGGGACGACTTTTACAAAACCCCGGACGTAGGTAGTCTTAAGGACGCCTTCAATAAAATTATTCGCGAATACGCAAAGGGAGAAGACCTGGATGCCGATGGTGTAGGACTTGGAACCTACTCCTATTATGGCTTAACCACCCTGTCGGCCCGCCTGCAATGCCTCATGGAACGTGAAGGAGACGAAGTAGCACAGAAAGGATGTAACTCATACGATGCCTCCTATTTTAACAATTCGAGCCGCATGAGTACCAAGGCGCTGGATGAGCAGTGGCAGATATATGCAAAACTGCACGTAGGTAAAAAGAACCAGGTAATACTGGACATCATTGAGCGACTGGTGGAAGAAGTTTATACGAATGAACACACGAATAATGCCTTTACAAATGACAACCTAAGTACCGACCTGGAAGGAGCAGTAGCCAGGTTTGATATTGATGAACTCTTCACTTTTAAAGACAAAGAAGGCAACGACATTTCCGTAACCGTGCTTGCGGAAACCGATGCAGAATTAAGTGCATTGAAAGGCGAAATGCTCACCGCTTATGACAATAATGCAAGCCTTGATGCTACCACTGTATGTGAATTGAACAAAACACTTTGGAAGGAAAAACTGGAAATGTGTCCTAACATTAGTGAAACCCAGATAGGAAGCCTTCTGGTATATTTTGCTGAGATATGCAGAGGTTCTCACGGACCCGATAGACTTATGGGGGGAACTGCACTTCCTGCGGGATATACCGCAACCCCTCAGCCTATGTACAATAGTTTTGAAGAAGCGCTTGAAGGAGAACTGGGCCCAGATTACCCTACCACTTATTGCAATCTTGACTTGTTTAGTACCCATTTGCCCATTACCGGACAAGCCTTTACGGTAAGCGAGCTTAAGGAGGAAAAAGACTGTGCCTGCGACTATATGGAGCGCATTGTTTCGGAGACTATTGTAAACGAAACCGAGAAGGAGATCATCCTTAACGGCCCTTGTACTTCTGATTTGTCAAAAATTCAGGACCTGCTCAATGATTTTATCAGCGCTGGACTCTTCACCATAGAAAACCGCACACAAGGACTGGCCTATAACGTTCTCAATAACGATCCGGCCGGAGCCTTTTTCTACAATTCCATTTTTGCACCCATGCTGGGCATTGATCCGGCAAATCCAATGGATGTACTGGAGTACTTATTCACCTATCATACAGGCGATTATTTGATGCTCAACTTTAGAAAGCAGGGCATGAATGCCGCTGCCGGATCTTATTTCAATATAAAGTTGAGCGATTGGACCATAACCGGGCCCAACAATACGCTGGGCACCAGTACGCTTTTTAGCACCATTAAAGAAGGCGGTGCACCTCCCTGCATTGAATGCAGCAATTTTACCCTAAAATACGGAACCGCCTCTGTACACACAGGGCAAGGGCCCGAAGTAGGTACTACCTGCGGTGCAGTTACCATCAAAAAATTGGTGGAAGAAGTGAGCGCCACCTATCTGGCAGTAGAAGGTATAGACCTGAGCCATGCTGAAATCTTACGTCTGATGCAGGGTTGCGAAGGCACGCGCAACACAATTGCCTTTGCCGGTATTTCAATGGAAGGCGAAGGAAACAACAACGATTGTATAGAGCAGTACTTCCCATCGGGTAGTCAATACCTTATGGTAGAGCATCTTAACGATGTAATAGCCCGAAGCGAGCTCTCTACCACTGACGATAAAAGAGCCTATACATGTGCCAATGGAGAGCCCTACGATTATTGTGTGGACGAGGCCTACCCTACCTATATGAATTCATTATGGGTTTCGTACGATCCCTACAACAACTACATATGGGATGCCAACTGGAACCCCAATATTGTTCCTGCCGGTAGCGCTATTGATGCCACCAATTACTTTTTTGGCTGTCAGTTCTGGACTGATTGCGATTTGGTAGACGTGGAGTACTGCCACATACTGCTGGGCTATTTGGATGCCAATGATAAATTGAACAATGAGATTACCGACAGAAGTACCATTCTCAAAATAGAAGGGCCAGAATACGACTATACCAATAGCAGGTGGCTGGTAAAACTCTTGATGGACGATGGTTCAAGCCGCTACATGCAATTTGAAAATTGCGACCCCGGTTACAGTTTTTGCTTTGATCCTGACTGGTGGGGCCTTTCCGCATCAGGCTGTACCTCCAACCAGTATGAGTACCATAAAACTGACTTGGCGGAGTTTGTATGCGATTGCGAAGTGCCCTCTTTTGATGAGCTCTTTGAGAACCTCAGAGACGATGGCATGGGCAATAGCGAATTATTTAGCCTTAGCTCAGTAGATGTCTCAAACCTTAACTGGTACCAAAACCTGGCCACTAACCATTTGGACGATTACAATCCAAGTGCAGGAACTTATTTCTACCAAATTATGGGTACCACTGGCGTGGGTTTAAGCGAAATGAGCATGAAGTTTGGCGATATAGCCAATGAACTTTACTGCGACATGTATATGAAAGTTCCGGAAGGTGCTGGTTTTACGCTTGACCAGATTACCGCCTTCACCGGCTCAAGACTCAACCTTGACCGAATGGACGATGAAGCCTATAAAGGTGCCTCAAAACTTCTGTACGGTAGTGCCCATTACATTCTTGATGTGGTGGTAAACGGCCAAAATGAAGAAGTATACCTTTACTCTGATTGCTACCTGGCCAATTGTGCCGTGATGAGTACTACCGGTTTGGTAATTCCCAAAAAAATCAGTGAAAAACTACCCTGTCCTTCTTGTATTGATTGCAACGACCTAAGCGCTGAACTGGAAAAGTTTGCAAGTGATCATCCTGAAATAGGATACAACCACGCCGGTTTTCCCAACCTGCTTACCGGTCATCTCAATACTGTGTTCAATACCAATAATTCATTTTCTCAATATCAGGAATACATCAGCAATTGCCAGCTGGCCAGTAATGCCCTTCCCGGCTATACCAGCTGCCATTTGTCTTTCACCCTAAATGCTGGTGATATTACTTTCTGCAATACTGAGCTGGATGCACTGGCTACCAGTTTTGAAAGCACCTACCAAAAGTCCATTCAGTATACCATTACTGATGATCAGGGAAGCTATGAGTATTGCTTCAACTTTGACAACCTGCGCGACCATGAAGCAGCGTATTTGATGAATTCGCTGGCCAAACTCAAATACATAGCACACGATGATGTGTGGGGAAGCTATCCGGTAGATGCCTCCGCCAGTTACCCCAACCCTGAGGAAAATGTAACGCAAGGCGATAAGCACCTCATTTACATACCTACCAACATAGCATCATCCTACGTTACAGAAGTGAGCAATTTGCTGGTGAGCTTTAATGCCAGTTATGGCCCCACGGTAAATGTTACTTCGAGTGCCAACACTTATTCCATTGCCTATAACAATACCACCACCTATACTTCTACTGATGTCATAAGCATTGACTACAGCACAGAAACCAGCGTAGCGCAGCATCAGGAGCTAATAGAAGGTCTGATGGATATTTTTGAGAGCACCAGTTTAGCCGATGTTCGTATTGGCACACTTCACTACGCCTACAATAATGCACGTCACGATGGTTATGAGCTGTGCGACGATGTACAGGCAGAATGCGAGAGCTGCGAAGAAATACGAACTGTAGTGCTTGACTACCACAAGCAGGCCGATGAAGACCTTACCGAAAGAGCCTATCTGGACGGGCTGGCCGTTTCATTGGGCAATGCATCCGGTTTGGATGTATACCTAAAACGGGAAGTGAGTGACTGTGCTGAATGTACTGACCGTAGTTTATACGTGTGTGAGGACCTGAGTACGGAGGCCGAAGACATGCAAACCTGGCTCAACACCATGGCGGGCATGAGCTTAACCAATGGTATGGCGCTGAGCGGAGTCAATGATTTTATTACCGCCAGTTTCTATACCAATACCGCTCTTGACAATCCCATGTATGCCACTACTACCAGTACCGCTGGTGATCAACTGGCCATAGAAGTGGAAGATAATAAGCTATTTGACCTTAATATTCTGTTGTACTCCAAAGACGGAAGTACGGTAGACTTTGCCAATATCTCTTCTTTTAGCAACCTTAAGGTGGCGCCTGAAGATCGTGGAGCCAATTACCATTTTAGCATATTGGCCAAGAATAACACAGCCGGTGAAGTATATGAGCTTTTAGGCAGAGTAGATGATTTTGCTATAGCCGCCTGCTGTTATTTTGATGACCTGGAGCTGTGCTACACGCCACAGCTGCCCTGGGCTACTTACCGCTACGAGCCTTGCGAGGAGTGGCATGATAGAATGGCGCATGTAAATGCGGGTATCTCTTATGAAAAATACCTGGCTGAAGAAAAAGGCCGCTTTTTATATGCCTATGAAGAAGCTTGTGCCGGAGCCTTTAATGCCGACAATGAAACCTTCCAAATGGTGGCTCCTTTCGCACAACACCATTATACCCTCTACTATTATGACCAGGCAGGTAACTTGGTGCAAACCGTACCACCAAAAGGTGTAAAGAAGCTAGGGCATTCAGATGCCACTACAGTAAGCAATGCACCTGGACAAGGAGCCTATTTCCCTGAGCATGAATTGAAAACCATCTATCACTACAACTCACTGAACCAAACCACCTGGCAGAGCACACCTGACGGTGGGGCTTTGGAGTTATTCTACGATCAATTGGGCAGACTGGTCTTTTCTCAAGATGCCCATCAGGCAACACTTGGTATGGTCTATTCCTATACGGTGTACGATGCTTTGGGCCGTGTATCGGAGTCAGGACAAGCTGAACTGGCCGATCCGGTGTACCGCAGTAATTTTTTCGGAGTTGGCGGTGAAACCTATGCCCAAAACATTTTAGGGACAGCCCATTCAAAAACAGAAGTAACCTATGTGATATACGACGAAGCTTATTCTCTTGCTATTGATGCCGTGTTTGGACCAGAAGGGCAGGAGAACCTTAGGAACAGGGTGGCATGCACCTATTACAAGGAAGACGCTGGCAATGCGGACTATAACTACGCGAGCCACTACAGCTATGATATTCATGGCAATGTGAAAACACTTATTCAGGAGTATCCCGAGCTGGCCGATTTAAACAATGCCTTCAAACGTATTGACTATGACTATGATTTGATAAGCGGCAATGTGAACACGATCTACTATCAAAAAGACCAGGCCGACCAGTTCATACACCGATACAGTTATGACGATGACAATAGAATCACCAAGGTAGAAACTTCAAGAGACGGATTTATTTGGGACGAGGATGCCAAATACGACTTCTACTTGCATGGCCCTATGGCGCGTACCGAACTAGGTGATAATGAAGTACAGGGACTTGATTATGCCTACACCCTTCAGGGTTGGATTAAGGGTGTTAATTCTGCCAGTCTTGAAACTGCCAGAGACCCTGGTGGTGATGTAGGTAATGATTTTGCACGTGATGCCTACGGCTATAACCTGCATTATTACAGCACTGACTATCAATCCATAGGCAGCAGCAGTTTTATACCAGCCAGGGGTTCCGGTTTTAATGAATATGGAGGCAACGAACTGTTTGATGGCAACATATCGGCCATGACTACCGGAAACCGAGCCTTGGTAAATGAAGGCAAGGACATACTAGGTCAAAACTTTACCTACGACCAGCTGAACCGACTGGTGGAATCACAGAGTTTTTTAATGGATCCAACTGCCGTAGCTGCCAACTCCTGGACGGGGGTGGCGAGCGCCAATAAATGGAGTACGGAATACAGTTATGATGCTAATGGGAACATTACACATCTCATGCGTCGTGGGCACAAGGCCTTGCCCATACTTATGGACGATTTGGAATACCATTACGAAAACCCTGGTACTAACCAACTCACTGCCGTTGTAGACATGGCACATAGCATTTCAGGTGTTTCAGAAGCGGTACAAGCCGCCTATTTCAGCGAATCTGATGGTGGCGTAGAAGACATTGACCATGGCCAGGACGCTGTGAACGGTAATTACCTCTACGATGAAGTGGGCAACTTGATAAAAGACGTACAAGAAGAAATTGAAGACATCCAATGGACCGTGGCAGGAAAAGTGAAGAAAATCACTCGGTCAAGCGGTTCTATAAAACCTGAATTGGAGTTTGAATACGGTCCATCGGGTCAGCGTGTAAAAAAGCTGGTGAAAAACACCGCACGCGAAATGGATTGGAACTACCAGTACTATGTACACGATGCCGGAGGCCAGGTAATGGCTGTTTATGAAAGGTCCTTGTCCGTAGAAGACGATGCTTTGAACTACCAAGCCATAGGTGATTGGGTAGCGGCCTACAATGCGGGCGGAACTGCGGCAGTAATAGACTTGCTGAAAGTAGGTTACGCCAACAACGAAGCCTTTAAGGATCGCTTAATCACCGAATTGCTTAATAATGGCCTGGAGCAGTCAGTAGCTGGAAATTATACCCTGGCACAAATCCTTGGCTGGGAAGCTGCTTTGAGCAAAGATGTGTTTGCCGCCTATGCTGACGATCCATTGGCCTTTGACTGGATGCTGGATGCTATGATAAACAACAGCACCTTTAAGGATGACTTTATTGATGGGCTTTGGACAGCTCATGGCCCTGAAGCATTGGAGGTTTTGCTAAGCAATGATCCCGCTAGTGACTTCCTGCATTGTTTCACCTTGACTGATCTTAACCAAATGGTGGCCAATCTATACGTAGGTCTACCACCAAGTCCGAGCTACGGAATCCCAATTGACGCCATTAACCACCTGAAAACGAACCATACGGATGCGGAGATAGCTTCACAATTGCATAGTGCCTTTGCATCTACCAGTAAAACAGCCCTAAAAAGCTGTGCGACGAATAGCCTATTGACATCCGCCTGGACCTATACCAATTTCCAGATGCTCTTAGGTTCCGTCACTGGCTTTTTTGATGTGGTGGTTTTAAGCCTTGATGAAGCTGATCTAGCGGCCTGGTTCATTACTGACCCTGACCCTACACCTAACAGGGCCTATAATTACTTGCTACAGAACAGCAATGCCAACTTGTTGCTAAGCACCTTGGCGGCGAATGATGCGACCAATTTTATTGGCTATGGCATGAATGCCCTGCCTGTTTTTAACGTGCTCTACACTGCGCTACTTCCTGGTTTAGAGAACCACAGTGCCTCCAGTTTTGCCTTCTTGGTAAAACAAGAATTGGGCGATGCAGCCTATAACAGTATGATGGATGACTTGGCGGACGATTTTGAGTACAAGGAAACACTTTCCGTAGCCGATTATTCCATTTATGGCAATGTAAGGCATGGTTCCAAACAGGAAGACCTTGCTTTGATGGAGCGCCAGTTTACAGCCACAGGAGTAAATGCAGATGGTACGGTGCAAGTAGGCGCGGTTTCCAGCACCAATCCTGCTCCTTTGCCCACCAGCTTTACTGAGTACGAAAGAACCTTAGGCGAGAAACAATACGAGCTTAGCAACCACTTGGGCAATGTACTGGCCACTGTCTCTGACAGGCGAGTGCTTACAGAAGATGTAAATGATCCCGATCCCAACAACTGGTGGTGGGACGCGGATGTTGTTTCCGCCCAGGATTACTATCCTTTCGGTATGCAAATGCCTGATAGGGTTTATAAAAATGCCAGTACGTATCGGTATGCCTTTAATGGGGGAGAGGTAGATAGCGAAGTCAAAAATGTCGGAAATCATTATGATTTTGGTTTGAGGAACTATGATCCTAGAACAGGAAGAATGTTTAGCATTGATCCGCGATCTGGAGAGTATCCATGGCAGACCACCTATGCTTACCATAGAAATAGCCCAATTTCAAAGGTTGATTTTCTAGGTGGAGGAGATCCGCCTAAGAAAGATGGCAATGGGACTCATCGTGTCGTTAAGAGCGGAGATAACGTTTGGAGTATAGCTCAAAGCATGCTCGTGGAGGGCGCTAGTGATGCTGAAATTAATAAGCTTAAAAACGACATTTTAAAATGGAATAAGTTAACAGAGGAAAGTATAATAAAGGCTGAAGATCGGCTAAGAGTTTCGGTTATAGCAGGGCCACAGAGAGCTTCACCCCCCGTGTCGATTGCGCCAGGAACCGGCATGTTATACTATAAACCACCACCAAGGATAAGCACTCTTCCTGGATTTCCTGGTTCATTTGAGGTAAAAAGCCCAAATCAGAGAAAAAGATGGCTGTTGCCGAAACGAAAAGGAATTCTTGAGTGGGACTCTGAGAAGGGAGAAGTAGAATTGTATGATAAGACAGGAAAAGAGCATAAAGGAGGATACAATCATGAAACAGGTGATCAGATAAGTCCAGCTAAGCCAAATAGAAGAACTGATCCACTCTTTCAAACAGGGCCGGAAATTGGTCCGACTGTTATTAAGTTGTTAGTTCCCCCCGGTTATATTCCTTCATATGTCCCTAATGGTGGTGCTCAGGGTCAACCTTCGACAAGTCCTTCTGGTCAGAACATAGATGTGCCAGGACTTGTGCCAATTAGGTTGAGAGTGTCACCGTTTATGATGATTGATCCTAGAATAATAATGCCTGAACTATTTCGAGATGATGGTCCTCCGATGGGGTGAACATTAAAATGCACTTAACGCTCGGCTATTGCCGGGTGTAAGGTGTACTAATAGGAAGTGCAAAGTGAAATGATGAATAGAAACAAAAAGTCTCGCTGTAATGCGAGGCTTTTTGTTTTTCCCGCAGGTGATCGTTCCAGTGCATAAAGGCAACGATTTGTTGGGTCAAATGCCGATCATCGAGAGTAGACCGACTCTTCAAGAATACGTTTTTGAATTGATGCATGGTACTCTCCACCATGCTATTGGATTGTGGAAACTCCGCTTGTTTTGCCGTTAATTTGATTACTTGCTTACCAAGCCGAGCAAGGTACTCATTCACGTCACCCTTATTTTCCGATCCACGATCGCTCACCACATGGATTTTTTCATCCGGTGGGATCAACCCATACTTTTCAAAAGTCTCCTTCAACAAATCCCGAATAGGCGTAGAAGATGCGTCAGGAAGTACTTTACCCAGCAGAATAGACCTGGAATAATTGTCCTTGACAAAAGCCACTCTCAGTTTACCCCGTTGGTCAGTCGGTACAAAAGTGGTGTCGATGTGTAAATACTCAAAAGGTTTAGAGGCCTGAAAACCCAACCATTCCTTAGGTTTCTTCTTTCGGATTACGTTGCCAGCTAACAAGGTTGCGTAACGATAAAAAGTAGAGAGCGAACAAGCCCTTCACGGTCGTTGAGGAATGGTTCATGCCCAGCCTCGTCCATTATGATGAAAGTAGATTTTCCCGCCTTGCTCGCACCTTTCCCTTACAAGTGAAAGATTACTTCTTTCGCCTTCAGCGAAAGCTTTGTAGTTCCCCCATCTAATCGTAGAATGAATGATAGATATACTGGGAGTAGTTTAAAACTACTCCCAAACTATCAAAACGTACCGTTGAGATGTATCCACCATCATTTACACACTTTTGTAAACCAGTAGTATGTAGACCTTTTCCACTCCCGTTTTACCCGGGGTTTCATGCATCAAACGGAAATCAATTGCCTTCCATCCAGTCTTTTGCAATAGTGGCAAAGCCTTCACTGTCGTTCAAGAAGGGCTCATGCCCCGCCTCGTCCATTATGGTGAAAGTAGATTTTCCGTGGTGCTCAATGGCTTTATGGGCGTCTTGCCCTATTTGAAAGGGAACCAGATCGTCGTAGTTGCCCCAGAGAAACAGTGTAGGAATGTCAATACCTTCAATTTTCTCCAGGTAGTTGTCATTCCGATAGTGCCGCTGAATGGTTTGGAGTACAATCAATTGGTTTTTGCTCATGTATACTGGAAACAGGTTGTAGTTGGAGTTGAATATTAGGTTGAGTACACGGCCGGTAGCAATTTCTCTGTCGGCATCCTTCACCACCCCTTCTTCGTGGTTCCCTACATAGTCGCGCCATTGGCTCTTTTCATCGTCGCTTTCTATCACCGGAGTTTGTTCCAGCCACTGCAAGCACTCTTCCCATTTGGCAATGTTGTTGCCCTTTTCAATTTCAAGCTCAGCAATGTAGTGTAGCCAGTTTCTCCGATATTCCCAGTTTTTGCTGAGCTTCGGCACCAAATAGCCGCTTACACAAATCCAACCGCTTATCTCAGCTCGGTATTCGTCATTTATTAGGTAGTCAGCGGCAGAAAGGCCACCAAAACTGTGCGCCATGAGGTAAACCTTCGCATCGGGATGATGGTGCTTCAGTACTTTCACAATGGCATACACATCATCGCTAAATTGCTTGAGAGTAATGGTACTGGTGTCAATAGGAGTTAGTGTATTTCCGGTACCACGCTGGTCAAAATAAGCTACAGCGTGTTGTGATTCAAGGTTCTCTTCCCATGCGGCCAGGTTCGTCAAACCTACATCAATGCCTGTAAGCCCAGGCCCACCGTTTAGGAATAAAATGATTTTGTCGTTAGCTACATTGCCCTTGAGCATTACCTGAATCTGGGCCCCATTTACGTCTACATGGTAAAACTCATTTACCGCCTCAGGTGAGTCTTGCTGACAAGAATAGCAGAATAGTGTTGTGGCGAAAAATATAATCAAATATTTCATTTCAGTTTCTTTATGAGGCCTGCACGCAGCGCTGCATGGGCTGTATAGTTAGGAAAAGCAGGACGCGTGATATAAAAAGTAGGGGCCACAAACCATTTTGCTCCGTCCAGCCATTTTAGGCTTCTTCCGTAGCTAAAGTTCAGTGAATGCATGCTGTAGTGATGTATGGATCTCGTTTTTGAGACTTCACCATTTTCTACGGAAAAAGTATGGGGTATACTTCCCATAAAGTATCCGTTTCCCAAGTCAAAAGACCAGAAGCCTCCTTTCCTGCCTTCTTTTCTAAAACCGAAACGGACTTGAGAAAAAACGGCATTCAAAGCCCTTTTGTGATGAAATGTGCCAAGTTCAATTCCGTAAAAGAGAGTTCTTGACTTAGGCAATACAAGGTCGTTAGTAATCTTATCTCCAAAGCTGTGAAGGTCATTCTCGTAACTCAAGGCAATACCAGGATGGCCAATGAGCTCTCCGAAATAGGCGACTCCCATTCTTTTACCTCCCGGAGCCTGAGCAAGGCACCCAAAGCTTATCGTTAAGGGCACTAGCAAAATCAATAGTTTCATGTTGGTGTGTTTTCCTTCCTACCGACCTTGTGGCACGCGCTGAGTTGCATAGGAGTCGTGAAATTTTCCGGATCGAATCAGTGGGATAGATTCTCACAAGGCAAGACTTAGTAAACACATTATGAGTCTTCGCTACTATACAACTCCAACAAATGCGTTGCTGATATATGGTCAGCAAAGCTGTTTGAGCGACCTTCGTAACGCGTTGGGAGAGAGTTTTTTGCGGACTAGATTTTTGCATACTTTTCATCAATGGAAAAGTATGAGCCTAGCGGCTTGAGCGACCAAACGGTATTTAGTTGTAAATAAACGGAGACTAAAAAAAACGAAACCCCGCTGTAATGCGGGGTTTCGTTTGCTTGAATCAAATAGGGTTTTACTCAGCGTTGGGATAATGTTTCCTATACAATTTGTTGAAGTTGAAAACAAATCAAGGTGCTGGTCCTATTGTGGATCGGGTGCGCAACCTGGTCCGGTACAGCCTGATCCATAGTCAGGACTTAAGGATACTTCAATAATGCCAGCACCGGGAAAAATGGATGCCGTTACACAATATGCTACACAGTCGCAGCATACCCCACATTTAAGAGTTGCCACCCAGCCCTTAGAGTCGTAGTAGCCAAATGAATGCTCTTCTCCATTTACCCATGCGTTTATTTGGATTTCACCCGTTGTAGGCCATCCAGGTGCACCACTCCAATTCACCATAGGAATTATGGCGCCCTGTGAATACTCATTAATTACGCCTGTTTGATCAGAAGAGCCTTCAACTAAAGTTTCCAGAGTAAAATCTGGGATGTTGTATGCGCAATCAATGGGTACATTGATTACCACTGTAAATTCGTCCATAAACCAGGTTCCTTCACCTTCTCCATTTGTATCCTGTGCAAATGATGATAAGGAGAAAAGCATTAAGAAAGCGGAAAGATTAATTAGATTTTTCATAGTGATGTGTTTTTTATTCAGTCCTAAAGTACCATATCGTTTTGAGTCCAAAATGACGACTTTCTGAGTGGAGGAATATTCTGAATAACTGGTAGAAATACTCATAAAATCGTTAAAACTGTTGTGCCCCAAAAAACCAAAACCCCGCATCACTGCGGGGTTTCGTTTGCTCGAATCAAATACGGTTTACTCAGGGTCGGGGCAATGCTCCCAATACAACCTGTCGCAGCTGGAAATAGCGGCTGAATGCGAACTAGTTGCAGCGGCTTTGCAATCGTCATAAATTGGTCTGGCGTAGTATTCACATCTGGGATCAGGAAGGCCGGGACCATTAGGCTCACACGGGGCAGTCATATTATCATATATGCGCTGGCATTCAGCATTTCTACAACCTCTCTTGCAATGGGCTTGTTGATAGCATTGCAGTAGCGTGTTGTGGTAACTGCCACAGTTTTGAATACATTGTTGCTCTGACGAAGTACCGGCAGAAGCCGAGGTTCCCGGATAAGTAATTCCAATGGCCACTGCCATGAGTGCCAGGGTGAAAAACCTTAAAACGAGGGTTTTTGATCTAAAAAACATAATAAAAATTGATTAGTTGGTGCCTACTCTATATGGTTTTCGGCGTTCCCAGTTTTTGTACTGCACAACCAGTCCAAGCTGTCCTAACCATCTTAGATTATGTAACCAGTTCCAACAAGTATTCCGCACTTTTCAGAAAGTCGAATGCTGTTCTAAAGTACCTATCAGGTACTGTTGGGGTTTCTACGTTCAGTCATTTTCATGTTGGTTGGTGTTAAGCACATGGTAAGGATCTTTTTCATTCATAAAATCTGGTTCCAAGTGCGATTGGGGGCTCAATATATTCTGCATATTGACCTTGCGAAAGACCAACAACTTACTTCATGTTCAATAGAAAAAGCCCATTTATCAATTCAATGCGCAGCTTGTCAGTTACTTAAGGTTGAAAAACCTTTAAATGTGCAGCTTGGTGTTTAGGTGATATTTAAGTGGTTTTTAGTGATTTTTGAGTCTTGATTGTGAATTTGTTGAGAACAGAATGACACCCATGTAAATACCGCTCAACCACTTCAACACTGAATTTCAAATGCCGCCAACCTAATTTTGCTCAAAGGCAATGAAGATGAACTTTAGCAGAAATGTATCCCGACTATCCTTTAGTAAAGAGCAGTTTTTTAAAGGCACAAATGCTGCGGCTCCCTACCTGTTAATAGCAGTGGGCATTATCGGTTTTCTACTGCCCTTGTTTATGGCTGTTGAGTTTTGGATGGTGCTGGCCAAAGCTGGGTTTATCTTATGGCTTGTAGTACTGTACGCGGGTTATTTTATGCGAAAAGAAGCCTATGCCCTGGTACTTGCCCCCAATGATATAGTGGTTCAAAGAGGCTACCTTTTGCCATCTACAAGGCTACGCGCCTATGGCGAAACAGATATTCAGGTAACGCTGGGTGGTTCCAGGGTCAAAGGTATTATCTATCAATACCCGCCTGCTGATGCTGATAGGTATAAAGAGATGGACATAAGGAATTATGATCTTAACGATCATCTAACGGCAAGCAAAAGAGCATCCATAAACTTTTTGAGTCTGGTGCAGTGGAAAGCCCTTTCTGATGAAACCGGACTACCCCTAAGCATTGAATACTCCCACCCTGACTTCGAACAAAGTTCATTTGATGAGCAAGACATGTTTGAGATATATGCGGCAAACGAAGAGGCCTTTGAAAAAGAAGAGTTCAATAAAATACTGGCTTTTCTGCATAGTCACCAAGACTTGAAGTTTTTGGGCAAAACTGAGGTATACAATGCCAGGGAGCCCCTGGAACTGGAAGATACCTACCATGAATTTTTATGGAATGAAATGGGAGAGTCTTATTCCCTCACCGCATGTATAGACTGCATAGAGTTTACCTACAAAGACAGTGGCAAACCACAGATAATAGCAGAGCTATGCACTGCCTTTGGTCTCACTGTAGATGAAGTATAGCGCTTTCGTTTACGCAAGAAATTTGTTTCACTAACTTCGGTAACGCATTAAGTGATTTAACATGAAGGTTTTCAGGTGGATTTTGGCGGGCATGTTGTTGTCTGTGAGCATGGCAATGGGGCAGGGCACAAGTCTGTACATTACCGCTTATAATTATTACAACGAAGGCCAATACCTCAAGGCCAAAGAATCCATTGACAAGGCCCTGAAATACAGCGACGCTCAGGAGAGTGCAAAAGCCTGGATGATAAAAGGCGATATTTACTCGCGCCTGGTGTACAGTCAGGAAGTGAACAGCTCAGGCTTAAGCAAGAGTGAAGTAGCCATAGCTGCCGTAGAGGCTTACAGCAAGGCTACTGAATTGGATACCCGAAGGGTTGACGAAAAGCAGTTGTTGGCAAGTTTGGAGCGATCAGCCAATACAGCCTTTGGCCAGGGAGTAAGTGATTATAACGATCGTAACTACGGCACATCGTTAAAGTGTTTTAAGGCAACCCTCGCTGGTAAAAATATTATTGGAGATGTAGATACACTTGCGCTGTACAATACTGCGCTCTGTTATGAAAACCTCAACCAATATGCCTCAGCCATAGCAATCTATCGAAAGTGTATTGACCTCGGCTATCAATCCCTTAACTGCTACTCCAGCGGTATTTATCAGTACCGCTTAATGGGAAACGATGCAGCTGCTATGGATTTTGTAAATGAAGGCTTGAGTGCTCATCCAAACAGCTATGAACTTTTGGCCTCCAAGGTCAACTTACTATTGGCGGCGGATAGATCTTCTGAAGCCCTGCCCTATGTAAATCAAATGCTTGGCATGGAGCCTGGCAGTGCTGTGCTGCATTATTCCAGAGGAACTATTTATTCAGGAATGGGTGAGGCAGAAAAGGCCATTGTCGATTTTAAGAAGGCATGCGAGCTGAGGCCTGATTATTTTGATGCCACCTACAATTTGGGCGCTGAGTACTTTAATCAGGGAGCTGATGCAGTGAATGAAGCCGCATTACTTAGTGATGAAACGGCATATAAAGCAAAGCAAGCAGAAGCGCTGGGCTATTTCAAAGAAGCAGAAATTCATTTAGAAAGGGCTCTGGAGCTTGATTCAACCCATATAACTGTCATGCAAAGCTTGAGTGAAGTGTACCTAAGACTTGACAAAATAGAAGAGTACAAAGCCATGAAGGCCAGAATTAATGAACTATAGAATAATGGTTCATTTAACAGCCGGTGACTAGCCAGATATATCCGCGATCGATACAAATATGCGCAATTGCACATTTTTGTAAACCAGTAATTACTCAAGCATTTCCCCGGTATCTTCAATGATCGGTAACTGGGTTGAGCGCAACAGAGGCAGCACAGCCGTTGTTATAGCACAGGATATACCGTAGAAGACTTTACCTCGTTCAAAACAAAAGTGCTCTTAATCTGGCCCACATTGGGCAGCGTTGCCAGTTTTCCTGACGAAAATTGATGATAAGCAGCAAGGTCCTTCACCACCACTTTAAGCAGAAAATCACTTGCGCCACCCATTAGATAGCATTCCATTACCTCCGGAATTTTAGCTACCTCAGCACCAAAGGCCTCTATCTCTGCCAGTTTCTGACTTTCCAGAGAAACAGAACAGAATACCACCATGGAGCTGAAGGCCTTGTTATGGTCTAAAACAGCCACATATTTTTGAATAACACCCTCCTTTTCAAAACGCTTAATGCGCTCGTAAATGGGGGTTTTGGTAATACCCAGCTCACTTGCCATTTCCTTAATGCCCATTTTGGCATCGGCTTGCAGGAGTTCCAGAAGTTTTAAGTCTATTGCGTCCAGTTTAATCATAGGAATTTTTCCGTTGGCAGCGCTGATAGTACGAATTTACAATGTACTTGTTCTGTTTTTTATAGAATGTTGGGAATGATTACTGATGTTGGATTGAAACGCGGGAAAGTGTTTGGTTGGGTGGACCTTTGCTTCATTAATTCCATCAGCGCAATGAAGAGTCCAAAGCATCCAGAAAGCCTCATGATGACCCATGGTTACAAGCCTGAGCTATCAGAAGGAGCCGTGAAGTCGCCTATTTTTCAAACCTCCACCTTTGTATTTAAAACAGCCGAAGAAGGGAAAGCCTTTTTCGAGATAGCCTATGGCTTACGGGAGAAAGACCAGAACGAAGAACTGGGGCTTATTTATAGCCGCATAAACAATCCCAATCTTGAAATTTTGGAAGATCGCCTTTGCCTATGGGATCAGGCCGATGCTTGTGCAGTATTTGAAAGTGGTATGTCGGCCATAAGTACCGTTCTTTTGGAGTTTGTAAAGCCCGGTGATTTATTGCTATTCAGCTCGCCCACCTACGGGGGGACCGATCATTTTATCCGACATTTTTTAAAAGATATAGGGGTAGATAGCATTGACTTTACTCATGAAGACAGCAAGGAAGATTTGATCAACAGGGTAGAGGCTACTGGAAAGGCCGATAAACTGGCCTTTATATACCTTGAAACACCCGCCAACCCTACCAATGCTTTGATAGACATGAGCATGTGCAGGGAAGTCGCCGATCACTTTTCTTCGGCAGAGAAAAAAGTGTATGTAGGGGTTGATAACACCTATATGGGGCCTATATGGTCGCATCCATTGCAACATGGAGCCGATTTGGTATTGTATTCAGCCACCAAATACATTGGCGGCCATAGCGATCTTATAGCAGGGGCAGTGCTGGGGAATGCTGAAGTGATGCAACGAGTGAAAGTACTTAGAACCTTTCTTGGAAACATGGCCAGCCCACACACCTGTTGGTTGTTGTTGCGGAGCCTTGAAACGCTTAAGGTGAGAATGGAACAGCAAATGCGCAATGCCAAAGAAGTGGCTGAATACCTAAGAAGCCATCCCAAGGTGGAAAAGGTCTATTACCTGGGTTTCATTTCAGAAGACAGCCAAGACTATAAGATTTACAAAAGTCAGTATACCTCTCCAGGGGCCATGCTTTCATTTGACATGAAAGGTGGAGAGGCAGAAGCATTTCAGTTTCTAAACCACTTAAGGCTGATTAAGCTGGCCGTAAGCCTGGGAAGTACAGAGAGTTTGGTACAGCATCCATCGTCCATGACCCATGCCGGACTCGACCCTGAAGTAAAGGCCGCCATTGGTATTACCGACAGCCTGGTGCGCTTATCAGTAGGAGTAGAGCATCACTCTGATTTAATAGGTGATATTGCGCAGGCACTGGAAGTGGTTTAGCTGGCGTTTCTCGTCACGTTTACTTGCTCTAACTCAATTGAAGTCCTGAGTATTCGCTTGCGAATGTATCGAAGGACGAAATGAAGTCTATGCAGCTAAAACAATTTGGGTTGATCTTAAAAAGACGAAGAAAGTCTGACAAAACCCATTGAACTAAACCCATAGAAATAGTTGTGGCCTGCAAGCAGCGAATTACCTTGATAGTCTACCGATAGTTGCATGTTCTTACTAAGTTTCACCGAGAGCATATAACCATACGTTAAACGAGGTTTCATATGTGCTACATGGTTAAAACCTCCCTGTAGTTCAGATGTGAGTTTTCCCTTGAAAATTGACTTTTTAAAAGACCCTTTAACAGTTGTGATGGGAGTACTTTCTTCTATAGGTATGGATTGATAAAGAGATAAACCAAGACGGTTTTCATTCTTTTTTAAAGAAATGCTCGTTTTCATCAAAGATGTTTGGTTGAGCAGAGATTGGGCAGTACTAAATTCCTGATACATATATCCAGCGGTTGCCATGAGTGTGGCACTCCACAGGTCTTGATTAAATACAAGGTTGAAATCATGCATTTTGAAACTTTGCTGCATTGAGCTATGTGACAGCAGATAAGATGTTAATGCCGAAAATTGAAGGGACTCAGAAATACTGAGCTGTTGGAAAGAAAAGATATGTACTCTTTGAGTTGTTTCTGTGAGGTGATTTAGAGTATTGTTCCTATTGAATTCTATTTCTACCAGAGAGGTAAGCGATTGCTTAAAAAGACTGTTGTTAAGCCTCAACGTACCAGCCTCAATATCTTTGATTAGAAAAGGATTGCCTACAGTTGAATAAGAAGCCGGAACGAACTTGTACTGTCCCTCAATACTATGCAGCCCATTGCCGTAACTCTTAGACAATCGCGTGAGAACAATTGAGTTGCCCTTATTAATGAAGGAGGGTTGTGTCACTTCATCGCTAAAGTAGTTTTCATTTATAGAGTTGGCAACATGTATTTCTGACTTCCAACCCCTCCATTGCCCACTTGAAAATTTGATTTCAGAAATTGATTGAAAGTCCTTTTGCATCCAGAAGTTTGATGAAGATACCTTCAATGCACCCAGGTCAAGAAAGTTGAATTCATTACTCAGGGCAAGTACGTTGAACAGAGGTTGTATGAAGAACGGAGACTGAATCATTTTACCACCGGTAAAACCAAGTTTTTGACCATTAATTTCATACAAGCTGGAAACACCTTTAATAGGTACTCCAGACAAAGAGAAGGGAGATTGATAAGGGGTAATTACGCCTATATCAAAGCTTCTGATACGCTTAAGCCTTTCATACAATGATTTGGCCTTACGGTATTCCTCTTCATATTTACTCAAATGCTCCTTGTGGGCCAGGTATCTATCAATGTCCAAGTATGTATGAATACTATCCATCGCTTTTGTTTGAAACTGGTCCCGGTTCGACTGAATAATGGAATCTGTGGCAATTCCGCTTTCATACTTTTTTTTCAGCTTTTGGGCAGCCTCAATTCTACGCTCTATCTGCGCAGCCTTTTCTCTTAGGCGATCAATAGAGTCTTTTACCGAGGCAATACTGTCTTGATAATGGGCATAAACCTGCTTCAAGGAATCACTCACTAAAGTGTCCACCATCTTTGTCTTGTATACATCTAAGCTATCTGAAAGCCGTTTTTCAATGGATGTAATTTGCTGAAGTGAATCTCGCTTGGATCTTAAGATGTTCGCATATTTGGCCGTGTCAGGAAGTTGTGCTGAAAGGTTAGACCTAACACTACCGAAAGAAGGAGTTCCAGAGGTATCCAGTTTAAGTTCTTCCAAAGCATTCTTTTTATTTTCCAAATCTGTCAATAGCGTTTGATAGTCAAAAGAGAGCTTCAGATCCCTTCTATCTTGAAAGTCAATTCCATTGTCAAATACAAAGGCCTGGGCGGTGAATGGGATGCCCACTATTGAAAAACTCCCATAACCCTGGGCTTGAAAGAAGTTGTTAGTGGGGAAACGTGGGTTTTGCCCTCTGAAAGAGCCATAAGAAACACCTATCAAACCATTGGGCGGATGAATCAATTGACTAGAGAAAATGGGCGTTTTCATTGAATCCAGAGGGGCCACTTCCATTTTGGCCATTTCTTTTTTAAGCCTGGCCTTACGGCCTTTGATGAACTTCCGTACCGAATCTCTGCTAAAAGCTCCATTCGGTACAAATCGCTGTTCAATGGTATCACTTAGCACTACCCCTGATGTATGTAAATGTTGGTATTTGAGCAAGTACGGAGTGTTTCTCTTGAAAATTTTGTACGAAAAGGACCGTCCTGATGGCCCTACTATGGAGTCCACAACACAAGGTGATTGGCTTAATGGAGCATACATGGCAATGCGAATGGTGCCGCCTTCACCAAGACTATTTGGCACCAGTGTAAAGGAGTCCTGTTGGTAGCTGGTTCTAAGCTCAATAGTTTGGAGTTCAATAGTCTTACGTCGGTAAACCACCGTTTTGCCTTCGGTCATAACTGTAAGGCAATAATTGCCAGGTGGTAAGGCCTCTTCAGTGTTCCAGTACAGGGCTATTTTGGAGATGTGCTGAAACAGGGAGTCTTTTATATGGTGAATTTTATAGAACGTGAACGGCGCAGGAGTAAGAGAACGATAGAAGATTCTGTCGTTGTACCTCAACTCAACTTCCAGGGCCTGTTCCGCTTTTCCTATTATCACACAGCTATCTTCTTCTATCGCTGAAATAATATCTTGGGGAACAAGAACCCTTTGGGCGCTGGCACCAAAGCTCATAAAAAGGAAGAGGTACAATATCAGTTTTTTCATTTGTCCCTGAGCCGTGTTTTTTTATGCAAGATGCGTAAAAAAAATGAGAAATTAATTTAGCTGTAATAATAATGCTGAGCTGCCCTCAGCAACTGTTCTCCCGTGAGTGTGAACGCTACTTCATTTCCATTTCTCAATAGGTGCTCATTTTGGTCGATTTGAATGTGCTAGATGAGTTTGTTGAATTTTTCAGGTATGTATCATTCTGATTGTTAGTGGTTTGTGTGTTTTGCTGTTGACAGTTGCCGATTATTCGTGATATGCTACCGTCCATAAAACGGGTGTGACCAGTTGTTATCTCATCTCGCCCGATAGGTGCATTTCAACTTTGTTTTATTGAATTAGTCTTTATTATTGAAATAGAATTAGATGCCATGAAAAGACGAATAGTGCTTGCGCTAAGCTTGTTATGCTTATGCGTGTCTGCCTGGGCTCAGTCCAGCCTGCAATTTTTGAATTCTGACCCCTCTAAGCTACCATTTGAGAACGTATGGATGGTGAAATACTCATCTGCCCAGGCAATGGGTACTGAAGTAGTTCTTGCTCTGGAACTGAGAAAGAACGGAAAGCTCATCTACGAAGCAAAGACACAGAGTGTTCCAACTACTTCAGGCATACAAATACTAGACCCATCAAAACTTACCAAGTCATCAGAAACATTCCTTGATAGAAACGTAGGAGAGTTTGTTCAAAATGCAAATGCATTGCCTTCCGGGACTTATGCGGCCTGTGTTTATGTAATGAGCAATGGTCTTCAACCCTTAACCAGTTGCCTTGAATTTTCAGTTGACAATACCCATCAACTTCGCCTGCTCCATGTGGCTGATGGAAAAAAAGTAGAAGCAGAGAAGTTACCAGTCTTTAGTTGGGCTTATATGTCGGCATCGCTTAATAGAGCAGATGTACAATATGAATTTACACTTTGCGAGATACTCAAAGGGCAAAGTAAGGAGGACGCACTGTTGAGAAATATACCCCACCTTAAAGTGGCGAATTTGCCTTCGAATACCCTTCAATATCCCATTGATGCTCGAAAACTTGAGCTAGACAAACAATATGCCTGGGCTGTAAAGGCCATGACGGGTTCTACGGTATTGGCTCATTCAGAGATTTGGAGTTTTTCTGTAACTGAAGAAGAGAAGCAAAACAACCCCAGAGCGACAATGTCCTATCTGGATTTAGGGGAGTATCACAACAACAACGTAATCCATGTTTCAGGTGACGTTTTCAAATTGATGTTTGATCACTCATCAAACAGTAGACCTGAGCTCAATTTTTCTGTCATCAATGAAACCGGAAAAGCAGTACCATCAGAATTCCCGCCCTTTCAACTTAAGTACGGTCTCAATTATATAACACTTGATCTGTCTCAAACCAAAAGATTAAAGAGCAATGAGCAGTACAAGCTTCTCATTGTCGGCATTGAAGATGAAGACTATGCGGTCAACTTCACCTACACAAGAAATTAAAACCTATTATGTTATGAAAAGTATTAAAACCTCCCTGTTATGGACGCTGCTACTGGGGTCAGTAGTCTTTAACCTTGTCAATTCATTCGTTTTGGTAGATGCCCCATATGCCTATGTAGAAAATGAAACCCTTTTTAACCAGTTTAAACTAACTCAGGAATACAGAACAAAGCTGGAAGGAATAAAACAAGAAAGGCAAGCGGTTCTGGACAGTTTAGAGACAAAAATCCGGCAAGAACAAGTTGGTCTCAATGAGCAGAGTGGTGCCGACAAGATTCAGGCTTACCAAAAACTTGTACTAGAGTATGAGTCTGTAAAGGAGCGTTTCGACAACCAAAACGCTGCCCTTGAAACCCAATATGAAGAAGCTATTTGGAAACAACTGAATAGTTACATAAAGGACTTTGGCGAAGACAAAGGGTATAACATGATTCTTGGGGCCTCAGGAAATGGGAACGTTATGTATGCCGACAATGCACTGAATGTAACCGAGGAGCTAATTGTGCATGTAAACAACAGGTACGATGGTAAATAAGTGGTTACTCATTGGTATTGTTGGAGCTCTTCTTACCGGTGCAGCTCTGGCGCTATCTTTTGTTGGGCAATCTTCCATGTCCGTAATGGAGTTCTCACACTTATACGGATCAGCTGAATATCCGGTTCAATATTCTAAACGCCTGGGAGAATACGAGGTTAAAGTTAAATACAGGCCCTTAGAATATCATGTTGCCCGCTTTTCAAGAAATGATAAGCAGATCTATGACTCTTTAATGGAGGTAAACGACTCTATCATATTTCTTGACTTTAAGGTAGCTGGCCTGAGACAAAACTCACCCCTATTTGAAGGAAGGCAGGAACTGCTGGAAGAACGACTCATGTATTTCCTCACGCATATTACCGAAGATCTTGTACTCAGCGATTCCCATGGAACTTACACCTTACTCAATCACAGCCTGGAAAGGAACTATAATATTACGAACGCGCTAAACCTACAGTTGGCGTTCAAAAAACCACAGGAAAGATCTTTCACCTTCACGTTCAATGACCGAATGCTGAACATCGGCAAAGTGAATTTTATGGTCAATGAACGAGATCTTGAGAAACTCCCCCACATAAAATTTTAGCTATGAAAATCAGAAAACATCTCAAAAAGCTATCCATATTAGCCTTGCTCATTTTCGTTAATCAGATAGCTTTTCCAACTTACGTGCTGGCCCTGACTGCCGGCCCCACCCAACCGGAGGTGCATGGATTTGAACCCATTGGCACTAACCAAATGGTTGACCTTTTTTCAGGTGATTTTACTTACAATATCCCATTATTTGATATTGGGGGATATCCTATAAACATAGCTTACCATTCAGGAGTGGGCACGGAACAAGAAGCGAGTTGGGTAGGCCTCGGCTGGAGTTTAACTCCAGGCTCAATTTCCAGAAGCTTAAGGGGGCTTCCAGACGATTTTAATGGTGAAGAGGTAAAGTTTATGAGGAAAATGAAGGCCAATCAAACTATTGGTCTCGATGTAGGACTTGCTCCTGAAGCATTTGGTTTCGAGGTAATGGACGGCTTAGAAAAGGTTAGCGACGGGTCCGTAAACATTGGGGCAGGAATTACCTACAACAATTACTCAGGAATTGACATAAACACCAGTGTCGCTGTGAGCTTTACCAATGGTATGGTAAACCCAAGTATTGGTTATACATCAAATGGTGGGTTGTCACTAGGGGCGAGTCCAAATCTAGCCGCCATAAGCAAGAAAGTGTTTGGAGAAGTATCAACAGGTAAAACAAAATTTGGCAAGCTCACATCACTGCTTCCTACAGATGGAGAGCTCAGTTGGAGTTCCAGCCAGGGTCTGGGTATGTCGGTTCAACGTGGATCGAAACGATTTAAAGAAACAAAAAAGAAGAAAAAGGTAATTAGCTCGGCCAAGTACAGTGCCAATATTCTAACCAATGAAAAGGTCTATTCGCCAGGCTCCGACGTGTCTATGTGGAATTTTGGAGTGCGGGCAAATGTTGCTGTTGGTACTGACATATTTGGTATTGATGGACAAGGGCAAGCCGATTTTTTTTATAACATACAGCGCCTGGGTGGTTTTGGCAAAACAGGTGATGTGCAGGAAGATGTTGCGACCTGGAACTTAAACGCCTATGGAGTTGACTATGCGGAAAATGCGAGTACCGATTTAAATACCGACTTGCTGGATTTCAACAGAGAGCATGAGTATCCATTAAGAGAAGAGTCTCCCTTGTTGCCAGCCAGTCAACTTACCTATGATGTGTTTTCAATATCCGGACAAGGTGCCGGAGGAACTTTTAGAAATTACAGAAATGACTATCCCGTTGTAGGGAAGAATAGTGTTTCTGATGCGCCCAACACCCAATTAAATGTTGGTATTGAAGTATCAAGTGGTAATCTTTTTAAAGTTGCCGGCAACGGATCTTTAGTATTTACAACAAGCCAAAACGGCTATTGGAAAAATGGCACCGGAGACTTGACCAGTGAAATGGGCTTTGCATCAAGGGATGAAAACGACTGGCTGTATGAACCAAGTTATTTTAAGAAAGGAGGAGAGTTTGGACTCACCGATGAACAATACCTTCTAGAAATAGGTGGTGAGTCAGCTTTGGGCTTCAATCTGATTAATACGTCTACAGTTGAAAACCAATTGACCAGATATGATGCCCTTTATGGTGACGTAAAGAACTCGGACTATCAGCAAAACAGAGATCTGGAACGAGTAAAGAGAGCATCAGCAATATTGGCACTTACTAAAGCTGAGGCCTATAGAGCTGGTTTTCCAATGGGTTATGGTGTACAAGAAGGCTCACCCGAGTTCAACCGTCAGGTAGTGCCCAACCATACAGGCCCATATAATTTTGATGCCAATGCCAGTTCCAAACCAAACAATGGAGTAGGCTATGCGGAAATTGAGCGCTTGAGTCGCCTCTATGGCAGACCAGGTGAGAACCATCATTATGGCGAATTTCAAATTACGCAAAACGACGGTTTCACCTATGTTTATGGATTACCCATCTACAATAACCAAACGGTTGAAGCAAGTTTCGCAATTGAAGCCCCAGAAAGTACTGACCCAAATGCTCAGGCCAACATGGGTTATGTTAGCTACAATGAAAAAGACCCTACAAAAGACAATGAAAACGGTAAGGACAATTTTGTATCAAGAAAGGAAATACCAGCCTACGCCCATTCATTTTTGCTTACATCCATTCTATCTCCTGATTATATTGATGTTACCGGCGATGGAGTAACTGATGACGACATTGGAGAAGCCGTGGTATTCAACTACCATAAGGTACACGACGAGTACGGTTGGAGAAATCCAATAAACGGCTCTGAACATAAAGCCAGATACATTGAAGGTTTAAGAACGGAAGGGCATGACGACAAAGCCTCTTTCGTATATGGAACAAAGGAAATTTGGGTGCTTCAAAGCATTGAGTCAAAAAATATGGTGGCTCAGTTTATAACATCCGATAGAGAAGACCAAATAGGTGTTGCAGGAGAGTCGGGTGTGTTGGCTGCTGACAAGAAGCAGCGCAAACTCGACCGAATTGAACTTTATAACAAAATTGATAGGATTAAGGAGTCTGCCGACCACGATCCAGTACCCTTTAAAACCATTTACTTCGACTACAAAGATGACCTCGGTAGGGAGTATACGCTTTGTCAGGGAGTGCCTAACAACGGTTCTTCCACTTCTGGAAACCAAGGCAAGCTTACCCTACGGAAAATCTCTTTTGCCTACGGAAATTCAGGCGCGGCCATGCTTAATCCATACGCGTTTGAATACAACGAAACGTACGCAGATGGCGGCTACGATTACAACCCGCTAAATGTAGATAGATGGGGGAATTATATGGGATATAATAATGAGCATCCAAACCATGAATTTCCATATACCAATCAAGACAGAACAAAGACAGATGACTATGCATCGGCATGGCTACTGAATAAAATAACCCTGCCCAGCGATGGTGTCATCAATATTGAATATGAATCGGATGACTACGCTTATGTGATGGAGAAAAAGGCCATGGCCATGCAGCCTATTGCTGGTGTGGGTGAAACCACTGATTTTACCCCGGGAAACAAATTATTTGAGCCGGTTGGAGCGGAACGGAATTTTGTCTATTTCGAGTTGCCCGATGCGACGTATACAGATGCTGATGTCAAGGAAAAGATGCATCCAGGAACATCCCTTTATTTCAAGTGCCTGTTTCATGTTAAGGATATTGGAGAACCGAACTCTGATGACAAGGAATATGTGAGTGGATACGCCAAAGTGAAAGATGTAGGGCTCTGCACCAATCACAGCGCTGGAGAACCAGGAAAAACCTACGGATATATAGAGCTGGAAGATAAAAAGGAAGGAAACCTAAAGTACCAACCTATGGCCGTTGCAGCATGGAAATTCATGTTACAAGGTTTGTCAGAAAGAGTGAATGACCTTCCCACGCCAAGTGGTGATCTAAAAGAAGATGGAAAGGATTTTATCCTTTCTCAAATAGGCAAGCTTAGTCAGATACTAAAAGGCCAAATGGGCAAGATGAAAACTGAGCGTTATGGCCAATACATTGATTTGTCTAAATCAATTATTCGATTGCAAGAGCCTACCGGTTTTAAACTGGGAGGTGGAAGCAGGGTAAAGCAGGTATCCATGTCTGACAATTGGGATAATATGACCGGGGGAGCAGAGTCGAGTGCAGAGTATGGTTCCGTGTATAGTTATACGACCAATGACGGTGATATGAGCAGTGGTGTGGCTGCATATGAACCCATGGCAGGAAACGAGGAGAACCCTTATAAGAGTCCTATTTACTTCAAGTACCGACCAAAGTCTATCATGGGCCTTGCCAAGGTGGGTAAGGAAATTGAAGACTACGTTGACGGCCCCTATGGAGAAATGTTCTTTCCATCTGCCAGTGTAGGATATAGCAAGGTAACGGTACGGAGCCTGGCTTCTCAAAGGGTTAAGGATGGACAGCTTACCGCATCACCTACAGGCTATACGGTGAGTGAGTTTTATACGGCTAAAGACTTCCCCGTTGTGCAGGATAAAACGAATCCTCAGGCCGTTCCCACCAATCCTTTGGGCAATGCCGTTGGGAAGGTTTTTGGGGGAATGACCAAGAAAGACCTCGCGATGTCGCAAGGATATTCCTTTATCCTAAATGATATGCATGGTAAGCCGGAGAGAACCACAAGCTATAACCAAAAAGATGTGCTTGTTAACCAACAAGAGTTTGTATATAAGACCGCACAGAACCCCAAAAGGCTCAATAACGAGGTGGATGTGCTACTAACAGATGGCACTATCCAGGAAGGGAAAATAGGCGTAGAAGTAGATTTCGTGGCCGATGCGCACCAGTCGCTCAACAGAAGTTTTCAAACCAGAGGTCAGCCTGGTGTAGATGCATTTAGCTTAGGGGTGCCACCCATTATTGGCATTCCCAATTTTTGGGCAGAATTTTCATCATCTACAAACAATCTGCGTTACATCTCTAATACCAAGGTAATTTATCAGTATGGCATTTTGGATAAGGTGATCGCCAGGGACGAATCTTCAGTGGTAACAACAGAAAACCGGCTTTGGGATGCTGAGTCGGGGCAGGTATTGCTTACCAGAACGTACAACGAATATGAAGACCCTATAGAGAGTCTAAACCTGCCGGCGCATTTTGCATACGGAGGTATGGAAGGTGCCTACAAAAACCTGGATGTTGTATTGAAAAATATTGCGATAAATAACGGAGTATTTGATTTGCCAACCGGAAAGGAAGCAGAAGACTATTTCGAACCAGGCGATGAAATGATTACCATAGATCATCGTCTAACCTACAAGAAAGCATGGGTGCTGGAGGTGGACGAAGTAAACGACAGAGTATTTATAATAGACCGTATGGGCAAGGCCATCGATATAGATCTTTGCTTGGCTTTAAGGGTTCTGAGATCAGGAAAAAGGAATCAAACCAGTGCTTCTGTACTCAACGTCACCTCTAATGGCGATATCATTACCCAGTTACAAAATCAAAATATAGATCAGGTACTGCAAGTATCAAGTACCGAATTCAGCGATCAATGGGGTACCTATTGCGACAGACTGCCCGAAGAAGTTTGTCAGTTGAGTGATGATTTGATAGATGTGCTTAACTGCATGACTGATAAAGGAATGATGCTCTCTGCTAGTTTGGACAATGGTATAAACCTTGACAAGGACTGTTCGGGGATTGAATGGGAATCAGACCTTAAGCAACAGGCGCTTGACCTAAGTGATATGACAATTATTGATCATGAATATACAGATCGCGTAGAGTATAAGAATATATTGAAAGTAACAGGAGATGAGATTGACGCTTTTAAATACGAAGCAGCACTTGTAGACAATGGGTTTTTAATAGAAAAATCAGTAACTGAGAGAAACGCTATTACAAAGGCCTTTGAGAGCGTGATTTACTATACCTGGTACATACACGGTGACAAGGCGTCAACAGAACTTGATGATCATGCTGAATTTCAACATTATGCAGGAACCCTAAACTGCAATGTAATCATAACTCATGGACCAAGGCCGTTTGATGTGCGCTTAAGCACTTCATCTACTTCAAAGAAGTATCATATGCCCTTTTTTAAGGTAGTTGAACCCTTCAATGGAAAGGATTTAATCGCCTTTGCCGTAGGCGCATTGGGGACCTATTTTGAGGATGACGAACTCAATTACCCAAACATTATTCCGAATGAGACTGCCTGTGAATTTCAACTGGTAATCAAGGACCCTACTTTGAACTTTGACCGAAGTGAGATTGAGTCCTTCTCAAGTATTTCGGTGGATGCAAACGGTGATTATACAATAGTAGCAACCCTTAATCAGGCCGGTCAACTCTCATCGGGAGTGTCTTCGGTAGAGTATGAGTTGCAGAACAACTGTCTGAACCTGGAATATTGTACCAATAGCCTGGAGTGCGGTCCTGACATTGATGATAAAACCGTGAATCCCTATGTACTGGGCATGCGCGGTAGTTGGAGGCCTAAGAACAGTTATGTATACCATGCTGAGCGTTTCAGTTCTTTGGCGAGTCTTGGACATACCGATATTCAGGTAGACGGTGCCTATGAAAATTTTAACCTTCCAATTTTCAATAATTCAGGAGGGGCGCCTTTCGTAATTTCCGGTGACCGTTGGATATCACCAGCTACCATTACAGAGTACACGCCCGATGGTTCGGAAATAGAAACACAAGATGCTTTGGGCAATTTTTCATCTGAAGTATTTGGCTACGACAGAAGGGTAGTAATAGCCACCGCAAACAATGCTGAGCATCATAACATTGCCTTCGACGGTTTTGAAGAGTATGCCTATCCCTATTATACTGAGTGTAGGAAAGGAATGCACTGGGCCATGACTGACTATAACGGTACCGCTTCTCAGGAAGCCAAAGAGCTTTCACTGGCCACCGGCTACTATTATGATGATGAAGGCGACTTTACGGCCGCCATTTCTATGGACGAAGCTCATTCAGGTCACTATAGTTTGAAAATAGACCAGGGTGGCAGTTTCACGACGGAAGACTTTGTGAAAAATAGCTGTACGCCCAAAACACAGGGAAGTATGCAGCCCTTTAAATTAAGTGACTGCGATTGCATAGGGGCATTTGAACCCGATGCAGATGCAGAGTATTTCTTTTCGGCCTGGGTGAAGGAAGATCACCTGGTTGCACCGAAATCGTATGATGACTCACATCTGAAAATAAGCATAGAAGACCTCAATGCCGTGGTAATGTCAACCACCATTTTAGAACCCACCGGGCCGGTGATTGACGGTTGGCAAAAGGTTACCGGAAGCTTTGTAATACCTAATAATGTAGACCTGAAGCTCAAAGTAGAATTCTTTGCAGATCCTTCGTCGTCGTTTAACTATGCCTATCTGGACGATGTGAGAATACAGCCATTGAGCAGTCAGATGAAATCCTTTGTATACGATCACAGTACGCTTAGGCTCATGGCTGAACTGGATGAGAACAACTACGCCACGTACTACGAATACGATGCTGAAGGCCAGTTACTACGCATAAAGAAAGAAACGGAACAAGGCGTAATGACCTTGCAGGAATCACGTAACGGAATTGCCAAATAAACAGCCTTATGAGACAGACTATTGCTATTACCATCTTGAGCCTGGCCTCGGTATGTATGATGTATGGGGCCGGCAGTTTTGAACACTTAATGACCAAAAGCATACAGTACTTCCAAAATACTACCAGGGGAGAATACTCCATACAAGTAGGAATAAAGGATGCTCAGGGAATGCCCTTGCATACGGAGTCCATGCATTTTTATAAGAAGGGAGGAAATCAGTGCATTATTACCAGCAATACCATCATGATTTGCCAGGCCGGCCGGGTATTGAGCATATTGCCTAATGAGAAGGTAATGGTGCTACACTCCAAGGCCGACTCATTTGAATACCAGTATTCCCGGCAGTTGTTTAAACTATTGGAAAACTGGCGGCAAATGCCCATTAAGGAGCTAAGTACTGTTGATGGCTTACGTGTATTTGAAATAGAAATGCAGAACCATGACGATTTTGAAAAGGTACAAATACGGTTTCATAAAGACACAGAAGTGCTGGCCTCAAGTACTTTATGGTTGAATGGGGCCTACATGCTGAACAATGCAGCTGTAGAATCGCCTCAAATTGACATCTCCTATCAAAGCCTCAAGAACAAAGAGGCTCGCAAATTGTCTATTTCCGACTATTTGACCGACGACTTAAAGCCACGGGCGGCTTATACTACCTACACCTTTCACAATACCCTTGAAAATTAGAGCGATGAAAAAACTGAATCTCCTATTAGTTATAGTATTGCTGTACAGTGTGCAGCTGTGGGCGCAAGAAGAGAAAATTTCTCCTCCCTTATTGTCAGTAAATGCCACAGAAACAGTGAAGGACGAAAGAATGGAAGGTCTTTTGGCACTTCCTCAATGGGAAACTTCATTTAATGTGAACGACCATGAAGTGTACAATGCCGAAGGAATTGTACGGCTGGAAGTGGATGAGTCAGTAAAGCTTGACATAAGTTCCAGACTGCATTACCAGTTTGATATTTTGGTAGAGTGTGTGGGTGTTACTGCTGACATTAATGATGCGGTGAGTCATAACACCAGCCTCAGTATTGAATATGATCCTGAAGCGGGCACTACCTACAAGGATGCGGCACTCAAGGTATTTCAAAACGTACACTGGATGCGTTTTACCGTAACGGGTATTACAGACCTTACTACCAATAGTGCTGTAACGGATGTAGAAGACCTTTTTATTCTACGAGGAATATTAGATATTGAGCGCTATAAGAAATTTGACCCAACAGGAGATCTTACGGCTCCACCCTCGTGCGATTTAGTATGTCCCTGTACTACACCTTGTGATTTTATAGAAATGACAGGGTCGGGAATTCAATTTATAATGCCAGAATATAAGGGCGCTGAGTTTTACGATTTAGAGTGGACCTGGATAGATGCCAACAGGGTAGATGCCAGCGGTCAGGTGTCGACAGCGGCAATGGCTGACATTGAGTTTTCATTTGACAACAATGCCACCCGTGTTAGAAGACCTGCAGCTAAGGGTCAGGAGACCCGCTATACCATTTCCAATACCTATAGGGAGGGGTACATTGCATTCAGGTACCGGGCATTGGGCCGGCAAAGCAGTGATCCTTCCTACTACGCCATGTCACAATGGTTGCCCAAAAATGCCGCCAACAATAAGTTCATTAACGCCGCAAGCTATACTCCTGCTTTTATTGAGTTTATAGATGCCAATGGTGAGCATGAAGGCGATAAGAACTGGCAGTTTGTAACCTCATTTGCTGAAGAGGGGAAAAGAAAAGACGTAATAAGCTATTATGATGGACTCAACAAAAACAGACAAGCGGTAACCTACTCAAAAGAAGACGAGGTGAGCACTGTAGGGCAAACCATTTACGACCATGAAGGGAGGCCAGCAGTGCAGGTATTACCTGTACCGGTAGACGGTAAGGACGATCTTACTTACGAGAATGAGTTGAATAAATCAACTGTAAGTGGCAATCAATATGAAGCCACTGATTTTGATGGTTCGTCACCGCCGAAACCCATGCAAACACAAAGCGGGGCCAGCTGGTATTATTCAGACCAAAATCATCAAAATGGCTATATCCCAGATGCTCAAGGGTATCCTTTTAGCCAAACAGTGTATACTCCTGACGGTACTGGGAGGGTGCTTTCGCAATCAGGAGTGGGTTTAGACCACATAATAGGATCTACACATGAAACGGAATACCTGTATGGTGAACCCAATTACGTTGATCTGGCGGCGCTTTTTGGCAATGAAATAGGCGAGGGTTCTCACTATAAGGAAACCATAGTAATTGATCCCAATGGGCAAATGAGTGTAAGCTATATTGACCAACATGGCAGGGTGATAGCCACGTCTCTTTCGGGTGGAGGAACCACTAACATGGAGGACCTGTCATCTGTAGCCAGCAGCACCCAGTTTGAAGTGTTGCCACTTAATCAGGTAGGCAACCTTCGCATACCCAGCGCACGACCCACTGCATACGAATTACTTTATCCCTATACCTGTAAGTCAGACGAAGAACATACGTTTTGGTACGAGTTTCAACCTGAAGACTATGTGCTTACCTGCAACAATATTTGCTTTGATTGTTATTACGATCTTGAAATCAGTGTAACCGACGAAGACGGTTTGGTACTCTTGTCGGCGGTCAAAACCTTTGAACCCCTAAGCGGAGTTAATGTTGGGTGTGATGCCAATTCGATGCTCTCCATGTGGGGCGATCCCTTGGTAGACGATATTGAAAGCAGCACTGTAAAACTAAACCTTAGCAAAGGGAAGACTTATTACATCTATAAGAAGCTCAGCGTAAATACAAACCATGTAGACGAATATTGGGATTTGTACCTGGCATCTACCGACAATTGCCTTGACGACTACGAAGACTTTTACCAACTGGCTCTATCTGAAATGGCAGATTGTGATGAGCTGGACAATTATGATGGAGAAGAGGGTTCAGCTTTTTGCAATCATTTCTATAACCTGATGGTTACAGATTTAAGCCCGGGCGGTCAATATGCATCTACCAATAGCTCGAAGAGTGCTGATGAAGGTGCCGATGCTGATGATCAGCTTATCGATAAAACTTGGCTTCATTCCATTTTTAATGATTCAGAAGACGCTAACGGTGATGTGGAAACCGCGCTCAGGAACTTTAGGTCTGACTTTTGGGGGGCTAGTGAGGAACCCATCTGGTCGCAGCCCTTGCGCCCTTACCGCGATGCCAATGGGAATGAGGTACTCATGGAAGAAGGCTCTGGTGTTTGGGTGAAGCCCGAAGAACTGTCCAGTTTTGAGTTACTGGCAGAAAACTGGCAGAGCAGCTTTGTGGAGAGCCTTATTGAGTACCATCCTGAGTATCCACACTATGCCATGTGCAAGCTGCTGGAACCCAGCTTTGAGTACAATGATGAAATGCTTCTTACCACTACCATGGATGAAGCCGAGAGTGCGGGCTATATAAGCTCAGGCAACTTTTTTGAAGTGGTAGAAAACGATCCCATGTTTATAAGCAACGGAAGTGCACCCTACGCCATGGGCGATTGTGAATGGTGGGAAGCACAGGATTATATCACACCAATGTGCCAGGATGATGTGGAGCCCGCAAATGGACATGCCGATTGGTTAGACTCCTATAGCCTGCCCGGTGGAGTCCAGATCCCAGGCAGCGTATCAGTGATAGAGCAGATGAATGCAAGACTTCTTTTGTATTCAAAAGGAAAGTACACAGACGATGATGGAAACGAAAGTTATATCCACTTTGACATTAAGAGCATTGCTGCCAGAACGCAGTGCATGATGAAGAGGGAAGGGGATGAAATGGCTCAGAACGGATGCAGGCAGTACGACGCTACTTACTTTAACAATCCAGCGCTGGTTACCGATGCCGATATTGATGAGCAATGGCAAATATATGCCAAGCTGTATGTGGGCGCTAAGAACGACCTGATGATTGACATCATAGAGCAAATGGTCGCGAAAAATTATCAGAACAGGGCATTAAACGAGGCTTATTCAAATGAGGCACTTCAGTCAGTAAGTACAGACCCGCTGGCCCATTTGTATTCTGAAGCGACTCCCCACTTCGATCGATCTGAACAGTTTCAGTTTGTGGGCAATGATGATGAGGACATTGACTACAATGCCCATGGCGACTCTGATAGTCATATTGACAATATGGAAGGAGAACTCTCTACCATTTATGAAGAAAATGTAGAAAGAGAAGCCGGAACTATTTGTGCCGCAAATGAGATGGTGTGGAGAAGGCAGCTGGCCATGTGTCCCAACATAACCAGTACTCAAACCGACCAGTTGATTGCTCACTTCCGAACCATATGCATAGGCTCTTTTGGCCCATCAAGGTTGGCTGGAGGCACTAGCTTGCCTGCTGACTATGAACCCGTTCCTGCCTATTATTCTTTTGAAGAAGCCTTGGAAGGTGTATTAGGAGCCAATTATGAGAGCACCTACTGCAATTTGGAATTGTTTAGCGTTGAGCTGCCCACCAGTGGTCATGAACTAAGCTTGGATGAATTGAAGAAAGAAGATGATTGTGCTTGTGAATACCTGGAGCGTATTGTAGAAGAAACCATTACTCAGCAGGCACGGCGCAATTACACCCTCAACAACTGCCATTCAAACTTGCCTGAAATAGTAACCTTGCTAAACGGCTTTGTTACCTCATCCAGATTCAATGTGGCTTTAAGGTCAGGCGCATCGTACTCCACATTGAGCAGGACTCCCGATGCCGACTTCTTTTACAATTCCATGTTTGTGGATATGGTAGACGTGGACCCCGCAAACCTTACTGAATTCATGGAGTATAGGATAAAAGTGGATCCTGTTACTGAAATTCTTATCATGAATTTTAGAAAAGTGGGCACGGATGGCGCACCAGGTACTTTTTTCAATATTCAACTTTTCGATTATGACCTTGGTACCGGCTTAATGGGGCCTACAGATTTGTTTCAGGCAATATGGGAAGGAGGCGCTCCACTATGTGCCGAGTGCAGCAATTTTACCCTGCAGTGGGGTACTACAAGTTCTAAGTTCTTTACAGGGCAAGGGCCAGATGTAGGTACCACCTGTGCTGACAACCCTACCATAGAGTCGGTAATAGAAGAAATTACCTATACCCAGTTTACACTGGCCGGGATCAACATTACGCACGGCGACTTATTGAGACTCATAGAGTCATGCGAGGGTACACGCCATGCATTTGAGCTGGCCAATATCAAGAGTTCCGGAACGGCCAATGAGTGTGTAACAAGGTTTTATCCATCTGCCAAACAAGTAATCCTTGCCCAACACCTTACCGAGGTGGCAAAGGACCGTCAGGAATTTATTTCTACAGAAGACAAGAGAAATGTTAACTGTAGCGGGGCAGATCCTTACAACTATTTGATAGCCAATTCTTACAAGGTCTATCAGAACTCATTAATGGTTGACTATGATCCCTACAACAACTATATGTGGAGTACCACCTACAACAGCGACATAGTTCCGGCAAGCAGCATTGTAGATGCTAGCAATTACTTCTTTGGTTGCAAGTTTATAACCGAATGCGATATGACCAATGTGGACTATTGTTGGGTGGCTCTGGGCTATATAAACGTACCTGTTCCCGGCATTGATAAAAACAATGTGGTAGAAATATCGCAACCCTACTATGACTATGTGCACGACAGGTGGCTCGTAATGGTATGGGAAGACATGAATGCCGATGGAGAAGTTGACTACGACATAGACAGAGGCGTTGAAATGATTTTTGACTCATGTGATGACGGCGAAACGGAATGTTTTGACGCCAGCTGGTGGGGCATGGATGAAGTGGTGTGCAATACCAACGATTTCCATTTTTACCAAACCGAGCAGGCTGAATATGCTTGTGATTGTGAAGTGCCGGAGTTTGAGGAGCTTTTTGACGATGTATTGAATCAAGGAAGTAACGACCTGTTCAATACAACCGCTGTTGACGTTTCAGGCCTTGATTGGATGAGCAACATTGCCACCAATCATCTTGACCTGTTTAACCCAACCAATACTACCTTTTACTATGAAATGATAAGCAAAAGCGCGGATGACAAAGAAATGACGGTGAAGTTTGGCAACATTAGCGGGGGAGACTATTGCTACATATACCTCAAAATACCAGAAGGAACCCCTCAGGGATTTTCTGACATCGATGCTTTTCTTGACTCGCGCCTGAATCTGGACCGAATGGATATAGAGGCCTATCAGGGAGTAAGCAAACTACAATACAGCAGTGCACACTATGTACTTGATGTGAGTTTTACGGGCATAGCCGTACCCGGAGAGGTATTATTATACTCTGATTGCTATTTGGCCAATTGTGCAGTGGTAAGCACTACCAGTTTAGTGATTCCTGACCATATCAAAAAGCTATTCCCTTGTCCCTCATGTATTGACTGTAAAGACATTGCCGAAAAACTGGAAGACTTTGTAGACAAGTATCCTACTATTGGATACAACCACAGCACATTCCCTAACCTGCTCACCAGCTTTTTAAATACTGAGTTTAAGAGCAATCATGTATTTTCTGACTATGAAGAGTACATAGCCAACTGTAGGCTGGCCACTGATGTGCTTCCCGGATACAATGATTGTCACCTGTCGTTTGAATTAAATGTTGCCGATGTATCATTATTCAACTCAACATTAGCACTGTATAATGGCACCCTGGAAACCCAGTACAAAAGCTTTTTAAAGTACACGGTGACCAATAACGGAGGCAGCTATCGCTATTGCTTCAATTTTGACCACATGAGCAATGCGCTGGCCGCAGAGGTTACAGAGCAAATTGCAGGCTTGCCTTACCAGGGTACGAGTCTGGTTTGGCCTAATTACCCTGACCCTTCGGCGGGCTACCCCAATGCCAAGGAAAACGAGTTGCTACCCAATGTACATCAGGTAGTGATGCCTAACGACATATCAGCAACCTATTCCAGCAGCTTACTAACGTTTGTAAACGACTTTAATACCCAGCATTCCACAAGTGTGGGAATGAGCACCTCGCTCCAGAGCATGTCCATCAATGAGAACGGAGCCTATGCCGATTATTTTGTGGCCGATATCAGCTACGGAACAGGGCTCCTGGCAGAACAGCACCAGGAGTTAATTGATGGCATTGTGAACATTATGAAGCATACCAACGAAGCGAAGGTGAAGCTCGGACGTATGAATATTGAATACAGAAACACCCGACACGAGGGCTTTGAGATATGCAATACCCAGGAAACCAGTTGCGAGTCGTGTGATGAAGTAAGAGACATTGTGCTTGACTTTGACAGGTATCTGGTAGATGGACTGAGCCAACAGACCTATTTAAAGGCATTGCGTAGAGACATTTCTTCCAAACTGGGACATCATGTGCGGGTGGATTGGGAAATTGATGCCTGCGTAGAATGTACCGATAAGAACTTGTTTGTATGTGATGAACTAAGCAGCGAAGCCGAAGACATGAAAACCTGGCTTGATGCCATGGCAACACTTGACATCACGGTGGGTACAACTTTGGGTACCAATAATGATTTTCTCAATGCTGAGTTTTATCCCAATGCGGCATCAGACAATCCCATTTATTCATCTACGGTAAATGCCGCTGGCAATCAACTCACCATCAATGTGGCCGATGATAAGCTGTACAGCCTCAACATTGTGCTGTATACGGAAGATGGAAGTGTCTGTGATTTCAGTACGATAAGCTCGTTTGAAATGTTGGAGGCTGATAACCTTAAGCGTGGAGACAATTATGAGTTTTCCATAATTGCCTTACACATGAGTACGGCTGGCATTACTGATTTAAAAGGAAGAGTTGATGCCTTTCCGCTAGTGGCATGCTGCTATTTTGATGACTTAGAGCTGTGCTATACGCCACAAATGGCCACTGTAAAATGGGAGCCTGAAGATTGCGAAGACTGGCGCAAACGAATGGCTACCAACAATGCCACAGGTATGTATGAGGAGTACCTTGAGATGAAGCGACTTGAGTTCCATAATGAGTATATTGAAAGCTGTACGGTGGCATTTGATGAAGACAATGAGGTGTTCCAAATGAAATTTCCTAATGTAGCCCATCACCAAACCTTGTACTACTACGACCAGGCCGGAAACCTGGTGCAAACGGTGCCACCTAAAGGGGTAAAAAAGCTAAGCATGGCTGATGCAGCCGCTGTAGCCAATAATCCTGATCAGGGAAACCACTATCCGGCTCACACACACAATACCCATTACAAGTACAACTCCCTTAACCAGGTATCCTGGCAACAAACACCTGATGGCGGTATTACGGAGTTTTTCTACGACCATTTAGGACGTATTATTTTCTCACAAACCGCAAAACAGGCTGCTGCCGGTAATTTCTATTCGTATACGGTTTATGATCATTTAAACCGTGCTGAGGAGTCAGGTGAAGCAGAGCTTACCACGCCCATTAATAGAAACACGATTTACTCAAACCTTACGTATCAGGCATCTTTGCTCAGCAGCGCCTTGTCAAAAAAGCAGGTCACCTATGTGCGCTACAATACGGCCTATTCCGCTGCCGTTGCCACCGAGTTTGGACCTGATGGGCAAGAGAACCTGAGAAACCGTGTGGCCTGCACCTACTATAAGGAAGATGCCACATCATTGCAATACGATTATGCTTCGCATTTTAGCTATGATCCGCACGGTATGGTGAAAACCCTAATACAGGAGTATCCTGAGCTGGTTTTGCTGGGCCACGCTTATAAGCGCATTGACTATGAGTACGATTTAATCTCTGGCAATGTAAAAACGGTCTATTACCAAAAAGACAAGGCCGATCAATTTATACATCGCTATACCTATGATGAGCAGAACCGCATTACAGAAGTGGAAACTTCAAGAGACGGAAGAATTTGGGATCGCGACGCCAAATACGAATACTATCTTCACGGCCCCTTGGCCCGCACGATTATAGGCGAGCATGAAGTACAAGGGGTAGACTACCTATATACTATACAGGGCTGGCTTAAGGGAATGAACTCAGCCACGCTTGATGTAGCAAGAGATCCTGGAAACGATGACGGTGATGGTATTGCAAGAGATGCTATAGGCTATAACCTGCATTACTATACGGGTGATTATATACCCGTAGGAACAACCGCGGGCGATGTAATACCACAAGCGGGCACCGGAGCTTATGAATATGCCTCAGTAGGTGCCGGCATTGATTTATACAATGGAAATATAGGTGCCATGACCACTGGAAACCGGGCCCTGATGAAAGAAGGCAAAGGGGTATTAG